>Ga0209186_1000649_pt1 | contig 27166 bp, 23 predicted proteins | sample SidtaG_FD_187426 | JGI IMG/M metagenome (GOLD analysis project Ga0209186, IMG submission 187426) | Marine algal microbial communities from Sidmouth, United Kingdom - Sidmouth_Male2 metaG (SPAdes) (version 2) | ecosystem: Host-associated > Algae > Red algae > Unclassified | place: Sidmouth...
TGATTGGCGCTCATACCATGTTCAAGCACAAGTTTAGTGGCCTGTTTTTTAAATTCAATAGTATATGTTTTGCTCATATGGACTCCTTATAACACATAGTGTTAGTTTTTCAGTGTGTCCACTTTTTGGGGGTCAGTCCACGTACCCTAAAGCCATAAGCTATTGAGGGTAGAGCGTATGTTCCTTAAAATATAACCCTGAATTCAGATTACTATAGATTGGATCTATAAAGTGAACTAGAAGGTAAGCGATTAGGGTAAAAAAAATACATGTTCTGGCTCTTCATACTTTTGGGAACTTATCGCATTTTCGGGCATATTTTTTATAAGAGCATGCAGGCCAGAGATCCCACCTTGTTTCAGGATTAAGTTTATCACGCCTAAAAGCTCGAATGGAACGTCATCATATCTAAGTCTAGATATATATTGATACATCAGTTCTTTTTTGCTTTCTGATATAAAACCTTTGCCATCAGCAAGACAACCCTTAAACTTATGCTCGCTTGAGTTAAGATTAAAAAATCTAAAGTCATATTGATCTGGGTTCACATTGGCCCAGGACATTGACATTGTAGGATCAGAGATAGATCCCTTGTCTAAAAGGCTAAAATCTTCTGTTTTAATCAATGTCCAAAGCTGCGCTTGAAGATCCAGTATCAATTGTTTTTGCCATGGTTTGCAGATCTTAATGTCTGCTTTGAGCTGATCTTTATTAAGAGACATAGATTCAAAGCTTAAATATGAAAACCATAGGCGCGTATACCTGCGCTGCGTTTGGCCATACTCTAATTCATGTTTTAACCAGCCGAGTAACTTGGGACTTCTCTTGAGATCCTTAATATCAAAACCATCAAAATCACCTGTATTATAAAAACAAGCAATCTTGTGAAAAAAACCAGGAGCCTGCACATTAAACTCTTGGTCGAAGCGCTGGTATTCCTGCAAATCATTTTCATGGTAACTTACTGTCAGAGATGTATGGTTGCTTCCCAAACCGATTGTTTGACCCAGATCAAGGGTACTCAGGTACCAATAGTCAATCCCAACTGTGGCCGCCGCTTCGGTTAGAAGGTAACAAAAACACATATCTTCAAAATTGTCCTGCGTGATTTTTGTTTTTCCAAACCCAACATCTGGCGCAAGAATTTGTATGGCGTGAACGGCCCAATTGTGAACAAAATCATGCATAAAAAACAACGCCTCATTGACCAACCGATCATTTTCATTAAACTGTCGGTCGTCCTTGCATCCATTGTCAACCCACTGCTTTAACATGGAGTTATAGGGTGTAAATACCTTACGCAAAAATGGATTAAACCCACCTAAGGCATGAGGAATAATTTTTTCGTAGACCCAGTTGGCATCTACCAACCTTGGCGTGAGCTTGATGGCGGGGTGGTCCAGCATTTTCATCAACAGGCTTAAATTTTTTAACCCCTCTTTATTTTGCTTGTTCACTGCTTCCTCCGAAATGTTTGAGTCTTGAGTTTATTTCAAGCTAGGTTAAAAACGGCTTCTTTGCAGTTATAAAAAACATAGAACCCCTAGCCTACTTGAACACGATATAAAAAAGCTTTATTCATACAGAAAAGTTATTTCACGAAATTGACTGCTGGACGGATCAATCCCATACAGCGGTACGCTCCAAAGCTTCATACAATCTTCATGGGTTAAAAGATCATTCATGGCAATACGCCATAGTTTTGCCTTCTTAGGATCTGACGTCAAGTCTGGATGAGATGATATATCTAAAAGCTTTGCACAGAGTTGTGTAAGTTGATTGCTCTTTGTTTTATGCTTTCCTTTGGAGGTAACCGTGCGTAGCCCCATAAGATTTAGAATGAAGTTTGTCTTGTCGACCATTTCTGCGGGCCTCAAGTCATGATCTTGCCCAATCAGACCAAATGGTTTTTTGGTGAAGGGCATGATCATCTGCCTCTGGGAAACCCAAATGTTTTTTTGCTTCAAGGGTTTTAAAATGTTTTTTTCATAAAACAAGTCCGCTGCCTTGCATGTATCCACACTTTTTTTCTGGGATTGTTGGGCAAGACTATGAAGCGCCTTGTCTAACTGATCTAAATAATCATCAATTTTAGATGTTAATAATCTTGGATCAATGATTTTTCCAGACAAGGAGATAAAGCGACATGTTTTAAGCGCATGTCTTAGCGTCCATACATGGTAGGCGCGTGTTTGAATCGCACGTCGAATACGAACCCTTCTTAAAAGCTTCGTGGAGGTTTTTTCAAGCCCCTTCATTCCTTTGGCATATAGAAGATAGAAATAATATCTGGGATCGCTAAAATCAATCACACTTTCATCTAACAAGCACGGTAAACCTTCGATATCCCAAAAACGTTTTTTGAACTCTGTAAAAATACCCATGGCATCAAATTCTTTTTTAAGAGCTTTGATATTTTTAATCGAGTTGACATAGAAGTGACCAAAACGTGCAAATAAGTCCTTTACAAATGGCTTGTTCTGATGATCATAGAGGGCCGTCCGTTCACCATAGAACGCATCCAAATAGACTTCTAGAATTTTGATGGGATCTTTGATCTTTAATACTTCAAAGGCACGGTAGGGATGAAACTGGCCTTGGGATACGGCGCTTCGGTTTAAGACAAACTCTCCATTGGGAAGTTTTGTGCGAAGCTTTCGAGTCACAATGATATCGGCATACCAAAAGCAATAGCCCTCTGAAAGATAGTAAAAATCTATGAACTCTTGCTGCGACATTTTTTGCCCGTACCCACAAAAGAAGGGCTCTAGGGCAAGTATGTGGGATGCTTCATGAGACATTTCAACAAAACGACCTATATGACTGACGGTGCTGTCAAATACATTTGTCCAACTCTTTTTTTCATTTAAAAATCGGTTCGAGTAATAAACCCTCTGGGAAATGGGGTTCCACTCTTTAACTGGAAAACTACTTCTAGAATCGTGAATCGCTCCGCTGTCTAAGGAATCTAGCAAAGGCATAAGCCCAGGAAAGGAGCGTGATAAGGGAATGTCTTTTCTCTGAGACTGTGTGGCAAAAGGCGTATTGACCCTTTGCTCAAAACGGTCAAGAAACTTACCATAGGTTGACGCCAAGTGGACCTTGCTCATCCTTGTCGCTCCCCTGGTTTATTAATGTCCACACCCTCTGTGTTGTTTTGATCAGATTGATTCTGGTCTGATGAAGGGTGCTGATTTTTGCAACGGTAAAAAACACTAAGACCATAACGATGGCTGGAGCAATCTCTGGCAGGCACACCTGTGCGGTGGTAGAGGCTTGCATTAAACATCACCAAACGCCCTGGCCGTGGGGTCATCGCATAAATCGCGCTGGTCTGATCACCGTCATAAAAAAAAGTCTCCCCACCCCAATGCACATCCCAATACACATTGCCATAGTATAGAAATGTAATACAATCATCACAATCAATATCTTGGTGGATTCGTGTGAAATCTCCGTACCTTAGAGATGCTGCGTAGCTATGGGAATAAAGCTGCTCTGACTGAGCCTTGCACATTTTCGGATAGTAGTGCTCAATAAGACCTTCAATGACCTCAGGAAGCTCTGGAAGAGAAAAGTAAAAATCCTTCTCAACGCCTGTAGAAAGTTCGTTGTCAAAGGATGGTCGCCGCTCGTAGGGCAAGCTCATCATCATGATACTTAAGGCCTCTGTTAGTTCTTTATTTTCAAAGATATCATCAAAGACCAGAACAGACTTATCTTCATATTTATGCCAATGGGAGGGGGTGAGAATCACAAAAAGCGCCTTTCATTATGTTTGAACTATGATTATTCTAAAGCAAAAAAATTAAACTTAAAACATTTTACGGATAAATTTTTATATCAGGCATTAAGCCCAAAGCAAGGAGTTCTAACGTGAGGTGAGGTGAAGGCGGGCTTTGCAAAAAAAGCTGAGGCATGCTTGCATAGCAGCGCTCTTTTATTGTTTTTGTGAAGACCAATGCTTTGACCTGCTCTTGGGGAAGGACTTCGCAGCAGGCATTTTCAATTATCAACAGGCCCTAGCATCGCTCCTGCGCTGCGCGTACAGTTGATTTAAAAAACTTTCATATGGCATGATGTGGATCTTGTCATGCGTGATGCGGGGCTCGGGGTCAAGGCAAACAAGTATGTATGTCTCAATTTGGCCTTCTTCTTTAAGGGCTCTTAAACCTTTGAGGTGTTTATCTTGAATGTTTTGGGTGGCTTTGATTTCAATGGCCATTGTGTTGCCAACGATCAAATCAACTTCAAAACCAGACGTGCTGCGCCAGTAAGTCAGTCTATCTGTGCGATCGGTGTAAGTTTTCCAAGCTCTGACTTCATGGATGATGAAATGCTCAAAATTGATCCCAAACTGCTTAGACCCCGGTTTGATATTTCCTATGTTTCCAAGCTGATTGGCAACCCCAACATCAAACATATAAAACTTAGACCTTGAAATAGCTTTGCGTTTTTTGGTCTTGGTCCACGCAGCGAGCCGGTACCCCACCAACGTATCTTCTAGGATATCTAAATAATTTTGAACCGTAGAGGGAGATACACCACAATCACGAGCAAGTGAGTCCATATTAATTTCGCAGCCATTGCTTAAACCTATAAGGTCTAGAAATTGTGCAAAATTTTTAACTGACCGGGTCAGACTTTCTGCCAAAACCTCTTCCCTTAGGTAGAGGTTTACGTAAGCATCAAGCTCTTTCTCGTAGTGATCCGAAGGGTAAACCTGTGGAAGGGTGCCACGATTGATAACTTTGATTAAATCAAAGTCAGTGCCAAGCTCTTTATAGACCAATGGATATAGATAGGTCACCCAGGCGCGCCCTGCCAAAAGATTTCCCCCGCCTCGTTTGAGTTTTCTCGCGCTACTACCAGTTAACAGAAAACAAACACCGTGGGCCTCAATCAAACCGTGGACTTCATCTAGCAAAGAAGGAAGTTTTTGTACTTCATCAATGACAATCAGGTCAGGCTTATGGAGTGCATACACATCTCTTAGGCGCTCTGGGTGAGACAAATACCGCGTAAAAACTTCGCTTTTGAGTAAATCAATCGTATACGCACCTTCCAACTGATCTTGAACCATTGTAGACTTTCCTGTTGATCTGGCGCCAAATAGGAAGTGTGATTTCTGTTTGAGTTTGGAAGCCAAATCAAGCTTTCGTGTGTAAGCCATGGAGCTATTTTACCCTATATTTTATGATAATCCATGTTTAAAGAATGGCATATGATGATAATCCATATCTTGTGCATGGATTATCATGGTTATGGTCATGCTATTCATCTGACTCGCATTGTGTATTTTTTGTCTCTTTTTGTGGATCTGCATAGGCTTGCCATAGGGCAAGCGTTGCTCGAATGGCTTGGATCTGCCTTTGTGTTGATAGGGCTTGGCGTTGCGCAGATATGATTTGGTTTTGGGCGTTTTGAAGATTGAAATAATTGTTTCGCCCAACGGAAAACAAAGCCAGAGCACCATCATAAGCCCTTTGGGCATCTAGCTGTTGGGCTTGGGTGAGTTTTAATGTCTTTTGATTGGCCTGAAGCTCAACCAAGATTGCGTGCAGCTCATTTTGTTTTCGTAAGGTTTGGTGTTTCAATGCAAGCTGATCGATGCTTAATTTTTTTTGGCTTTCTTTGATATTGACCTTGCGGTTGCCTCCATCAAAGATCGGCACGTTCAAAGAAGAAGAAAGGTTAAGCGCATCTGATGCGCCGCCAGGATTTAATGTTGGGTGGCTATAGCCCGCATTCACATCAACAGTTGGCAGACGCTCCCATTTTAAAGCATCGATATCAAGCTGTGAGGCTTGCACCTGATGCTTGAGCCCCAGCACATCTGGCTGAACATTCACCCAGGTCTGCCAACCTTTGATGCTATTGGGGCTCAGGTTCATATCTGCAGGAAGTTTTAAGCTCTGATCCGAACGCAAGCCCAGATTGGTCTTGAGCTGATCAAGGGCTTGAACATAGCTTGCATTAGATTGAGCTGCGTCAATCTGCGTTTGCTTAAGATCTGATTTAGCCAAATCTAAGTCAGAGGATGCCACCAACTTTAGACTCACTGTTTCCTCAATAATGGAGAGTGCTTTTTGTGTGAGCACCTTACGCTCCTTTGTGACTTTGATCTCATCCTGAGCGCTTAGCGCAGCTCGAAAAAGACTGATGATTGTTTGATCAATCTCAAAGAGTTGGGCTTCTAAAAGACATTGCGATGCTTTGATATTAGCATGGGTGGCGTGCTTGGTCTTGCGCTGGCTTAAATTGAGAATTTGCTGTTGGAGAGATATAAAAGATGATCCCTGAACTTGGTTCACACTGCCCGCTAAAAGATCCTTGGAAACCTGAAAACCACCTGATACACGCGGCATGTAGTTGTTGTGTATACGCGCCATAGCTGCCTCAAAGCTGATCACGCCGCCTTCCAATTGCGGGTGCCAGTAAGCACGACCTTGCTCCAAAGCTTGACTAAGCGAAAGGCTTTGAGCGTATGTCCCTTCCGCGCAAAACAAAACGGCCACGCCAAAAAAACATGCTGCAGACTTCCAAGTGTGTTTGACTGTCTGAAATATCATTTTTCTCCAAATACCATTTTTTGTAACATTTTGGTTCCTGACTCCCTGCCCGTCACGATATCTGCATTAAAATTCATCCCCACCACAAACTTCATATTATCTTTTAAATTTTCAGACAAGTCAGCAGGAAAATCAATAGAACCATAAATAATATATTCTCTAAGGTCTGCTTCTTCTTTTTGGGACTGTTCGAATGAGACAACCTCCCCTTGAAAAAAACCATAGGTCTGCACAGGATAGGCATCCATCCGGTATAAAATTTTTTGGCCAACATTGATTTTAACCATATCTTTCGCAAACACCCGGGTAGCAGTAGTCATCAGTTTGCTTTCCCCTGGTTGAATCAAGGCAATTTGGTCACCTGGCTCTAGATATTCATTTTGTTTTTTATAAAGTTCAAAGACTTGACCATCAATCGGAGCGATGATCTGACGGTCTTTTAGGTAAGTACTTAGCTCACCCTTTGCATTCAATAGACTCTTAAGCACGTCCCCTGCATTCTGCTCTATGCGCAATTTGCTTTCGTTTTCAGCTGTTCGGATCTGCGCGCGGGTAGCGTCGAGATCGCCCTGTGTCTCTTCTAAAAACTGACCTAGAAAGTCTTTTTGCGAGGAAGCTTTTATTTTTTTGAGTTTGCTCTGGAGTAAACTTATTTTTTTTCGCAAAGGTCTGATTTCTTCACCCAAGGCCTTTTTTTGGCGAAGCTGGACATTAGAAAAAGAATTAATCTGATTTTCTAAATCAATCATGGCACTCAAGGCACTTCCAGACTCAAAGTCTTTGGATGTGGGCAAGTCTTGTTTAAGAAGTGAGGATACCTTGTCGTAATCTCCTTTCCTTAACTTTGTTTCCATTGTTTCAAAGGCTTGCAGAGCATCCCATATTTTTTGTTCCATGTTGGTGCCAATATCAATTAATCCAATGACTTCATTTTTTTTGACCCTATTGTCTCTTTCCACAAAGAGCACACTGAGCTTTCCTGCTGACTGACTCATTGCTTTTCGCGAAGTTGTTCCGGATGTGATTTGTCCAGGCGCCTTGATGGAAACATCAAATGAGATAAAACTAGACAGAATACCCACACAGATGATTGCTAACGCGATGAACACAATCGACCACAGCAGAAAGCTTGAAGAAGGTGCTCGAATAAACCGTATAGCAGACCAACTCATCAGCTCTGCCGTTTCCGGGGGGTAATCGGTCAGAGATTGATCTTTGATCTCATGATGGATCTTAGAAACTTCTTCAGTACTCATGATTTAAGCATCTCCCTCTTCTAGGCCAAACAGGCTTGAGTACAATTCAGATTCCCGTCTGAGGCGTTGATGAGATCCAAAGTCTACAATTTTACCTGCATTCATCAAAAGCACATGTTCAAAGTAACGCGCTGTTGTGTATCGATGCGCAATACTTAGAAGCGTTCGATCCTGTGAGGCCTCTAAAACGCCAGTGATCAGGTTTTTTTCCGCGACTCCATCAAGTGCTGAGGTAGCTTCATCTAGAATCATGATGGGAGGATTCAGGTAAAAGGCCCGTGCACACGAGATGCGCTGCTTTTCGCCGCCAGAAAGCCCAAAGCCTCCGTGAGAGATGACATAGTCATACCCTGCCCCTTTGTTCATGATAAACTCATGCGCATTGGCCATCTTGGCGCTCTCTTGAATTTTAAGATCGCTGGCCTTGGGATCTCCAAAGGCAATATTGTCTTTGATGCTGCCATTAAATAAATGCGACTGTTGCAAAATTAAACCAATTTGGCTGCGAAGCCATCGCAAATCAAATTCTCGATAGTCTCGACCATCAATAAAAATTTGACCTTTGACAGGTTCAAACAGTCGCAGCAAAAGATTGGCAATCGTAGACTTGCCTGAACCACTTGGTCCAGCAATAGAGACTTTTTGACCGGGCTCAATTTTAAACGTGACCCCTTTGAGTACCCAGTCTGATGACTCACCACCGTAGCGAAACCAAACATCTTGGAATTCAATTTCACCGCGCATTCTTTTTTTGACCAAGCTGCCTCGCGAGCTTTTCTTTTCAGACGGAGACAGAAAAATATCATTGAGTCTGATCATCGCAGAAACCAACTCTTGGATACTGGCCCACGTTGAAGCCAATCCTTGAAAAGGAGCAATAACAAAATTAACAAAGACAGAGATTGACAAAACTTGTCCTGGTGTTAGGTCTCCTTTGATGCCCAGGTACGCGGCCAAACCCATGAGGCCCTTTCGAATAACTGTGCCATAGATACTTGTAGCTGCCCCAAGGGATGCAGATGTCATGGCAAACTGATAACGGGCACGCAAGGTGTTGACGATTTTTTCTTCCAGGCGCCACCTGGCTGAAACCTCAGCAGTCAAGGCTTTGATGACGGGCACGCCAGTGATCAAATCGTTCATCAAGCTTTCTTGTTCAGCGCGACTGCTAAAGGCTTTCATATAAGCTTTTCTTAGGCGTTTGCTAAAGAGCATGGAAATCGCTACAAGTAATGGGGACACAGCCAAGGTCAGAATTGCAATCAATGGGCTGTAGATAAATAGCACCACACTGTAAATCAATAATGTAAATAGATCTAAGACTGTACTTAGCAAATCACCTGTTAAAAAAGACCGCAGCCGCTCCATCTCTGCCAATCGCCTGGTAAAATCCCCCACGTGACGTGTGGCAAAAAACGAATAGGGCAATGAAAACATCTTCCTTAAAAAAGAGCTTAAGGCTCGAAAATCAAATTTAGCAGTGACAAAATTAATATAATACGCGCGCACCCAACTCATGCCTGCTTCCATGACCGTCACAACTGCCATGGCTCCCAATACAAAAAACAATAATGGTACATCTTTTTTGGTGATGACCTCATCCAAAACAATTTGCATCAGGATCGGGACAAACAGAGAAAACAAAACAAGTATGACCGAACAGGTGAGGACCAACATGATTTCGCGCGTGTAACCATAGAACAATTCTTTGTAATGCCCAAAGCCGGCCTTGGGCACCTCTACATTATAAAATTCTGGGGTTGGGCGGATCAGCAAAACGGCATATTCATACCCCTTGTAAAACTCTTCATGCGTCATGCTGCGAAGGCCTGCCCCGGGGTCACCTACGATCACATCATTTTTGCCAATTTTATAGATCACTAGAAAGTGGTACTGGCGCACCGCAATCACTGGCAGCATGGTTGTCTCAAGCTCCTCTAGCTTTTCAATGTAAAGCCCTGTGGTTCGAAAACCATTTTGTTCGGCGCCGCTGGCCAAATCAAATAAAGAAGTGCCTTCCCGATTGGTATGCACAACACTGCGCCAATACTGAACGGGAATCTCATTGCCAAAAAATTTAGCAATCATCGCAAGACATGCTGGACCACAATCCATTTCATTTTCTTGAGCAACAAATGGAAATGCTGGACCAAATTTTTTCTTCCTCTTGGGAGCCTCAACAAACATTTGGGTCAGCTCTACATCCTCATGATCACCATTTGCTTTGCTTTCTAAGCTCTTGCCTGAAATAGCTTTTGAAACCCAATCTGAATAAATCCTAAAATCCTCAAGGTACTTTTGCTTTAAACTCATGAGCGGGTTGGTGTGCAACATCATAATTTCACAGGTGCTTGTGGTTCGGAAAGACATCGACATTAAGTTATTTTGAATGACTTCATTCCACCCTATCCATGTTCGTGCTGGCACATTGGTGGGTGCCAATGTCGTGCTGCGCTCAACCTCTTGGGCTTTCTGGAAACTATGTAGCGTGCCATTGACCAGCATAAATGCGAAGTTGGGGACTTGTCCCTGCTGCATAATCCATGCGCTAGAAGCTATTTTGCTGATTTTCATGGATCCGAGCAAGTGAATGCGAAAGGTATCGGAACATCCAATCTCTTCTATTTCTTTGGCCAGCTGCCGGATAATGGCATATTTAGTCATGAGCTCTAAATACTCTTCAAACCTTGGTATCCGCTTGATTGGGTTCTGAAAAACCTTCCAAGGCACAGATATATAGACTACTTCGCTATGACTTTGTCCGGAGTACTGAAAAGGAAGTTGCCTGAGCACAGAAAAAAGATTGGCTGAACGCCCAGGCAGCAGAGTGCCCAGGGCGATACCTGTTGCTTTGGCAACCAATTGAATTTGGCCAGACAGTACAATGATGAGCCGATCCGCCGGCATGCCTTCTACAAACAAAACATCACCTTTGCCTGCTTTGACAGGCGGGTACTTTTCAAGCACCATTTGAATTTCACTGTCCTTTAGAAACAATCCAAACAAAGATTTTTCTTTAAGCAGTAAAAAATATGGGTCAAGTGTTATTGGGGTCGATGATTCAGTCATAGCAATAACTCAAGCTTGAATAAAACACATAAAGGGTAATTGATTGATACATGGTTACTCAAAACGGCATGCCTTGGCCTGATTGGAAAAATTAAAGCTGCATACAGTCTTAGTTGACCTTTTGATGTTTACCGTCAGGGCGCGCTCAGTAAGGTTGAGTTCTGGATTGCCTACCGTGATATCATAGCGCCCAGTCCTTATTTTATGATTAATCATGGGGGTAGCCTGGATTTTTTTGCCATTGATATAGACATAGGACCAGGGCACGGTATTGATATTGAGCATGCCATATTCTATTTTTTGCTTTGGTTTTGGTTTTTTTCGAGGTCTTTTTCTCGTTGGAATTTTTGTGAGCAATATTTTTCTGCTAAACTCGGCTCGCATTGGCACTAAGAGGGTTGATTTTTTATCTTTGTAACCAGGCTTGGAAAAAATCACCTCATAAGACTTTCCTATATCAAGATTTAATGTCACCGGCGTTTTCTGCTGCATTTTTTTGCCGGCTAACGTAATCAAAGCGCCTGAAGGCTCAGATACCAGTGTTACGTCAGACATCGTAAGTTCTTCTGATATCCGGTCTAAAATCAAGCGCATTTCTTTTTTGGTGCTATTTCCCGAAAGCATTTTTTTAACAGGGCTAAACCCTTCTAATACAAACTCAAGTTCGATCATTTTATTTTCTTGAACCAAGATAGATGTCGGCGTTGTTTTTTGCGTAGGTTGGCCATTGACAATAATTGATGCACCTTGTGGTTCTGTTTGAAGGGAAAACTCATGCATCACAGGCTGAACCGACTCAACAACTGGTTGGACTGGATCAGGAACATTTTGTATTGCACCAGAGTTGGTGTTTTTTTTAAATATACCTACCCCCAATAAAATTAAAAAAACCAAGGCCGGAGGAATAATAAGAAAAGGTCTGTATTTTTTATCTCTTAAAATTTCTCCTAAGCGAGCATCTTTAAGCCTGGGTTGACTTCGAAAAAGCGTCTGGGTGTTTTGAATCCCCTTAAAAGACGGAATGGTTGAGGCAGGCAAACCTTTTGACAAAAAATTACGAAATGATGGGTTTGATATGCGGTCTACAATTGTTGCCTCAGGCGAAGACAACCCATACTCTGGGTTCATTGCAAAAGTCTGAGATTTTTCATAACGCACTTTTTGTTCTTTAGAACTGGTTTCTTCAATTATTTTTTCAAAATCATGTTCAATCAATGCATGGCTACCCGTAGGTTCCATCTGGTCTTGAAAAAATAAATTTAAAAACTGCTTTACTTCAACATGGGACACTCTCACATACTGACCCACCGGTGCACTTTTAACCAAGTACTCATTCAGATCATCAACAATGGCTTGAGCGTCCTGATAACGTTTATCTCGGTCTTGATGAAGTATCGTCATAACGATCTTCTCTAGACCTTTGGGAATATTTTCTCGTATTTTGGAGGGCGGCGTGAAATTACCTTCTCGAACAAGCTTGATGGCTTCAGGAATAGTATTGGCCGAATACAAACGCATACCTGTTAGCATTTCGTAGAAAATAATTCCCAACGAATACAAGTCACTACGATGATCAATATCCAAGTCAGAGCGCGTTTGCTCTGGCGACATATAACCAATTTTACCTCTGATAATGCCCATTTCTGTTCTATGGCTTTGGCTCTGAGCTTTTGAGATACCAAAGTCAGCAATTTTTACATCTCCCTCAAATGACAATAAAATATTAGCAGGGCTGACATCTCGATGAACCAATTCAATACCATTACCTTCGTCGTCTTTTTTTCTGTGCGCATAGGAAAGTCCCAAAGCAATCTCTCGTGTGATGTGAGTTGCAACTTCAAATGTAAATGGCGTGCTATGACTTGCTGAACGGTGAATTAAATCCTTGAGCGTAATACCCTCTACAAATTCCATTGCGATATAAAATTGCTCATTATGTTTTCCAAACTCCACCATTGAAACAATGTTGGGGTGGTTGAGCTGCACCATCAGCTTCGCCTCATCCTGCAGCAAAGATATAAACTCTGAGTCTTGTGCATACTGGGGCAGGATGCGTTTAATCGCAAAAGAGCGAACTAACCCATCAGACATTTTTGCCATGGCTTTGTAAATGACAGCCATGCCGCCAGACGCAACTTGCTCTACCAGCAAGTACTTGCCAAATTTTTCCATATTGAGCATGAGCGAATCCATCATCAGCTTGCTTCTGCTAGCCTAGATCATCCTCTTGAACGCGATATCTGTCGTGGGGAAGAAGAACCTGGGAAAGTGCCTGACATGTGTTTATGGCACGTTGCCCAGACCAAAACAAGTCTTCACCTGAAAACAACCGCACATCTGTATCTACCAAAAGCTCTTGCCAAAAAAGAACATCACCTTGGGTAAATAGATAGGGTTCACACGGAAGAAGTAACACATCAGGCTTAAGTTCAATAATATCTTCTTGAGAGATAGTTGGGTATCGATCTGACAAACATGCATTCATGCCCCCTGAAAATTCGATTAAATGATGCGTATAAGTATCGGTACCCACAGCCATCCATGGGTCTTTCCAAATCAAAACCAATACCCGCACCAAAGTGTCTGCGTAAGGTTTTTTAAGAAATGTTTTGAACTCTGAAACATACTGTTGTGGCATATCGCCGGATGAAAGTTGGCTTAACTCTTGAAGCATCTCACAGGTATCCCGCATTGTATTTGGAAATGTTACCCATACAGGAATATTTAAAGCTTGGATGGCTTGAACATCTTTTTGGGTGTTTTCTTCAAGATTCGCAATCACCAGATCTGGAGCCAAGCCTTCAATACGATTGATATTTGGTGTTTTGGTTCCACCGACACGAGGGATGTTTTCCACAATATCTTTTGGCTCTACACAAAAAGATGATCGGCCTTCTGGTATCACACCAAACAAAATGAGGGTTTCAGTAATGCTTGGGACTAAACTCACAACACGCTCGGGCAATTTCTCAAGCCTGAGTTTAGATCCGCATGGATATTGCGAAAATTCAACCATCACTTATCGACGTCGATCAAGCCTATACTTAGATATTTTTTTGTTCAGACCTTGGCGAGTTATCCCACACAGCTTTGCAACCCTAGTTTTATTCCATTTATGTTTCTGGAGGTATTTTGAAAGGAGGCCTTTTTCAAAATCGTCTACCAGACGCTTAATAAAACCTTCCTCTTCTTCCTCAGTGACCATAATATTGGCTGGGTAGGTTTCGTAGAAGAATTTTTTTGACAAGTCGCGAGACCGAATCAACTTGGTGTTGCTGCTCAATGCGACTAACCGTTCAATTTCATTGCGCAACTCTCGCACATTGCCAGGCCAAAAATATTCATTAAAGACCTTCATGGCTTCTGCAGACAAAGAAATACCCGTTTTTTTTGTTTTGGTCGAAAATTCATTGAGAAAGTATTGAGACAGCAATGCAATGTCACCGATCCGCTCTCTTAAGGCAGGCAATCTCACCTCTACGACAGCCAGTCGATAATACAGATCTTCTCTAAACTTGCCCTGCTCAATACACTTTCTTAGGTCTTTATGGGTTGCCGATATCACACGCACATCTACCTGGCGCTGTTGGGTATCACCCAACCGAATGAATGTGCCCTCTTGTATAAGCCGTAAAATTTTAACTTGCAGTGACGTGGACATTTCACCCACCTCGTCTAAAAAAATGGTTCCTTTGTCAGCTACCTCAAAGAGGCCTTTTTTATCTGTCATGGCACCGGTGAAAGCTCCTTTTTTATATCCAAAGAGCTCCGCCTCCAGCAAAGTTTCTGTCAGGGCCGCGCAGTTGATCGTTACAAAAGGATTCTCACTGCGATCAGAGTGGCGATGAATCAACTTTGACACCAACTCTTTACCTGTTCCGGACTCACCATAAACAATCACTGAACTGTCTGATTTGCCTATGACTTTTATTTGGCGAATGATTTCTTTGATATGGGCATTTTGTGAAATCAATCCAAAATGGTTGTGCTCATCAGAGACCAATTGTTTTTTTTCTTTTTGCTGAGTTTCCTCTAAGAAACTGCCCACCTCTTCACATAGCATTTGAAGTAAGTTTTTAATGACTGCAAGCTTTTCACTGGCAAAAACGGGAACTTTTTGTAGTGCCTTGTCTATGTTTTTTTTATCAACGCCTTGACCCAATAAAGAAGCCTTGGTTTTTTCAAACCTTACATCGTCCATTTTTCCAAATACAAAAATGCCCATACGTAAGACGGCAATATGTTCTCCATGACATTGAACGCGTCCAGATAAGTGGCAAAAGCCAAATTCGTCTTCAGACTTCAATACACCATCTGATTTGATGCCCTGCTCAATAGCTTGGGTGCACCCTTCATTAAATACCTCTAAGGCTTTGGGGTCCGATGCCAATGTATCCAATAGGGGAAGCTCATAAAAGTTTGAAAACGGCTTTTCAGCAATCTTGAGCATCTTTCGAGATCCATAGCCAAGATATTTTTTGCGCGCATCCTTGCGACGGTTTGCCGGGATGAGATAAAGCGAGGGCACCTCTAAATCCTCTAAAGCCTGAAGTATTTTTCTGGTCACCCGCAATTTTTTGATATGGTCCCAATCAACTTGTTCCATTGTTTGCTGCTCTTTGTTTTCCATCCCAAATCCCTCCTGTTAAAGTCACCCTTCTATAAAAATACCAAAGAAAAACCCTAAAACAACAAAAAAAGTTACCTTTTGAAAAAAAAGTTACTTCTACCACTTTGGGACAACATCGTAAACATGTTGCTTGCTCTCGACTAAAGGCTTACAAAAGGTTGGGTATTTTTCATTCATCAAGCTTGAAAGTGCGACAATGGTATCCCGATACCATTTAGGACTGTTGTAAGACTTAAGCGCGCTCTGGGCATCTTTGTCGAATCCTTTATCGCGAAGATAGAGTGAGGTGAGCATGAATGAGCTTGGCCAATCCCAAAAATCTAATTCTTTGTGCGCAGTAATATAGGGAAGGGCTGTATTGGGCATGAATTGACTGTAGCCCACAGCGCCCGCCCAAGAGCTCTTCATGGTCTTAAGCTTTTGAGCATCCCATTGCTGGATCTGCGCAATTTTGAGAAAAGCCTCAAGGTGCAGTGTCCAATCAGCTGCGATTTTTTTTGCTCGAGCTTCCCAATCATACGGCTGCCATTTTTTAGGATTGTTTCTATACTTTTTATAAATCTTCATTCTCGGTTTTAGCTTGGAAATGACCTCTCTAGCAAAGTTGGTTTCAGACAATGCCGCTAAACTGACCAAGGACTCTAGCGCTTTAAACCAAGGAATATCCTCGCTCCCAAAAAGCGTTTCCATATATAAAAGAGAGGTGACCACAATCGGATCAACCTGCGTTTTAGAAAAAGCATCGCAAAGCTTGGGCTGATGCTTTGCCAAAAAATTAGAAACTTTGGTTTGAGAAGCCTTGGTGGTGTACTCCTCTAGGCGATTGTTTGAAGGTCCAGATTCTAAAATGTTTAAAAACTTAAGGCTGATGGCTTTCTCATTTATTTTTATACTCTTTGTATCAATAAGATCGAGATACCCCTTTGGACATGTTTTGCAATCCAGCGAATATCGCACATGCATAATCGCGTTCTTCCAAAGAGCTTCATCAAATTCAATCCCGTATGATGCATCTGTCAGACAAACACAGCATAAAAACAATACAATGCGTTTAAAGCGCTTCATCAAACTCAATTTTGGGAACACGTTGTAAGTAATCAATGTCAGAAAAAGACTCGTCAAGATTCTCAAATAATACGTCCATATCCTGTTTAAGCTGCGCCAAATTGATGCCATTTTTTTTCTTTCCAAATGGATCCATCATCAAACGTGCTTTTTCATATATTTTCTGTGCACCCTTAGGGTTGTCACTGGTTAAATGATATAGGGACACAGCACATTGGATCAGTCCCCCCCAGAAATCTTTATTTTCAGACTCATCTTTGACCCATATTTCATCCAGTGTCGTCTGGGCACTCATAAATTTAGATTTATTAAAATATTCTATAAACAATAGGTAACGGTCTGAGTAGCTCATGGTCTACTATTATTGTAACCCAAAAAAACAAGGCTACAAAACAATCTATCAAAACCTAAAATATTGATGCAACAACTATGTGAAGTAAGGCGTTTGCCCTTGCTCATGATCGGTCATATCCACAAGCGAGACTAGCTCTGGAATCATTTCCTTAAGCCTAACTTCGATACCCTGTTTGAGCGTTGCATTGGCTGAGGAACACCCTTGACACCCGCCACTCATCTTTACATAAGCTTTTTGATCTTGAACTTCAACGAGTTCAATGTGGCCACCGTGCGAGGCGATCGAAGGATTGATCTCATCATCCAAAATATCCTGGATTTGCTTGCCCAAAGGTGAATTCAATTGATTCTCAGGCACGTTGGGATTGTTCAGGCGAAAGCCGGACCCTGAAAGAGATTCGACCCAGTCAATTGTGGCATGGTCAAGCTTGGGCTGATCGGCTTTGCTATAAATGACACTGAATTGATCTAACTCAATTTGGACATCGCCTGGTGCTATTTCTTCCTCAAGCAAAAAATCGACAAGATATTCGCTGGCTGTCTTGCCCCGTACCTGGAGCTTTAAAAAAACGGGCTTTTCGCGCTGATTGATAAATTCCAAAGCTTTTGCTTCGGCTTGGGGAGTCACATGAATCATACTTTATTCATTATTCTATCTGCTCAAAAAGATCAACAGCCCCCAGCTTATGGTGGCATTGTTGAGACTCACCCTTGGAGCAAATATTTTCAACTGTTAACTGCCCCTAATAGTCAGTTTCCACGTCTTCGGCGCTTAAAATGCCTGGTTTAAAGCACTTCCGGCAACGCGCCTCATAAAAATCATTTCCACCAATCACCACACGCGCCTGCTCATCAACAATACGTTGTGTCCGGTCTGCAGGATTGCCACAAACTACACAGATCGCCAACTCCTTGGTGATATATTCACCCACACACAAAAGGGCTGGCATGGGGTCAAATGGATTACCTAAAAAATCTTGATCCAATCCTGATACGATGACCCTTTTTCCACTGCTGGCAAGCTCTTCACACACCTGTACAATCTCAGGGCCAAAAAATTGAATTTCATCAATTCCAATAACATCATATATTTTTGCAAGCATCTGGATTTGATGGGCATCATCAACGCTGACTGCTTCAATAACACGTTTATCATGGCTGATCACAAAGTCTGTGGCGTATCGATCATCAATACGAGGTTTAAATAAGACAATGTTCTGCTTGGCAATCTCAGCTCGACGCATGCGCCTGATGAGCTCTTCAGTTTTACCAGAAAACATACTTCCGCAGATGACTTCTATCCATCCAGTGGCTTTTGGGGTTTGGTTCATAGTGCTCCGATTTCGACAATGGCCTCATAACTTGGATTAAAGCATTGAAGCAAGTTTTTTCTAAAACCAAAAAAAATGCTGTTACTTTCTCCAGAGGGAATAAAAATTACCTCAATATTTATCAAACAATTCATATATTTATAAATTTATTTGTATTATTATATTTTTGACACTGAAGTAAGTCACAAATATCGTTATAATCTCATCATGGACCGTACTTCGATAATGCCGTTATTTTTAGGGGAAAAAATGGTCAACGTCCAACAATCAACAATCGTCTATGTCGATGATGAAGCAGAAAACTTAGAATCGTTTGCACTTCATCTTGAGCAAGACTTTAATATTCTAACATTTACAAATCCTTTGGAAGCGCTTGAAGAAATCAAAGGTAATGAGCAAATTCCTTTGGTACTTATTGACCAAGTGATGCCTCAAATTTCTGGTTTGGAGCTGGCAAGTGATATCAAAGACCTCAATCGCTTTACCACGCTAATCATGCTGACAGGCAACGCAACCAAAGAGCTGGCCATCGAAGCGATACGTAAAAACTTATTCTGGGAATTTCTTGAAAAGCCTGTTGATTTTTCCTCCAACCGGATGAAGCAACTTCTGTACACGGGCATCCAAACGCACTTTTTAAACAAAGCATCTCACGGCTTTCGAAAAGGCGCAATAGAGCTTCTGGCTAACCTGATTGATGACAAGGACGGTCATACCCATCGACACTCGTATCAAGTTCAAGCATGGGCTCTTAAAATTGCATCCAAATTCAAACTGACACCTCATGAAATGAAAGTGATTGAAGAAGGCGCGCTGCTGCACGACATAGGCAAAATCAGTATTCCAGATGATATCTTAAAAAAACCAGGCCGCTTAACTACGCTGGAACGCAAAGTCATCATGTCTCACCCTCAACGAGGTGGGGTTCTCCTAGAGAGTGTCCAAGAGCTAAAAGAACTGGCGCCTATCGCACGTTGCCACCATGAGCGCCCCGACGGTCAAGGCTATCCCAAAGGATTGACCAAAGATGAAATTCCTTTGGCTGCATGCATTGTTTCTGTTGCAGATTTTTTTGAAGCTCTAAACTCCAAACGACCTTACAAGGACCCATGGCCCATTGAACATATTGTTGAAGAACTTCTGCGCGTGCGCGGTAAACAGTTTACAATACCTACGGTGGATGCCCTCTTAGAAGTCCTCAAAGATGAAAATTTGATTACTCAGGCAGCAATTGAAAAAATAGAAAACACTATTCAAACTGCAGCTTGATTGAGTGTCCACAAGCATATGGGGCTTTAAGCAAACAGAGCTCTACTCTCCTAATATTGTAAAAAACAAGTTTTTCCCTATAATACCTTCGTATGGTTAATGTTCTGTTTGTATGCTTAGGAAATATTTGTCGCTCCCCCACTGCTGAAGGGATCTTGGAGCGTATGGTGACTCAAGCGGGCTTTTCCAAAGATATATGCATTGATTCAGCAGGCACAAGCGCCTATCATATTGGCCAAAAAGCAGACATTCGCTCCCGGCAACATGCTCAAAAAAGAGGCTATGAACTACGTTCGCGAGCCAGGCAGTTTACGACAGATGATTTCAATAAGTTTGACATGATTTTAACCATGGATGAATCAAACTATTTCCAGGTCACGTCCCTGTCGTCAAACCCTATGCATACACACAAAATACATCAATTCATGTCTTTTTGTCCGCATTATAAAAACGTATTTTCAAACGTTCCTGATCCCTACTACGATGGTGATAAAGGATTTGAGACTGTTTTAGACATCATTGAGGAGGGTTGCACTGAATTACTCAATCAAATCAATTTAAAGGAATCTGTTTCCCCTTCCACTTTAAAACAACAAACATAACGGCAAGTCCGATGGGCAATGTGATCCAGGGCGAGATGCCAAAACCTGCAGGAAGATATCCCACAACTGTTGAAACACCTCCTATAAACAGCGCGTAAGGCATTTGGCTTTGCACATGGTCCATGTGATCAATGCCTGCCCAGATCGAGCTCATAATGGTTGTATCTGAAATGGGAGAGATATGATCTCCAAAGATAGAACCTGTAAGTATCGAACCAACAGTGGCGCTCAAAATGGTCAGCGATATATCTGGGTCCAAGCCTTGAGCAACCATCAAGCCGTGTGCCAGCGGAATGGCCAATGGAAACAGTATGGCCATGGTTCCCCAAGATGTCCCTGTTGCAAATGCCATCAAAAAAGACATCAAAAATATCAATGCAGGCACAAGATGAACGTAAACTTTTCCTTCTAAAACATGACTTAACACTTCACCCGATTTGAGCTCATCCATCACTGCAGAAAGACCCCATGCAAATACCAAAATAACAATGGGTAATACCATGGACTTAACCCCTTCAAGCCACACTTCAAATGATTCATCAAACGAGAATACTTTTCCCCAAACAGTCATCACCATGGCTACAGCCGTTGACACCAATGCGCCCCAAATCAACACCACAATCGCATCAGAGGCACCTAAAATATCTCTTAATGTGGTTTGAGCATTGAACTTATTATCTCCAACAAGTGAAGACTTGCCAGAAATCCAAAAGCCTACCAAAACTACCATCAATAAAACCAGAATAGGAAGCCAGCCCATCGCAGCTGTACCGTTAGACTTTACTTTTAGTTGCCAATCCTCTACTTCTTTAGCCATCATCGGCTTAGAATCAGGCCGATATACATCCCCTGTTTTACGGGCTCTGAGCTCAGCATTATGCATAGGGCCCCAGTCTCTGCGCATAACAATCGTCATGACAATAAAAAACAACATAAATATTGCATAGTAGCGATGTGGAAGAGACGAAATAAAGAGATCAAAACCGTCTTGCTCAATACCCAGTTTTTCTACAGCCGCATTGATTAAGCCAATCTCATAGGCAACCCAAGTGGATACTATTGATAGTGAAGCAACAGGCGCTGCGGTCGAATCAATGATGAATGAAAACTTTTCTCGAGAGATTTTATATTTGTCTGATAATGACCGATACAGATTGCCCACAATAATGGTATTGGCATAGTCATCAAAGAACACGAGCAGCCCCGTACCAAACATCAATAACTGAGCTTTGACTGTCGTATTTGCAAAACCTATCATGGAAGATAAAAGTTTATTTAGCCCCCCTGACTGCGTCACAAGGGCAACCATCCCTCCGATGGTCATGGTAAACAAAATCAAGCCTGCCCGACCACTGTCTGCTACTGCCTCTACTAAATAATGATCACCAACACGCAAGAAACCTTTAAAGATGTTTTCAAACTTAAACGCGCCAAGACTTACAACTGACCCAACAAACGTCCCCATAAAAATTGAAAACAAAACATTTTTTGTCCAAAAGGCCAAACCAATCGCCACAATTGGAGGAAGCAAAAGGTAGGCATCTTTGCTTAAGACTAAGAAAAGAGCACATAGTAGTAAAAAACCAAGCGGGATGAGATAACATTTTCTAAACATGATTACTTCTCGGCCTACTTGAAATCATATTTGGATGCAAGCGTTAACTGCTGCTTTTGTAGGACAAGCGGTCTTAAAAAAACCACAGACATGCCATGGCCACACTTGTGGGTAAAAAAGCAAATGCAATTAATTTAAGTGGGTCAATACCTGCTTCGCCAAAGTCTTTTTGCAAAATAGAGTAGCCTGCAGGATTGGGCGCATTGGCAATGACCGTTAAACCTCCCCCTGCCACAGCGCCTGCAACAAGTGCGTATTTAAAGGCATCGGTCATACCTTCAACCTGGGACCCCAGATACGTTAACGCTGCATTATCGGTAACGGCTGTTAAGCCGGCTGTACCCAGAAACAAGGGCAACTCATCCAATCGGGTTAACAGCGGTGATAGCCACCAACCTTGGAATTCACCCAAAACAACCAAGCCAGCTAGGAAATAGGCGACCAACAAACTCTCTTTGAACTTTAACTGATCTTGAAACTCAGATGTAATCACTGTCACACCAATAAAGAACATAAAGATACCCATAAAGACACTTGGATGGTGACTGGTCACCACAACACCTGCCAAAAACAGAAGGTGTATCGTCGTGAGCCATAAAGGCACAGATCGTTTCAGAAGCGGAACATCCTCCCACTCAAAGGAACGAATTTCTTTGGCCAATATCAACAACGCGCACGTTGCATTGATCAGCACTGCAATACTTGCTTTCCACCCAAACTGACTCATCATAAAGTCTATGTCCCATCCCCATTTTCCTGCGACCATCAAAACAGGAGGCGCTGCAAAAGGCGTCAAAACCCCACCAATCGAAATGTTTACAAACAGAACTGCCAATGTGATGTACTTAAATCGATTGGAAACGTTGCGTTTGTAGAACTGATCACGCAAGATAAGTGCTGTCACAGTCATCGCCGCAGGCTCAGTGATGAAACTCCCTAGCAATGGCCCAAAGGTCAAGCAGAGAAAGTAAATAGACATGCTTTGATGTTTGGCCGACAGGAGCCTTCCCAAGCGAATGATAATGTTTTCTGTCCACTCTACAACAGGCCTGGTCGAGGCGACAGTCATGATGGCAAAGACAAATAGGGGTTCAGTAAAGTTAACCTCGTCAATCGCATGGATAGCGTGATCCACACCTGAGACAAAGCAAAATAAAACAAAAAATATGCTGGCCCAAATTCCGAAAACAACCTCAATCTCACCAAGCAAGTGAAATAAATTTTCTTTAATTGAGCCTTCGGGATGCTTATGGGCAAGTCTTAAAAACTTGCCTGTCAAAAACGTGTGAACTACCGCCAAAGCAAAACAGGTTGTTGCGATATAAAATATACTTTGATCTATGTGAGCCATAAAAACTCCCATCTATATATATGTTCTTGGAGATGATTCAAGAGGCGATTCAAGAACCAAAGGAGCTTTTTTGAAAACATAAGCTGTCCCAATTAATTCTAAAAACACTTCACACAAATTTATAGTATGGTGGAGGTTAAAAACATGAATATCACCAAAAGCAAAGCGCGCGTGGTCCTTCTCCATGGCACGCTAAGAAGTAGCATGCAGATGCGTAGGTTGGCAAAGCACCTTCAAAAACAAGGGTTTAAAACCATCAATATCAGCTACCCGTCTAGGCACTTTGACTTAAAGCGGCTGTGTGACCATACTCAAAAGAAAATTGAAGCCCAGACTGGTATGGATAGCCAGTACACCATACATTTTGTTGGATATTCGATGGGTGGCCTGTTAGTTCGCACGTTGCTCCATCATCATAGGCCTAAGCAATTGGGTCGAGTGGTACTTATTGGCACGCCTAATCATGGGAGTGAGTTTGCCGACTTTCTCAAAAACAATATCCTATTTCGTTTTATCTTTGGTCCCTCTGGCCAACAACTCATTACCGACCAACACCAATTCTCGCATCTGTTTGGAAACGTTGACTATGCGTTGGGCATTATTGCAGGGCATTCAACACTTGATCCCTTTGCAAAATTTCTGATTCCAGGACCCAGTGATGGAAAGGTTTCCATCCAAAGCACCAAACTTGATGGCATGAAAGACCACATCGTACTCAAGGGCAACCACATCTACCTACCCTATATCAAAAAAAACCACCACCAAACCGCCCATTTTTTAGCGCATGGATGTTTTGATAAAACGTTAAACAAACACCTTCGGTATAGCTTAGGGCTTATCAAAAGCAGCGCCTTGATTTGAAGTAGCTATTGCAAATATGAAGAGGTGTTATCCAGGTCAATACAAATTCATCAAGCATAGATAGGTGAGCCCACTCAAAATCCCGCTTCGGTAAGTCTTGATGGCTAAAAGCTTGCTGAATCAATAAAAGCAACTCATAGTAAACCTGAGGTGAATTATTTGCATACCATGATCAGAGTGGCTGATCTCAATCATCATTGCATTTCTTTTGTACTATTTTGGGTATGGAAGAAATCAGCCGAAAGGAAAGAGACAAAAGGCGCTTCACACTTATTTTTCTTTCAGCATTTGGGGATTTAGCCCGGGCCAAAGAGGATAAGGCACCATTACTGGAGCTTACCTATAACTTGCCACTTCAAGAGGGAAAAGCAGAAAAATACACCAAGGGTAGAAACTTTGGTCACCTTGCATTTAAAGTCGATGACATTTATGAGACTTGCCAACGTATGTCTGATCAAGGTGTGATCCCCAATCGACCTCCTCGTGATGGATATATGGCGTTTATTCAAAGTCCAGATGATATATCCATTGAGCTTTTACAGAAGGGTGAAACTTTGGACCCCAAGGAACCATGGGCCTCAATGAAAAACATAGGCTCTTGGTAAAGGCCCAGGCGCACTTGCGCAGCAGCGCTCTCGTATCATTTCTGTTCTGATGGGCCATTTATAAGACCTAAAAAACTTTACCTTTGATTCCCTTTGCATATGGTAGGTGCCGTGAAGTCAATTTTGTCGATAGAAAATCTATCCAAAACATACAAAGGGGGCTTTAAAGCCCTTGATGATTTATCTCTAGAGATAAATCAAGGCGAAATTTTTGCCCTTCTGGGGCCCAATGGAGCAGGCAAAACAACTTTGATCAATATCATCTGCGGCATTGTTACCTACGACACAGGAACCATTTCCGTTGATGGCTATGATGTAAAAAAACAATACAGACAAACACGTTCCCAGATTGGACTTGTTCCTCAAGAACTTCTTGTTGATACCTTTTCCACAGTCTGGAATACGGTCAACTTCAGCCGAGGCCTCTTTGGCAAAGCTCCAAATCCAGAACTGATAGAAAAAATCCTCAAAGACCTTTCACTTTGGGACAAAAAAGACAACCAGCTTTTGACACTCTCAGGCGGCATGAAAAGGCGCGTATTAATTGCAAAAGCTCTTTCTCATGAACCCAAAGTTCTATTCTTAGATGAACCAACCGCAGGTGTCGATGTAGAGCTTCGAAAAAGCATGTGGAAAAATATTCAAATGCTACGCAATACGGGGGTCACCATTATTTTAACCACCCACTACATTCAAGAAGCCCAAGAGATGGCAGATCGGATTGGTTTTATTGGAGATGGAAAGTTACTCCTGGTTGAAGAAAAAGAAAAATTGATGAAACGTATGGGAAAAAAGCACATCATCTTTGAATTAGAAGAGCCTCTTGCTGATATCCCAAACAGACTAAAAAAATATGACCTTATGACCGATAAAAACCAACTGGTTTACCAGTACCAAGCTTCAAAAAGCGGCTTAAACGACCTTATGAATGACCTTAAAATTGAAAACCTTAGATGGAACGATATCTCAACAAGACAAAGCTCTCTTGAAGAAATATTTGCAAAAGTGATGGACTCATGAACCTGCGATCCATACGAACAATTTACAACTATGAGATGAACCGTGCATGGCGAACATGGCGACAGACGATAGCCTCCCCAGTTATTTCTACTTGTCTTTATTTTGTGGTTTTTGGTGCCGCTTTAGGATCCCGCATCCAAGAAATTGACGGCATTGCATACGGTAGCTTTATTGTTCCTGGATTAATTATGCTGACCGTTTTAACCCAGAGTATATCCTATGCTTCATTTGGTATTTACTTTCCGAGGTTTGCAGGTACCATATATGAAGTCCTATCAGCGCCTGTTTCTTATCTAGAAATAGTCCTTGCCTACGTTGGAGCAGCCGCATCCAAAGCACTTATTATTGGTACCATTATTTTAATCACATCTCGATTCTTTGTGTCGTTTGAAATTCAATATCCATGGGTCATGATCTTATTTTTAATTTTAACGTGCGTGACCTTCAGCCTGTTTGGATTTATCATAGGCTTATGGGCAGATGGTTTTGAGAAGCTACAAATCATCCCTATTCTAGTCATTACTCCGCTCACCTTCTTGGGAGGCAGCTTCTATTCGATCAACATGTTACCTGATATATGGCAGAAAATATCCATGTTCAACCCAGTGGTCTATTTGATTAGTGGTTTTCGCTGGAGCTTTTATGGCAATGCCGATGTTCCTGTCATGATGAGCTTGTTGATGGTGAGTTTTTTCCTGTTGGCCGGACTATTGATTACCAGGTGGATTTTTAAAACAGGATATAAACTCAAAAACTAGGTGTCTATACTGTCATAAAAAATACTATAGCTTTTTTGCATACTTTGAGAGGACTTCTAAACAAAAAAAAAGCAAGTCACTCCTCTAGGAGCGACTTGCTTTTAAAGTAAAAAGTTTTTATTTTAACGAGTTAAGTTATAAAAACCTAAACTGGGACAACGCGAGTTGCACAAGGACCTTTTGGACCTTCACCAAGCTCATAGCTAACTTCTTGTCCGTCATTCAAAACGGCATATCCGTCGCTTTGGATTTCGGAATGATGTACAAACAAATCAGCACTGCCGTCACTTGGTTCAATAAAACCAAATCCTTTTTCAGAACTAAACCATTTAACTTTACCTTTATTCATAATTTTCTATCTCTTTTTTTTTTCTTAAAATACTAGAGTCGCTCAATTAACTGTCTATCCCAAGGGCAGACAATATAACCAAGTCAAACTCCTACTAAACGCCTCAAAAGGGATATCCCACTTGAAGCGTGCTAAACATATAACACACTTTCCACCATAAAGGCCAGGAACCTCCTGAAAAAGGGGCATTAGGAAGCCCTATGGGCATCTCAATCCTAAAGAAATCATCTGAGGAGGCTTATTTTGGGCTTAGATACCCCCAAAAGTGCCTAATAGCCGGTCAACCGCCCATAATCTACAATTTCCTAGTCAAATGGAGTGATGGGTAGGCTTGGACTGGCTCTAAAAAGTGGACACACTGAAAAACTAACACTATGTGTTATAAGGAGTCCATATGAGCAAAACGTATACTATTGAATTTAAAAAACAGGCCACTAAACTTGTGCTTGAACATGGTAT
>Ga0209186_1000650_pt1 | contig 27117 bp, 18 predicted proteins | sample SidtaG_FD_187426 | JGI IMG/M metagenome (GOLD analysis project Ga0209186, IMG submission 187426) | Marine algal microbial communities from Sidmouth, United Kingdom - Sidmouth_Male2 metaG (SPAdes) (version 2) | ecosystem: Host-associated > Algae > Red algae > Unclassified | place: Sidmouth...
CCGTTCCCGTAGGCAGCTGGGCATGCCCTACACTTAGAAAAATCCCAAATAAACCGATGCGTGCAGAGGAGACAACCCATGCACAGAGAGAGCTAATTAACCTTGTATTCATATATTCCTTACCAATTTAAGCCGAACCTTACTACGGCTTCCTAACGTTCCTATTTCCCACTAAACACGCAGTGAGCATATATTTTGCACCTATCGGCCAAGTAAGGCCGAGGGAGCAGTCCTAATATTACTAAAGTTACCTAAAATCTTAACAAAGTAAAGTCATATTCAGATATTTATAGTATCTTTAAAGAGATTGACCCTAAAGTTATGTACGTTTGGACCGACATAGGCATGATGGAAGCACTTTTTTAACCATTTCTTCTCTGCATACCTTATTTGTGGACCATTCTGATCCAGCAGCACCAGTTGCATATCAAATTTTCTCCGTTTAAAAAGTGGCCTGCCAGAGTAAATTTAGGACTCATATAATTAAGATCCGCTCACACTTCAGCATCCGTCCCAGCGAATCCCGCACCGTTCCTTCATGAGTTCAACATCCCCCTTCCCATTCTTAGTTTCATAACTGCCGCTTCGCGGTTTATCTCCGGCTGTGCCAAGACAGCACTGATTAGGGGCCTGTCCCCCCATTACACGAGGGGCCTGTCCCCCCATTACACGCCATTACACCCCCATTACACGAACTACTCTCACGAACCGTCCAAACCGCTTGGTCTCAACCTGAGAAATCCTCCCTCAAAAGCCTAAGCCCGACAGACTCCTAGTGTGACGGTCCTTTACATTACTTGCTGGCGGATTTGTCTGCAGGCCAGCCCTCGCGCTGGCTTTCCCGCGACTTGTCTGAATCCTCTGTTTGATCGTGCTGTAGGTGCACTTGAGTTTCGAAGGGCATATCCATTCCGGCCTCATCGAGGGTGTATTTAATGCACTCGACCACGTTGGACCGGGTTTTCGCAACTTCGGACTGAGCACTGCCAGTCCACCACTGCACGCGCAGTGTGACCCAACTCGCTTCCAAGGCCCAGTGGAACACAACGGGAGCGGGTTCAGGCAATACCCCGTCAACCTTAGCTACCGCCTCACTGAGTATGGTCACCGCCCGACGACTATCATCGCTATACCCTATGCCGACATCAAACCCACTTCGCCGGCTGACCTCAGCGGTTTTGACCCGAAGAGCATTGGTATAAATCTCACTGTTGGGAATGACAATAGACTCGCCATTATAGGTTCGAATGATGGTCGCTCGAGATTCGATCCGCTGCACTGCCCCCTCGAAACTTCCCAAGACAATTTCGTCTCCAATGCTAAACGGTTGACGTAACAATATGAGAAGGCCTGCGAGCCAGTTTTGCAAAATATCCTTAAATGCAAAACCAATGGCAACGGACGTCACCCCAAGGCCTGCGACAACTTCGCCTGGATGGAGGGTTGGAAATACAATGGTGGCAGCGGCGAGCAGGCCGAAAAAGATCAGGGTCAGATGCACAAAGCTACCGAGCATCTGTCCAAGGCTATCTCGATGACTACGTGTGGCCTGCCAGATCGTCAGTTTTCTTAGCCCCTTCGCCATGGCAATGAACAAAATTAATACGATCAAAGCGACCCCGATGTTAGGTATCAAACGGACAAATCCATCCAGCCATCCATCGACCTGTTCGACCGCTGCGCCAAAATTCAGGTCGATGGTCTCCGGACGGTCCTTCAACGCGCTGGGGTTGCTCGTGGTTAAAATAAACGTGTTCATAAGGGTTTGGCGGGATTCCGGTTGCGGTAAATTTGGGTGTACGTACGTTTGTAGCGATGAACGGTTTTTGTCTACCGATTCCCTGTGCTGGCAAGCTTGGCTTTAAGGTTGGCGACGGTTTGGAGTGCAAACCGGTTTTGCTGCTTACGGAGGTAGCGGTCGAAAAGCGTTGGAATCAAACCACTGGGTCGTGAAATGGATTCGATCAATACATCGACATCATCCGTCTTTTTGTCGCGACGAATGGATAATCGCTCTTCGCCAACCGCCACATGATCAGCAAGGGTTCCGATACCGAGTGAGAAGTGCAGCGACGAATCTTTCGACAGATCTTCAAGATAGATGACACGGCAAAAGTTGACCACACACATTCCCCATGCCGTGGCTTCAATCGCAAAGGTATCGCCGGTCTCGAGCGGGCGCAGGGTACGACACCGCACCCAGCTTAAATCGAAACAATGCCCTTGGCGTAGCCAGTCGCAGGCTTCACGGAAATCATCCTCGCCTCGACCCACCGTGCTCTGACGAAATAAATGGAGGTCCTTCCCCACCCACTTACGTTTCAGCTGGCTGGAACGCGACTCGACCGGCCATTCACGCGAAATTCCGCAGGACGCGTAAGTGAATTCATGCTCGGTCCGAGCATGAATCATCTCCGCCATCCTCTCGGCTGACGGAGGGCGTAAAAAAAGCTTCATGCCTGCTCCTGATGCGCGAGGGCCTCCGCGATAGCTTCTGACATGGAACAGGGCTGGATCCCAAAGCGTTCAGCCGTTTCTCCATTGCGAACCACAGTTGGGTGACGGAGTCCGTCGACCAGCGACTTCCCTACCTCAGCCGTTTCTGGCGTGACGAGGGCAAGCCAATGCGAGGAGAGCTTTGGACTGAGGAGGGGCACGGGAACCATGAATCGACGCAGCCCACGCTGACGGCAATATTCGCGTAAGATTCGCAACATGGTTGTCTGATCCCTCCCTCCGACTTCGACCACCTGCGAGCCCTCCTTGGCGAGCGGAAGGCAGACGATGAGATATTGTAAAAGATCACCAATCGCAATTGGCTGAGTTGGGGTGGACAACCACTTTGGACAGATCATGATCGGCAGGCGATGGCAGAGGTGCATGACCATCTTGAAGGACAGACTTTCGTCTCCAATGACCATGGCGGCTCGGAATTCCGTGCAAGGCACTGATCCGGAACGTAGAATCCGCCCGACCTCCTGACGGCTCTTCAGATGTTCGGAGAGATCCTCTCGTTTAGAATTGGCTAAGCCACTGAGGTAAATAATTCCTTCCAGCCCAGCCGTGGATGCAGCTTGTTTGAAGTTTTCGGCGCAGATCCGATCCCGAGCCGCAAACTCACCGGAACCATCCATCGAATGAATAAAATAGTAGGCCACCTGACAGCCTTGAAGCGCTGGGACGAGCGTGTCGACTTGAGTCGCGTCCCCTTGAACAACTTCGATGCCGGTCGAGGCTTTGGGGGCGTTGGCCGCATCTGGTGATCGGACAAGGCAACGAACCTCGTGGCCTTGCTCAATGAGGAGAGGCAGAAGGCTTTTGCCCACATACCCGGTGGCTCCAGTAAGTAGAATTTTCATAGGTGCTTAGGTTATTGAATAGAGATAAAGCCGAAGGTTAGTAGTGCAAACGCGCAATCAATCGATTGTAAGACAGAGGTCGGGCAGACCTACAAAACCTCGGTATTGATGTCCATAATGGCATAGTCATCGAGGTTCACTTCTTTCTCTTTGATGTATCCCGCAAGCCGGTTGCAGAGCCCGCAACTCGGTCGGCCCATTTTCACAAACATCATTTTTCCGGATTCCGTCGCCTGCTTTTGACCTTCTTTGAGGGACTTGTAGATCTTGGGGGCTTCCGCAAAAGAAGGGAGCGTGAAGGCGAAAAGGAGTAAGCAGATAAGTGATCGCATGGGGATTCGTTAGGGTTCCTCACTTTGATGTCAAGGGTGCTTGGCAAATGGCCCCGATCGGAACGGTGTCGCCAAGCATTCTTGACATCGTTCGCAGTCATTATACCAAAAAGTATGAGGATATTATCAAGAGGTGTGATCGGGGTTGGAATTTGGCTCTGTCTATTTATCAATACGCTGGCTCAGTCACAGCTGGATACGGCTCGGCAACGGTTTGAAGCCCAGCTTAAGCAGGTTGATGTGGAGCAGACCGCTCCGGCTGAGAAGAAGCTGATGATCAATGCCTTCAGCGCCATGATGAAGCTGTCGAACGAACTTCAGGCGGCCGGCGACTTTGCGGGCATCAAAGCAGTCCAGGCCGAAATGGAACGCCTTCAAAAAGATGAAAGAATCCGTTCCGCAGATCTCGTAGAGGCGCCGGCTAAGCTCAAAGGGATTCAGGAGTTGTTCCAGAAGCAGAAGGCGGGAATTGCAGCCGAATCCTTGCTCAAAAAAGAACTCTTCAAGAAAAAATATCTTGCGCAGGTGACGGCATACCAACGAAAAGTGACGCGTGAAGGTAAATTTGCAATCGCAGAAGCCTGTGATGTGGAGATCAAACGCGTGAAGGCGTTGTCTTTAAAACCGAACGAAGAGCTCGCCAAACAAGCCAACCGTCTTGCCCCCGCTCCGGCTCCGGCCGGTGCCATCGCATCGGTTAAGAACTGGTCTGAGATTCCCGGGCATCTCGGAAATGGTTTCTTCATATTTGATAAACGTGTGTATCGCCTGATGGGACATCACCCACTCAGCTATGATGACGCTTTGGCAAAGGCAAAAGAGTATGGCGCAGAGCTCGCCTGTTTTGAAACAGAGGACGAGTACAAACAAGTCAAGGCGCTGATCGGATGGAGCACATGCTGGATCGGGTTGCAACTGCGTGAAAATTCCTACGGTTGGAAAAGCAGTAACCGCCGTTTGAGTTATGAGGCATGGGCACCCTTGGAGCCCACCGAGAGCAAGGAGTATCGCTTTGGTGCTCTGCTCGGAAATACCCGCAAAAACCGCCAAGCGAATCAAGTCGGGAAAATATGCATGCTGTCCTCTTCGATCACTGCTGGAAAAGCAACCCGGCTTCCTTGGTTGGCCGAGTGGACTTCCCGAACCCAAGCCCTCACTGCGTTTACAAAAATTAAAAAAGAACAGGCGGACATCAAAGGAAAGGGAAGCACCTTCAAAGGGAAATCCTACGTAGTAAAAAAGGGTCTCGCTTTGGATTTTGCCGCTTCGGTTGATTATTGCCGGAGTCTTGGTGCAACCATGAGTACACCTGTGGATGCCACCGAACTTAAATTCATTCATGAGCTATATAGATCAGGGAATTTTTTCGTTGGAGCCAGTGATGACGCTACTGAGGGAGTCTGGATTGATGTCTTTTCAGGAAAGCCACTTTCCATTACCGCTTGGGGTAAAGGCGAACCCAACAATTCCGGCGGTGAGCATGTGGCCGCCCATCGGTCCCAAAAACATGTTTTGGGTGCATGGTGGGACATCAATGGGCTGACGAAAACCAATGGGCTGATCTGTCGGTTTCCAAAATGAAACCGGATCAGCTTTTTTGAATTCATAGAGGAAGAAACGAATGGGTTGCCGCGCTTAGGTGCAGGCCAGTGCATGAGATACGGCTTCGAAATAGGTCGCTTGTGAAATAAGCGGACTAGCGTGCACATGAGTGAATAGCACAGCTACCGAGAAAAGATGCGCACAATCTAGATTACCCCTTTGATGAAACCTGAACAGGTAGAAAAATTTACTACCCATTAGATTGAGGGATTTCCTTATGTGTTTCGTGGTCGTATTCAGGTATGAATGAAGAATGACGTACCAATTGTCCCAATCTAATAGCGAGTCCTTTGAGCTCGCGGTGATGGAACCTGACCTTCCACTTCTGACAGATCCAAGAAAGCCGGCAGAACCACTTCCTGGTGAAACCAGTCCACTGACCTCACCTACAGATCCAGTGCCAGCGCCTGCCGATCCAGAGCCTTCGCCTGACGAGCCAGAGTCTGCGCCTAACAAGCCAGAGCCTGCGCCCCCCAACCCAGTGCCTTCGCCCAAGAATCCAGAGCCGCCTCCTCCAAATCCACTGCCGTCACCGGTCACCCCAGAACCTGCCCCTCCCAATCCGCTGCCTTAACTTCAGACTCCGCAGGCTTGGTTTTAGACTCCGCAGCTTTAACCTTAAACTCCGCAGCCTTAATCTTAGACTCCGAAGCATTGACCTCTGCGGCCATTCGCCTTCAAAAATTGATCCGAGTTAAACGTCACAATAAACACACCAGTGCACCCCAACGGCTGTTCACTGGATCACCTTTTTCTCCTGAAGACCCAAGGGTCGTTCCACAAATTTACAAAGCATCTACATGAGCTCTATCCTTCCAGACTGGTCCAAACTCTCCCGATTTCGTAGTATTCTTATGCTCCTCTGGCGCTACGGTGGCGAGACAGAATCGACTGACCTTCCCACCCCCCTCCTCCAGGAAGAATGGACTGAAAGTCATGAGTTAGACCAAGATCCCGACGTGTTCGCTGCGGACTTAGAAGCCATGGGAGCGACATTTATAAAACTCGGCCAGATGCTATCTACCCGCGCGGATCTTCTGCCGCCCCTACATCGTGAGGCCTTGGCTCGACTACAAGATAACGTCAAAGCTCTCGACTATGAGACGTTGCGCGAACGGGTTGAAGAGGAAATTGGCCGCCCCATTTCCGAGGCGTTTAAGAGTTTTGACATCAAGCCGCTGGCTGCAGCCAGCATCGCCCAAGTCCACGCCGCGACCCTCCACGACGGAAGACCGGTTGTGGTTAAAATTCAGCGCCCTGGATTGCGCAGTCAAGTACATGACGATCTCGATATCCTGCAGCAAATTGCTGACTGGATGGAATCGTGGACAGACGCGGGGCGCCGCATCGCCGCTGGCACCCTCCTCACAACCTTCCGCAACGCCATCCTTCGCGAGCTCGATTTTACCAGCGAAGCCGAACACCTTCTTCAGCTCGCGGGACAGCTAAAAGACACCCAGCGTCTTCGGGTACCCAGCCCGGTGCTTGAACTTACCACATCCCGCGTCTTGGTGATGGATCGCCTGAAAGGGTGTCCGATCCACCAAGTAAAAACAGCGCCGCCCAACGGCGATGTTCTTGCGAGAAGTCTGCTAACTCACTATCTTCATGCCATTCTAGATGAAGGGTTTTTCCACGCCGATCCACACCCTGGGAACCTGCTATTATCCCCCGACGGGAAAGAGATCGGAATCATCGACCTCGGCATGGTCGGCCTTCTTACCGAGCGTACCCGTAAGCAACTTCTCTTCTTACTCCTCGCGATAGACAGTGGAGACGAGACCGAAATCGTACGGCAGTTTTTGCGCCTAGGGGATGGCGGAAACGGCGCTGGGAAGGACGGCGACCGACGCGGCCTCGAACGGGACATCGCTCCAATTCTTCGTCGCTATCGTACTGGCGCCGCCACGGACAATCTCGGTATCCTCCTCTTTGAGTTGGTGCAACGTGGTGCTGCCCGCGGATTTCGCCCTCCCCCCGAACTCTCTCTCGTCGGTAAGGTTCTGCTCCATCTGGATGAAAGCGCGAGGCGACTGGCACCAAACTTTAATCCGGCCGAGGCGATCGCTGATCTTCTACCACATCATATCGCGAAGTCGGTCAAAGACAGCCTCCGGTTCGACCAAATTCTCTTTCAAGGACTCGAAGGAAGTCGCTTAGCAATGGATCTCCCGGGGCAAGCCCACCAAATCCTTAGCGATCTGTCCGAAGGCAATTTAAGTATGCGTCTCAACGTCCTCGACGAAGCCGCTTGGCTTGACAGCTTTAAGAAGATCGCAAATCGCATCGCCGCCGGAACCATTATTGCCGGCCTTTTGGTCGGGGCGGCCATTCTCTCGCGAGTCCCCGACACCTTCACCATCTTTGGCTACCCCCTGCTTGCCCTCCCACTTTTTCTGGTTGCGGCGGTTGCCGGCTTCGCCCTGCTGTTTGACATCCTCGTGCTCGACCGACGAAACCGATGATGCGTGCGAGCCAAAGCAGGTGCATTGAAAACCTCAAGACCACCAAGACCAGAAAGAGAAAATAGAATACCTGCACGGAGCGGATGTTCTTGAATCATCCCGAGGAGAATTTTCCATTATGAGACACCTTCTAAAACGCTGGCTCGAGCATTACTCCAATGTCTACTGGCTTATTCCACTGACGTGGCTCGTTGGGGGAACGAGCCTCACAGTGCTTTTGGGGACAATCGGGATAGACACCGGGACAGCTGGCGCCAAAGGAAACACCCCACTGATTAGCCTTGTCGTAGGCAGCAGTCTCACCGTCATCAGCATGCTTCTCTCTGGATCGCTTGTCGCCTTGACGTTAACCTCCAACCAGTTTGGCCCTCGGCTCCTCCGCGGCTTCCTCCAAGACAGCTTCAACAAACAGGTGCTTGGTAGCTACCTCGGGCTCGCCGCCTATGGGCTTTTACTATTACTTGGGGTTTGTGGTGACCCACCCTCTGTAGTCCCTACCCATGTCGCGGTCGGCTGGTTGGTCGCAAACCTCTTCCTCCTTGTCATTTTTATTCACCGCTTAATACAGAGCATGATTGTCGAACGGGTTCTCGAACATGCCTGTAATGATATTCAAACCTCCATTTCTTCACTCGGAAAATTGGGTCCAGACAACGCAGAAAAGCCCGGCCTCACAAATCCCTCTCTCTCAGGTCAGGGCACAGAAATTCAATGGCCGGAGGACGGATCGGAAGGCTATATCTTACAAATCGACTATGAAAAACTGGCGTGTCGCCTGAAGGAGGAAGGTGCTAGCCTTGACCTTTTTGTATCCAGCGGTGACTGGCTGATTCCTGGCCAGAAAGTAGCTCAAGGTCATCAGGAGGCTGCTCAGGTATTTTCCCCCGACGATTTTGGGGAACTCTTCGTCACGGCTTGTCATGTAGGATTACGGCGCACTCCGATTCAAGACGAGCGCTTTGCCTTTGAGCGGATCACGGAAATTGCACTTCGCGCTCTCTCGCCGGGGGTTCACGACCCATATACAGCCATTACCTCAATTGAACGGGCGGGATCTGAACTCCGAAAAATCGCTACTGGCGACACCTGGCCTCCGACTCTGATCCCAGATGCCGATGGCACACCGCGCATTCGACCGGCCCCCGCCTCGGTTGGCACCCTCGCCGAGACCACATTTATGCCTCTTATAAACCTTCAACTCGCCCCGATTGTTCAGAGCATTTTACACCGTGAAATTGAAAGCCTAAAGCGACTAACCTCTGGCAAGGATGCGAAAAAATTAGAGGCCCTAAGGCTGCGAGCCGCACCTAATAAGCAAGCGGACTCCAAATAGGCTAATGGAAAAAAGCTCAACCGCACATCTCGAAGACGTACACGAGTACGGGGTGGTTCAGGTTTTTCCCGATACCGAATCGAAACCTTTATTTGTAATGGTGGAGCCATACAATTATAGACGGTGAGACATATCATGAATAAATTTCCTACAACGCCACTGCTTGCCTAACCGGCTTCCCTCCGCAGCGGACACTTGTCGGGATTCATGCACGAATGTATTGACCAACAGCGACTAAAAATTCAAGAGCGAGACAGGGATGCATGAAATGTCGTCTTCCTGTATCTCTGCTTTAACCAGTGCCAAAACTAGTGTAGTCCTCATCTATCCTTGGAGAGTATCGAACCACCCTATGAAAATCCTGATCCTAGAAGACGATGATGCAGACTATTTCCTTATAGAGAAAATTCTGAAGTCCAGCCCTTTGCCGGGAAGCGGTCACGGGAAGCCCGATCTGCAACGAGCCATAACTGCGGCTGAGGCACTGGAAGGTTTAGCCTCCAATCCACCCGACGCAATCATCTGCGATCTGCATGTACCGGATAGCCAAGGACTCCAAACTGCGGAACGACTACTGGACGCAACGGATGCCGCCCTCGTGGTACTCACTAGCGATTCCGATCGATCCGTCGCGGAGCAAGCGGTACGAAGCGGCGCTCAGGATTATTTAGAGAAAGACCACCTGACATCCGAACGACTTTGGCGTTCCATCCATTACGCCATCGAGCGTGTTTCCGTCAAAAAAGAATGGGAACGGGTCAGGCGTTCACTCGAAGAGAACCGGCGGTTCGAGGCGCTTGCCCGATTGGCCGGTGGTATTGCTCACGACATGAACAACACGTTGTGCATCGTCAGGGGGTTTACAGAAACGATGCAGGACCTTCAAGAGCCCTCTCACTCAGAGGGGATCGATCAAATTTTAATCGCCACCGATCGCATGGAGGATTTGATCAAACGACTTCTGCAAGCGGCAGGCTCAGAGGAAGAACTTCATCTCGCCCCCATAAACTTAAGCACCTTCCTTGTAAAATCCCGAGCCTATTTGATTCCAATCTTGCCCCCAGGGATCCAACTGAAATTGGACGCAGGGTCGAACTGCATTGTAGAATCCTGCGAAATGCATGTTCATCAAATCCTTTTAAATTTGGTGAAGAACGCGGTCGAAGCGATGAACGAAAAAGGTGACGTCCGCGTCACGTGCACGACCGATGATGGACATGTGGAACTCCGTGTGTCCGACACGGGTCCGGGAATTCCACAGGAGTCAATTCCCTTTGTCACTGACCCCTATTTTTCAACGAAAAAGTCTGAGGGGCATGAAGGGCTGGGGCTCTCCATCGTGCAGGGCATCATGAAATGTAGCGAAGGTGATCTCAACATCGAGTCCTCCCCGTCAGGAACGACATTCATCTGCCGCTTTCCCGCGGCGGCACCTCAGACGACACAAGAGCCTCCCGTCCTCCGCGAAAAGACTACGGATACACCCGTCGAACCTAAACATACCAAAGTCCTTTTAGTCGATGATGAGGCCCCCATTCGGATAGTAATCGGGTTGCAGTTGAAGCAACTAGGATTTGAGGTGGTCTCAGCAGGAAACGGAGAAGAGGCACTAGATCAATTTAATAAGGATCCAAATTCGTTTCATTTAATAATCAGCGACGTTCTCATGCCTTTAATGGATGGGCCAACCCTGGTACGCAACGTGCACGAGCAACGTCCGGACCTTCCAGTTCTCATGATCTCTGGGTATACCAACGGTCAATTGAAAGACAAGGACTGGTACCACTCTGGAATTCCACTTTTAACCAAACCCTTTCAGATGGAAGTGTTTCGGCAGCGGGTTAAAGAACTTTTGGCCGTGTAACTCACAGCAAGACAAGAGACGATTCAAAATGAACCCTCCTCCTTTTTTGACGCAGGGCACAGAAACCAACATGCCCACTCTACCCTTAAGGCATTCTCGATGACCCGCCCAGAACCATGGAATGGCGACCGATTCCTTGAAGCCTTAAGCCACAAGGGCAAACATGATTTTAGCGCTGGTATACGTAGCATCTGTAGCTTTTCAACGATGCTATCGGAAGAATCAGATAACTCGCTATCCTCAGACGCAAAAGCCTATTTGGATTTCATCAATGTTGCCGGTAATCGATTGGACACGCTGATGCAACGGATGACCCTTCTCATCCGAATCCAAGAGCCTTCCACCAAACCCGAATCATTGAACCTCTCCAATTTGTTGGGCGCGAGACGAGATACCGTCATCCTCGACCCGGATATCGGTGTAAACGCTGATGCCCACCTACTCGGCTTGGCGCTAGACGAAATCATCGAAAACGCAACTCGCTACGGAAAACCTCCGATCCGTATTGACCAGGAAACCGACGGTGTGATCCGAATTACCGACAACGGGCCTGGGATTGATCAGGCGCGAATCGAGGCGGCGTTAAAACCGTTTTATCGGCAGGTCCCAAACAAGCATAGTCCTGGAGCAGGACTTGGCTTTTCGATTTGCGCCGCCGCGATGGAACGCATGGGCGGCTATTTGGACGTAACCGTTGGAACGCAAGCCGGAGCAGAGAGAGAAGGCCTAGTCGTACACCTTCATTTACCAGTATCTGTACCCGATGAACTCTAGAAACCCATTAACCGCAAGATACCCATTAACCGCAAGATTCCCAAGACCCGCAAACGATTCGACCTCCTAAACGATTTGCCAAAAGCGGCGAGGCCAAATTTTTCTGCGCCTTGCGGCTTTCTATTTCTTCCCGCGCTTAAGCAGGCGATTAGCTAGAGATAGAACCTTCATTTTCTTGCGTGGGAAATTTTCGCGAGCCATCACAAGGAGAGCCTGACATCCAGAAGGACTGATGAATTCTGGATGGTCACTACTCGCTTCGGCCCGCATGAAGTCGCCTTGGACAAATATGCGGCCGTCCATGTCAAGGTCACCCGATAGAATGTATCCTGTTTCGACGCCTTTGTGGTGGTGATACGGAAAAACCGCTCTGGGATCCATTTCCAGTACAATGATGGTAAACGGATCTTCTGGGTGGTCCGACAAGGTGCGGATACGGAGCCCGGGTTGGGGTAACTCCACCCATACAGCATCTGCCTGACTCAAGTAGCCAAATCCCTTTGCGATAGGAGGTAGCGCAGTCGGCCCATTTGATTCATCAGGAAGCGCGTCTCGGTCTACGGCAGGGTCGAACTGTTCAACCGCGTTCATCATTTGGTCCAAGCCGCCAGGCGGGGCTGGCGTGTCAACCGCTCCAGCCGCGATCAGGCTGGCGGCTACATCAACTATGTCACCGAAGCCAGCTTGGTTGGCTTGGGATTTATGTTCCAGGAACTGCGACAACTTCGCCTCTTCGCCTGCACTCAAAGGAGCGTCGAGGTAGTCCAAAGCGAGTTCGTGTTCCTTCAGGTGAACATTGTTCATGATATGGGTTCCTCCCCTGCTTGGAGGAGTCCATGTAATTCGGCAAGACCACGTCGGACACGCGATTTAATCGTGCCCAAAGGCTCATCAAGTTGAGCTGCGACCTCTGAATGTGACAAGCCATTTAGAAAGGCAAGAGTGATCACCTCCCGTTGTTTTTCGGGTATGATCTGGAGTGCGGCCTGCAGGCGTTCCCGATCATAAAGCCCCTCTCGGGTAGGCGAGCCGGTGACCGTTTCCCAACGCTGCTGCTCTTGCTGCTGCTCTTGGGCAGCGGATTGGACTCGAGTGCGGTAGCGATTTTGTTTGCGAATGAAGTCTTGCGCTTTGTGACGTGTGACGACCACCATCCAGCTAATCGCTTTTCCTTTTGCAGGGTCGAAACTCCCTGCCTTTCGCCAGATCTGGAGGAAAACATCTTGGAGAACATCATCGGCTTCGTCGCGACTGTTCAACATCTTTAGCAGAATACCAAACAGTAAAGATGCATGCATATCGTAAAGCGGGGCCAGTGCCTCTCGGTCAGAGGCAGCGATTCGCTGGAGCAATGTGCATGTGGGGTCTGACGTTGGGGAGTGACTCATCAATGCCGTGGGGATTCGGAAATAGTAAGGCATAGTAACTATAATTACGAATACAAACAACCTTTGGATGCATCAAATTGAAAAAAAGTTAGAAATGAACTGTCGGAGGTGGTTCGCCGAATCTATTTTTCCTGCCAGTAAATCAAATTTATTTTTTTGCCAATAAGATGCATCCAGTTCTGCCACCAGTGACGTTCTCTTAATGATAGCACCATTAATATTAGGAGATATAATGAAACCACCCCTTAAACGGCAGGGAATGACTCTGCTTTTAATCATGTTTGTAAGTAACGTTTTCGTATGGAATCAGTTACACGCCCGAGAATATATAGTGGATACCACTTTAGATTCGGTCACTTTGGACGGTTTAATCAGCCTCCGCGAGGCCGTGAACGCGTCTAACACGGATGCCCCATCCGGTGATGCCCTTGCTGGAGATGGCGGCGGCGATGTCATTCGTTTCAGCCCAAAAATTATTGACGGGACCATTGCTTTGACCGCGAGTTTAATCTTGGTCGATCCGGCCCTGTCGATTCACAACGACCTGCCCCGGCCCATCACCTTAGACGGTGGTGGCGGATTGCGGATTCTTGAGGTCGCAGCCGCCTCGGTTGTTGACCTGAAAGGGCTTACGCTAGCCAACGGGTTCGATTTAGCCCAAGGTGGTGCGGCTCTTATCAACAGCGCGGGTTCGCTTACTTTCGATCATACCACTGTGATGAATAGTGTCGCGGCTGATGGTGGCGGTATCTATAATGATGGCGGAACCTTGACGCTCGCGGACAGCAACTTTGAGAACAATATTGCCAACGGAGCCAGCGGAAGCGGTGGTGCCATCTTCAATGCTACTGGCGGCGCACTCAACATCACGGATACCATCTTCACAGGCAACCTCGCTAACCGAGCTGGCGGTGCCATTGAGGACCAAGCTGGAGCTGGGATTCTTACGACCCTTAAGCGAGTCGACTTCTTTGAAAACAACGCGGGGGTCGCCCCAGCCACCGCCGCCCCCGGAAACGGTGGAGCCATTCATATCACTGGTCCCAGCGACATGAACATCATCGGCGGCACGGTCCAAGAGAATCTTGCGGCCCGCGAAGGTGGCGGGTTCTGGAACGGCGCAGGCACCATGACCATCGACGGCACAGAATTCATCTTTAACGAAGCCCAAGGGGATGGCCCCGACGACGGCGGTGGCGCGATCTTTAACAACGGTGGTCCCTTGAACATCACCGATGCTTCACTTTTCTTTAACACCGCCTTGGGTGCGTCTGGCAGCGGCGGTGGCTTGCTCAGCATCAACGGTCCAGTCAACCTCACGGGCACCCGCTTTATATTAAATGGTGCCTCACGTGCTGGCGGCGGGATCGAAATCGTAGACGGTACCCTCACTGCGAACGATATTGATCTTCGCTTCAATAACGCGGGACCCAATCCTGGTAATGGCGGCGGCTTACACGTTACCGGCACGAACAGCACCATTAGTATTTCCGACTCTCTAGTCGAAGGCAACACGGCCGAACGCGAAGGCGGCGGTCTTTGGAATCAAGTCGGTACCACCATGACCGTCCTTCGCACCACGCTAAACGACAACGTGGCCCGCGGCGCGAATGCTGACGACGGCGGCGGCGCTCTTTTTAATAATGGCGGCAATCTGATCGTCACCGATTGCGAGGTAATTTCAAACCTCGCCACGGGCACCTCAGGAAGCGGCGGTGGTTTACTCAACGTATCTGCGGGTACCGTCACAATCTCTAGTTCCCGCTTCGAGGACAATACTTCCATCCGAGCTGGCGGCGCCATCGAAGACAACGCTGGCGGTGGCATCACCATCACCGACTGCGATCTGGTTTCCAATACCACCGGCGGGAATCCCGGCAACGGAGGAGCACTACACATTTCAGGAGCCGGCTCTGTATCGATCACCGATTCGGATGTCTCACGTAACGTGGCCGATAATGAAGGGGGCGGCCTCTGGAACTCTGGAGCCGGCACACTCGACATCCGCGATACCGCGGTGGCCTTTAACCGCGCACCGGATGGCGGCGGACTTTTCGCCCAAGCTGGAACGGGTACGATGACGATGATCAATTCGACGGTTGGACTGAATACAGGCGACAACGGAGCCGGGGTACAAATCGAGGGCGGCACCAATACATTCATCCACGTAACCATCGCCTCGAACATTGCGACAACCGTCGGTGGCGGATTCAACGTCATCGCAGGCAACGTCAATCTTTCCAACACCTTGATTGGTGATAACGCGGCTCCTACCGGACCTGACTTTAACGGAACCGCCACCACAGCCACCGGGGTGCTGCTTGAAAATCCTGCTGGCGCAGTTGGCATCCTCGCCGGCGTCAACGTAATCGGTATGGACCCCATGCTGATGTCGTACGCCCGCACGGGTGACCGTAGCCGCTCCTTTATCCCCATGACCGGTAGCCCGGCCATTGATTTTGTCGCCTCGACGGAGCTGATCGACCAACGGAACCTTCCCCGTCCTGCCGCCCTCGCCGACATTGGTTCGGTGGAGCGTCAAGCCACAGAGATCCAGATCGACGTCACCACCTTCGCAGATGTCGTGAACGCGCTCGACGGTGTCACCAGCCTTCGCGAGGCAATTACCCAGGCCAATGCTACCGCCGGTCCCAACATCATCGGCCTGCAAGACGGAACCTACCCAATTTCTATCGCAGGTGCATTCGAGGATGCCGCAGCAAGCGGTGACTTCGACATCACGGACGACCTGCTCATCACCGGCACCTCTTTGGGCAACTCTCAAATCGACGCGGCTGGACTTGACCGTGCAGTACACCTGATCGGTGCAGCTTCATTAGAAATCGAAGAGCTCGATCTCGTAAACGGAAGCGCTGACAATGGGGGCGGGCTGGAAAACAGTGGCGGCAATCTAATCGCTAACCGAGTTCTTTTCAGCGGCAATGTCGCCAATGCCGCAAATGGATCTGGTGGAGGCCTCCGCAACGATGTTGGTGGTAGCATCACCCTCACCAAATGCATATTCGACCAGAACACCGCAAACCGCGCTGGCGGGGGAATCGAAGACATTTCCGGCACCGCGGCCAATACCTTGGTCGATGTCGACTTCACTAGCAATAATGCTGGAGTCGCTCCAGCAACGGCAGCCCCCGGTAACGGCGGCGCCATCCATATCAGCGGCAGCGGCTCCATGGCCATCACGGGCGGAAGCGTTACCTTAAACGTGGCAGCCTCCGAAGGGGGCGGCTTCTGGAACAGTGTTGGCACCATGGACGTGACTGGCACCGACTTCTTAGAGAACGATGCTCAAGGCGCGGCGGCAGACACCGGCGGCGGGGCGCTCTTCAATAACGGTGGCACCTTAAATCTTACCGACATCACCGCACTCGACAACTCTGCCTCAGGCGCATCTGGTAGCGGGGGCGGACTGCTCTCAACCAATGGCACCGTGACGATTCTCGATTCAAGCTTCGAGAATAATACCGCATCTCGAGCCGGTGGCGCGATTGAACTAATTGAAGGCGCACTTCTCTTTACCAACTCCGATATGGTGAACAACAGCACCGGTCCCGCGCCCGGTAATGGCGGTGGCCTCCACATCACCCGCGGCGCAGGTGCTATCCTGACCGATGCCACTGTGATCGCCAACGTTGCTGATCGTGAAGGCGGCGGCCTCTGGAACGGAACCGGTACCATGCTCGTGCAAGGCATGACCCTTATTTCCGGCAATTCTGCCAACGGCCCAGCCTCTGATGACGGCGGCGGCGGAATCTTTAATAACGGCGGTGTCTTGAACCTCACCGGAGCCGACGTGCTCATCACCGACAATGATGCCCTCGGCACCTCCGGTAGCGGCGGCGGTATTTTCAACAATGTTGGCGGGGTGCTTACGGTCACTGACGCAATCATTGAACGCAACATTGCGATACGCGCGGGTGGTGGCATCGAAGACCAATCTGGTCCCGGTCTTGGCGTCACTCTTGATGGCGCCGTGCTCGACGCCAACATCACAGGTGGCGGTCCCGGCAACGGAGGCGGCCTCCACATCACGGGTCCTGGCGACACGGTGGTCAACAACGGCACCATCGTTCGCTACAACACAGCCACGGCTGAAGGCGGCGGCCTCTGGAACGGAACGGGTCTTATGACCGTGAACAGCGCCGATGTCTTTGGTAACATCGCTAGCGGTGCACCCGCCGACCAAGGTGGAGGTGGCCTCTTCAACGCAGGCGGCATCCTCGACATCCCAGGTCCAAACGTAACCGTGCGCGGCAACGACGCCGATGGAAGCAATGGCTCTGGCGGTGGTATCCTCACCGACGGCGGCACCCTCTCGGTCGGACCTGCTGTGGTCAGCCTTAACCTCGCTTCACGCGCAGGCGGCGGCATTGAAGGCAGCTCCGCACCTGGCCCCATCAGCCTCGTTGGCACCACGATGGACGGAAATCTCACGGGTAGCGCCCCCGGAAACGGCGGAGCACTCCACGTAACTGGCGTCGGCCCTGTCTCTGCTGACACAGTAACCGTACGCCAAAATTGCGCAGCCTCTGAAGGCGGCGGCTTTTGGAATAACCAAGGATCCATGACCGTTACCGACAGTATCTTCACCGGCAACGACGGACAGGGAGGACTAGCCGACCACGGCGGCGGTGGACTCTTCAACAACGGCGGAACCCTCGCGGTCGACAACACACTCATTGCATCCAATGTCGCCAGTGGCGCATCCGGTAGCGGAGGCGGACTCCTCTCCGTTGGCGGAACCGTGACCTTCGACATGGTGCAAATACTCACCAACATCGCCAACCGCGCTGGTGGCGGCATCGAAGTGATCAACGGTATTCTAAGCCTAACCGACTCTGTCCTAAACGAAAACGTGGCCGGACCTGCTGGCACAGCCGCGCCCGGAAACGGTGGCGGTATCCATGTCTCCGGCACCGCTGGCACCCTCGTCACCGTTACGCGGACAGACGTGAAACGCAACTTCGCGGCACGCGAAGGGGGCGGCCTTTGGAATCAAGTCGGATCAACCATGATCGTAGAAGATGACACCTGCCTCAAGAGCAACATCGCAGCCGGGCCTGCGGCCAATGACGGCGGTGGAGCCCTCTTTAACAACGGCGGTGAGCTCATCATCGACGGCTCGGCCTCGCCCATCCTCGTCTGCAGCAACGCAGCCACCGGCGCGGCCGGCCAAGGCGGTGGACTACTCTCCGTCGGTGGCACCGTCACCATGGACGACACCACGCTCAGCGCCAACACCGCTTCTGGACCTGGAGCCGACACAACCGGCATCAACGGAGCTAAAATCAGCCCCATGTTTGACGTCACCAGCTTCGACACCCTTGTTGACGCCACGTCGGCCTACGGACAGGACTTCACCGGCCAAACCGGTGGCACCGACTACGACCAGCTTACCGCTACCGGTCCAGTCGAACTCGGGGGCTCCATGCTCATGGTCGGCTCCAGCGGAGGATTCGCTCCGCTTCCTGGCACCGTGTACACCCTGATCGCAAAATCTGGGGCTGCTCCAGTGACGGGCACCTATGGTGGCCTGCCAGAAGGTGCAACTGTCGTGGTTAGTGGCATCGCGACTAAAATCAGTTATGCGGGCAACGATGGCAACGATGTCATCCTCACCGCCATCACTCCACCAAGCTTCACCAACTGCACCCCAAGCAGCATGACTTTCTCGGCCTGTACGACCCCCGCTGATCTGCCCGATCCAATCGACATCCTTGCAACCGCTACATCTGGCTGCAATGTGGTGACCTCCTTCGTTGAAACGGCAGTTACCTCCATCAGCGGAATGGTCGTGCAAGTCGAGACCTTCTTCGTCATCGATGACTGCGGCATCACAGGGACCTGCGAACGCGTGTTCAGCTATCCCGAGGACGTGACCCCTCCGAGCTTCTCCGTTTGTGACGGTGGTTCTGTCAGCCAACCCGGCATCACAGTGCTAACCGCGAGCGCGGACGGATCACAGGAAGTACCTCCGGTGACCAACGCCTTCTCAGGTAGCGCCACCTTTACCTACGATGCCAACGCAGGCACCATCTCCTGGAGCATCGTACATAATGTCACCAACGCCACTGCGGCCCACATCCACGGCCCTGCCCTACCCGGTATGAACGCAGGCGTATTGGTCAACCTCGGCTCCGCTACCTCACCGATGTCCGGAACCGCCTCGATCAGCCCTGCCGATGCAGCCTTTCTCCTCGACGGCATGGCCTACCTCAACATTCACTCTCCGACCTTCATGAGCGGGGCCATCCGAGGACAGATTATGCCACAACCAAACGGCGGGATGGAATCCATCTCCCTTACGTGTGGTGATGCCCCTACCGATCCAGCTCTCGTGCTCGCCAGCGTGTCTGACGACTGCGACGTTGTTTCTGCCGACGTAGTGGCTTCGACCAACGGGAACGAAATCACTCATACCTTCACCGCCGTGGACAGCGCTGGTAATATTGGAATCTGCGTGCAGACCTTTACCGTGGTTGAAGACACAGAAGCGCCCTTTTTCGCGGACTGTGGCGCGGGCACCGCCGAGCAAGTGGGCATCACCGCCTTGACCGCCATCGCCGACGGTTCACAGGAAGTGCCTCCGGTCACCAATGCCTTTAGCGGTACCGCCGTCTTTATCTACGACGTGAACGCGGGCACGGTCTCTTGGCACATCACCCATGATGTTACCAACGCCACCTCAGCCCACATCCACGGTCCTGCCGCTCCGGGTGCAGGCGCAGGCGTCCTCGTCAACTTGGGTAGTGCTACTTCACCCATGTCCGGCACCGCGCCAATCAGTGCAACTGATGCGGCCAGCCTTCTTGGCGGCATGACCTACCTAAACATCCACTCCCCAACCTTCCCGGGCGGGGCGATTCGCGGTCAGATTCTTGCCAACCAACCCGGGGTCAAGGTCCTCGCGGCCAACCCGACGGGTGCCCAAGAAGTTCCACCGGTCACCAACAGCTTCGGCGGATCGGCCACCTTTGTGCTCGATGCCAACAACGGCAACGTAAGTTGGTTCATCACCCATAACGTAACCAACGCCACCGCAGCCCACATTCACGGTCCCGCTGCAGCAGGTGCAAACGCGAGCGTACTGGTCAACCTTGGCTCAGCAACGTCTCCAATGTCTGGCACGGCTCCGATCTCTGCCGCTGGCGCAATGGCGGTTTCGAACGGCATGGCCTACCTCAACATCCATTCACCCGTATTCCCGAGCGGTGCGATTCGCGGACAAATTGTCATGCCTGGCATGGCCGCGATGGTCATGCTCGACAGCTGCAATCCGGTCCTCCCGGATGCTGCTGACGTGTTGTCTAGTGCCAACGACAACTGTGGGGTAGCCGCCAGCTCGATGAGCGAAAGCACCGTTACCAACGGCGGCATGGTCATGGTCACCCGTACCTACACCGCTAGCGATGATGCCGGCAACACGGGCATTTGCTCCCAGGTCTACGGCTACACGCTGGATGCAGAAGCCCCTGCCTTCGCTTGCACCACCGCCCCGATCAACCTCATGGCCATGGCCGATGCTTCCCAGGAAGTGCCACCGGTCACCAATGATTTCACCGCGATGGCAAACTTCACCTACGATGCTGACGCAGGCATGATCTCTTGGACCATCATTCACACGGTGACCAACGCAACCGCTGCCCACATCCACGGGCCAGCTGGAGTGGGTACCAATAGTGGAGTCCTCGTGAATCTTGCAGCAACCGGTGCCGCCAGTCCCATCACGGGCAGCGCGCCAATCTCTGCCGCCGACGCAAACATCATCCTCTCCGGCTTGGCGTACCTCAACATCCACTCTCCGGTCTTCCCGAACGGAGCGGTTCGAGGTCAAATCATGCCCAAAGCAACCACCTTCGTCGCCGCTGCAAGTGGTGACCAGGAGGTGCCACCGGCTACCAACAGCTTCACTGCCACTGGGGTGTTCGACTATGATCCGGCCACCGGAATGATCGCTTGGAATATCACTCACGATGTCGCTGGAGTCAGCGCGGCCCACATTCATGGCCCAGCCAATCCAGGTGCCAACGCTGGGGTTCTCATCAACCTCGGAAACGCTACCAGCCCGATCATTGGATCTGCGCCCATCTCCGCTTCGGATGCAGCGATTCTCCTCTCAGGCATGGCCTATCTCAACATCCACTCGACCGACTTTCCGGGCGGGGCGGTGCGCGGGCAACTGACCCTCGCCACCGATCTTGGATGCATGGTTTCGGCTCTGCCCTCGACGGAGGTTCTTCTGGCCTCTGCCACCGACAACTGTGCCGTCACCAGTACGAACGTGTCTGAAAACCTGACCATGGACGGCTGCCGGACCATTCTAGTCCGGACCTTCAGCGCCTCTGATGCCGCTGGTAATACGGAGACCTGCGTCACTACCTTTACATATACGGACGATTCGGAAGCACCAAGCTTCGGAGCCGCCGTGGCCTTGATCGAAATGGGATGTAATCCGGTGGACCTCCCACCGAGTGCCGACCTCGTCTTCGCCGAAATAACTGACAATTGCGAACTGGTCAGCACCACCATGGTTGAAAACGCCACCATCGACGGTTGCTTCGTCACCATCACCCGCGACTTCACCGCCGTCGACGGTTGCGGAAACACCGGCACCTTCCAGCAGGTCATTACCCTCAGCAACGACACCACCGCGCCAGACTTCAACAGTTGTGATCTTCCCGATCTCGACCTCGGGTGTAATCCGGAAAGCATTCCTGCTCCGATTGATCCGATGAGCTGCGCCGTGGACAACTGCGGCATTGTCACCGCCATGATGACAGAGGCGAGTTCTACCAACGTCGCTGCCAAGGTGGTTGATTGTAGCGTAACCCTTATTCGTACCTACACCGCGATCGATGCTTGCGGAAACACCGGCACGACAGAACAAGTCATCACCTACACAGAGGATACCACCTCCCCTGATCTCGCAGCCTGCAACGTCATGGACCAAGATCTCGGATGCAACCCTGTCACCATTCCAGATCCGCTTGCGTTCACAAATTGCGTGGTCGAAGCTTGCGGAGTTGTTTCGGTGGATCTAAGTGCCGTCACCAACGTGACTGGAATCATGCGCACGTTGGTCCGGACCTACACCGTAACCGACGAATGCGGCAACAGCTCGGAAGCCACCGAAACCATCACCTGGACGGTGGACTGCTTCGATAACGTTGTCCTTACCAAAACTGCCGTGGTCGGCACCGACTGCTCTCAAGCCGGCATTGACATTGAAGCGACTCCGGGCGATACCATCACCTACTGCTTCTCTCTGCAGAACAATGGTCAAACCACCCTCAGTAACGTGCAAGTGACAGACCTGCTGCTCTCCACTCCCGTCACCAACCTCACGGTAGCGACCACAGTGGCACCCGGACAGACTGTCCTCTTCGAGTTGCCGGACACCTTCCAGAACGAGATTACCAATGTCGCGACCATCGCTTTTGCCAGTGGCAATTCCGCCGGTGGCCAAGCAGCCAGTACGCCAGCCGTGGTCAGCCGCGCCAGCGGAAAGATACGCGGATGGGTCTTCCTTGACTTGGCAAATAACAGTTCCACCAACGGAATTAACCTGCAGACCTTGGGACTCCAGAACATCACCATTGACCTTTTCCAAAATGGTATTGAGATCGACTCCACCACCACAGGAACCGGTGATGACTCCGGCATGTACCTCTTCTGCGACCTGCTCGAGGGTACCTATGAAGTACGGATTGATATCGATACGGTCGACGAAGACCTGCAAGACCGTGCAGATCGTCTTACTGCCACTGTCACGGTTGGACGTGGCGGCTTGGTTGATAACGTCAACTTCGGCTTCACCCCCGTCCCAACTGCGATCAGCCTCGCCGACTTCAATGCCGCGCTGGGGCCAGAGGGCTTGAGTCTAAACTGGACCACCGCATCTGAATCCGAAACCCTCGGATTTTCAGTACGGATTAATGGCGAAACCGTAGGTGACCTCATTCTGGCTGAAGGAAAAGGGACGTATTCTGTAGCCCCATTTTCAGTTTCATCTGGCGATGAAGTGGACTTGGTCGAAATAGAAAACGATCTAAAGGAAACCCTCGTGCACAGTATGTCCGTGGCTCCGCCACAAGACGGGTGGGAAGCCGCCGTTCTCACCGCTTCTGGCGAACCCGCCGAAGTTAAAATTGCTGATGTCGACAGTAACCTTCTGATCATCGGACTCGAAAGCGGACTCACACCCTACGTTGGCGACCGCGAACTACTCGGCAGGCCGCTAGAAGATTCCGGCACCCTGTATCTTGGTTTGCCTGCTAACACCATCCTCCGCCTACGATAAACAAACTAAACATTCTAACCTTCCTAGATGGAAAACATTATGAAATCATCAAAGCACTGTATATTTCTCCTCCTCGCCTTTCTGCTGCCAAGCTTCGTCTCGGCATCCAGTCACCGCGAGGCGCCTGATATCACCAAGACACCAAAAGTCGACGCCACGGACTTTTACCTCTTCAACAGCTACGAACCCGGCCGCGAAGACTACCTCATCCTTGCCGCAAACTACATCCCCTTGCAGGATGGATACGGCGGGCCGAACTACTTCACCCTCGACGAAGATGCCGTCTATGACATCCACCTCGATTGCAACGGCAACAACTGCGAGGACATCACCTTCCGGTTCAAGTTCAATAACCTGCTGAAAGGTCTGGCCGTCCCAACCCCTGGTGGAACGACCAACGCGGTGCCGTTACGTAACATCGGGCCCTTTAGCGCGGGCAACACGGGTGCGCTCAACGTGATCGAAACCTACACGGTCGACGTGGTCAATCATGTGGCTGGTACCACCGCTCCCGTAACGGACGTGGGCACCTTCAGTACCAGCTTCCTGAAGCCCTCCGATAACATCGGTAACAAATCGATCACCAACTACAGCGCCTACGCCCAAACCCACATTCATAATGTCAACTTCCCCGGCTTCGGTCAGGGACGCGTCTTTGTTGGCCAACGCAAGGACCCCTTCGCGGTGAACCTCGGCGAGATCTTCGACCTGGTGAACCTTAACCCGCTTGGACCACCAAACGGTGCTCGTAACACGCTCGAATTCAAAAACGTCACCACCTTGATGATTGAGCTGCCAAAATCGATGATCACTGCGAGTAACAATGTCTGCGGCGCATGGACCACCGCTTCGCTCAACGGCAAGCAAGTCTCCCGGCTTAGCGCCCCGCTCGTCAACGAAGTGGTTATCGGTCTCCCAGACAAGGACGCCTTCAACGCCAGCCATCCGGCAGACGACGCTCAGTTCCTCGACTACGTGGACAATCCGACGCTTCCCGTCCTGTTGAACGCCCTCTTCGGTGTCACCGCTCCAACCCACTCCCCGCGTGCCGACCTTCGCGCCGCCTTCCTCACCGGTGTTCCCGGCATTAATGCCAACGGCGGTTTCTCTGAAATGATGCGAATCAACCTAGGTACCCCAGCGACCCCGAAAGGCTCGCAAAACAACCTCGGCCTCGTAGCCGGTGATGCCGCGGGCTTCCCCAACGGTCGTCGCCCTGGTGATGATGTGGTCGATATTGAACTCCGCGCCGTGATGGGTTTCATCTGTCACCTCGGCCTCGGCGTCTGCAATACCAACGACGCCCCGAGCGGGTTGCTACCCTACACGGATGGAGCCGCGATCAGCGACGCTGACTTCTCAGACGCGTTTCCATTCTTTAACGAGCCCTGCCCCGGATCGCCGAACAGCACCACGGTTATGCTCAAGATGAGTGCGGCTACGAGTCCGAAAAAAGCCTTTAACCCCCTGCAGATAAAGGTAGACCAAAAGACCGGAGTCATCACCGTTCCGGCTCAAAATGATCCGAGTTGCATCTACAAAATCGACTCCAATCCTGAGGTCAAATTCCAAGCCATTCAGCAAAATGCTGCCAGTTGGTCGTTTCAAGTTTCTCCGTGAAAAGCTTAGTAACGAAGAATAAAATTACGGACGGAGGCCCTAGTGGCCTCCGTCGTTTGCTTGGAGCCATCCTCCTCGCTCTAGCTTTTTATGTGCCCGTCAACACAGCGAGCGCCCATCCCTCCGCTGGAATTCTTGATCCCGCCAAGCCAAGCCACATAGCGTTAATTCAACGCTTTGAAAAACGCCTTGAGCAAAACCCACGTGATCCCACAATCGCTGGCCACCTCGTACACTATTACTTGCATCGACATCAGCAAGAATCCGGTCAGACATGGATCGATAAGGCCGAAGCTGTGCTTGCGCCTTGGGAGAAAACAAACGACATGAGCTCGGCTCTCTTAATGGAGCGCGCCAACCTACATCAACGCGTCCACCGCTTTGAATTAGCCCTCAAGAGCATAGACCAACTGCTCGCCAAGCGGCCAGAAAGCGCACAGGCACTGCTAACACGCAGCACGATTCTTACGGTTCTAGGTCGCTATGAAGAAGCCAAAGAGGCCAATCGAGCTCTCAGCAAGATAGCCTCTGAGCATGTTGTACTCGCCAACGATTGCGCCATCGACAGCCTCAGTGGCCAAGCGGAAATAAGTCTCGACCGACTGACCACGGCCTTGGCAACCACCAATTTTCCCAACTCGCTTCGGCCGTGGGCCTATGGCATCGCTGGTGATATCGCCAGCCGCCTCGAACGTCACTCGCTCGCCGAAGCGCATTATCGTGCGGGCTTAACCCTGGCACCTGATGACAGCTACCTCATGGTCGCCCTCGCTGATCTTTACATCGATACCGCCCGCGCCCCGGAGGTTCTACTTCTCATCCCTGAGGACACAGGGCACGAAGGCCTCCGCCTCAAACGCATTCTTGCTCTACCGATCAACCAGGCTAAACGTGCCTCTGAAACAGCCGCCCTCAACGCTGCCTTGGAGGCCGGGCACACAGATTCGCATCCACATCTCCGGGAAGAAGCTATCCTCGCGCTTTATCTCCTAGATGATCCTGCCCGCGCTCTAAAATGTGCCCGAGCCAATTGGGCAAATCAACGTGAACCAGCCGACCTCCGCATTTATATCGAGGCCCTCGACCAACATGCCGATACCCCCGAGACTCAACGCGAACACCAAAATCTGGAGACTTGGTTTCAGCAAAGCGGAATGGAGTGGAGCCGAATTGCCGACGCCCTTAAACAAGGACGATAACACTCTCCATAAAATGCGCGCTAGCTCCCGCAATCGCCACACCGGTGGACAGTGTTCCCATCAACGCGGTGGTGGTAGCTGATGATGATAATGATGATGATGATGATGATGATGATGATGATATGAATTTCCCACTGGTTGGTTCTGGATAATGCGCTCTTGTTGGGCCCCGGCTTTGATGCAGAACTGGAGACAGGAAACGAGCAACCCTCGTCGAACGTCCTCGGCGAACATGCGTAACCCACGAAACGTGATCCTGGTTTGTACCTCCATCTTCCGGAGGGTTTAGAGATCCTTTCGTACGAGCCAATTCCTGCCTGAGCGAGGTTAGGTGGGCGTCGGAAGTGTTCCTCCGGCGCCCTTTTTTATATCCGCTACCAGCACAAGTACCTCAACCGTACCATGCCCTTCCAAGGGCGTGTTTGTGCCATCGCCTTCCAAGCGGTGACGGACGAAAGGCGTTCTTGAAGCGGCGGAGGAATCCCACCTCTGTTGGAGCCGCATCAGAACTCAAGAGGTCTTGGAATTCGGACATCTGAGACGGGGATGCTGAAAGCATCAAACTTAATAGCCCCAGGCTTCAGCCTGGGGTTTTGGAACGCCCTACCTATTGCGTGCTGAAAGTACGCCGGAAGGGTTGAATTATGCTTTAGCGGCAGGCGGGATACGGCGGGTTTAGTGTAAGTCCGAAAAATACGGATCTGGTGAACGCCTATATCGAAAATCAGGCCGAGCACTGAGACGGGGATGCTGAAAGCATCAAACTTAATAGCCCCAGGCTTCAGCCTGGGGTTTTGCAACGTCCAACCTATTGCGTGCTGAAAGTACGCCGCAAGGGTTGAATCATGCTTCAACTATGAAGG
>Ga0209186_1000651_pt1 | contig 27109 bp, 15 predicted proteins | sample SidtaG_FD_187426 | JGI IMG/M metagenome (GOLD analysis project Ga0209186, IMG submission 187426) | Marine algal microbial communities from Sidmouth, United Kingdom - Sidmouth_Male2 metaG (SPAdes) (version 2) | ecosystem: Host-associated > Algae > Red algae > Unclassified | place: Sidmouth...
ATCATGGGTGACCTTTCTGACCGTATTAACCTACGATCATCGTGTTTCTTAAAAAAATAACGTAACCTTCTTCTTGAAGAACGTCACCCATGTTTTCTATATCTGTAAAGCCCTAGCATAATGCCACCTCTTCCTTAGCTTAGCTTGGAAAACATGATTGTACATCGGTCTATGAATTGGATACATAGGGTATGTGCTTGCGCGCTTATCCATATCAAATTTGGCGATTGTTGAGGATGTTCAAGTTAATTTTCAACAAGGCTTTCATGTGCTCACCGGGGAAACAGGTGCGGGCAAGTCTATTCTTATGGGCGCTATTTCACTTTTGGGGGGCAAAAAAGCCTCTTCCTCAGATGTGCGCTCAGGTCAAGAACATGCGTTCGTTGAGGCGGAGCTTAAATTTTCAACCCAGTCCGAGGCCTGGACATTTTTAGACCAGCACGGCATCGCATTAAGCAACCAAGATGAAAGTGTGACGATTAAACGTATGGTGTCAGCCTCTGGCAAGAACAGAGTGTATATCAACCAGCAATCCACCACAGTCTCTACATTGCAATTGTTTGCAAAGTATTGGCTCGATATGACGAGCCAACATGCACAACACAGGTTTAAAGATCCATTGTTTCAGATTGAACTCTTGGACATGTTTGCTCAAAATCAAGTCCAGGTACAAGCCTACCGAGATGTTTTTATTGAGCTCAAACGTGAAAAAAACCAACTCAGACAATTGCTTTTAGAAAAGAAAAAAATTGAAGAAGAACAGGAGTTTTTTGCATTTCAACTCGACGGTTTGGAGAAGGCTGCTCTTGTGCCAGGAGAGCTTGATGAGCTTGAGCAGAGCTATGCAAGGGTGAAGCACGCCAAAGATATTGCAGACGGGGTCGGCCTTTTGATTGAGATTCTTTCAAAAAATGGAGGGCTGCTTGAGAACCTTAGTGCCTGCAAAAAGCAGATGGCACGGGTTTCTAAATGGGACGACTCCCTCAAATCTTTTTTGCCCCAGCTTGGTGAAATTCAAAGCGTCTTTGTGGAGCTTGAGCAAGAGGTACGCACTATTAGGAGCGCCTCTGCGCTATCGCAAGGTCAAGTTGATAAAATTAATGCGCGAATTTCTGATTTACAATCACTGGCCAAAAAGTACGGCTCAATTGAACATGCCATTGAAAAACGAGATGAGCTGCGCCGCAAATTAGTGCTGGTTTCCAAAGATGATGTATCCGAGGTCGATATCAGACAACGGGTGACTACCTTAGAGAAACGTTTAGGCACGTGTGCAAAAGCGCTTACCCAGACGCGGCAAAAGGCCTCAAAAGTGTTGGGGACAAAAATCACAGGTGAATTGCAGTTTTTGGGCATGGAAAACGCCTTGCTTCAAATCGATGCGCTGCCTTGGTCGAAAGATGGCTCTACGATTGAAGTCAAAGGGGCATTTTTCCATGCCACAGGCGCTGAGCAGTTTGTTTTTATGTTTGCTCCAAACCTGGGCGAGCGCATGTCTCAGGTTGCATCTATTGCTTCTGGTGGGGAAATGTCTCGGATCATGTTGGCGATCAAAAGCGTGTCCATTCAATCTGAGGAAAGCATAGATTGCACGTATTTATTTGACGAAGTCGATACGGGCACCGGCGGTGAAACGGCCCTGCGCATTGGGCGGCGAATGAGTGAGCTCGCCCAAAAAAACACCCAAGTTTTGAGTGTGACCCATTTAGCTCAGGTTGCAGCCTTTGCTGATCATCATGCTTTTGTGCATAAAGAGACCTCCGGAGGGAGAACCCGCACCCGTGTAGCGCTTTTAGATGACCAGGCCAGGCGTACTGAATTAGCTCGCATGGTCAGTGGGGGAGCGCTAACGCCAAAAACATATGAGTTTGTAAGTGAGCTTTTAGAAAAAAAGGCAGAAAGACCCTTTGCATCTTAAAAAAGGTCAGCTATAAAAGAGTGTTTTTACAATGAAAATTATATCTTGTGGCATAACCGACATCGGACAGCGCAGACAGCGCAATGAAGACAGCTATTTAGTCAACGACAAGCTGGGTCTGTATATTGTGGCTGACGGTATGGGCGGTCATGCTGGTGGGGAGTTTGCGAGTAAAATTGCTGTCAAAACCGTGGAAGATATCATTCGTGGTGAGGATCGCAAAAAATCACATGTGGCGCATGACAATCTCTTGGATACTGTTGAAATAAGCGCCGACGAACCTATGGGTGATAGCGCTTTTGAGGAAGCACGTCTCAAAGAGGCCATCACACGGGCAGGCAATATGATTGTCCGACGTGCTTATGAAGAGCCAGAGCTTCAAGGTATGGGAACCACAGCCACGGTCATGTTTATTGCGACAGGCACAGCTTATATTGCCCATGTAGGTGACTCCCGAGCCTACTGCGTGCGCGGAAAAGAAATTCATCAAATTACTGAAGATCACTCGCTGGTTCATGAACAGCTCAAAAGCGGCTTGATTACTCAGGAACAGGCCAAGACCCATCAACTTAAAAATATTATTACCCGTTCTGTTGGTGTTCAGGAAGAAGTTGATGTCGACACATTTGTCTGGGATGTCCAGGCTGAAGATTATTACCTGATCTGTTCAGATGGGCTCTCAAATATGATTGATGATCCCGAAATGCTTGAAGTTATTTCTAATGGCGATGTGGAGCAAGGTGCGAGAGACCTTGTTGATTTGGCAAACGAGCGGGGCGGAGATGATAATATTACGCTAATTCTCTTAAAAGTTGTTCCCGCCAGCAAATAGTCTAGAATGCATATTATAGTTTTTTCAAGGCTTCTTTGCGTAAGAAGCCTTGTGCTGCTTTTTTTAGTAAAAGCAAGGATTTCATTGACTTCCAGCCTCAAAAATGGTGTAAGCCAGGGGTTACATGGAGTAATAAACTAACTGTTTGGGAAGTAAATTTTGGCCGAAAATAATCGATTTTACACCTTCATGATCGTTCCGGAGCGAAGCTCCAACGTCAAGAAGTGGATGGTTTCAAACCATACCATTAAAATATTCTGTGGTATGATTTGCCTGTTTATTCTTATGTCTGGCGTAACTGCCTTTTATACAGCTCAGTACTTTGCGCATAAACAAGAGTTCAAGCAGGCCTCAGTCAAGAATCACTTTCTAGAAAGTGAGCTTGCCCAGATTCAAAACCAACTCGGCGTGACCGACTCCACTTTGGTCAGAGTGCAAAACTTTGAACAAAAACTCAGAGTCATTACCCAGCTGGACGCGCAGCCCACCACAGCCAATGTAGGCCCCATCAGCGAAGATGAGGATCGCATCATGCGCATGGGTTTGGATCAAGAGCCGCTTTCATCTCAGATGAAAGCCTCACATAAACATGTGCAAGCGATTCATTTTGATATCAACCGCGTGGCCAAGCGCGCCTCGTTGCAGGAACAGAGTCTGCAAGAGCTCTATGAGCTTCTCAAAGACCAACGCTCAATCCTCGCATCAACACCATCAATCAAGCCAGTCGAGGGGTACTATACATCAGGGTTTGGGTATCGGATTTCTCCTTTTACGGGTAATCGGCAATTGCACGCAGGAATTGATTTGTTTGCGCCTATCGGAACAGCTGTACGGGCAACTGCTGATGGAGTGGTGACACGTGTGGATACGGACCCGGGATATGGCAAATTGGTAGTTGTATCGCATGGGTATGGTTTTTCGACACTGTACGCACATAATTCAAAAATATTGGCCAAAGTGGGCCAGCATATTAAGCGTGGACAGACTATTTCACAGGTTGGAAACACAGGTCGGACCACAGGACCTCACCTTCACTACGAAGTAAAACTCAATGGCCACCCTATTAACCCCGTTAAATACATATTAAACTAGAGCATGACTCTAGAACTAGAAACCTTTAAAAAAAAGCGTGCTGCCTGGATGCGCACCGTGGATGCATATATAAACATGCAGGGTGGACATGGGAGATTCAGTGGCTATCTTGACGTCGACGTTCAGAGAACAACATTGCAACTGAGTTGGATGTGTCTTCGAGCGGGTCGATAACTTACTTTCTAACATAGGGTTAATTCATGCTATCTTTTGCACGCAAGCTATTTGGAACACAGAACGAACGTGTTGTTAAATCGTACCAACCATTGGTCAATCAGATCAATGCACTTGAGCCTCAAATCAAGGCATTATCAGACGCAGAGCTTCAGGCAAAAACACCAGCATTTCGCGCCATCATCCAGGAACGCCTTTCTCATGGCGAGAGCCCCAAGGATATATTGAAAGCATTGCTACCTGAGAGTTTCGCCGTGTGTCGCGAAGCAGCTTGGCGTGTTTTAAATATGCGCCACTTTGATGTGCAACTTGTTGGGGGCGTGGTCTTGCACGAGGGCAACATTGCTGAGATGCGCACAGGCGAAGGCAAAACGCTTGTAGCGACCCTGCCCGTTTACCTCAATGCTCTATTGGGGCTTGGCGTTCATGTGGTTACGGTCAATGATTATTTGGCCAAAAGAGACAGCGAATGGATGGGGCAGCTTTACAACTTTTTGGGGCTTTCAGTTGGGTGCGTGGTCAACGGCATGGATGACCAGGAGCGACAAGAAGCTTACCAAAGTGACGTGACCTATGGCCAAAACAACGAGTTTGGCTTTGACTATCTGCGAGACAATATGAAGTACCGTCTAGAAGATTATGTCCAGCGCGAACTATACTTTGCGATTATTGATGAGGTTGACTCGATATTGATCGATGAGGCGCGTACCCCCTTGATCATTTCGGGACCAACTGACGACTCTACAGACAAATACTATACCATCAACAAAGTTATTCCGAAGCTGGTTTTGGAAGAAGATTTTACAGTTGAAGAAAAAAATAAATCAGCCACACTCACCGAAAGTGGCATTGCCAAGCTTGAAGAGGTTCTTAAGGTAGAAAACCTTTACGACCCAGACCAAATGGAAGTTCTTCACCATATCAACCAAGGCATCCGAGCCTATCACTTATTTCATAAAGACATTGACTACATGGTCCAAGATGGCGAAGTCATGATCGTTGATGAGTTCACAGGTCGCTTGATGCAGGGGCGGCGCTGGTCAGATGGCTTACATCAAGCCATTGAAGCCAAAGAGAATGTGACCATCGCACGTGAGAACCAAACCTTAGCGTCTATTACATTTCAGAATTATTTCAGAATGTTTGAAAAACTCTCAGGTATGACCGGAACGGCTGAAACAGAAGCTGAAGAGTTTCAGAAAATTTATAATCTAGGTGTTGTAGTCATCCCCACTAACAAGCCTATCGCGCGTGATGACCAGCCCGACGCCATCTATGCTAATACAGAAAGTAAATTCCAAGCCATTGTTAAGCAAATCAAGGAGCTCTACGATCGCAAACAACCGGTGCTTGTCGGGACCGTTTCGATTGAAAATTCTGAAAAACTTTCTGCCTACCTAAAGCGCAATGGTGTGAAACACAATGTTCTCAATGCCAAGCATCACGAGCGTGAAGCTGAAATTGTTGCGCAAGCTGGACATGCTTCTCAAGTCACCATTGCCACCAATATGGCAGGACGTGGTACCGATATTGTTTTGGGTGACGGCGTAGTTGATAAGGGTGGTTTGTACATCATTGGTACCGAGCGCCATGAGTCACGCCGGATTGATAACCAGCTCAGGGGGCGATCTGGCCGTCAGGGAGATCCAGGGGGGTCTAGGTTTTACTTGTCCCTGGAGGATGATTTGATGCGCGTGTTTGCCAACGACACCATGAAAAGCCTTATGCAAAAATCATTGGGCGAGGAAGAAGCAATTGAAAGCAAGCTCGTCAGCCGAAGTCTTGAAAAAGCGCAAAAAAGAGTTGAGGGTCACAACTTCGACATTCGTAAGCACTTGATCAAATATGATGATGTCATGAATAAACAACGTAAGGTGATATATGCTTTGCGCAAAAACGTGCTGGGTGCAGGCAGTATCAAAGACGTTGTTAGCAAGGACCTAGAAGAGGTGCTAGAGACGATTGTCCTCAGCCACACCAATGAGCAAGTCTCTAGTACCGATTGGGACTGGGAAGGACTTTCCCATGATATAGAGCGGGTATTTGGATTTGAGGTTGCTTCTCAGGGGGATAAAACCCAAGATGATCTTTTCAATGATCTCTTAGATCAAGCCAATGCGATCCTGGCAGATAAGACCTTACAAGTGCCTCAAGAAGGCTTATTCGAAACAGTCCAACGTGAAATTACACTGAGAACCATCGATGCGCAGTGGAAAGACCATTTGCACAATATGGATCAGCTCAAAGATGCGGTTGGTTTTGAGGGCTATGCTCAGAAAGATCCACTTAAGGAATACCAAAAGCGCGGCTTTCAGATGTTTGAAAATATGGTTTATAAAACCTCAGAGCTCACCCTGCGGCGTATTTTCCATGTGCAGATCAATCAAGAAGAAGCGCCAGAGGCTATGTTTCCCAAAAGGTCGAACCAAAACTTAAGTTTAGAAAAGAGATCTGCCCAAGAGGCTGGGCAACCATCAAACCAGGGCGGAGTGCCAGGTCGAACGCAAGTTCCCAATATGCGCTCGGAATCTGTGACCTATAGACGAGACAATGACAAAGTAGGCCGAAACGATCCTTGCCCATGCCTTTCAGGCAAAAAATATAAAAAATGCCACGGCGCATGACGATACATGTCTGAGCTTGCTTGTTGAGTACGAGACTTTCTTTAAGCCACTCTCTTAGACATTAAATCTAAAGTGTGCGACGTCTCCGTCGCTAAATATATACTCTTTTCCCTCGACCCGGAGTAAGCCATTGTCGCGAATAGCGGCTTCCGACTTGTGTTCAAATAGGGCTTGGCAGGGATAAATTTCAGCTCGGATAAACCCTTTTTCAAAGTCAGTATGTATAACCCCTGCAGCTTGCGGGGCTTTGGTGCCTTTTTGAATTGTCCAGGCACGTGCTTCTTTTTCACCAGCTGTAAAGTATGTGATTAAGTCCAGCAAGGCGTAGCCTGATCTTATGACACGATCCAAGCCAGCCTCTTGAATGCCCAGCGCTTCTAAAAATTCATTTTTTTCATCTCCATCAAGCTCAGCGATGTCAGCTTCAACCTTGGCCGATACCAACACAACATTCGCGCCTTCGTTGTGTGCAATCTCTTTCACGCGATCAACGTGAGCATTGCCAGTTGATAGTTCGTCCTCATTGACATTGCAGACATAGAGAACAGGTTTGAGTGTTATAAAATGATAGTCTCTTAAAATGATTGCTTCATCTTCCTCAAACGGCATAGATCGCAAGGGTTTGCCTTCTTCTAAGACGGGTTTGATTTTTTCAAGCACGGCAACCTTCGCTTTGATATCAGGATCACCTGATTTAACGGCACGTAAGTTCTTCTGGAGTGACTGCTCCAGCATGGCCAGATCAGCAAGGCAAAGCTCAATGTCGATGGTTTCCTTATCTCTAACAGGATCAGTTGAACCAGATACGTGAATGATATTGTCATCGTCAAAACATCTTAGAATATGACATATGGCATCAGTTTGTCGGATATGGCTTAAAAATTGATTGCCCAAACCCTCGCCCTTGCTCGCCCCCTCTACCAGGCCTGCGATATCAACAAACTCCACCGTGGTGGGTATGATGGACTTGGCCTTGACCAGCTCTGCTATTTTGTCCAGCCGAGGGTCCGGCAGTTTGACCACCCCAACATTGGGCTCAATGGTACAAAACGGATAGTTCGAAGCTTCGATTCCAGCCTTGGTAAGTGCATTAAATAACGTAGATTTTCCGACATTCGGCAAGCCCACAATTCCACAAGATAAACTCATAATCCCACCTCCATATACGAAAAATGCATTTCATGCTATGGCCAAGAGGTTATGAATTTTGATTATTTAACCCCTCCAGATATTTATGATTATACGCTTAAAAGAAGCTCAAAACCCACACCGCTTCTAGATGAGCTTTATACGTACACGCATCAGCATACTCAGATGCCTCAAATGCTAACCGGACCCATAGAGGGCAATTTTTTATCTCTTTTGGTTTCAATGATTCAAGCCAAAAACGTGTTAGAAATTGGCACATTCACCGGGTACAGCGCGCTTTGGATGGCGGCATGCTTGCCAGCAGATGGGAAGCTTTTGACCTGTGATGTAAGTGAGCAGAACCTAAGTATTGCAAAGACATTCTTTGAGCGCTCCCCTCATGGTCATAAAATTAAAATATGTGAAGGCCCTGCGCTTAAAACCTTGCAGCTGATGATTGAAGCAGACCCTAGGCCAGCCCCTTTTGATTTAATTTTTGTTGATGCTGACAAGGAGAACTACCCACGGTATTTTCAAAAGGCCCTCGAGTTGGTCCGCGTAGGCGGCCTTTTGGTCTTTGATAACACCCTATGGGATGGACGGGTTTTAAATAAGCTCCAAGATCAAGATGCCGAGACCAAAGGCATTGACCGGCTCAATATCATGATGGCCCAATCACCAGAAGTTCAAAACGTGCTCCTAACTGTCCGCGACGACATCCAACTGGCGCAAAAAATTTAAACTTATCTTTAAATAAGAAGTATGAGTATGTTCTAGGTTTGATTCCCCTATTGATGCCTCAAAGTTGTCTTATTAAGGGGCTTGAATTCTCGGGGATAGGTAAAATAGCTTTCTAGTCAATATACTCTTTTTCAGAGAGCTGCTTTCATACGAGGCGTAAAACAAGTTTAGGCGTTTAAGGCATTCCATGGAATGGAAGCTATAAATATGTTTGACAAGTAGCATTATAATGTTTTAAGATGCGCTAAAAAAAATATAAACGAGAGGTTAAAATGAATATGTTAAGGCGAGGTTGGTGGGTATCAGGATTTTTCTTGGGCTTTGTACTATTCCTCAGTGACGTAAGGCCAGCGTGTGCGGCTTCACAGTCTCTTGAATTACCGTCTGTGGTTGATTTAAATGCCCTTATTCAAAACCAGCTTGCAAATTTAGATACATTACTGCGCGAGACCAATGAGGATACTAGGTGTAAAAAAGCTGCTGAAAGTGTGAAAAATGTTATCCAATCAAAAACTTCTTCTATTGCAACGAATCAAAACAATCTTGTGTCCTCTATTGCCTATGACACAGAGTCTAAAGCCAAGGAAGCTTTTAATGCCCTTAGGTTGTCTTTTGACGAATTAGTTAAGGAGATGACTCTAATAACAGTCCCTTCTGAATGTATAGAAACAGAACCGTATAAACAAGATATAATAGAGTTTTTCAAAAAAACTAAGGATTCGCTTGATTGGAACATAATTTCAAATAACTGGGACCAGTTCCATAAAAATGTTTGTGCTGATATCAATAGGCATGAAGGGTTACTTCAAGATCTTACGGATTTAAGACATGAAATCGAAAAGAGTAGTGAGGGACGCAGACATGAATTGCTGATGCAGTACGGTGTGGCATTCTATGAAGCTTATGGGTCTGATCATCATGTCCATGATAGTTTGAATGGGTTGACGATAACTTTGAGCGTCAGTGCTTTGGGAATGATGGCGTTTGTCGCCATGACAGAGGTTACAAACCCTAAATTTGCCCCTCAGTATATTGAAAATATTGTATACAAGATGAATGATGAGGTGCGAATGCTATCAAAGGGGGTTAAGCAAGGTGTGCGTTTTAGTTCAATGTCTAAGGTTTTTATTGGCAGTTCTGCAGCATTACTTGTGGTGCTTGCGATGTATGCTGGAGCAGATTGGTTTTGCGGTGGGTGTATCAATGATGCCTACATGCAGGGCGGTTTTCGAGCATTTAATAATATGAATTGTATCGGAGGTGATGACACTCAATCTCAAAAAACACCAGGCCACCCTTGGTGTTCACCTGAAGATGTCTATGATCACCTTAGCGATCTTAATAGCGATGTTCTTGAGTCACTTTATAAAGCAATCAATCAAATGGTAGATTTTGATGGTTAATCCCCATGCCTTGACGCGCATTTGCAAACCTTATTGACATTCACCTGACTTGTCGCGATACAAAATGGTAATTGTTGAGTTGTTTTTGTCAATATGTAGAAAGAAAGTTTAGATATGAAAAATGTGTTAGCAATTATGATTTTATGCATTTGTGGCGTCAGTCAGGCCTGGGCACAAACACCTGGCTTAGCGGGTGTCTATGCGCGTGCTCATAACGAGCAGCAAAGAATAGCCGCCAAAAAAGAAAATATATTAACTTTGAAAGACTTATTTGGTGATGCCTCTAAAGCACATGAAGAGATGGAAAACGCTGTATGTTTTAAGGCTATGAATAAGCTTAGAAGACTTAATTATCATTACTTTGACCAAGCCGAATCTTTTTTAACTCAGATGAATGAGGCAATAGAGTTAGGGGGTAGGTTAGAAACGGATCGCACTTCTAACGCAGAAACACCCCAATCAGTTGTCAAGAGGCATGCTATTGAGTTGGATAAGGTTAATAATGCAATAAGCGCAATTGATGCAAGCCATTGCCCGAGTACAAAAAAATTTCAAGATGTAATGATGGGCGAAGTTTCGAATGTCTTAAATGACATCAATGGTTTTTCACTAATGTTAGAAGACGAAATTGCTTGGCAGAACTATCTTGAGATGCATAACAAAGCAGCTGCGGAGCGGAAATTAGCAAAAAAACAACTTTTAGACTTAAAGAAGCAAATTGAAGCTGAGCCAAGTGACTTAGAGCTTTATCAACTATACGTTCAGTTTGGAACAGCGCTTTTTGAGACACATTTTAATGATGTAAGTGATGTATACAGAGAAAACGTAGATGATTTTTATACTTCCGCACTTTGGTTCACTTCAGGCTACATTGGTTTGTCGACAGCAGCCTTGTTTGAGTTCGCTATGGAATCCGTAGTTGAGCCCGAAGCTTGGGTAACAAAAAAACGCTTGCCACCAAAATTAAAAAAAAGACTCCTAAGTATGTTAGGCAATAAATACATAATCCCTCTTACTAAACTTAACTTTTTAAGCTCTGTTTTAGCTGCTGTTTTCGTTAGTGTTGATTCCTGGGTTGATGGGCCTATAGTTTTATTTAATATGGCCGATTATCTTGGACTTAGCTCAAACCCGTTTAAAATATTTGAAGATAATGTTAATCTTAAGCAGCTCGAAGCCATGTATGAATTGGCTGATCAATACTCATTTCCTGTTCAACCGGATCCAGCCGTTGGTCAACAGTTAACTAAATATGTCGCTGTTTAAATCTAAAACAGACAAACAACTGGCACGGGTATGGGCTTCGGGTGCGGCATCTTTTGTTTTATCTTTTGTTTTATCTTTAGTTTTGTCACCGTTTGCTCAAGCGGATGTGTTTCCACATCACGATGTTTATACGCAGTGGATTCCAGATGCGGTGACGCAACTAGAAGCCTTTGAATACTTTAAGGACACAGAGTGTATTCGTGTGACACCAAGCGAGCACTTTGTGTCCTCAAAGCTTTGGATTGACGGTGGTGCTAAAGAACGCCTCCATGCTTTCAAAAATAATTGGGATCCCAAAACAATGGATCAAGATGATTTTGCAAAGATTGAAATATGTGACACCTATCAAGAGCTCAAAGATCTTCCTATTGATCAGTTGCAATACAAAGATATATGCACGGGCATCTGCAAGCCTCTGCTTCCAGAGTTTGATCAGCCGTACTACCTCAATGTCAGTGACATACGCGAGTGGTCGATCAATGATGCCAACACAGCCACGTGGGCTTTGGGCTTAACGGATTTAGCTATCGGCATTGGCCTGTTAAATGGTGATGGCAAGACAACACAAGAGCTTCAAAAGCAAACAGAATCCTTGCAAGGTGAAATAAAAAAAAATGGAAGAATTAAGAGCTGGGCAGGAAAAAAATTAAAAGGTCTAGTCAACGGGACAATTAGCATTTCGAAGCTTATCGTCGGTTTTTTGATTTTTGATGAGGCGATACGCTTCGGAAAAAAATGGGTACCGGAATTAGATAGAAATTACTGGCTTGCTGTTCAGGACGTGACCAAGCCAGCGTATTTTAATAGTGAAGACTTAATTGTAGGTGTAGACCTGATGCAAAAAGTATCAGAGGTTCAATGCCAAGCTATCTGCGATTCAGAGACTTTCAAAGAACAGACAATTATTCCGTATATTAGGAAAACAGTAAACAAAGATGAGGTTCCGTTGGAAGAAGTGCTTACAAGCGAAGGGCCTGTTTCGTACTCTAGGTCATATGAAGACTACGTGCGCTCATCTCCAGTTGTTAATAAAGAGGTAAATAGATGCCAAAACATCTGTATTTCTACGTGCCAAACTCAAGAAAAAAATGACAAAGGGAACATGGTTAAATTTAAAAACAAGTTTTACCGCTATCATGGGTCAGATATGAGCCCGCATCAAAAGGCATTGGAGTACCTGCAGTATCAATTTGATGAGGAAGCTTACGCAGACCTAGAGCCAGACTTTGGAGATCAATGTATTGATTTTCCAATCTATCCCCAGCTCTCAATTCCTGAAATTGCGATGCTCTGGGCCAATCAAGTTCGAGATGCGAAACCAGCCAGTGAGAGGGAAGCCGTATACCCTAGTGCGCTTTTCCAAAAAGTTCAAAAACAAGACCCAAGTCTTAAAAGCTTTGATCAGTGGGAACCCTTGATCCCTGGTTATCCCGATCATTTATTGTTGCCGTATGATCAGAGTAGCTCAAGCGGGGCAGGGGGAATGGTGGTCAGAGAAACAAAACCTCGAGCTATATTGCCCATTCAAAGCCTTAAGGGGCTAAAGTCAAATGCTAACTGTCGTGACTCTTGCGATAACTAAGATACTTAAACAAGTCAAAGTGTAATGTAACTTTATGGGCTCAATTTACTGAAACTGAGCTCAATTATGAATGTGATGATGTTTTGCTGTTTTGTCCACTTACAAAGCGCTTCAGTTATGCTAAAAGATCCCTGTGTTTACGGGTGACTATTCAAGCTTAAGCAAGTTGGAGGCCAAAGAAAAACTGATTGCCCTTCTTCAGTCTGCGCACGCAGGGGAAAGGGCAGCCGCGCATGCGTATTTTGGGCATGCATACTCCCCGTTTATCAAGTCGGCCATTGAAAAAAAAGAAATTCTAAACATCCGGGCTGAAGAGCTTCATCACCGAGCCCAGCTGAGAAATATGTTGCGTGAGCTTGGCGGCTCTCCAAATATTTTAAAAGAGATTGCCATGAATGCCATTGGCATGATTATTTGTGTTCTCTGCATTCCTGGCGGATGGTACATTCCCATGTATGGCGCTGGCAAGCTTGAGTCCCAAATATTATTGAATATGAAGTGGCTGCAAGGCTTGCATGGGTAGCTGGCCATCATGAGTTGGTTGAAAAGCTATTGGAGTTTGCTGAAGTTGAGTGGGATCATGAGGCTTATTTTAGATCCAAAGCTGATGGACATGCCCTAAATAAAATTCTACCCCTATGGCCCCAAGTTCCTCCGAGAGAAGATGTGCAAAAACGCTTTGAAGAAAAAAAATGGCTACAGAGCTGATACCAATCCTAAAAATAAATTTCTGATTTTATTGATTGGAGGCACTCAAAAACCAGAAAGATACAAAAAACTTCCGCCATTATTTGATGGGGTGGGTATAAGGTAAAAACTAAGGCTTGGCCATGCTTGGATCGATGTGGTCGGCCCAGGCGTGGATGCCACCTTTGAGGTTGATGAGTTTTTCATGGTCAAAGCCTCGGTCTTTTAGAAATTCAATGGCGCGTTGGCTGCGGGCGCCGCTTCGACAGTACACCACAATGGTGCGATCCTTAGGTAAGGTTTCATATTCGTCAACAAGATCTCCAACGGAAATATGTTTATCAAAGGCAAGCTTGGCTTGTGCTACCTCAACATCCTCTCGTACGTCTAAAAGGTAGGGTTTGTTATCTGACGCCAGTTGTGTTTGTAACTCAGTAACCGTTATCTCTTGAATCATAGTATTATTCCTTATGGTGTGGGCCGGTGCTGCAGATTTAAACCAGTTGCCTGAGCACGTACTGCAAGATACCGCCATGCAGATAATAATCACGTTCTTTAGGGGTATCCAACCGAACATCTGCTTTAAATGTTTTTTGACTGCCGTCTGGATGCTGGGTTTGCACCGTGACTTCTTCCACCTCTTCATAGTTATCTCCTAAGCCAGTAATACTGATGGTCTCGGTGCCGTCTAGGCTATGCGCCTGGGCACTTTCACCTTTTTTAAACTCCAAAGGCAAAACACCCATGCCAATGAGATTGCTGCGATGGATGCGCTCAAAGCTTTGGGCAATAACAGCTTTGATACCCAGCAGTTGAGAGCCTTTGGCTGCCCAATCCCTTGAGGAGCCTGTGCCATATTCTTTACCTGCAAGCACAACCAGAGGCGTGCCCGCCTCAACATATTTCATAGCAGCATCAAACATAGAAAGCTTTTGATCTGTTGGAAAGTGCTTGGTGTAACCACCCTCAACATTGGGCACGAGTTTATTGCGAATGCGAACATTGGCAAATGTACCTCTCATCATGACCTCATGGTTGCCTCGTCGTGAACCGTAAGAATTAAATAGTTTTCTCTCAATGCCTTTGTCATTGAGGTAAGTGGCCGCAGGAGAATCCTTGGCGATGCTACCAGCTGGTGAAATGTGATCAGTGGTGATGGAGTCTCCCAACAAAGCCAGAACCCGCGCGCCTTCAATGTCTTTTATAGCTTGGGTCTGCTTCGATATACCTTCAAAAAAAGGAGGGTGTTTGACGTACGTTGACTTTGGATCCCAGTTATAATTTTGGCTCTTGTCAGAGGAGATGTTTTTCCAATGCTCATCGCCTTCAAATATATTGGCGTACGATGTTTTAAACATCTCCGCATTGACATTAGAAAAGACCGTTTGCTGAATCTCTTCTTGAGAAGGCCAAATATCTTTTAGGAAAACATCTTGTCCATCGGGGTCTTGCCCAAGTGAATCTTTGTGAATGTCGATGTGCACATTGCCAGCCAGGGCGTACGCCACAACCAGAGGGGGCGAAGCCAGGTAGCTTGCGCGCACCTTTCCATGAACACGCCCTTCAAAGTTTCTATTCCCACTTAGGACAGAAGCTGTGACAAGTGCTTTCTCATCAATGGCTTGCTCAATAGCAGGAGCCAGCGGCCCAGAGTTGCCAATACAGGTCGTGCATCCGTATCCTACTGTTTGGAAGCCAAGCGTATTTAGATGTTCTGAAAGGCCAGCTTTATCAAGGTAGTTGGTGACGACTTTTGATCCAGGTGCCAGAGAGGTTTTGACCCAGGGTTTAACTTGAAGGCCTTTTTCAACAGCCTTTTGAGCCAAAAGCCCCGCAGCAACCATGACAGAAGGATTGCTGGTATTGGTACAGCTGGTAATGGCTGCGATGACAACGTCACCATGGGCGAGCTCAAAGCTGTCCGGCTCAAGCGCAACATCAGTTTTTGTATCAAATGTGCACTCTGGGAAACTCTTTTCAAAACCTTGCTTCATCTCTTTGAGCAAAATCCGATCTTGCGGTCGTGAGGGTCCTGCCAGGGAAGGTTCGACAGAAGATAAATCCAATTCAAGAACATCTGTATACTCTGCTTCAGGCGCGTTGTCCTCTCGGAACATACCCTGAGCTTTGAAGTAAGATGCTATGATAGATATGGTGTCTTCAGACTTGCCAGTCAGACGCAAGTAATCCAATGTGGCGTCATCAATGGGGAATATGCCACATGTTGCACCATACTCAGGGGCCATATTGGCTATGGTTGCTCGATCAGCTAGGGGTAGGTATTTAAGGCCAGGCCCAAAGAACTCAACAAACTTTCCAACGACACCTTTGGCACGAAGCATTTCAACGACTGTTAAAACAAGATCTGTTGCTGTCGCCCCTTCTGAGAGTTTGCCTTTAAGGCGAAACCCGACAACTTGAGGAATAAGCATAGAGATCGGTTGGCCAAGCATAGCAGCTTCAGCCTCAATGCCGCCAACACCCCACCCAAGAATGCCCAGGCCATTGATCATGGTCGTATGCGAATCTGTGCCTACGAGTGTATCGGGAAACAATACAGTTTCGCTCTGCTTATTTTTTTCCTGCATTACAACCCGCGCCAAGTACTCGAGGTTAACCTGATGCACAATCCCTGTAGAAGGTGGCACAACCTTGAAATTATCAAACGCATGAGCCCCCCAACTTAGGAATTGATAGCGCTCTTTATTGCGCTGATACTCAAGCGCCGTGTTCTGAGCCAGCGCAGCTGGACTTCCTGCCTTGTCAACCTGAACTGAATGATCAATAACCAGTTCAACCGGACGCAAGGGATTAATCTGTGAGGGATCCCCACCGAGCTTGACAATGGCATCGCGCATGGCAGCCAAGTCAACCACAGCCGGCACACCTGTAAAATCCTGTAAAATAACTCGAGAAGGCGTGAAGGCTATTTCATGCTCGGGCTCTGATTTGGGGTTGTACTTCAAGAGAGCATCAATGTCTGAAGATGTGACATCTTTACCATCCTCAAAGCGTAATAAATTCTCTAAAAGAATCCGGATAGAAAACGGAAGCCTAGAAACCTTATGTGCAGCTTCCAGCTTAGAAAGTTGATGAAAATGATAGGTTTGTCCATTAACATCTAATGAAGACCATGTCTCAAATGAATTATTACTCATGTTTAGCTCCTTGTTTCGGGTCTGACCCTACCAAAATGGAGTGTCTTTGGGAAGAATAGCCTGTCAGGCCCAAAAAATTGATTAGGGCGTGCTGACAATTCAAATGCCTACTGCGAAGTCCTATTATAACATAACCCCATTTCTGTATTGGTCATTACAAAAATAATGCGAGGGTCTGCTTCACAAGTACGCCTGAGCATTTTTTGGAAAAGCCCGCCTTGATCTTATGCTAGAACTTTTCGCTTTGAGTTATCAACAGGCCCTAGTTGTCCCTGGGGTTTGGTTTTTCGGCGTCTATATTGAGGTCTTTTTTGGCCTGTTCAAAAACATGTTTTTCAACTTTGCCTTTGGCAAAGAGCTGCGAGATGGATGCAAATGCGATGTAGTTGCGGTCAACCTCAAAAAATCTTCTGAGATCTTCTCTGGCTTCGCTCCTTCCAAAACCATCTGTTCCCAAAGAAATCAATGTGTCAGGAAATGCCTTGGCAATAGAGTTGGGCAACGTTTTGACATAATCAGTAGCCGCAACAAAGATGCCCTGTGCCTGATCAAAGGTCTCTTCAATGTGCGAGCGTTTTTTTTGGTCGGGGTGAAGCAGGTTGTGCCGCTCAGTATCCAAGAGATCGTTTTGCAATGTCTTGAAACTCAGAGCGCTGTAGACGTGGGTTGCAATATGGTATTTTTGCTCTAGCAACAATTGCGCTTCTAGAGCTTCATTCATAATAGAGCCACAGCTCAAAATATGAACATGGGCTTTTGACTTGGAAAGCACGGAGTGCTTGTAAAGGTACAGCCCTTTGAGAATATCTTCCTCGGTCACATGTTTGGGCATGGCAGGTTGAGGATAATTTTCGTTCTCTACAGTAATGTAATAAAACACATCCTTGCCTTGGACATACATCTCATCGATGCCATGTTTCACCAGCGTTGCAATTTCAAATGCAAAGCTAGGATCATACGCTTTGAGATTTGGAATAGGGTAAGCCAAAAGGTGGCTGTTGCCATCTTGGTGTTGCAGGCCCTCGCCTGCCAAAGTGGTACGCCCCGCAGTAGCTCCAACCATAAATCCGCGACAACCTTGATCAGCTGCAGACCATACTAAGTCTCCAACCCGTTGCATCCCAAACATAGAGTAGTAGAGATAAAAAGGAATCATCGGAAGGTTGCTCGTGGTATGCGAAGTACCAGCGGCAATAAAAGATGACATCGCGCCAGCCTCTGAAATGCCTTCTTCTAGGAGCTGGCCTTTTTGGCTTTCCTTGTAATAAAGTAAGTTTTTTCTGTCGACCGGCTCATAGAGCTGGCCTTTGGGGTTGTAAATACCAATCTGGCTAAAGAAAGCCTCCATGCCAAAAGTTCGGGCTTCATCTGGCACAATGGGAACGATGCGCTCTTTGATATTTTTATCTTTGAGCAATTTTGAAATCACGCGGACCATAGCCATTGTCGTCGACACAGCTCGGTCTGCTGTGCCAGCATAAAACTCATCAAAAAGCTTAGGGTCTGGATTCTCTAATTTGGGCGTGATCATCCGTCTTGAGGGAACAAAGCCTCCCAAATTTTTTCTTTTTTCCAACAAATATTCAATTTCAGGGCTTGTAGCGTCAGGCTTATAAAAGGGTACCAAGGGAAGATCTTTGTCAGTAATAGGGATGTCCCACTGGTCCCGAAGTGTTTTAATGGTGGCATCGTCTAGCTTTTTTTTCTGATGAGTTGCGTTTTGGCCAGCCCCTGAAGCGCCCAGTCCAAAGCCTTTGACGGTTTTAACCAAGATGACGGTCGGTTGTTTTTGGTGTTCAACCGCATGGGTGTAAGCAGTGTGGAGCTTGACACGGTCGTGGCCACCACGGGTAAGGCCTGAAATATCTTGATCAGATAGCGTGGCCGCGAGGGTCTCCAAGCCTGGGTTGCCTGCAAAAAGGTGCTCACGCATATAGGCACCGCCCTCAACAGAGTATTTCTGATATTGACCGTCCAAGACGCTACCCAGTTTTTGCGTTAGAGCAGAGCCCTGATCAGATGCAAACAGTGGATCCCAAGAGCGCCCCCAAAGAACTTTGATCACGTTCCAACCTGCGCCACGAAAGACACCTTCGAGCTCTGTCACAATCTGGCCGTTACCTCTGACCGGACCATCAAGTCTCTGAAGGTTGCAATTGACAATAAAGGTAAGGTTGTCGAGCTCTTGATTGGCAGCAATGTTAAGCGCACCAAGCGTCTCGGGTTCTCCTGTTTCGCCGTCTCCAATGAATGCCCAGACGCGGCTATTAGAGGTGTCGAGCAGGCCTCTGTTTTGCAAGTATTTATTAAACCGGGCTTGGTAGATGGCTGTTAACGGTCCCAGTCCCATAGAGACTGTTGGGAACTCCCAATAATCAGGCATCAAGTATGGGTGCGGATAGGATGAGAGACCACCGCCTGGAGCCAACTCTCTTCGGAAATTATTCAGGTGCTTTTGCGTAAAGCGGCCTTCAAGAAAACCCCTTGCATACATGCCAGGAGAGCCATGGCCTTGAAAGTAAACAATATCCCCAGGGCCTTTTGTATCGTCTTTGCCGCGGAGAAAATGGTGGAAAAGGGTCTCGTAAATGGTGGCTGAAGATGCGTAGGTAGAGATATGTCCGCCAATCCCATCAGAGGCTTTGTTGGCCTTGACAACCATCGCCATGGCATTCCAGCGTAAAATGTTTTCGATGCGCGTTTCAAGCACCTCGTCCCCAGGGTAGGGCAAATCAGTTTTATAGGTATTGGTGTAAGGTGTATGTGTACTGCCGGTGGCAATGCCTAACATAGAAGCATGGTCTAAAAGCTCTTTGAGAACATCTTTGCTGTGAAGTGGTCCATGATGGGCATGCAGGGCTTCAATGGAATCGAGCCATTCTTTGATTTCAATCTCTTTGTTATTCATCTTGATTTAAGCCTGTCTATTATATAGTGGTACTTGGGTCAAAAGGTCGCTTTTCAAGCCATTCTTATCACTTTTGCTTAAATTGAAAAGTCCAAAAATGGACCTTTTGGGGGGATGGTGTATTTTTGTGTTACGGTGATCTTAAGACGCATCGTGCCTTCTCTAAGGGTTTTGAATTGTCAACACCCCCTAAAGCATGATGTAATGATCTGTGATAAAGAGTCATCATTTGTAGAACAAGCCTGTGCAGACCAAGAATAAAAAACAAGTCAAACGTGTTCAAAAGCGTGTCTTCTGGGCACTTTTGGTGTTGGTCTTTTGCTTTTTGATGCTGGTACTCACATCATCTTTTACTTCCAGGCCTTTTGTACGCACACTGTTTGAAGATGAGTTTTCAGAGTTGTTGGGCAGTAGGGTCACATTTGACACGTTGGATTTTGATCTGTTTCCAGCACGGGTGGTATTAAGTCAGGTTAGACTGCATGAGCTTAAAGGCTCATTCAAACATGTTGATATTGAAGGCATCGAAGCATCGATTCAACTTCGACCGCTCTTGTTTGGTAAAGTAGTGATTCCCTCTGCAACAATAACAAAACCCACTATTGCGATATCTCTAGGAGACGCGCCTAAGAAAAAGCGCCCCCCTCTGGATTTAAGCTGGAACGAAAGTAACAAGCTTGAAATTCAAGACATGCAGGTCGATGAGGCTCAGTTGAGGATTGAGTTTGGTGATGCATCTGTGGCATCATTGCAGTCTAACGCGCTAAAACTCAAACAGGATGGTAATACGTATTGGCTGAAGACATCCTGGCAGGGATCATTAAAGCACCAAGAGGTGATCCACCCATTGGAAGAGATTTCAATAGAGCTAAGTAAGGTTCGTGATCGCATCAAGCTTGAAAGCTTTGAGCTTTCTGATCCTTCTGGGATGCTTGTTGGTGAAGGCTCAATTTGGCCAAAAGTTGAGGTAGATTTTGTATATAAAAATGACCTTAAGTCTCTTGCAAAAGTACTAAGCGATTTTGCATGGATCAAAAAAGATATTGAAGCAGAGGGTGCTCTAGACGTTACAACGCATTTTACAGGCACGGTTAATCATATTGAAGCGGTTCATGATGTGACGATCAAAAACTTTCTAATGCACGATCGCAAACTCGACAAGATTGATGCACAGGTTCATATGTCTCAAGGCACATTATCTAAAGCGTATCTTCAGGGATATTACAAAGGACAGAAGATCAAACTTGATGTGAACAGCTCAAAGAAAAAAGGTACGTTCTCCTACCTTTTGAGGTCTGAGAACCTATCCTTTGTTGATGTTCAAAAGTGGATTGACCCAAATCAAAATCCCATTGCGTTTTCTAATATTGATGTTTCGTCTCGTGGGCGCCTTACCCTTGACCCCGTTGCTGTTCAAGGAGACCTTGAGGTGGTCTTTCCAAAGGTTGAATTTGACATCCCCAAAAAGGTATCAGTCTTTATGCCCTTAGAAATTAAAGCCGCGGTTGGGAAGGCTAAACTGTCCTTGGATAACAAAGGGTTTTCATTGCTCGAAGGCAAACTTATCAGTGAGCAGCTCGATGGGGAGTTTGGGATTTTGGTTCCTTTTGGGCAGGAGCTAACAGCATTTTGGAACGTAGATGTTCAGGATGCAAAAGGACTTTTTCAATCAGGCTATCCAGCCCAAGGCAAAGGCGTTGTCAGTGGAAAGGTAGAGGCCCCCAGGGGGCAGACACGCATTGGTTTTATATTGGACTTTCCAAAATTTAAATACGACCAGTACGGTCTTCATCACTTTAAGGGTGAGGTTGTATTTGCTCAAAGACAGGTGCGCTTAAAACGATTGCAAATGATCAATCAAAGCAAAGGCATGCTTGAAATCAATGGCGCAATTGAAACTGAACGTGAGTCCTTTGAGATCACAGGGACCTATCAAGATTTTGATTTGGCTTGGTTTGGCGCTATGGTTGGGCGTCGCTATGAAAATGTACAGCACGTCGAAGGTCTCGGCAGTGGGAGCCTTCTGTTAAAGGGCAAGACAGATACGCTCGATGGATATATCACCACCAAAACAGGCGCTGCTAAAGTGATGGGTGTGCCCGTAGATGGGATTGATACCAAAGTTGTTTTTCAAAAAGACACCATCTTGTTTGATAGGGCGAGTATCAAAGGTTCGGTATTGTCTGCTGATTTCAAGGGACAAGTTCGAGATCAAGTTTTTGATAAATGCCACATTCATTTTGAACGGGTTCCTCTGCAGCGATTGATTTCAAGTTCAGCCCTATCATTTTTAGGCAATACGATCAGCGCTGATATGCATCTAGATGGCCCCTTTGATAATCCGCACATAGATATTCAGGCAGAATTATTTGATAAAGACCAAGACGGCATGTTCACTAAAACAGTGGTTGGTGCTGCAACGGGTTTAAAAAAAGACTTAGGGTGGCGGCTCAAAACTGTTACGCCAGGTTTTTTTGCCAAGGGTAGAGTTTACATCGAAGCTCAAAATCGGTTTTCATTTGAAGCTGACCTAGATGACCTTGAAATGCTAAAAAAGCTTGAAGGCGTTAAAACAAAAATTACAGGGCAAGTTAAGGGCAGCGGCGTGATTGAAGACGATGCGACGTGGAATATGACAGCCTCAATTGATAACTATGGGATGCATGGTGAGGAGATTGCATTTTTCAATAAAGAAAAAATTGTTTTAGAGATGATCAACGGTGAAATGAATATTGATAAGGCCCGATTTGGAACCCAAGCATATGATGTGAACCTGAGTGGTATGTTGGGTCGAAAGCAAAGTTTAGATATTCGCGCACAAGGGTTTTTGCCACTTAAAATGCTCACACTGTTACCTCTGGGGTTGGTGCGTGTGGAGGGGGATGTGGAGTTGGACTTGCGTTTGTCAGGAAATATGGCTGAACCTATTTGGGGGGGAGCGTTTGTCTTGCAAGGAGGCTATATTCGGCAGGAAAGCTTTCCTCACCCTTTTGAAGCCATTGAGGTTCAGGGAGAGGTCAATCAAAACCAGCTTCAAGCAAAATATATTGAGGCACAACTGGGTTCAGGGCAAGTCACAGCAGAGGGGAATATTTTCTTAGCGACAAATGTCGACGATATCCGTTTGTTCTTTTCTGGAGATATAGACCAAGTGAATTTGCGTTTTCCAGACTATATGCCTGTAGAAGTTAGGGGACCGTTTTCGGTAGAAGGTCCTGCGTCTAAGCCGCTCTTAAAAACTGATTTTGAAGTTATAAAAGGCCTGTACACCTATGATTGGGATTGGCAGAGCCAAGTCTTGACCTTTGGTCAAGAAGAAGAAGCGCAGCGCATATATAGAGAAGAGGAGGAGGCATTTGAACTGGACATGCATTTTTATTCAACCAACGGAGATTTCTTGGTGCGCAATGATGTTGCCTTGGCTAAGGTTAAAGGGGACTTGTATGTTCGGGGAACGGATCGTGCATTTGGCATTTTGGGTACAGTTGAACTTATGGAAGGGCAGGTCACGTTTTTAGAAAACCGTTTTGACTTATTGCCAGGGTTAGTCAGCTTTATCAGTGAAGATGAGATTGAAATGTCATTTAATCTCACAGCCAAAACGCGGGTGAGCAATACTGATATTCTGCTCGATATTATCACAGAACAAAATAACATTCGGGCCTATCTCTCCAGTGTCCCTCAGAAGGAAGAGACTACACTCATTTCACTATTGACCCTTGGTGTGGAGTTGGATGACTTAGCGGTTTCCTCTGGCTTAACCGAAGGCGTATCGGCTTCCATTATACCGCGGGTGTTGTCAGGCCCGTTGCAGTCTCGCCTTCAATCAGGATTGAAGAAAATTAGACTTGTAGATTCTTTTCAATTTATTCCGTATTTTTCAGAAGATACAAAGACCACAGGTTTGAAGCTGTTTGTGGCAAAAAATCTTTTTTCAAAGGTGCGCCTCACCTATTCGACAGATATGTTTGAGGCAGGCAATGAAAACATTTTCACCCTCCAACAGTTTATCAATGACGATTTTTCGCTTTTAGGAAGCTTTAGAGATAATAGTGATGAGTCAGATCAGGATGTTGATTTGGGATTAGATGTTGAGTTTCGAAAAGAATTTTAGCGCTATGACATGGTTGAGGTTTGCTTTGTTTTGTATGTTGTGGGGGCAATCATATGCCTTGGATGTTACGGTTGAGTGTGACAAAAAAAATATTCAGAAGGATGCGCAGGCATTTTTTTCCAAACATATTTCGCAGGAAAATTTAAAGCAATCTATCTCACAAAGCATAAAGCGCTTTTATTATCGATGGGATATTAGGCATATTAAGGCCAACGTGAAGGATGGTACGCACGTTGTGATTAATATCACACCGGAGTTATTGATTTCCAGTGTTAAAGTTAAGGGCAATCAGCTGGTAAAGAAAAAAAACATCATCAAGCAAATTGAAGTGTTTCGTAATATCTATGATGGTGGATCATTCGAAAAAGACCTGAGCCTGTATCTAGAAGGGTATTATGCAACAAGAGGCTTTTTCAAGTCATCAATCCAATCCAGTCTGAGCCAACACAAAAGAAAATTAAACCCACGCTTAATGATTCAGATTCAAGAAAATGCGCCATGCGTCCTAGATAGATTCCAGGTTGGTGGCGATCCTTTTTTTGATGTCTCGGTTTTTTCAAAAAAACTAAGAAAAAAAATTAAGAACAGATGTGATCAAGAAGCGCTTTTAGATTTCAAAGAAAAATATGAAGAAAAGTATCAACAAAAAAACTATAAACGCTTCGAAATTTTATTTGAACCATTTGAAAAAAAGCAGAAAAATAAAAAAGCAGACCTGGGTATTGAAGTTGAAATGGGCATAAAGACACAGATTCATTTTTATGGAAATACATTTGCGTTTGAGCGTGATGAGCTTTTAAAGAAGGCCATATTCTTTGATCAGGAAAAAAAGTTTAATGACACTTGGGTAGAGTCAACCGCTAAAGAATCTATTGAAATGTTTTATCATTCCAAGGGATATCCTTTTGCCAAAGTCAGTGCCAGAAGAGATGTAGATGCTAAAAAGAATACCCAAATTATTTCATTTGTGATTGATCGGGGCGCGTTGATACGTATTGGGAGTATTAATTTTAAAGGAAATCAATACTACGCATCTAAAAAACTTGAACATGAATTTTTTTTCTACGCACCAAAACATACAAGAAGAAAAGTTTTTGTAGAGGATGAGATTGAAATTATTTTGGATCGCCTGTTGTCGTTCTACCAGTCCAACGGGTTTTTGCGTGCGACATTGAAAGAATTTACTTTTGAAATTGACCCAAAAATACACGCTGCCAATATATTTATTGAGTTTGAAGAGGGCATTCGCAGCACACTAAAATCATTGAAGGTTGATGGAAACACGTTTTTCTCTGATAAAAAAATACGCCGTATTTTAAGCATTAAGAAAGGTGCCCCAGTAAATCTTCTTGAGCTTAATCAAGGCGTTAAGCATCTGGAGAGAAGGTATCGGGAAAAGGGGTTTAAGTACGTTAAGGTTATGGTGCCTAGTATCTCATCCATTGAGAGTGAGTCTGCTGACTTAGTGTTGCGCATTGATGAGGGTCGTCGTGTTTTAGTTGGTGACGTGCTTCTCAAGGGCAACCATGTCACCCAACCCAAGGTGATTAGGCGTGAGATTCGTTTTAAATCAAACAAGATCTACAATGTACTAGATATCGAACGGACCAAAGCCAATTTGATACGGCTGGGCTTTTTTCAATCAGTGGTTATTATTGAACAACCCAGGCCGGATCAAGAAGGCATTGAAGACTTGATTGTTGTTGTTCGAGAGCGAGACCAGAGGCTATTGGTTGTCAAGCCTGGATTGTCAACAGATGATGGCTATCGCCTATCGGCTTCTTTAGGGTACACCAATATTGCAGGTACCGGCCGAAGTGCAACGCTTTCAGGGAGAATGAACAGGCAAATCCGTCAAACTAATGCTTCGAATATTTTAGAACATCGACTGGTGATGACATACTTCGAACCTAATATTTTTAATGTCGTAGACGGCAAGCTTAGTTTGATCAGCGAGCGCACAGATGAAACACTTTTTGATATTTCTAGAAGTTCATTGATTGTTGGTGTTGAAAAAATTTGGGAAAGGTATTTAAAAACAACACTCCAATGGGAGTTGGAAAGTAGAAGTCCTTTTAATGTTGAGCCGGGAGCAGTTTTGTCTCCCATTGATCAAGATCAAGCCAGGTTTGGTTCTATCGCTGCAATTGTAGATGTTGATTTTAGAGACAATGTCCTTAACGCCGAGAGGGGCATGTACCATCGCGTGCAGTTTGATTTTTTTGACCAAAACTTACTTTCAGATGCTGAGTTTTATCGGTTGTCTGCCACGCACTCATTCTATATGCCTTTATACAGACGTGTCCGCTCTATCTTTTCATTGCGTTTGGGCTTTGCTGACACCCTTGGTAAAACATCTCAAAGTGGTATCGATCAAATTCCTTTGGAAAAACGGTTTCGCCTTGGAGGTAATGATAACCTGAGGGGTTTTTCAAGAAACTGCGTGGGAGGGTTGGGCTCAATTGTGCCGGAGAACTGTTCAAGTTCTATTTTTTCTCAAGCCCCCGGGGGCAATAGCATGTTTAATTATTTATTAGAGTTTTTATTTCCGATAAACGACACATTTGATTTTGTGCTCTTTACTGACGGTGGGAATGCGTATTTAAAAAATCAAGACTTTGGTTTTTTCGATATTCGAAACACAGCTGGACTGGGTTTTAGGTTTAATACCTTTGTGGGCCCTCTGCGCATTGATTATGGAATCAAACTTGATCGCCGCGTTGGTGAATCATTCGGCGAACTTCACTTTGCTGTCGGCCAATTTTAGCCGTTCTGCGAGGGAAGAGAGCTAGAACGCGGCTTATGCGCGGAGGGCGTAGCCGTTCTGCGAGGGAAGAGAGCTAGAACGCGACTTATGCGCGGAGGGCGTAGTTGTTCTGCGAGGGAAGAGAGCTAGAACGCGGCTTATGCCCGGAGGGCGTGGTTGTTCTGCGAGGGAAGAGAGCTAGAACGCGGCTTTACCACCGGCAGCCAATGGCTGCCTTGGGCCGCGCCGCGCATAAACCAAAAGGTTTAAACGCTTGCATAAGTCGGGCACTACCTCGCTACGCTCGAAGTGCCACTAACAAGTTCATCTACCTTTCAAGCTAAAGTGTAGTAGTTTTGGCTGTTGCTTCGGGGGAGTTGTATACGAGGGAAGTCTGTAATGCCCCCGATTTAGAAAGCCTTTTTTAAGCGAGCATTTTGGTTTGTTGACAATTCATGCCTGTTGCGAAGTCCTACCATAAGGCCAGATCGAGGCGTTGGTGTAATGCCCCCGCTTTAGCAAGCCTTTCTTAAGAGAGTATTTTGACGTGTTGAGAATTGAGTTTCAGCTTGATTGGGGGTTTGATAATTTAAGGAGCTATGCAGGTATTTTGGGTTGTACTGTAAAGTTAATCCAAGCCTCTAGCTCGGTTTTTAGGTGTTGGGGTGTTTTCCACTGCTTGAGCCAGACACATTCTTCCTTCATCGTTCTCATAAATCTCTCTGTATCGGCATTG
>Ga0209186_1000655_pt1 | contig 27044 bp, 14 predicted proteins | sample SidtaG_FD_187426 | JGI IMG/M metagenome (GOLD analysis project Ga0209186, IMG submission 187426) | Marine algal microbial communities from Sidmouth, United Kingdom - Sidmouth_Male2 metaG (SPAdes) (version 2) | ecosystem: Host-associated > Algae > Red algae > Unclassified | place: Sidmouth...
AGAAGTGGTGGGGGGTACTGGATTTGAACCAGCGACCTACTACGTGTGAAGCAGTTTGAATCAAAAGCAGTGAATTCGCCAAGCTTCGACGATCATTCTCCTAGTTACTGAATTCGCAAGTTACTGCAAGTCAACATCTTGCACTTCACGCATGTTGAAGTTCAGAATTTTGGACGCCAAGAGACCACCCAGTATTATGTGATGTTTCTGCAAGGGTAGGCGTGATATTTCTGCAAGGGTCGGAGGCTCAGCAAAGCACGGCCATCCCTTCACTCACCATCTATGGGCCAGGACCAACGTGAAAAAAGGCCACTCGTGGTCCTCCCCCATTTCTGGCTGCCTCGAGCGCTGTCTTGTCCTAGGGCAACAGAGTTCATTAAGCTTACTTGAGGTGCATCAAGTAGTGCAGCAGATCAAGGAGCTCGTCGCGACGAAGGCTGTTGGTCAGACCCAGCGGCATGATCGACACGCCACTGGAATCCAGGTTGGCGATCTGATTGCGGGGGACGCTGGCAATCTTTCCCGAGGCATCACGTAGCAGGACCTCGCTTTTAGTTTTGCGATGTAACGTGCCGACGCGGACTTCTTTATTCTTCAGGGTAATAACGACGCTTTCGTAGCCCTGCTTCATCTGTTTACTGGGTTCCAGCAGCGATTCCAGGATGCCTTCCGGCACCATGTGCGTGGCCAGCCCCCCGAGTTCAGGGCCAAGCTGCCCGCCTTTTCCCTTTATGGCATGACAGGCAACACAGGCAAGTGCCGGACGGTTATAGAGTGCGGCGCCGCGCTTGAAATCGCCCAACTTCTCGGCATCTCTCAACAGAGCGGCGCGTTCTGCTTTGGATAGGTCGACGGTGACGGCTTGTAGCGATCCGGCACGGGTCAATGCCGTGATCGTCTCGGTGAGATCCAAGCCTGTCGCCTGTGCGATACGGATGCCGGCAGCGGCAATATCCGCTTCCAGTTTCGCTTCGGAGAGTGCTTTGACCAGCGCGGCTGGGCCATCTTTGCGGCTGTAATAACTGATGAAAATGGCCTCTGAATCCGAGTCCTTGCTCAGCTTGCTCAGCAGGGATACGGCGGTCTTTGCTGCCGCCACTGGGTCAGCCTCCGCCCAGGCCGCCGTCGCCGTGGCGCGAACAGCCGGTTCGCTGCTGCCTTCCGCGATCTGTTGTAATGCCTCAAGCTGCCCCATATCCAATAATGCTCGCCCAGCAACGAGGCGCTCCGTAGCAGAGGTCTTGGCGCTACCGGCGCGCTCCACCAGGACTTGCTTATTCGCCGTGGCCTTCCAGCGCCCGGCCAATTCGGTGGCAAGCACGCGGACTTTTTCGTCATCATGCTGCAGCATGGTTGCCAAGGCACTGGTGTCCGCCGGCTCCGCCTTGTTGCTGCGCGATACGTCGGTCAACACCTGCAGGAGTTCGACGTTCGAGTTCTTGGCGGCGAGGGAAAAGACCATCGTCACTTCGTCTTGCCCTCCCAAGGTCGCGACGATGCGACAGGCGTTAGCGCGATTGGCCACTTTACCTTCGCGAATGAGTGACACAAGCGGAGCCAAGGCACGCTGGTCGGTGGCAATACTGAACGCCAATGTCATGCGAGGGGCCTCGCCCTCAAACACATCCTGGCCGGCCTGCAATGCGGGCAGCCATAGTTTCTGCAGCTCTCGGGCCGTCAGGCGTAGGGCGTAACCCAGGTAGGTGTCGCTGGGATGATCAACGGCACGCATCGCCACGATGAACGCCTCCAGCGTACCAAGCTCACGCAAGGCATTGACCGCTTCCAAGCGAACGCGCGGATGCTGATCAACGACGGCTCTAGCGAGCCTATCGATTGCATCCGGAACGTCGTCAGACCAGTGAGAGATCATGCGTGTTCCGGCCGCGCGTGTCTGGTGACTACTGGCCTTGCAGACTCGCGCCAGCAAGCCCGGATCGGGTGCCATCAAACTTCCGCGTAGCCACAGGGCTTCAAGCAGGTGGTGTTCAAATCTTGGGTCGGCGGCATCAAGCGCATCGATCCAAGGTGTCAGTTCCGGCAGAACAGCATCGCCGCCGCGAGCGGCGAGTTCACGTTTGGCTTGGTGGCGAGTGTATTGTTCAGCGGCTTTGAGATGATTGAGTAAGGTGGCGACCGGAGCACCGAAGAGTTCCGGCCGTTTGACCAGCGGGCGATTCTTTGCGGTGATACGCCAGATGCGGCCCTGCCCCTTGTTGCGAGCCGGGTGATAAAAATCCACCTCGCCGTGCCCCAAAATAGCATCGTAAAAATCGAGAACGTACATGGCGCCGTCGGGGCCCATCTTGATGTCGACGGGGCGAAAGGCACGGTGGCTGGACTTCAGGACGGTTTCGACTTCGCGCGCCGTGTAACCACTGTCCTTTTCTTCTATCTCGTATCGAACGGTCCGGTTGGCGCGAAAATCGTTGGCCAGCAAACTCCCTTGCCAGTGGTCGGGAGCATGACTGCCGGAGACGAATTCAGCCGCGGTGTTCTTCGGCCTTCCGGTCATGATCATGCCGCCCAGCGTCTCCTTGACGTTGGTTGCCATCCAGAAGGCTACACCCGGGAAGCAATAGTGAGGGCCTTGCCAGCCAGCACCATCGGTAGAAATGGACTGGCCCCAATCATCAAAAGCCAACCCCCATGGGTTGGTCATTCCACGTGTATAGACATCCAGTTTTTCGGTCTCCGGCCGGAAGCGCCAGATCCCCCCCCCATTAAGGCGCCGGGGCCCCCAGGGAGTCTCGACGAAACTGTTGATGTAGATCGCCTGGGAAAGGTAAAGCTCTCCCCAGGGTGCCCAGCGCAATCCGTGGATAAGATGACTGGAATCGGCTTTGCCGAAGCCGGAATACACCACCCGGCGGCTCTCGGCATGATCATCGCCATCTTTATCGATCAGATGGATAAGATCAGTGGCGCTGCAGACATAGGCGCCACCGTCAACGGGCATCACCGAATGCGCCATTAGCAATCCATCGGCAAAGACGGTCGACTGATCGGCGCGCCCGTCGTGATCCGTGTCTTCCAGGATAACGATGCGATCATTGGGGGCGCGCCCTGGCTTGGCATGGGGATAGGTGGTGCTGCCCGAGACCCAGAGACGTCCACGCGTGTCCCAATTCATGTTAATCGGCTTGTTGATCATGGGATCGGCGGCGAAGAGATTGATTTCAAAGCCGTCAGCAACCGTGAAAGCCTTCTGTTCCGCCGCCACGTCCGGCGTCGGAATGTCGTCCGGAACATAGTGGCCGGGGTCAACCACCTGCTTCCAGGGAAGGATCACATCAATCACATAGCGATAGGTCGTGGGCTGTCGCAGACGCGCGATCAGTTCTTCTTTTTCTTCGGCAAGACGTTTCAGGTCATCCAGCTCGCGGGCCAAGTGACCCATTTCATGCCGACGAAACAAGTGGGTATAGGTCTTGTTTAGCGGCCGCAACCGAAACGAATATAAACTGTTTTTCTGGATGATCAGTTGGCGCAGCCGTTCGACCTGTGACGTCGCACGGCCATCGACGACGACGACACCTTTCAGGTTTTTGCCATTGTCCCAGGAGAAGGCTGCTTGGCCGTCGATCTTCAGCGTATAACTCGCGGTGGATTTTTCGATAAGCAGTACGCCGGCACCCGGAAGAGGAAGCGTCTCAGGGGTCACGTCGAAACGGAATCCATATTCGGTCTTAACCAGTTTATCCACTTTGGCATTCTGGCTGGCACGCACGGTCCCATCCGCGGCAAACTCTGCCTTGTAGCCACCTTTGCCAGCTAGGCCCATCTGCTCGAGCATCACCTGAGCCAGTTGCTCGTGGCCGTGTTGAGTGAATTGCTGACCGTTAAACGTCAGGTTTTTCTTGGCGCCCGCCGGGACCAAATGATCGGTAAGATTGATCAATCGATGACCTCCCTTTTCGGCAAGCCCCGTAATAAACGTGGCGGTCTCTTGGATCCGCTTGTTGTTTTCGGCGGGATCGGGAAGTGGCCGGCCGGCATCCTCAAGCAGCGGTGGGCTGACCAGGATAAGCGTCGTCGCGACGTTGCCGAGACCTTCGAGCAGAGTGACGTAGCCGCGCTTGAAAGCCTCGAACTCTTCAGGGCTCTTGTAGAACGCGGTTTCGCGGCCATAGGCCACGAACAGCGTTGTTGGCTTGGCATCGGTCACATGCCCCAGCAGCGTCTCATAGCCAAAGCCCTGCTTAGCCTTGGCGGGCGGTTTCCAGGCTGATCGAGTCTTGCCGCCGGCCCCGAACTCCGAGCGCGCCGTCCCGAAGACGTCATCGGCCGGCCAGCCCAGGTTTCGGAAAGTGATGTCCTGATGGGTCCAAAGCGCCGTCAACGCCGTCTCAAAGTAGCCGTAGGTCGCCATGTCCGCGACCATTCGCCCACCGATGATGCCTATCCGATTGTGGACGCGTTCGGCCGTCACTTCGCTGCCAGGCTCGCCGCCAGCGCGCGACCCACCACCGTCGACTGGGGGGACGGACTGCACGGTCGCCGTAAAGATTAAAGCTAGCGCCATTGCGGCGATCAAAGGGACAGGAAGAGTTCGGGTTTTCATATAGTATTCCGATTTCGAACGTTTTATGACGTCATGCCGTGTTCAGAGGATCTCTGGACAGGTATTCATATAGGCGGAAAATGGTTTAGCCGACTCGCTATAAGCCCTTCGCCTTTTCCATGGCGATCATTTCGGTGGCCAGTGCATTCAGGTCCAGCTTGCCTTTCTGGCCGGTCATTTTTTTCGGCAAGTCAACGTTGTAGATGAGCGAGTAGAGGATCAGCCCTTCCAGGTCCTGCAACAAGGGACCCGGCAAGCCGCCCTCAACCGCAAAGATTCCCCTGGGGCCGACCAGCTGTTTAACCTGGGGCAATTCCCCTTCTTCGTAGCGCCGCCGCAGCTCGGAGTTCACGCGCCCGGAAGACCAGAAGATGATCTCATTATCCGGAAACAGCGCCCGCATCGGCAGCACGATCTCCTTGTAGAAACGGGCACGGATCGCGTCGCCCGTTGTATTGAACAATCGGAGATCGCGTTTGACCGGGTCGAAGGACGCCGGCAGATGAATAAGGAGTCGCGCCTCCGGGTTTCGCTCCAGAATATAATCAAACCACATTTTATAATGTCGGAGCCTGCCCGTATCCTCCATGTGATAGGTCAGGCAAACGACATCGAATTTTCCGGCCTCAAGCACGGCTCTCATTTCCTTGCCCCGATCGGGTCCTTCTTTCGGGACCCGCAGATTCATGGCACCGACACCCGGCCCGCCTTGAAAGGGCTTGGAAACAAAGGACTTTACCTGATGGTCCACAATCCCGCTTTTTTCCGCGATTCCGGTTGTCGCATCAACCAGCGGAGCGAAAAATTTATGTCCCCACAAGAAGGCATTGATGCCCTTCTTGTCGGCCTGCGGGACGGTATACCCCCAGGGTGGCACCCAGCTTTCCGGCGTGAAAACATTTGCTCCCACACCCGCAAAGGGTTCTGGAACATGTTCACGATGCTTGGATTCGAAGCGCAGAACCCTCTTGAGCATCGGACCCAGGTTCGCCTTGTATCCCAGACCCAGATCCTTCTCCGTGAGATCGACGTCGTACAGGATCGAGGCTGTTATCATGGCGTTAAAATCATCCAGCACAGGCCCCGGATTTCCCGCCTTGTCGCGGAAGACACCCTTCACCCCGACCAGCTCCGTAATACCCGGAAGGTCCCCATCCTCAAAGCGCGTTTTCAGCTCCGAGCCGGAGCGCCCATAATAGGCACAATGTATGTGGGTGCTCGGATAGCGAACGCGCATTTTTTCCACGATAAGGGTATGGGCGACCTTATGATAACGATCACCCGACCATTTGAGTTCCCTTACTTTCCGCTCCGGGATGTTTACTGGGCCGGGCACCATAATAAGGAACTGCATCCTGGGATTAATCGCCAAAGCTTGGTCCATGATGGGGATACACTGCGATGCATCGCCCAAGATCCCCGGGACTATTGTGGGCTTTTTCTTTCCATCCACTGAAGGAATCGTTTCCTTAGCGGAAACGGTGAGCGCGAGTAAATCGATGGGCCCGCTTGACAGCGCGGCTGAAATTTCGGCCGCTCGTTTCGTGTCATCCCGATCGAGCGTCAACTCCACCTGCGAATGACCCGAAATTCCGGCTTTTTCGACAATCGCCGGCAGGCGTTTTTGACTGCCCACCAGTGACGACTCAAACGAAGCGGGAACACGCGGCGCGAGAAACACGCACTTGAGGCCTTTCACCGTCGGTACCGGTTCAGCCGCATAAACGTGCAGGCTCTGCAGGAGGGAATACGCGAGCAGAATTTTGAGTAGCCCGGAAAAGCCTGCAAGGCTTAGGCACCATTTTTGGCCACTCTCCAATATTCCTTGGAGGACGTTACGTTGGCGTCTACTCACCCTTCGCTCCCACCCGATACAGCAGGGAACCGCTTTTTGCGAAATACTCGATACTGCCATCTTCCTGGACAAACAGTTTGCCGCCATCACCCATCCAGATCGAGGGAAACTGCCGGCCGAACGTACCGCCCATCGACAGAGCAAACACTTGCTTGCCCTCGGGTAGAAAGCGCCCGACGTAGGCCGGCACTGACCCACCGGGAGAAAACGTCAGTTGGCTGATAATCCGATCGCAGCCGTCATCAATCGCTTTGCCGTCCACATAAACATGCCACTGACCGCCGGCCCCGAATGCGGCCCAAGCCACAGATTTTCCATCCGGGCTGAACACCAGCGAACCGGCTTTCACCTCCCCATACGGTCCCATGGATTTCCCGTCCACCAGGACGAAGTGCTCCAACCCGCGCCGGGCGCGATACGCCAGCACCGATCCGGCAGGTGAAAAACGAAGATCGGCCACCTGATCAAAAGCCGGTCCTTCCTTGCCATCAAGTACGACAAAATTCCTCGTCCCATCCCCGGCGATATAGGCCATGGATTTTTTGTCTGCACTAAACACAACGCTGTCACCGGTGACCTGCGCATAGGCCTTCCCTTCTTTGCCATCTACCACCATATGGGCGGGCGTCTTGGAGTCGCCAAGCTGGGCCGCGGCAAATACAACGCGTTCATCACCGGCGGGAAACAGGCTGTCTGCGTGCTGTATTTCCGCGTAAACCTTGCTCGGCACACCGTTGACCATCATCACGAGCTTGCCGTCCCGCTTCGCGGTGCTGGCCCAAGTCTGGCCAGATGGCGACGACATCAGGCGGCCCATGGTGTCGCAAGCCGGCCATTCCTTCTCGCCGATGACCACTTGCCACTTCTTATCGCCAGCCACATAGACCATTTCCTTATTCTTGCCCGGCGACACCTGCAGCATGTTGCGCGCAATAAATTTCCACGTCTTCTGGGTGACCGGCTTCTCACCAGGCAATGTCAGAATGCGCTCTTTCCCCGGGCCATCCTTGGCAATGAAGGCAAAGAGATCGCCGCTATCCCCGTCGGATTTGCCTCCCATCCACACCGGTGACCCGGAGCCGATCGAGGCGTAGGGCTTGCTCTGAACCAGGTGGACGCGGTCACCCTCAACCTGCCCGCGGCACGCGACCATCTTGTCGCCGACTTTGGCGCGGCAGGCGAAATAGCTTCCCTCGAAATAGAAATCCCAGATCCCGGGCAGTCCGCCTTTAATACTATCGTAACCACCCAACTTCTGACCATTGACAACCAAGTAGTGTTTGCCCTTCTCAGTCGCCTGATACGCCACATGAGTCTTCTCGCCATCTGAACCAAAACCCAATCCGGTAATGGGCCACCGATTGGTTGTGATGGGATAGGAAGGTTGCTCCACGCCATCCACCACCACCATGCAGTTCGTGCCGCGTGTGCCGACAAAGGCATGATGCTGTCCATCTTCACTGAAGAAAGGGGTACCCTTGGCGATGGCGTCGTACGAGCCGGGCAAGAGCGTTCCATCGAGATTGACCCGTCGCTTTTGTGTCTTCGAGTCAACCGTTACCGCCAGAACATGTTTCCCTCCGGGGCTGACCCAGATCGTCGAAGGCACCACGTTCTTGACCTGCCCGATCACCCCAGCTTGCACCCGGGAAGGCAGGGTGCCACATAGCACCGTTGCCGCGCAGAGGACGGTTGTCACTGCTCGATTCATGTTCGACTCTTTTCCATTATCCCATCGCCCATTGGGATTACCCTGCAGTAGCCACTGCCGGAGCAGACGCCACCACAGGAATGGCTTCCAGCAGCATGTCTACGATGTCATCCGTGTTCTGGCCTTCACTGACCGCGGCGAAGTTCAAGCCCATGCGATGGCGTAACACCGGATGCACGAATTTCTGCACGTCCTCGATCGTGGCTTCGGACCGGCCGGCAAGTCCAGCGTTTGACTTGGCCGCGAGCAGGAGCCCCTGCCCTGCTCTCGGGCCACATCCCCAGCGCACCCACTGATTCACAAAGTCCGGCGCTTGCGGGCTTCCCGGTCGGGTAGCACGCGCCAGGCGTGCTGCGTAGTTGGCCACCTCGTGACTCACTGCGATGCCGCGTACCGCTTTCTGCATTCGGAGGATGGTTGGGCCGTCAATGATCTGCGACAGTTTCGGCAGCGACTCCAACGTGGTCGACAAGAGAATCTGTTCTTCTTCGCTGAGCGATGGGTAGTTGATCCTCACCAGGAACAAGAATCGATCCAATTGCGCTTCAGGGAGGGCATAGGTCCCTTCCTGCTCAATCGGATTCTGCGTGGCCAGCACCAGGAACGGCTCGGGCAGCTTGTAGGTCTCCCCGCCGACACTCACATTACGCTCCTGCATGGCTTCAAGCAGCGCGGCTTGTGTTTTCGGTGGCGTACGGTTGATTTCGTCAGCCAGCAATATGTTGGTGAAAACCGGCCCCTTGGCGAAGGTAAAGTGGCGCTTGCCATGTTCATCTTCGTTCAACAGCGTGGTGCCGGTGATATCCGTCGGCATCAGGTCAGGCGTGAACTGCACGCGGGTGAAATCCAGAGACATGGTTTCCGTCAAACTGCTGATCATCAGGGTCTTGGCCAGTCCCGGCACGCCCTCGATGACACAATGACCTCGGGCAAAGAAGGCGGTGAGGACCTGGTCGATCACGTCGGCCTGGCCCACGATTATTTTTCCTACTTCGGCCTTAATGGCTTCACCTGCCTGCGCAAGCGCGGCGATCGTTTCGGCATCACTGCCAGTGGCGTTGCTTTCTGATTCGTTCATATTTTTCCTCTCTCTAGTTTCGTTAATGTAAGCGGTTATCTCTTTTTGGAGGATTCTTCGGCCACCGCTTTGAAGTAGCTGCTGACAATATTCTCATAGCCGACGGGAACCGTGCCGCCTGCCGTATCGCTCTCAAAGGCATCGCCGGTTTTTCTCTCGGCGAGTTCCTTCGCCCGCCGCTCGTAGGCGCCCGCCAATGCCCTTTCGGCAGCGCGCACGTGTCCCTGCGCTGCGCTCAGTGCTTGCCTGACGTCGACCCCCTGCTTCTCATTGCGTCGCAGCTGCTCGAGCAGGTTAAGGGCCTGCTTGAGGTCGGTTGTGGGCAAATGGTGACGTTGAAGCGCTAACAGCAGTCCATGGTTGTTCTCCTGACTTTCGTCCTTCGCAGCACCCATCAATTCCTTCAGCTTGTTCAATGCATCGGGAGGGAGCTTGCCGCTTTTCTCAAAGTCTGCCGTTTTGCCGGTTCCTTTACCCACCCCGACAGAAGTTGCCGACGCGGTGTCTTCATCCTTAACCTGGCCATCTTCCGCCTGAGCATCAGACACACGAGACGGCATCGCCACCTCATTATCAGGAACGGCGGGTGCTTTGTCGGCCACCATCTGGCCATCCGCCTGTCCGGCGCGCCCCACATTCCCACGCCCCTTCGCTTTGGCCATCGGGTTCGGCGTTTGGTCGGTCATCTGCCCGGCCGCGGTCGCAGAGTCCAGGTTATCCGAAACAGGCGATCCTTCCGGATTGTTCATATCCATGATCTCGCTACCGGATTCGGGTATCGGTTCCCCCAGCTCGTCAAGTCCCTTGGTCAGCTCAGAGATCTGAATCGGAAGTTGCGCCGGAAGCTCGCCCAGGTCTGGAACCATGCCTTCATCTTCCGGGTTTTCCATACGCCCGGGCTCCGGCAAGGCACCCGATTGCGAAAACATCTGGCCGGTCTCCAGTTCCATCGACCCATCCTGCTCTTTACTGTTGTCCATATTGCGCGACATGTCGCCCCGTTCCTTGTCACGATCCTTCATGGCCATCGCGCCCAGCTCGAGGTTGTCTTTCTCCTCCTGGATATTGTGCATCGTCTCCTCGAAAGTCTCGATGTCGGTCGGGTCGGCAAAGTCCCAGCCATACCCGGCGAGGTCCGCCTCCATCTCCATAAGTTCACGCCTCAAGTCTTCCTTCTTCAGATCCAGATCCGCCAATTTCTTCTCATCCTCTTCGGTCAAATCTTCCGGCGCTTTCGCGGCGATGATATTCCGCAGCGCCTCGTTATCCTCATTCTCTTCCAGCCAGTTTTTGAATTTTTCCTTGGCGTCATCCAAGACATCGACCGAAGCGGAGGCCTCCTCGCCTTCGCCAAGCAAGGCCGCAAGCTCAAGTTCGGACTCCTGCGCCAAGGCCTCAAATTCAGCACCTTTCAAGGCCAGTAGCTCGTTATGGATGAGCTGCTGCACGGTTCGCAGGTGCTTGAACTCGCCGTCGACACGTGCCTGCTCAAGTGGCATCGGTCCGATCGCAGGCGCCTTTGCCGTGCTGAGGTAAACGGAAACGCCCTTCGGGGCTGCGTCATTCCGACGATCTTTGCCGAGACAAGCTACCCCGGAGACCGTTTGCTCGGTTCCCAGATCGAAGACAAAGGTTGCAGGCAAAGCAGGGAGCAACACACCGCCCGTCGCTTTCTCTCCCTTAGGAACAGCCAAGGCCTTTTGGGCATCCTTGACGTTTGACGACACCAGCTTCCAACTCGAACTGTCCAGGTAAGCACTCTTCCCACTCACGAGGGCCAAGCTGTCGAGAATTCCTTTACCCGACCAGTTGTGAGTCGAATCAATGACCAACCCGAAATAGCGTGCCGGCGTCGCTTTGAATCGGAGAACCTGGGTCGGGTTCTTTTCGAAAGAGCTCCCCGGGCCATACCCGTTGGCGCGCTTCAGTGCGCCCGCATCGAGGCGGACTCGGCCGGCCGCGAAGCCGCGCGTATTGGCTTCCACCGCCTCAACCTCAGCGATGCTCTGCATGCGCTTGGCCATGTGCACGCCCTTATCTGGCACCGTCTTAAGCCCGTCGAGAAGCGTTTTCCGCACCGCCATCTGCTGACCGGAAATACGCTCTCGGTATTTATCGAGATCCGTCTGAATGGCGTTGTCTTCACGTGGTTTACGATTCAAGTCGAGCCAGACACCGTCACTGTTGGCCAGCAGACCCTCGGTTCCATCAAGCGCCTGCTTCTGGAGTTGGATGGCACGTTCCAGCGCGGCGTAGAGGTCCTTCAGGTCTGACTCGCCATCGGCGAGGTCGGCATCCAAGGTCTTCACCGTAAGCAGCAACGGATCCGATACTGCGGTGTCCGTGCCGGGACAGAAGTCATTGCCAACCACTTCGAGAAAGTACTTATTGCCTGGCTCAAACTGGCTGGCATCGATTTTCAATCGAACGCTTTTCTCAACCAGATCCCGTGCCCTGAATACGGAAAATTCCCAATCCTGAAGGACCTCGGGTTGACTGCCGGCCTGGGCGCGGCGAAACGTCAGCTTCAGATCTTTCATGGCATAGTCATCCTTGGCTTCAAATTTCAACGGCAAGGTGGCGCCGGGCACCACGACATGACTCATCTCGGTATCCACAAAGCGCACTTCGGGCTTCCGGTCTGTCATCAGCAGCACGCTGCCACTGCTCAAGATGATGGGTTCGGGCATATCCTTCACCACCGCGATCAGATCGTAGTTGCCGCCGGAGTCGCCCACGCCAACCGTCGCATTCCAGACCATGTCACCTGCATCCTGAAACAGGATCGTGCCGGCCGGCCATTCCCAACGCAGCGATTCAATGGCTTGATCTACTTTGATGCGCACGCCCAACTCGGTCGTGGGCAGACACTTGACCGGGCTCGGCGGTCCACTTTGCTCCCGGGTCGGCAGGGCCACATAGGCCGGCGGCCTGACGGTGAAGGTCGATTCCTCAATCTTAGCGGCCGGATTCACGGTGACCTGCACACTGCGGGTATAGGTGCGGCCTACGAAGATGCGGAAAGAGAAGCTCCGGCGAACGGTCTCAAAGGTATACTGATAGAGATTCGGATTCCCGACAACCGGTCGCATCTTGACGTCCGCGCCCTCGGCACTGTTGCTATCGAAGACGCCGACACCTTCCTTGTATTTGATCGACGGATAAATCACCAATTCTTTGCCCTTGGCGAACTCGCTGATATCCAGAGTCACATCCAGATCGGTATATTCGGCAATGGTCAAATCCTCTGCCGGCGTCATGACCAGCTTGGATGCGGCAGCAGGGGGAGTATCAGCGAAACTGAACGCGTATCGGTCGAAGGCACTCTTGAGATAGCCCGGTGCTACGATGCTGTAAGCCATCCACATCACCAGGAGCACGACGACTGCACTCGACCATTTTGCCAATCGGCCCACCTGCATCAACTCTCGCAGCGGCACATGCCTCCATCCTGTTTGGGCCGCACCGGCGGTGGCAGTGATAAACGCTTTCTGCTCCTCACTGTAGCCCATGTCTTCAAACTGCATTGCGTTGATCAACACATTGTCCTCAATGCCGAATTGCTCCTCCAGCTTCAGCGCGGTCAACTCGTCACTGCTGCGCTCTCGCAGCGGTCCGACGACAACCTTGAAAAAGCAACCCACGGTGATGACCAGACCGATAATCGCAAACGGAAAGCGGAGGGAGCTGGGCAGGTTGAGTAGATTGTCGAGGGCAAACAGGCAAAGCCATGTTGTAGCGACGATGGCGCCCCAGGTCAGAAAGCCCAGGATCACGGACGACCTACGCTGGCTGAGGTTCGCCCGTTCGACGACCTGTCTGAAATCTAATGCAGCTTCGCTCATGGTCTATCTCCCTAATTCTTTTGGCCCGACGATCAATTTGCCGTCCTTCATCACAACCGGCCATAGCGCCGGTGAAACGCCCACCTCGGGTGTTTCCTCTTCAAGATCGATACGCATCCGAGAAAAGGAACCGCGATCCTGCAAACTCATATCGCCGGTCTTAGGATCGCGCACATACTTCAAAATGCTCAAGCGGTAGTACTCCAACAACTTGCCGTCCGCACCCATCTCAAAACTTCCCGCATTCCCCCACCGAGTTGCCATCGCCCACGCCAGGGCATGCTCCGGGTCCGGGATATCTCGGCGAAGCCGAACCAGGGCGAGAATCTCTCGACCGTTTTTCTTCGAGAGTATCCCAATGAGTTTTCGTTCGTTATAGTAATCGACTGTCTTCTTAAATTCCTTTTCGACCGACTTGAACAAGTCCGTGCGCACCATGCCCTCGGCCGGCCAACCGGCCACCCACTTGCCGTTGATTTGCGCAGCCAGAAACACATTCTCGCCGAGGGTTGAATGAACCTTGACGGTGCCATCGACCTCCTGCTGAACCCGCACCTTCGATAGGGTATCGTGCGTCAGTCCGGTCATGCGTATAAGGCTGGCTTCGGCCGTAGCCGGCGTGCCATTCGCGGAGACCACACGCTTATTTTCCTTGAGAAATTCTTCTTTGGTGACCTCCCCGTTGGCGAGGAGCTTGGTATCACCCGCATGCGTGATACGAACGTAGTTGGTATCGATTGAACCAAAGTCAAACGTATTGAACGTGATCGGCATGCTGCGCGCAAACTGAGTTCCTTCATCCAGCATCTGGATACGCTTGACCCGCACGAGATCCTCGTAGGACTGGCCCGGCTCACCTGAATACTTCGACTTAACGACCACCTTGGTGGTCTTCATCTTAAACCCCGTATCGGGGTCCACGGTCGTCAGATACACAACACGCGTGTTGAGAATTCCGGTCACGACCTCGCCACTGATAAAGACGACGGTACACTTGGGCTTGATGACCGGATACGGCAAGCCCACCCTCACTTTCTTGACCAACCCCTTACCGTTTTCATCCACTTCATCTATGAAGCTGACGTTAAGAATCTTGAACTTCTTCAGGTATTCCTCGCTATGGGGCGCAAACTTCATCTCTTTGACCACATTGAAATTGAAGGTGTAAACCTTGTGCTTCTTACCTGCAAACTTGGCGGCCTCTACCGGGGCAGTCTCACCGGTGTTGTCGCGCGATAAGTTGGTCAATTCAAACTCCGTGCCACGCGACAGCTCGATGATCCCTTCACGCTGCTCGCCATCCGACATGTGCAGGATGGCATGCCGCTTGAGCGTGCTCTTGGTCTTCTGCGCCGGCAGGACAATGGGCAGCAAAACAAACAGGGCAAAAAGCACGCCGAACCCGCACCACACACGCGGCGTGGAGGGATGTAGTTTTGATTGCGTCTTTCGGTTCATCGTCTTCATACCTTTAAACAATGTTCATCCGTCTACGCAGGATCCACTCCCACAAGAAGGCCCCCATCAGGAGGATGACATACGTCGGCAACAGGTTAAACAGAGGCGCTTTCTCTACCAGCGGCGTGTCGTGCAGATCGGCCGATGCCAGCAACAGCGCATTCAGACGTTCCAAAAGATCCTCGGTGTCGCCCTCGCGGCTATACGAACCGCCACTGCGCGCGGCCAGGTTTTCCAGGAAGGGATGGTCGACCGCGAGGTCGGCGCCCTCGCTAACGCTCGACCCAATGCGGATCGACCGCGCATAGGTGTCCAGTGGATTCCCGGCCAGCGTAGCTTCCATGCTGATCTTATATTCGCCCGGTTTCGGAAAGAACACCCGCGTCTGAAAATCGCTTTCCTGCTTGAGCACAATCGGCAGGTTCACCGTTTTTCCGGCATGCTCCACGGTCCCCTTTAAATGTACTGCACCCTCGGCATAGCGACCGACAACCCCGATATCCACAAGCCCTTCCTCACTCGGTCGGTAGCGTTTACGATCCCATTTCACGTTCAGGAATCGGCCCCCTTCAATCTCACCCGACAAATACCGAATCGTATCCCGCCAGAACTGATGACCCGCGTCGGCGATATCACCGTCCATCCGTCCCCAGCGCCAGAGTGTATCGGTCGCCACCCCCAAGGTCTGTCCTTTGCCGTACGGCTGCAGGACCACGATCGGCACCGCCCGGCTGCCCACCGAGGCATTCATCAGACTCATCGCACCGCTACGGCGCTCCCCCACTCTATTAACCGAATGGAACACCGGGCTTCCCACACCCTTCAAAATCGTCGCCGTCGCGCCTAACAAGCCATGCGATTCCCCTTCGGGCGGCACCATGACCGGGAAGATTCCCGCACTGATGCCTTGGCCATTGGTGCTTTTCTTCCATGGCAGAAGGGGGGCAATGGCGGTGTTATAGTAGCCTCCCTTATCAAAGGAGTTCGGTCCGCCAAGCATCACCAGGTTACCCCCGTCTTCCACGTAGTTCTTTAAGGCCGTGAAGGAATCGGGCGAAATGAGCGCTGAAGGAAAGGACCCCAGAACAATGATCGTATACAGACCCAGGATCTCCTCATCCCTGGGGAACCCGCGCGCAAACACCGCGTCGCCTTCCTGCCGTTTGCCATCGATAATCACCGTCTCGGCGCTCTTGCGGTAGACCGTCGTGAGCTTAATCGTCGGATCATCGCCAAACTTCCGCTTCAGCAGGGCAAAATTCCAATCCAGCATATTGCCATACAGCATTACATTGATGCTCTTCTCGCGAACATCCACCGCAAATTCACGCGCGTTGTTCAGTTCGGTCATTTCACCTTTGATGCCCTTTACCGATAGACGGTATTGATACACCCCTGGCGTCTCCTCGGCCGGAAGATCAAACTCCACCCGACCATTGGTCGATCGCGGGTCAACGTTCACCGTCTCCAGCAGTTGGTAGACCCCGGCGACCTGCTTCTCGACCTGCACGTCAACCGACTTGGCCGCCGCCGCAAAGTTGCCCGAGGCGGTATGCACGACAATATCCGCGGAAACCTTGAACGGCGTGTCCAACTCAACCTCTTCGGGAATCTCGGCATTACTGATTTCCAAATCATTCCACGTCGATGGGTCCGTTCCAATGCCCAGAATATAGACCGGGACTGGGGGCAGACGCTGGCTCCGAATCATTTCGTCACCACCATCCGTCAACAGGATAACCGCTTTACAGTCAGACAAATCCGGGCGCTCCGAGAGCGACACCACCGTCCGCCCCAGATCCGTAAAGCGGGTCCCCTCATCCGGCTCTTCTTCCGAGCCCAAGATGTCGACATCAAAGCGATAATTCTCAACCCCGGCCGTGCCGCGTAGTTCGCCGGCGAGTTCTTCCGCGATCTTGCTGGCGCGGGTGACCCGGGCAGCGGACCCATCGTCCGCCACATCCATCGAGGTTGAGATATCGGTAATGACAGCCACCCTTTGAGCGTCATCCGACGGCTTCACGTCGCGCCATGCCGGGTCCATCAAAGCCAGCATCACGAGCAGGGTAACAACCAGCTTCGGTGCCAGGAGCAGCAGGGTCTTCTTGACCGAGTAGCGCTTCCGATAGCGACCCCACATGATGTACAACCAGGCCATGACGCCCAGGATGACCAGACTATTTGCCAGCGTACCAAGATGCGGTTCCCAAATAAGCATACCGATCATCACGACGCCTCCCTATCCAGCCCTGCGGGCGTTGTGCTCCAGGGCGTATCGTCCGAATCGGCGGTGACACGGTCTTTCCATTTTTTAGGGGGCGAACCCAAGAGTCCCTCGGCCATCATGCAGGCCAGGGCCAACAGCAGGAACGGCAAAAACAAACCGGTCCCCGCCAGTGATCTATCCAAGTCGTCACGGAAATCATCTTCGTCAGAAAGCGTACGCACCCCATGAGGGATGCCCGCGAAGCCCTCGATTTCATCGCCCTCGATAAAGGGGCTGCGCCCTTCGCGTTCAGAGGGCATAACGGTCAGACAGCTCTCCCGTTGGTCCATGTTAACGATGTATGCACCGCTCCGCACCAACAGGGGCGACTTGTCCCTCAAGCCGGACCAATCCACTTGGTCACCCAAGAGGGTCGAGATCGACAGCTCGTTTCCTTCGCCCGGCATCAAGCGCATTGGCTGGCCAGCGACAATCGATACGTTTGCATTGATCAGTCCAGATGCGGCGCCCAAAGCGATGGGTTGCACCATCACCAGAAAGGTTTTCTGACGCGGAAGCGTGCTCCACTCCCCCGTGCGGCCAAATGCCAGACCGCTCACGACGATCTGACCTTTGCCGTGATTGCGCAGGGCCAAAAGCCGATGGTTCTCGCCGGCCGCCAGCAGGGGCTCGTAACCGGCGTCTTGCGCGAACGAAAGTGGATGGTATTTCCTCGTAAACGCATTTCCGAGCCGAACCCGGCCGTCCAGCCCACGAAGGTCAAACCAGAATGGAGACTGCGCACCGGCAATGCGCAAGGGCACGCTCACCGGAACGGTTTGCAATGGGCCCCAATCAGCCCCAATCCAAGCCGGTGGCTTGCCTTCTGATTTGCCGCCATCGACGGCCGGCAACACCATCAGGTTCCCGCCCTGCTGGGTGTATTGATCCAGCAAGGCACTCGTTGGCGCATCCAGCGACGACGCCGTCGCCCAAGTCATGACCACGAGCATCGGTGCCTTCTTCTGCAAACGACCCTGCAACTCGGTCGAAGCCAGGAAGACTGGCACCAGAGACGTGAAACGGCCATCGCCTCCGGGCGACAATGCGAGCGGTAACAGGCCGAAGGTTCCGGCCTCTTTGTCTCCAAGAAAGAAGATCTCGCCTTTATTCTCACAGATGTACGGGACGAAGACCCGATTATCGCCATCAAAGCCATCGCCTTCGATTCGCACACGGACCCAATGGCGGCCTGCGGCTTTCGGCTGAACCGGCAGCTTAACCAATTTCTGGCCCCCAGCACCTACGGTGACAGGAAGGGTCTGCATAAGGGGATGCTCAGAATCCGTGCGATTGACACGAACCTGTAGATCCCGACCGCCATCATTGCGCAGCAAAAGCTGAAGCGAGTAAGGCTGATTGGGAAGGATCCGACGCGCTGACAATTCCGCCCGCAGCGGACAGATATTCGGCGTATCAGACTCGGCGCTGGGCACGCGATGCAGGAAAACACTGACCCCTGCATCCAGATCGTCCGCCGCCAGGACTGGCGTTTTCCATTCCGCCTCCTGGAGGTCTGTGAAGATATGCATCGAACCGCCGCCGGGCGCCACTTCCTTGAGCATCTTAGCGGCACGCAGCAGCGATTTCGCGGTATCCCCCGTCGCTTCGGTCACACGGATCGACTCGAGGAAATTCAACAGGTTCTCTTTATCGGTGGTCATGCCTCCAAAGCGGTCCGCTGCCGAATCGGGCACAAGCAGCACCACCGCTGCCTGCCCGCGTTCATCCATGTTCTTCAAGAGTACGCGTGCCCCCTCAAGCGCCACACTCAATTTAGTGCGATCACTGCCCTCGACGTTCCCCACCATGGAACTGGAGTTGTCGATCACAACCACGACCGCCTGATCGCCACTCAAACCCAGGATACTGCCCATTCCAGGAAAGGCCAGGCGCGCCAGGGCAAGCAGAAGAAACAGCAGCAACAGCGTTCTGCTCGCCAGGAGTAGCGGTTCGCGAAACTTGCGATGAAACGCCAATCGCGGTTTCATGCTATCGAAAAATAGTTCCGTCGAGAACATGATCGTCTTGCGCTGGCGACGCATCAATAAATGAAACAGAATGGGAGCCGCGGCCAGCGGCAGTAACGCTAAAAACAATCCCGCACCAATCGTCATCAGTTTGTCGCCCTCTTAAGCAACGCGTCATGAAGGTCCGTGGACGTATCGACCAGAATGTAGTTGGCCCCCTCGTTCGCACATCCAATGCGCACATCATCCAGATACTGGCGGATTCGCTGCAGGTAGAGATCTCGAAAATCGTCGATATCCACGTTCATTTTTCTGTTGGTTTCGAGAAACTCCACCTCAATCAAACCGTCTTGAGGGAGACGGATTTCGGCAGAATCCAGCACATGAAAGACCGTCACATCGTGGCCGGCGTAGCTGAGACTTCCGATGCCTTTAAGCGTTTGTCGCGGATCCTGCAACAGGTCGGAAATAATCACCACCATTGACCGTCCTCGGAAAAATTCGGTCGCTTTCGCCAGCGCCTGCTCAATATTGCTTTCGCCCTGCGGCACAATCTCCTCCAAGCCCGTGAGCATGGGTCGCAGCCCCCCCAGGGTAGCGGCAGGTTCGTACATCTTGCGCAGGTCATCGTCGAAGGTGGTCAGACTGGTCGAATCGCCCTGGTTGATCATGACATACATCAGCGCCCCAGCCAGATGACAACTGTAGTCCATCTTCGACATCGGCCCCGCGCTCTGGAAAGACATGCTCTCAGACGTATCCAACAGAATATTCGACCGGATATTCACTTCGTCATGGAAGCGACGAATCACATACCGATCGGTGCGGGCGTAGACATTCCAGTCGATCCGCTCGATCGGGTCCCCCTGCATGTATTCTCGATACTCGGCAAACTCTACAGACGATCCGAAGGTTGAAGATCGGTGCTGTCCTTGCAAGCCAGAGTCCATCCGCTTGCTGACCGAGATCTGCAAATCTCCCAGATGATCAGCAATGGCCGAGGGCAGGAATTTATAGGTATCGGGCTTCTTGGCCATATTACGTCACATCTACTTTGTTTTTCCGCCGCAGTGAGCCGCGAACTTTCTCCATAAGCGTCGGCTTTTTATCCTCATCGTAAATCACCGGCACAGACTTGAGCAGCCAGTCAATGACGGTGTCGGTATCGTAGCCCTCACTGGTGGCGGTAAAGGTCAAACCAAAGCGATGCCGGAAAACGGGGTGAACAAATAAGCGAATATCGTTCACGGAAACATTGAACCGACCCGTCAGCAGAACGTATGCTTTCGCCGCCAACAGCAGGGCCTGCCCGGCTCGCGGGCCGCAGCCCCACTGCACCCATTTCGGAATAAAGTCAGGCGCAAGCGGATCATCAGGCCGGGTGGCGCGTGCAAGACGAGCAGCATAGTTGGCCACATAGCGGCTCACGGGAACCTGCCGCACTAGGCGCTGAAACTGCACGATCTGGTCGCGGCTAATCATGGCATTCAAGGCGGGCATTTCATCCAGAGTGGTCTTGATCAGGATGGCCTCTTCCTCCTCCAGCGATGGGTAATCGACCTGGATCATGAACAGAAAGCGATCCAGCTGTGCTTCCGGCAAGGTGTAGGTCCCTTCCTGCTCAATCGGGTTTTGTGTGGCCAACACCAGAAACGGCGACGGTAAAGGGTGCGTCACGCCGCCAACCGTCACGGACTTCTCCTGCATGCCTTCCAACAAGGCCGCCTGGGTCTTCGGCGGGGTCCGGTTAATTTCATCCGCCAGCAGCATGTTGGTAAAGATCGGGCCGCTTTGGAAAACGAAAGAACGTTGCCTCTGGTCCTCCCCCTCCGCCAACACCATGGTCCCGGTGATGTCCGTTGGCATGAGGTCGGGCGTAAACTGAATGCGCTTAAAATCGAGCGACAGGGTCTTAGAGAGACTGCTGACCATCAGGGTCTTGGCAAGACCTGGGACACCCGTCATCAGGCAATGCCCGCCCGCGAACAGAGAAATAAGGATCAGGTCCAGCACGTCCCGCTGCCCTACAATGACCTGGCCGATCTCTTCCAGCAGACGCTTGCGCGTGGCGGCGAGTTCGGCCACTAACGCCAGCGTATCCTCGGATAAGCCCTCGTCGAAACCCGTTTCGTCATCCTGGGCCACCGACGCCGATGAAAGGTCCAGCGGAAAGGAACCGACCCTACCTTTATCTTTCGATTCTTTCATCTTAGACAAATTTCTCAGTGCTCCATCGCATACATGATGATGTTACAGCCCAGCTTCTTCGCCGAAGCCGACTGATACCCCCGACTCAAGGGATAGCGAACCTCGTTCCAGCCGCCCTCAAGATCGTAGGGGCTGTAGAGCAGACACAGCCTGCCACCCACTTTCGCACCAAACAGAACGGGACGCCCCTGCAGCTCCTCGCCCTTATCCTTCATCAGCGTGGGCGTATATTTGACCCGTTTAATCGAGTGCAGGTTGTGAAATATCTCATGCGATTGCGGCAGCAGTGCCAAATCGCTCTGCGGGAATGCACGACGCATCTCGCGAACCACGGCCTTATGGAAGGTCGCCAGGCCCAGCGCATTATTGACCACGAGCGTGCCGCCGCGCTGGACGTGTTTACGCAAGGCGTCGATCTGCTTGCCGGTCAAGACGAAGTCGTCCAGCCCGGTAAAAAACAAGAAGGGATAGGCATCCGTTTCGTCGTGATTCAGATCGATGGACACGCGCTTGAGATTCACAGGAATGGCGGAATCTCTTTCCAGCTGCATCAACAATTGTCGTGCCGCGCCCGGATGCGCATTCCAGGCACCCTCATGCTTAACCTGGGCAAAGATGAATTCGGATGTGGGAGCATTTTCATCAAGATTTCCGAACAACTCGGCCTTCCCCTCCGCTTCACCCACGCGACCGTAGCCAATGATGTACGGAGCCAGGTTTTCGCCGATCAACCGGGCGGTCTCCGTGCTATACGCCTTCGGCTTAAGCCCCTTCGCTTCCAACGTTTCAAAAACATCCATCTCACCGGCCAGCCCACAGCCCAAGCCGTACTTCGACACCAACACGCCAATACGACTGCCGATGTAGAGGCCTTCCAGGAATGGTTTGCCATCTTCCCCCTCGCCGCCACTTCGATAGGTGGCTGTATCAATATCGATCAACATGTGAAAGAGCGGATGATCTGGCGGCAGTTTCCTGAAACGCGATTCAGGGAACATGTCATCAAACAGCTTCTTTGCCGATTCATAGAACCACGGTGAACCGTAGACCGAGTCGCAGACAATCATCCCGCCATCCAGAACATATCTGCGTAGTCGATTGATGGCCTCCGGTGAAAAATTCAGCTCACGAACGCCGCCCAGGAGAATGGAGGGCATCAAGGCCGGATCAAAACTGAAATCCTGGATGGCCGTCTGGGTCGGCATATACTTAAACCCCTTGCTGCGTGCCTTTTTGTGAAACTCCATCATATCGTTGGGCGAGAGATTCCAATCTTGCGTCAACTCGTCTCCAATAATCGCCGCTTTGCCCCACTTCACTTTCGCCAACAGGAAATCAGGCGACGGCGGCTTCAATCGGTCTGTTTGCGGAATCGGCATACCCGGCACCGAAGGAATGATATCCCGTTTCTCACCGCCCTTGATACCTTGCTGTAATTGCTCTTTCCGATCCTTAGCCGATTTGACAAACCAGTCATCCGAGGACGCGCCTTTTCCCGCTTGCCCGAATGCGACCGGCCCAAACGCCACTAGCACAGCCGCCACCAGAAAAAGCGAAAACGATTTCATACCGGGCAGACTCCGATGCGTCATGACAAGTTCCTTTGGGGGATGATCATTCATTGGCCTATCACTCCCGTCGGTCCAGGTTCTGGACAGACATTCATCAAATTAAAGACGATTGAAATTCCCGTTGCGCACATCTCCTCCGATGATGATCACGGCGGTCGGCGCTGGCGGCGGGGCGGAGAAGGGGGTCCCCTCCAATTGAAAGTCGTCCAGCCGACGTAAACCCGACTTGTGAATGGGCGTCACCTGCAACTGGAAGTTGTCGATACGGGCGACCCCGTGGAGGTCTCCACCTCCATCTTGCGTATCGATGGCAACGAAGAGTTTCTTTCCGGCTTCCGTCTCCGTGGCGGTCGTACGGCCCGAACCGGCCTGGTACGCGCCGTCGCCGGTCGGCGTTCCGGAAAGAAGGGTCGCGAAATCGGTTGGCGTGCCACTCATCAGATCGTTATCCGTGGTGAACAATTTGATGGCAACCTGGTCCTGGGCCGCCCACCATTTGTCGCTCCGCCAAACGTAGCCGACATCGAATACGTCGCCGCTGCGGATGATGTGCCCCGTATCCTGCGCCGGCAACGTGGTGGGCTCTTCCGATAGTAAAAGGTTACGTGTGCCATCAGAATCACGGGTTTCCTGCGTGGCGGTCGAGTCCTGATTACCGGAGGTCGAGCGATTCTCCCAAAACGGCGTCTGGACCCATGCCCGGTCAGGTCCGACGAGCCACAGCAACATGTCGCTATCCGCAGTGACCACGACCCGATGGTCTGCCGTCACGTCAACCGTCTTGCCGTCACTCACCCGACGAATTTGGACTTTCCCCTCTCGGACAAAAAGCATCGTCGATTCGGGCCCTGCCTCAACATCAAACTGCGTTCCGACAACCGTGAGGTCGGCCACCGGGGTGTGGACCAGCATCGGTTCACCCGAAGGCTGAGGCACCACATCGGCGGAGAATCGACCCTGCTTCAGTCGTACCTCCTTCTGTCCCTGATCTGAAAATGTGAGCATCGAATCACCGAAGATCATGGCGGTCGAGCCATCAAGAAACTCCAACTCAAACCAGGAGTCCAGTGCCGTTCCTTCAATCGTTCCCCCGGGCAACTCGGCGTCCTCGTTCAATACATTCGACCAACGTGTAGGCTGTTGCCGCGAGCCGGGACCTTGAACAATCTGGCCACCGTTACCGATCCAGATCAGCCCTCCGTTCAGCCCGGTTATCCGAGCGATGTCGCGGTTGGCGCTCCCGTACTGGACGTACAGGATTGCCGCCACCGCAATGGCGATTCCCGCCGCAAGCGCCAGGGCCGCTTTGGCCAGACGCGTCATCGCCGGCTTGGGGGTCGAAATACTGGATCCGCCGGCTTTCGAAATCGCGCCGACCTGCTCGGTATCGGCCACTTCATGAAGGACCGCATCCAGCTGGGCGAAAGAATTGAACATCGCCCTCGCCTCGGCCGAGTCCCGTAATTCCTGCTGGAGCGTTTCCGACTCTGCTTCGCTGATACGGCCATCGAGCCAGGCGGCGATCCGTTTCTCAAGATCCGCCATCATGAGTTCTCCACCGCAATCGACGTTAAAACACAGTCCCGCAGGATGACCCGTAAACGCTGAATCACCTTGTAGAATGCCTCCTCACTTTTCCCCGATTGCTGCGCAACTTCCCGTATCACCACTCCGGGGGTATGGACTTTCAACAGCAGATTCCGTTTCGTACGTTCCAATTTCTCCAAGCAAACTTCCAGATGCTGCCGGCGAATCTGCAGATTCTCCTCTCCAGCGGCCTCATCCGCCAGCAGATCCCAAACGTCGGCGGCGAAGACCAGCGGGCTTCGCGCCACCCGGCGTCGATATTTCAAGGCCTCAAACCGGGCGATCGTGAGCAACCACCCCCCAAACGAAGTGCCTTGTTCAAAATCGTCGAACTTCCGCCAGGCAATCAAACTGGCTTCTTGGGCGACCTCTTCGACGTCATACCACGTCGGCAACAACCCGCGCAGAAACGAGCGAACCCGCGGCTCGTGTTCTACCAGAAGTCGCACAAAGACCTCGTAACGCTCGTCGTCGTTCAAGGTTTTTTTTTTAGAAAATTGCTTCACAACTCTTCACTCCCGCCGACAGCGAATCTGGACAGAAAATTCCCCAAATAGCCCGTAGGGTCAACAAATTCTGCCTAACCATAATTCCCCACAAAACACAGGGTTTTCGCTCCCAATCGGACCTCCTTTTCAACCTCTCGTTTCCCCGGTAACGGGAATATACTCCTCCCCTGTATGCTGTAAAAACTCACCGCGCCCCCCCCATTTCGGCCAGTATCGACATGACTGGGCTTCCCGCACCGTCCCTACTTAGGTTCACGGTATGAGGTGGCCAGACAATGCTCACCGTGAATAGCGCAAAACACAAATCACGGATATTGCCTTGGCACCTTGATCTCACAATTCGGTAGCGCCTTTCTAAAGGCTTCGACGCCTGCAATCGTCACCTTGGTATCACGAACGTTAAGTCGTTTTAAGCTTTTTAGCGGCTTCAAATGTTCCAGGTCTGTGTCGCTCAGGGGGTTTTTTTCGATTTGCAACTCCGTCAGCTTCGTGAGTTTCCCAATCTCGGGCGGAAGCGTGGTGAGTTGGTTACCTTCGAGATACAACCACGTCAGGTTCGTGAGCTGTCCAATCTCAGGCGGGAGCGTGGTGAATTGGTTTCCTCCGAGCCCCAGATAAACGAGCTTCGTGAGTTTTCCAATCTCGGATGGGAGCGTGGTGAATTGTTTGCCATGGAGGGACAAGCCCGTCAGCTTCGTGAGCTGTCCAATCTCGGGCGGGAGCGTGGTGAGTTGGTTACCTTCGAGATACAACCACACCAGGTTCGTGAGCAGTCCAATCTCAGGCGGGAGTGTGGTGAATGGATTTTCTCCAAGCCCCAGATGCGTCAGCTTCGAGAGATTCCCAATCTCGGGTGGAAGCGTGGTGAATTGGTTGTCATGGAGGGTCAACCCGGTCAGGTTCGTGAGCGTTACAATCTCGGGCGGGAGCGTCGGAAGTTGGTTGTCCCAAAGACTCAAATCCTTCAGTTTCGTGAGCTGTCCGATCTCGGGGGGGAGCGTCGAGAGTTGGTTGTCCCAGAGCCTCAAATACGTCAGGTTCGTGAGTTGCCCAATCTCGGGCGGGAGCGTCGAGAGATCGTTCCCACTGAGGCTCAACTGCGTTAGCGTTGTGAGTTGCCCAATCTCGGGCGGGACCGTGGCAAGTTGGTTTTCTCCGAGGTCCAGATGCTTCAGCTTCGTGAGCTGATAAATCTCGGGCGGGAACGTGGTGAATTGGTTGCGTATGAGCCCCAAATACGTCAGCTTCGTGAGCTTCGCAATCTCGGGCGGGAGTGTGGTGAATTGGTTGTCATGGAGGGTCAACCCGGTCAGGTTTGCGAGCTGTCCAATCTCAGACGGGAGCGTTCGGAGACCACTGAGGGTCAATAATTTATTGCCACGCTCAGCGCATTCGCGCATCTTTTTCAGGGCACGTTTGACGTCGGGATCGTCGGTTTTTGCAGCCGCCTCATCGAGTTTCGCGAGAACGGCTGTTCGGTCATATTCGACGGGCTCATCCTCGGCCTTGCTGACCCCGCAAACCAACGCCAAGAGCACAAGAACAAGCGGCACGGAGTAAGACATACGAGTCATGATTTTTTTCCTGGTTAAGATACAACGCATCCGAGGCCTTTTCATTGCGATGGATGATGCGGGACTTAAATTATCGTTTTGTGAATGATTCGTCCGCAACGATGCTGACCATCAAATCACGCAACTTATAATCGTTCTTCTTTGAGGCTTCCAAAAGGCGATGAATCATCTCGGAATCAGCGTAATTCATCTCTCTTCCCATCGCATACTCAGAAAGCTTTGTGAGGACGTTCCTGGCAATTTTATCTTGGTCCTCCAGCATCAGCTTCTTTAAGCCTTCTATCCCCGCGATAGGCCGCCCGTCTCGATTGACGGTGTCGGACTCTACCTTGGTCGTGGGATCATACTTTCCCTCAGTCTTCACAGTCTTCTTCGTCTTCCCTTCGACGGTGGTTTCGATCGTTGTCTTGGTGAGAACAAATTTCGAATACGTGTCACGCCATCTTCCAAAAACATCATAGTTTTCCAAGGCCAGGCCAAAGGGATCCATCTTGACGTGACAAGAGGCGCAGCTCGGGTTGTTACGATGCTCATTAATACTGTCTTTAATCGTGAATGTTTGCGTTGGCGCTTTCAGGGCTTCTACTTCCTGATTGGGAGGAAGTTCCAATTCCAGCCCATAGATACTTTTAGCCACCCAGGCCCCCCGATAGAACGGGTTGGTGAATTCGCCATTGGTGTTCATCATCAGAATCCCCGCCTGGGTTAGCAGACCACCACGCGGCGACACTTTATCCAGCATGACTTTTCGGAAGGCCTCTTGGCGCCGCGATCTTCTGTCACGCTCTATTCCTTCAGGCAAATATCCTTTTGGCAATCCCTCTTCTTCAGGGAGTTCCAATTTATAA
>Ga0209186_1000656_pt1 | contig 27026 bp, 17 predicted proteins | sample SidtaG_FD_187426 | JGI IMG/M metagenome (GOLD analysis project Ga0209186, IMG submission 187426) | Marine algal microbial communities from Sidmouth, United Kingdom - Sidmouth_Male2 metaG (SPAdes) (version 2) | ecosystem: Host-associated > Algae > Red algae > Unclassified | place: Sidmouth...
TCGGGAACCGACGGTTTATCATAAAAGGGCTTTAGCCCGGCCCACGTATTCGAGGTCCAAAATCAAATATTAATTCTATAAAATACTTCTATTGCGATCTTACTGGACGCTTCCAACTAGAATACGACTTACGGGCTGAAGCCCTCTTTTGTTAAACCGTCAGTTCCTGACGACGGATGGCGCGTATTCCGTAACGGGGGTTGAAACCCCCGCCTATGATAAGCCGTCGGTTCCCGACGAAACTCCGGCTGCAACAATTTCAATTTAATATACAGCCTCTCACGTCCATCGGTTAACAGATGGCATCGCTTCATGATTCAACTTCCATTTCGGGTCCGAAGAAACTTACGATGACGGATGGTCGTCGGGAACCGACGGTTTAAATGTAGGCGGGGGTTTCAACCCCCGTAAAACGGTGACAAAAACCACGTCGGGAACCGACGGTTTATATAAAAGGGCTTTAGCCCGACCCACGTATTCGAGGTCCAAAAGCAAATATTAATTCTATAAAATACTTCTATTGCGATCTTACTGGACGCTTCCACCGAAACTACGATTTACGGGCTAAAGCCCTCTTTTGTTAAACCGTCAGTTCCTGACGACGGATGGCGCGTTCTCCGTAACGGGGTTGAAACCCCCGCCTATGATAAGCCGTCGGTTCCCGACGAAACTCCGGCTGCACCAATTTCAATTTAATATACAGCCTCTCACGTCCATCGTTAGCAGATGGCATCGCTTCATGAGTCAAACTCCATTTCGGGCCCGAAGAAACTTACGATGACGGATGGTCGTCGGGAACCGACGGTTTATCATAAAAGGGCTTTAGCCCGGCCCACGTATTCGAGGTCCAAAAGCAAATATTAATTCTATAAGATACTTCTATTGCGATCTTACTGGACGCTTCCACCGAGAATACGATTTACGGGCTTAAGCCCTCTTTTGTTAAACCGTCAGTTCCTGACGACGGATGGCGCGTACTCCGTAACGGGGGTTGAAACCCCCGCCTATGACCTATGATAAGCCGTCGGTTCCCGACGAAACTCCGGCTGCACCAATTTCAATTTAATATACAGCCTCTCACGTCCATCGGTTAGCAGATGGCATCGCTTCGCGATTCAAATTCCATTTCGGGCCTAGAGAAACTTACGATGGCGGGTAGCTGTCGTTGCAGAAGCCTGAGCTGAACAGAGGACTCAAGCGGCGTGGTTCCGTTTGGTTCACACCCATTAAACTCAACCATCCAACTGCGGTTGGCCGTCTTCGCGATATAAAATGTCTTGAGGCAGATTCCCAGCGTCTAAGCTGCGTCGCCCGGCTTCCAAAATCGCCGTCACGCGGGTCGTGGTTTTTGCGGTGGCAAGGCGGTGATGCCAATCCTCAGCATTACTTTTGCCTTCTCGAATCTGGTTCACCGCCGCGATAAAGTCTGCGATGCTTTGGTAGCCGTATCCTTGTTGGCCGACAAAACAGCCCCTGGGATCCGGGGTGTATTTCATGAACAGCGGGTTCGGTGATTGATGCCCCGTCGCGTCGGTGGCGAGGCTGTAGCCCCGATGCGCTTGGTCGACTCGGACTTCACCGAGATGTCCCTGATAGAAAAAGTGCTGCTGCGAATGTACATCGTTTTTCGGGGCGGCCCAGGACGCGGTGTAAAGCGCGGTGGCCTGTGACCCGTCCGCGAGGTTTTCCCATTGCGTGCACAGCGTGATGGTATCTTCAGCTGGAATATCCCGAGCGCTTGCCACGCCATTCGAGGCCATGGCGGTAACGCGGATCGGGCGGGCGAAATCGGAAACGGCCCACTGATGAAAATCAATGTGATGCGCGTTGAGATAATAACTGATGTCGCTGGAACGTCCAGCCCAGCTGCGAAAGGTTTCGAGCTGGCTTTGGGGTTGGCTCATGTAGGCGCTAAAAAAACCGCAGGGCCCGAGGTCGCGAATGCGGTCACGGGCGTCGAGGTAAATAGGATCCCAGCGCTTATGAACTTCCATCGCGACTAAAACCCCTTTGGCCTCGGCCGCCTCGCAGAGCGCGAGGTGCTGAGCCAAGGTTTTCACCAGCGGCTTGGCGATGAGTACATGGCATCCGCGGTCGACCGCGGCCATGGCCATGTCAAAGTGGGTGTCGTCCGGGGTAAAGATTACCACCGCGTCGCCCGGGCTGAGTTGATCAAGGGCGGAGAGGTAGGCGTCAGGGTCTCGCGCGACGGTGTCAGCGGGAAACGATTCAAAACCGATGTCGAGCGCCTGCTGGGTATGACGCGAGGTGTAGCGATCCGCAATGGCCCGTTGAAGATGCTCGCGAATCGAAGGGTACTTTTGCCCATTGGTGCCGGCCATGAGCAAGCGGTCGATTTCTCCGCTGGCACGGAGGTCGAACAGAGTGAGGGCAACGACGCCCGCACTTTTGTCAGAGCTACTGGCGGCGCCGTGAACAAAACCGGTGGTGTACTCACCGGTGCCAATCATCAAGGCGGATAGTGGAGAGCCTTCAGCTTTGTTTGAGCCGTGAGATGTCATCTAAAAAAAATCGAAGAGCCAAGATTACTTCTTCGGATTGGTCTTTGGATCTTTTTTCAAAACCAGCATACCGGATTTGGTTTCCGAGACGATGTAGCCTTTTGGAACTGCAGCAAGAGGAGTTCCTTTTTTGTTGATGGGGTCTTTGGTGAAGAAGTAGATCGGGTATTGCTTCCCGTCTTTCAGCTCCCGCATTTTGGTGTGCAAGTGATAGGTTTTGCCCTTCGAGTTCGTATACGGAAAACCAGTCACTGGCTTTTTCGCGCTATCGGACGCTTCGGCAGCAGGAGCGGCAGGAGCAACAGGAGGAGCATCAGGAACAGCCGCTTGATCCTGCGCCTGAACCGAGGTTGGAGTAAAGGCTGAGCTGAGAAGCATCATCCCGAACATCATGCTGACGCCCATGGAAAAGGTTGCAGAAAAAGCCCCCGAGAAGAATGTGTTTTTGCAAGTCATGACAAAAGTTTCCCACTCCGTGGAAATATTCGCAAAGCAAAAGTGTTAACTTTTTAATCTTCGGCGTATTTATCAATAGACCCCATGCTTATGTCCATTCGTAATCTGATCTCTCTTTTTCTCGTTTGCAGTGCATTTTCCGCGCTTCAGGCCAAAATATCTTTTAATCACGAGGTAAAACCGATCCTTTCGGACCGATGTTTTCACTGTCACGGCCCCGACAGCAAAAATCAAACCTCTGATTTTCGCCTCGATACCTTCGAAAATGCCACGGCCGATTTAAAAGGCACGCGGGGGATTGTTCCAAAGAATCCAGAGGCAAGCGAAGTTATCGCACGGATTTTCTCGCATGATCCGGATGAAATGATGCCGCCGCCAGATTCGAATCGGGTCATCAGTGATCGCGAGCGCGAGATTTTGAAACAGTGGATTTCCGAAGGCGCGAAGTACGATACGCATTGGTCTTTCAAGCTGCTTCCGGATGAGGTGGAGGTGCCCAAAACCGAAGCGGACTCCACCAATCCGATCGACCATTTTATCGCGGAAAAATTAGCCGTGGCCGAGATCAAACCGGCGGCTTCGATCTCAGGTGAGAAGTGGCTGCGACGAGTGAGTTTCGACCTCACGGGCTTGCCGCCAACCCCCGAAGCGCTGGACACCTTTCTCGCGGAAACCGACAGCCCGGAGCTGCGTGCAAAAACGGTGGATGCCTTGCTCGCCTCAGATCGCTCGGCCGAACGCCTCACCAGCGAATGGCTCGATGTCGCGCGCTACTCGGACACCTATGGGTATCAGGTCGATCGTCCCCGCACCGTGTGGCCGTATCGCGATTGGGTGTTGCGCGCCTTCCAGAGTAATAAGCCGGTGGATGATTTTATCACCGAGCAGCTCGCGGGCGATTTGCTTCCAGACGCCACGCGCGAGCACATTCTTGCCACGACCTTCCTGCGCCTACACCCCCAGAAGGTCGAAGGAGGCAGTGTGCCAGAAGAATTTCGGGTCGAATATGTCGCGGACCGAATCCATACTGTCGGCACCGCTTTTCTCGGGCTGACCTTCGAATGCTGTCGCTGTCACGACCACAAATACGATCCGCTCCCGACCAAGGAGTACTATGAGATGGGGGCGTATTTCTCAAATATCGACGAGTCGGGCTTGTACTCTTACTTTACGGGATCGGTTCCGACCCCGACCTTGGAGTTGCCGAATGAATCACAGGCGAAGGCGCGGGCGGAGGCACGCAAAGAGGTTGAAGCAAAAGAGAAGGCACTTAAGGATGTGATCGCGAAGCGTCGGGCGGCGGCAAAATCGGAAGTCAACACCGACACTGAAAAAACAACTGAGAAAGACGATGATTCAAGGTTGGTGCAACCGATTTCTCACATCCGATTTGATCGCCGAAACGGCAACTCGTTCACCAACGAAGTGGCCGGGGTCAAAGATACCACCACCACGGGAAACAACACCAACGGTCCGGGAAAAATCGGCCAAGCCATCTATCTCACAGGAGATGATGTGGTGAAATTTAGCCAAGGTAACTTCACCCGCTGGCAGCCCTTTAGCATTGGGCTTTGGGTCTACACCCCAGATGAAAAAGATCGGGCGGTCATTTTCCGCCGCTCCAAAGCATGGACGGATGCGGCGAGTCGAGGTTACGAACTTCTCTTGCTCGATGGCAAGCTGAGCGCGGCCTTGGTGCATTTCGAGCCGGGCAATTCATTACGGGTTACCACGGTGGATTCCTTTCCGATTGAAACCTGGCAGCATGTCACCGTCACCTATGACGGCTCGAGTCGCGCCAGTGGTTTGCAGATATATATCGACGGTAAACCCGCGAAGACCGAGATGATCCGCGATGCCCTGACCCGCGAAATTACTGGCGGCGGGGATGACTTTTTTGCCATTGGCCAGCGCATGCGCGATCGTGGATTTAAGTCCGGCCGGGTGGACGAGGTGAAGTTGTTCGATCGCCAGTTGCTCGCAGCAGATGTAAAACAGCTGGTCGATGCCTCGGTTGACCTGAGCCCTGAAGAAAAACAGTTGCAACAGATTGCACATCACGACGAAGCGGTTCGTAAAGCGCAGGAAGAGCTCACCCAAGCTCGTAAAAAGCTGGCGGGGATCGAGCAGAAGATTTCTGAAATCATGGTGATGAAAGAGATGCCGCAGCGGCGTGAAGACTTCATTTTAAACCGCGGCATTTATACGGATCGGGGCGAAAGTGTTCTCCCTGGAACGCCGGCGGTATTACCGACCATGAAGACCTCCGCCCCAGGCAAAGAGCGGCTGGACTTAGCCCATTGGTTGACCACGAAAAATCATCCGCTCACCGCGCGGGTAACCGTAAATCGCTACTGGCAAATGATGTTTGGTACCGGCCTCGTGTCGACCTCCGAAGACTTCGGCAGCCAAGGCAAACCGCCAAGCCATCCCGATTTACTCGACTGGCTCGCGCGCGATTTTATCGAACACGACTGGGATCTGCGTCACCTCCTGCGCCAAATGGCCCTATCGAAAACCTATGCCCAGAGCACCGAAGTTGATCCCGCGATCCGCGAGAAAGATCCTGAAAATGTGCTGCTCGGTCGGGCTCCGGCGCGTCGCCTCACGGCAGAAATGATCCGAGACAATGCCTTGGCTTTGAGTGGCTTATTGGTGGATCAATTTGGCGGTGGCTCGGTGAAGCCCTACGAGCTCAGCGCTTCCTTCAAACCCTCCAAGCCGGACGGGGGCAACCGAGTGTATCGCCGCAGTGTCTACACCTATTGGCAACGCACCGCACCGGCGCCGGTGATGATGACATTTAATGCCAGCAAGCGCGATGTCTGCCGGGTGAAGCGTGAGGTCACCGCCTCTCCGCTCCAAGCCTTGGTATTGATGAACGACCCGCAAATCATCGAAGCCTGTCGTGTGCTCGCGGCCAAGCTAGCCGGGCTTGAAGATGCGGCGCTGGTAGAGCAGGCCTTCCGACTGGTCACTAGCCGCCTTCCGACCGAAAAAGAGGCGGGAATCTTACAGGCCCTTTTAAAAGACCAACTCGAGAACTTCGGCCAAGACGAGGCAGCGGCGAAAAAGCTAGGCGCGGTCGGCAATGCCCCGCCGGATAAAACCCACCCGCCAGCTCGCGTCGCGGCGGCCGCGGTGGTGATCAACGCTATGATGAACCTCGATGAAGCGGTGATGTTCCGCTAGGCCGGACCTGACCTGGTTCATCCTTCTCCTCCCTTTTTCCCCCTTCCCTCTCTCCTGATTCCGTGATGAAAAATCAACCCAATCTCTGCACTGGCTTTAGTCCAAGTCTTGGTCAATCGCGCCGCTCCTTTTTAAATCAATTCGGTAGCGGGCTCGGTGGGCTCGCCTTGGCGAGCTTGATGAATCCGCTGGGAGCGTCGAACGCATCCGCAGCCAACGCCTTGCCGGACGGCTTGTCTCATGTCGCGCCCAAGGCCAAGCGGGTGATCTTCCTTTTCCAATCCGGCGGCCCGTCACAAATCGAGATGTTTGATCCCAAGCCACGCTTGCACGCCGAGCAAGGGCAGGAGCTTCCAGATTCGATTCGTCAGGGGCAACGGCTCACCGGCATGTCGGGAAATCAAGCTAGCTTGCCGCTAGTGGGTTCGATGGCGAAGTTCGCGCAGCACGGGGAAAGCGGCCAGTGGATCAGCGAACTTTTACCGTATACGGCCAAGATCGCAGACGACATCTGCATCATTCGCTCCATGTATACCGAGGCGATTAACCATGGTCCTGGGGTGACCTTTATGCAGACCGGATCGCAGTTTCCGGGACGGCCCAGCATCGGCTCGTGGCTTTCCTACGGTCTTGGGGCCGAGTCGGAAAACCTACCCGGCTTTGTTGTCATGACCACCAAGGGTCAAGGTGGCCAACCGCTGGTCTCGCGACTTTGGGGCAGTGGATTCCTTCCCGGCAAACATGATGGGGTTCGGCTCCGTCCCGACAAAGATGCGGTGCTTTATTTAAACAGCCCGGATGGGGTGTCGCGCGCCTCGCGGCGGCGCATGCTCGATTCGATTCAGGAGCTGCATCACATGCAACTTGCCAAGACGAGTGACCCCGTGGTCGAAACCCGAATCGCGCAATACGAAATGGCCTTCCGCATGCAGGCCTCGATTCCAGAAGTCACTGATCTCTCAGACGAGCCAGAACATATTTTTGAGATGTATGGTCCTGAAGCTAAGACCCCCGGAAAATTTGCCGCCAACTGCTTGATGGCTCGTCGCCTCGCGGAACGTGGAGTGCGCTTTATTCAACTCTATCATCCGGGCTGGGATCAGCACGGTGGACTGCCAAGCGGAATTAAGAAGCAATGCCTTGCGACGGATCAGCCGGCAGCGGCATTGGTAAAAGATTTGAAAGCACGTGGGATGCTAGACGATACCTTGGTCGTCTGGGCCGGCGAATTTGGCCGAACAAATTACTGCCAAGGCAAGTTTAGTGGCGGAGATTTTGGTCGTGATCACCATCCCCTTTGTTACTCGATCTGGATGGCGGGCGGCGGAATCAAAGGCGGGACATCTTATGGGGAAACCGATGAGTATAGCTACAACGTGGTGAACAACGGGGTGCATGTGCACGATTTCCATGCGACGATGATGCATACGTTAGGCATCAACCACGAGCAGCTGACCTATAAATACCAGGGCCGACATTTCCGGCTTACGGATGTACATGGGCACGTCGTAAAAGACATTTTGGCTTAAGCAGGCTTGGGGGCTTTGCCTCGCCCCCCTACACCAATGTTTGCGACAAAGCCAAAACCGCATTTTCGAAATACTTGACCCGTTGCGGCGTGCGGTAACACCTGCATCGCGCAGAGAATTTCTTCCTCGGATGAGAAAATAGAACTGCCCAAGCCCCCCGCTTCCACGGTAGGGTTTGAGTACATGATCTACGCCGACTACAACGCCACAACCCCTTGCCTTCCCGAGGTTGCCGACCTGATGCGTCAGGCCCTGCTGGAAGACTTTGGCAACCCAAGCAACCGAGCGACGGTCCTAGGTCGTTCAGCCAGAGCCCATGTCGATACCGCGCGTGAACGGATTTCCAAGGCCATCGGGGCGCGCTCCGACGAAGTGATTTTCACCAGCGGCGCAACCGAAGCCTGCAACCTAGCCATCTTTGGCGTGGTGGAACGTTGCCTCGCACCGCGGCCTACCATCCTCTATTCTGCGGTCGAACATCCGGCGGTGCTCGAGCCTCTCAAGCATTGCGATAACGCGGGCGCACAACTGGAAAAAATCGCGGTCGACGCACAGGGTCAAATTGATCTCGCCACCTTCAAGACACAACTCTCGCGCGAAGTAGGCTTGGTCTGCATCATGCTGGCCAATAACGAAACTGGGATCTGCCAAGAACAGATGTCTCGCCTCGTGGATGCGGCACGCGGGGCTGGTGCGATGGTCTTTTGCGATGCGACTCAGGTGCTTGGAAAGCTCGAGCTAAACCTTGAATCGCTCGGGGTCGATTTCGCCGCGCTCTCTGCCCATAAGTGCTATGGTCCCAAAGGGGTTGGCGCGCTGTGGAAGCGCAAAGGACTCGCGATCTCGCCTCAGATTCGCGGCGGGGGCCAAGAAGCGGGGCTTCGCTCGGGCACAGAGAATGTCGCCGGGATCGCGGGCTTTGGGTTGGCGGCCGAGATAGCCCATCGCGAGCTGGCCACCCATCAAGCTCATCTGCAAGCCATGCAAAATCAGCTGGAAACAACCTTACTCGATGCCTTGCCCGGACTCCAGATCCACGGGCTCAAAACCAAACGAATTCCGGGAACGAGCATGCTGACCTTACCCGGCCTAGGGCGGGGCTGGCTGACTCAGTTGCGCGAAGTTGCCGCCAGCTCCGGGAGCAGTTGCGCCTCCGGAACGGGGAAAGAAAGCCACGTGCTCATGGCCATGGGCTTGAGTGAGAAAGACGCGGGCAATAGCATTCGCATAAGCCTGGGGCGCATGACCACCTCAGACGAGGTCGACATCATCGCAGAACGACTGATCGACGGGGCAAACCGTCTGCGTGATTGAACCTATTTCTGCTCGATAAAATCGAGGGCGGTTTTGAACTCAGGTGAGTTGCAGAGGCGATGCCCTCCCCCATGTGAGGCGATCAATTTGGCCTTAAAGCCATCCTTCATGTAGCCCTCGTTGAAGATGTCTTGAATCTCCTGAAAACGAAAGTCTTTAGGGCCGGTGAAGAGAACGAAGCGGCTACCGGCCTTTGCCACGGGGACGTTGGCGGGCGGAATCGGAATGAAATTCGCGACATACTTTTTATCGTCCGTGAGCTTCATATCCGCTTCGGGAATCTTACGATGGAAGGACGCCCCAACGCTCATCACGCTTCCTTTGTAGATCTCTGGCCAGAGGAAGGCCATATGCCCTGCGATGCGCGCCCCACCTGAATTCCCCGCGGTGTAAATGCGATCGGCATCGATGTTCATGCGTTCGATGATGCGAAGGGCGCCAAGATGCGACAGCCCGGCACGGCGAGTGACGTCATGCTTGTTCCCCACTTTTTGCGCTCCAATCCAGATGAGCTTTCGCTTTTCCAATACATCGCGCCAGCTTGGGGACATGTTATCGCCTGAGTGCACATACACCACTAAACCATGCGGCACATCGGCAGAATAGGATTTGGGTACATGCACCTGAAAGGATTCGGTGGTAAATTTCTCCAACCACTTTTTGCAGAGCGGGTTGGCCCCGACTTTAAGGTCGATGGTGGGAGCGGTCGTGAATTGTAGATGTTGTGAGCCGATTTTTAGCGGAGAGGGCTTTTCCTGCGCTTGAACCGATTGGTGAAGCGGAGAGGTCAGCCAGGGTAGAAGGCTGAGGCATAGACAAATTTGAAGTAAACGGAAGGAGCGGAGCATATACGTTTTTAGAGTACCTGATCGCGGCTCGCTCTACGATCAAAATACGGAGATGGGCTACAGAGATAAAGTAACAGAGGCGTTCCGCCTGTGTGCGAAGCTTGGCTTACAACAGTTCGGTTGTTTTAGACGAGATGCATCCCACTGTCGGCGGTTGGAAACCGCCGCTCATTGGCCTTCGGCGATTTTATGCTTCATAGGAATTATGGAACCTACCGACGCGGCGTGGAATTTATTCCGCATTTGTCGAACGGGATTTATCCCGCTTAGAAATGGACGAGGAGCCTGGGAACACCGACGTCCTCGTCGGCTTCACCGGAGGCGAGCTAGGTAACTAGGCCCGAAGGGTCGATACATTATAGCCCAGGTCGAAGGCCTGGGTTTTGTATGCTTCAAGCACGGCCTGAAAGGTCGAGTCAATTTCGGAAATTTTTCTGACTCGACCTTTCAGGCCTTGCGGGTTTTTGGAACGTACCCGGGCCTGCGACCCGGGCTAAAATGACGACGACCCTTCGGGCCTAAAAACCAGACGAAACCCTACTGTCGCCTCGTTGGATGAAAAATGCTCTCGGTTTACTTTGCGGCGCATTTTTTCAACAGCCTGCTAGTGCTGGGCACACGTGAAGTCCGACAGACTCCTACGAAGGCGGTAACACAAACACGCCATTGGAAGGGCATGGTACAAACCTCTTCAGCCTTTGTATTTCAGCCACTGCAATTGGTGGCAAGGAATGGACGAAGAGCCTGGGAGCGCCGACGTCCCCGTCGGCATCTTATATGAAGCCATCGGATAATCGTCAGAGGCGTCGCCTTCAACATCTTACATCATCTTACATCTCCCCCGTCACCTGAGGCGAGGTGCCTCCGCCACTTTAATTCGCATATTTTTCCCGACAAAAAAAGGAAGCCAGAGCTTCCTTATTTTTGTCGGAGGGTTGTCACTCGCGATTATTTTTTCGCTTCGAGCTCTGGTCCCAACGCATTTGCCAATGCGATCATGGTGTAACTCGTAACCAAAATCGGGTCGCCTTCCATGTAGCGTCCGTCTTCATTCAACCAGTAGCCGTTACCCGTTTCAGCTTCGGTTTTCTGAGAGCGCAAGAGGCGCTCGATCAGCTTTACCCGCCAGTTGAATGACTTGCCACTCTCAGGAACCAAGGTGTCGTTTCCAAACGCGGCCAAGCCTTTGGCTTGAACGTTATACAAATAAAAGAGTCCTTCTTTCGCAGCGTCGGTCCCCACTTTTTCGGGGTCGCGACTGGCTTCATCCAAGTTCCAATTGTTGGCGATCCATTTCACGGTTGAGGTCACCCGTAGGTCATCGCGTTCAACGTCTGCGTAAATGTACGTCAGCAATCCGGCATAGGTCATGCCCGGCATGGAGCGATAGCGCATGGTGCCGTCTTCACCTTCGTGTTCGCCAGCTCGGGTTTGATCCGGACGATACCAGAAGCCGCCTTGCTCTTTGGCATCATCGCTCACGAGTGGGTTGTCGTTAACTTTTGGATCGTTGTGAATGCGTTCAACAAACTCGACGACTTTGTCCCATTTAAGATCCGCTTTTGCTTCACCGCGTGGACGAAGATCTTCCACCCCTTCGGTGAGGCGCATCGCTTCAACTGCAACCGAGGTGTTCAGCAAGTCCGCGTAAGCCCGGTCGGTTTTTGCATCGTAGCCCATGCCACCTTCGTATATGTCCCCGCCGAGGTGTTGACCCGCGGCGGTGAAGGTCCGTGCTTTGAGCACGAGGTCGGTGTAATCTGGATTGCCAGAGAGATGAAGTCCGACCATGCTAATCGCGGTGTTGTAATTGACCAGTCCTCCACCTTTACGTTCTTCGCTTGGCTCAACGTAAATCGATCCGTCTTCTTTGGCATGGGTCGCGATCCACTCGGTGGCCTTTTTCACGGCTGGAATCTCGGCTTTGCCAGCACGGCTCAGGGCCCAGACAGGAAGTGCGGTCAAGGCGGGGTATTCCGCGTTGGACCAATGCCCATCTTCTTGCTGCTTGGCCAACAACCATTTGGCCGACTGATCTAGCGCAGTGCGCGCTTCGCGAAGCAGAGATTCGCTCAGGGCTTCCCCTTCAAGCGCTTGGGCCTGGAGGTTTGTCGTCATGAGCGCGCTTCCACTCAAGGTGATGGCGCATCCCAAAATAAAGGCGCGCCCGAAGGAGGTAAAAGAGGGGGTAAGGGAGGGGTTGAGGGAGGGGTTGAGGGAGGATTTAATAGAGGAGTTAAGGGAGGAGTTAGTAGGCAACAGGTTTTTCATATTCCGTATCATACCTAATTTCTATGCAGGAAAGGTACCAAGAATGTGGAAAATTTTGAAAAATGCCGAATCTCCACGGAAATCGCCTACATTTCGGGATTCATCCGGCTCAGCAGACCCAATCAGGCGGTAAAAACTCAGTTTTATCATCCATTCTTTGCAATTATGTCCAAGAATTGTACGTCATCAAACGTCTCTAAGCGACATGCCAACCATGAAACCATCAACCAACGGGCTTTGGGCCCAGCTTGCGATTCCCTTCGTAGCCTTCGTGCTGCTGGGAACCCTGTGTTTTGCTTGGTTTTTGGTGTCGATTTTTCAGCAAGAATCGCAGGCGAAATTTCTCAGTCAAGCCGAGTCGAATGGGAGCTTTATTCGTGATAGTGGTTTGCCGGATTCAGAAAAAATTGCGGTTCAGCTCCAGCAAATTTTAGGGGTCGATGTTTACTTTAGGCGGGTGGACCGGCGTTTCATTCCCGAGCTCCCCCTCGAACTGGCGGCCTACCGTCGCGAGCTGATTGAGCCGGAGACCTTTGGCGAGAAGGTGTCACTTGGCGACACGCACGAAGCGATTGCCACCGAACTCGAGCCCGGGCGCTACTTGCTGCTGGTACGTCCCGCCAAAGCGGCCTGGCACTATTTACTTCGACCCGCTTCGCTGATGGTCCTGCTCGCGTTTTTGGCTGCGGCGTGTGGGCTCGGCTGGATAGTAGCCCGAGCTGTGGTCCGACCCCTTCAGTCACTAGCGCGGCGCCTGCCCGAGATCGGTCAAGACCATGTACAAGCCATTCCCGAAGCGAGTCGCCAAGATGAGATTGGTTTTCTTGCGCGTTCGGTACTGGATACCCAGCAGCGTTTGTCCGATGAACGCGAGGCTCGATTGCAGGCCGAAAAACTCTCCGCCGTAACCACCATCGCAGCCGGCTTCGCGCATGAAATTCAAAACCCCATGGCGGCGATTCGGATGCATCTTGAGTTGCTCCAATCCGCCCCAGAGCAGGGCTTGCAGGAACGCGTGGGAAAGACCGCTCCCCTCCTCTTGCGCGAAACGGAAAAAGTAAGCGGCTTGCTACAGCAATGGATGTTCCTGGTGCGCCCCGAGCCACCCGCCTTGGCCGCGCTCAATCTCACGCAACTGGTACAGGAGCGGGTTGCCTTTCATGAACCCAAGGCGACACATGCGCAGACACGCATCGATGTGCAGCTCCCCGAAAGCGTGGAGGTACAGGCCGACTCACGACGCATCACCCAAGTGATCGACAACCTTGTGCTCAACGCGATCCAAGCCATGCCCGGAGGTGGCACCTTAACGATTCGGCATGAAACGAACGCGCAAACGACCTGCTTGATTTTTAGCGACACGGGCAAGGGTTTCGATACAAAGGGATTGGCCCAAGCTGGCAACCTATTCTTCACCACCCGCGAAGGTGGCATGGGCATCGGCCTGCACATTTCAGGTCAAATCGCGGAGGCGCATGGCGGGCGACTGCGGATTAGTAATCGTGCGGACGCGCCGCCCTCGAAGACGCAAATCGATGCAGCAGCTGGTGCGGTAATCCGCCTAGAATTTCCCGCTAGCACCTCATCCAAGAACTCGTAACAAGACCACGAACCGACCGCGATTAAACGACCGCCTCTAATCTGCTAACTGACCACCCATTCTTATGAGCACCATTTTAGTAATCGAAGATGAAGAAACCCTCGCGGGGGCAATGCAAGCGGCCTGTGAAGCGGAGGGATATATTTGCCATGTCGCGTCGTCGGCCAAAGCAGGGCGCGTACTGTTCAACGGACAGCGTCCCGATGTCGTGGTGCTGGATATTGGTTTGCCGGACGGAAGCGGGCTTGATCTGCTTCCCGAATTTGACGGCACTCCGGTGCTGATGATCACCGCGCATGGTAGTTTAGAAAACGCGGTAACCGCGCGTCAACGCGGTGCGGCCGAATACATCGTCAAACCCTTTGAGCTCGCGGTGTTTCAATCGACCCTCCGCGGCCTGATGCCCTCGAAAGAGAAGAAGGAGCCGAGCCTAGTGGGAGCACCCGCCCTGCAAGACACCTTGATGATTGGGGCCTCACAGGCGATGCAAGCGGTTTTTGCTCAAGTGGCGCATGCCTGCGTGAGTGATGTTCCCGTGTTTATCACCGGGCCGACGGGAACCGGGAAAACGCTTTGCGCACGGATCATCCATCAAAATTCACCCCGCCGCGAGGGCGACTTTATTTCGCTGCATTGCACGACACTGCCGGATCAACTGCTCGAAAGTGAATTATTTGGTCACGAAAAGGGCGCCTTCACGGGGGCGGGTGATTCCAAAAGTGGTCATGTCGAACGCGCGGCGGGCGGAACCCTCTTTTTGGATGAAATCGCGGAAGTGAGTTCCTCGACTCAGGCCAAGCTGCTCCGCTTTGTAGAAGAGAAAATCTTTACCCGAGTGGGGGGGCGCGAGGACGTGCATGTGGACACCCGCTTGATCGCAGCGACCCACCGAAATTTAAACGCAGCGGTTGAGGATGGCACCTTTCGCGAAGACCTCTTTTATCGCCTCCGGGTCTTGGTGATTCGCATGCCGGGCTTGTCGGAGCGGATCGAAGACCTCCCCGCTCTTGCTGGATTTTTTCTCGCTCAAGCGGCGGGTGATCGTGCCTTCGAACTGGCACCCGAGTCGATACAACGCCTACAGGCGCATGATTGGCCCGGCAACGTGCGAGAGCTTCGCAACGCGATGGAGCATGCAGTTGCGGTCTGCCCTGGCGGGATCATCTCACCCCGCCATTTGCCCGAAGAGCTGAACCGAAACGGCGAAGGCCGCGCCCCAGTAAACGCCAAGCTGATGGATACCGCCATCAAGCAATATGTCAGCATGGGGCTCACCATGAATTGGAATTGGCAACAGTTTCACGACGGCCTAGAAGACGATTTGCTGAAAGAATTACTCGAACGGTTTAAAGGCAAGTCCACCCTCCTCGCCCGTGAATTGGATATGAATCGGAGTACCCTGTTGAAAAAGCGCAAGCGCTTTGAAGAGTCAGACGAGGCCGATGAATAACCGTACAAAAAGCGACCGTTTTCTGCGTTTTCATCGCGCAGCTAAAACCATTTTGACCTAGCGGCATTTGGTCATTGTGTTGTCGATACCTCTCGGTTTAGCAACTCCAGCATGGCCGACCTATCTCCATTGGAAGAACGCATTGAGGTGCTTGCGCAAGCAGGTGATCGTATCGCGTTGGTCGCGTTGCTGAACGAACAGCACCCCGCCGACATCGCAGATGTCATCGCCCACGCCCCGCTCGAGCAAAAGAAAGAGCTTTTCACCTGCGTCGCTGACTCCCTTCAACCTGATGTCTTAGCAGAGCTCGAAAACCTCGAAGCAGATAGCGACGTCTTGGCCGCCTTGAGCGATCAAGAGCTCTCGGATCTCGTAGAAGAAATGTCGCCCGATGATGCGGCGGACTTGGTCGGAGACTTGGACGAAGAGCGGGTGGAGCACATCCTCGAGCTCATGGAAGAAGAAGAGCGGGCAGATATTCGCCGCCTTCTGACCTACGACGAAGAAACCGCCGGCGGTCTCATGACCCCAGACGTGGTCTCCTTTCGCGGTAGCCTCACCGTCTCCGAAGCCCGCCAAGCCTTGACCGATCTGGATGACGAAGAAGAACCCTTCTACTACCTCTTCATTGTCGATGCCGACAACCGGATGTACGGAATCATGGCCTTGTGGGATTTGGTAAAAATCAAAGACCCCAATCAGATCCTGAAGGAAATAGTCGATTCAGATGTCATCTCGGTTGATGTCGACATGGACCAAGAAGAAGTGGCCAACACCATGATGCGCTACGACTTGACCGCGGTGCCCGTGGTTGACGCGAGCGGGCTCTTAGTCGGACGAATTACCATTGACGATATCGTCGACGTCATCGCGGAAGAAGCTTCCGAGGACATGATGCGTATGGCGGGTACGGATGATTCCGAGTTAAGCGAATTAGCCGAGCACTCCGCCTGGGGGGCCTGTCGCGCCCGCCTTCCCTGGCTCCTGGTCACTCTTTTTGCCGGCTTTATCTACGGCCCGATTTACAAAAAAATCGAAGTCTCCTTTACCGAGTTTTTGGTGGTGAGTATGTGCGCCCCGATCATCATGGCCATCTCTGGAAATACCGGCATCCAATCCGCTACCCTGCTCATCCGTGGTATGGCCATCGGCAAGGTGGATAAACGAAATTCTAGGCGGCTCTTAATGCGTGAGCTGATGACCGGCACCATCATGGGCTCGATCTGTGGTCTCGGCCTCGGGCTCTTCGCCATGGCGGTCATGACCTTTTGGGTCGATACCTCGAGCATGCAAGTCCCCGCGCTATTCATGGGGGCGACGGTTGGATTTTCTCTCTTTGCCGCCATGACCCTCTCCGCGTTTTTGGGCGCGCTGGTTCCGCTTCTGTTTGAACGCTTTCGCATTGACCCCGCGGTCGCCTCCGGCCCCTTGGTTACCGCGATCAACGATATCTTCGCCCTCGTGCTCTACTTTGTGATCACCTTGAGCATGCTGCGTCTCTGGCATGTGATTGGCTAACCGCTTAGCCCTTAAAACCGCTCCAATCCCATGAAATCTTGAGCCCGTTTGGAATGCGCACACCGAGCTTTGCGTGGCGGTGATCAATATTGTCGATAAACCAATCTAATCCGCATAACGTAGGTTGGCTCTCCGAGCCGACACAGATAAACCACACGAATAAACAGTGTCGGGACGGAGTCCATATTAACTTATAAGTTACTTCTTGCGCGACAAAATAATGAACACTTTCTGAAATGTACTCTCCATGATGAACACAGATTCCGGCTTGATTCACCAGGCTGGACAGCGTTTAAACAAGAAACGAAAGAACCGATATGCGCACAGCTTTGATACTTCTCCTCACCCTCTCTTGCATGAGCAGCCTTCAAACGGTTCAGGCTCAAACCCCAAGTTTGAGCACAACGCACGCTACAGCGATGATTGAACAAAAAGGCTATTCTGCGGTTGATGTGCTCTACATCGTGGATGGAGTTGCGGCTAAATTACAGATTAATGCCGAGGAAGGCACGGCCTACCCGGTGCCCAGTGTTGCATCCCCTAATCTGACCACGGTCGGATATTGGGCCAAGCGCAAAGGCACGACCAAAAGCGACTTCTACCAATCCGTTTTCATGTACGATCGAAGCCTAGGTTGGTTCCAATCAACTATTTTCGACACCAATCCTGAGGAAGAACTGGTCGGCCGACGCGGGGTTGAGATCATTTCCGAGAAACAAGGAAAAGTCGAAAAAGACGTTATGAAGTAGGCAAAACCAGCTTACAGGTTCCGCGCCTTCCATAAAGAAGATGCTGCGCTGGGAATCGAATAGACAGATACAAGCGAGGCTTTTCCAACCGTTTTTCCGAGTCGTAACAGCCAGAACCCTTTGGAAATAAGGGTTCTAAAAAAAAGCAGCTCCGATTTTGAACGAATCAGCGGCAGATGGGTTCCAAGAGAACATAACCCATTTGCCACCATGCAAGCTACAATCAACCATCCCATGCAAAACCGTGTGATTTCACTAGATGAGACGCCCGAGATTCCAGATACGGAGCTCGTTCGTCGATCTCAGGCTCAGGATGTCGATGCGTACAGTATTCTCATTCAGCGGTATCAAAAGCGGATCTACAACCTCGTTTATAATATGACGAGTCATCACGAAGACGCCGAGGACCTAGTCCAAGATGTTTTTGTTAAAGCCTATGCTTCACTGCCCCGCTTTCAGGGAAAATCCTCGTTTTACACCTGGGTCTACCGAATTGCGGTCAACACGACAATTAACTTTCTCAAGAAGCGAAAACGTCGCCAAGCCATGAGCTTGAACGATGTGGATCTTGGCTTGGAACGAAACGAGACCATGATGGCGCTCGCAAGTGCCGACTCCCCCTTTCGGGATGCAAACCTAAGCGAGCTTCAAGTAAAATTGAACGAAGTGCTTCAAACCCTGTCTGAAAAACACAGAGCCGTTGTGGTCATGCATGACATTCAAGGAATGCCCCACGAAGAAATTGCCGAAATTATCGGCGTTTCATCTGGAACTGTCCGCTCTCGACTCTTTTACGCACGCCAGCAACTACAAGCAGAACTCACGGAATTTAGACCATGAACATGTCACTGATTAAACAATACGGGCACATCGCACTTAGCGATCTTCCCCGCGACATTCGCTTCCAAGTGGATGCGGACCCCGACACGCTGGCTTGGTTCAAACGCACCGAGCAGCTCACGCAAGCCTTGCAGATCAAAAACCACGAGATGCCAAGCGACGCCAGTATGTCCCGCATGGAATACGCGATCAACACCCGCATTGCCAACATGAGCCCCAGCGAGTTCGAAGCGGCTCAAGGCGAGACCCGAGGAAAATGGCTTCCGGTCCTCCAGCCCGTCCTCAAGTTCGGCCTGGCGACCTGCCTCACCGTGCTCGCTATCTACGGAATTTCGAAACAGTTCGGCATGCAACAAACAGGCCCGACTCCAACTCTGGTCACCAATCCTGATGCCATAAACCCAGTTGTCACCACGAACCCAAACGAAATAGGTTTACAGCTCATCGAGCAGCAGAAACTCGAAGAGGACGCAAAAGACGCAAAGGCTTCGCTCGATTCAGAAACCAATTAATTTATCTTCAAAACCTCCTACCCTGATTCTTTGCCATCTGAGTGGATGGCATCGAGTCGACTCCGTGCGGCCATGAGTTTATCTCATGGCCGCTTTTCTGTGTCCCATTAAAATGCTCAAGCCGAGATTTTAAAGAGACGAGAGGCGACACCATTTGCGAGCAAGAAGGAATGGCTCCAGCGGGGGGCGTCGGGAACCGAAGGCTTATCATAGGCGGGGGTTTCAACCCCGTAAAAATGGGGCGATTTATCCACGTCGGGAACCGACGGCTTATCATAGGCGGGGGTTTCAACCCCCGTAAATATGGGGCGATTTATCCACGTCGGAAACCGACGGCTTATCATAGGCGGGGGTTTCAACCCCCGTAAATATGGGGCGATTTATCCACGTCGGGAACCGACGGCTTATCATAGGCGGGGGTTTCAACCCCCGTAAAAATGGGGCGATTTATCCACGTCGGGAACCGACGGCTTATCATAGGCGGGGGTTTCAACCCCCGTAAATATGGGGCGATTTATCCACGTCGGAAACCGACGGCTTATCATAGGCGGGGGTTTCAACCCCCGTAAATATGGGGCGATTTATCCACGTCGGGAACCGACGGTTTATCATGAAAGGGCTTTAGCCCGCCCCACGTATTCGAGGCCCGAAATCATAAAAGTTAACGATAAAGCAATTTGATTACGACCCTTCAGCACGCTTCCAGCTAAAATACGAGTAACGGGCTAAAGCCCTCTTTTGCTAAACCGTCAGTTCCAGACGACGATGGCTCCTACTCTTTAACCGAGGTTGAAGCCCACGCACAGAGACGGGACGCCTCTGCCACTTTAGCCACGCCACGAAACGGATTCAAATGAGCGTAATTTTACTCGGATCGTGCCCTAAGGGCTCGAGAGTTATTTGTCGATTGTTTCCGGCGGTTCCCTTCCGTCACCGACCGGCAATAAATCCGCACGTTCAGCGCTCTACGGTTCAGTGGGAACCTGCACCCCAGGGCCGCTACCCTGGGCTAAGTTGACTGAGCCCTTCAGGCTCGATGCGTCCACCGCAAAATATTCAAGATAGGATTCAAGACAGGCCCTAAAGAATGACCATTGCCTACTCACGGCTTTATCCGTGACGGCAGAAGCAGCTTGATGAAAAGCTGGATTTAAAGTCCTTCGACTTTCACCCAGGCTTCGGCCATCCGCTTGTCACTCACCTTCACTCGCGTGCCCACCTCTGGGGCCATCACGCTGATGCGCAATTCTTCTAGCATGCTGGCGTAATGCTGAATCTCATCCGGCAAGGACGCCTCGTCTGGCTTGTCGCTCAAAATTTCTTCCAGTTGCTCCTGCCACACTTTCACCTTATCGATTTTTGACACATCTTTCAGCGGCGAATTCGAGGCCCGCTCCAAACGCATTTTCATCGCGCGCAGATACCTTGGCAGTTCCGCCACCCAATCTGCATTGAGCAACCAACCCGGCCTGAACAGTAAATCGACTTGCTCGTCCGCGTCTTTCACCGTGGCCGCGAAGGCAGGCTTATCCCGTAAGGTCTCTAACTTTTCCGACACCTCTTGATACGCGATAATCATCGACTCAATGTTCTGGCAAATGCCTTCAGCCGTGCTGTACAACTCACCAACCGCTTTTAAACTCGCGATCTCAAAATCATCGCGGGTCCGCGGCATCTTGGCAGCCGAGTCACCGCCCGCGCGCAACACCTGATCGATACTCACCTGAACCAAGTCAGCTCGGTTTCGCTTCGCGGCCCAACCCAAGGTAAACAAGGTCGCTTGGGTAAAGGGCGGCAAGGGAATGTTCTGCTCGAGAAAGGTTACCTGATTCGGATACTGCAAGCGGAACAACCGCGAGACCCCCAAGGCATGTGCCCGCTCGGCCTCTTCCAACCGAGTAAATACCTTTGTCCCCACCGTCTTGCCTTCGTCGATCAAAGCAGGGTATCCAGGCAAGCCATTGCCAATCGAAATCTCGGCCGGAATCTCTTTCAACGGCCACTCTTTTAAGCCCGAACGCTCCCACTCCCTTGGGGTCAATTCATCAAAGCGTTCGCTGAGATCCGTCTCTAGCTCTTCGCGGAGCTTTTTAAGATCCGTGCCATGCGTGAGCAAGCGGCTCTCCGCATCAAACACCTCAAACTTGATCGCGATATGCGAAGAAACTCGATCCCAAGCGAGGTCTTCGTGCAACACTGGCTGACCGCATTTTCGGGTTAACCATTCGCAAAACACAGACTCAAAGCCAGAGCTAGGCTCAGGCACGGTCTCCAAAAACTCTCGTGCGGCCGCGCCAACCGGACTGCAATGTTGCCGCAGAGGTTTCGGCAGGCCTTTGATCAAAGAGACCACCATTTCCTCCCGCCAACCGGGCAAACTCCAGCGCGGCAACCAATCAGAAATCCGCGCCAACTCTTCGACCGGAACCGTCACCGTCGCGCCATCTGCAGCCTCACCCGGACCATAGACGTAGGTCAGCTTCAAGCCCTGCCATTCATCCGGAAAGGCACCCGGCCCCGGCAGTTGCGAGACCTCAAACATCGCAGACTCCATCGACATTTCGAGGAACTTGGGACGCTTCTTCTCTTCCTTGTAGCGCCAGCGATCAAACCCACGCGCATCATGAATATGCGACGGAACCTGCTTCTGAAAAAACGCTTCTACTGCATCTTCGGCTAGCAAGGCACCGGGGCGACGCATCTTATGTTCCAAGGCACGAATGCTTTCGAGCATCTTGTGGTGATGGCGAATCCATTTGCCCCGCGTATTCAACTTACCTGGCGCCAAGCCATCCCGAATAAAAATGTCCCGCGCATCATCCGGAAAAAACGTCCCGTAGTGCACCTTGCGATCCATGATCACGGTGAGACCACAACAACTGACAAACTCTTTCGCCTGCACATGCCCGCGATTTGCATTCCACTCGATATGGGTGAAGCGGCTTTTGCATAAATGCGGTGCGACCTCTTCCATCCATTCTGGCTCAATCACCGCAGCTTGCCGCGCATACAGCTTGGTGGTTTCCACCAAGGCAAAACTCATGATCCAAGTCGGCGATTCCTGAAACAATCCAGAGCCCGGAAACAGAAAGAAGCGACGTTCGCGTGCCCCGCGATACTCACGGTTCTCACCCAACTCTCCGATATTCGACGGGATCCCTGCCAGGATTGATTTATGCAACCCATCATAGGCAACCCCATCCGCCGGTGGCGGAATCTTCCACTTCATCTGCTTGGCCACATCACACAACTCACGATGAATGTTTTGCCACTCCATCATGCGACGGGGATTAACAAATTCTTTGCTACATAGGCGGCGAATTTTTCCATGCGAGAATCCATCTCGACGCTTCCCTTCGATGTAACGCCACAGATTCAGCAAGCTGACAAAATCGGATTCTGCATCGCGCCATTTGGCATGCGCTGCATCCGCGGCCTCTGCTTTCTCTTGCGGCCGGTCACGCGGATCTTGCACGCTCAAGCCAGCCGCGATCACCAATACCTCTTCCAAAGCATTTCGCTGATCCGCTTCGTAGAGCATACGAGCGATACGCGGATCCACCGGAAAGCGAGCCAAGTCGCGGCCCAAATTAGTAATATCGCGCTCATCATCCAAAGCACCAATTTCCTGCAAGACGCGAACCCCTTCCGCGATCAACGACTTTTGCGGCGGATCTACGAAGGGGAAATCTTCGATGTCCGGCAAGCGCAAAACCTTCATCTGCAGAATCACCCCCGACAAGGAAGAACGACGAATCTCCGGCGGGGTAAAGCCAATCCGATCCTCAAAATCTTCTTCGTCATACAAGCGAATGCAAATACCTGGACGCATCCGACCACAACGTCCACGACGCTGCCGCGCACTCGCTTGCGAAATGGGACGCACCTGCAACGACTGAACTTGGATCCGCGGATTGTAATCGCTGATCCGCGCTACCCCCGAATCGATCACATACACGATGCCTGGAATCGTCACCGAGGTCTCGGCCACATTCGTCGCCAATACAATACGGCGTCGCTTGCCCACCTTGAAGACGCGCTGCTGCTCTTCCATGCTCAACCGAGCGAACAGCGGCAACACATCGGTATTGGCCCATTTCCGACCATTCAACTTATTGGTGCAATCACGGATCTCCCGCTCACCGGGAAGGAAGACCAAAATATCCCCTTCGGTATCGACCTCATTAATTTCCTCCACCGCCCGCGTGATGTGTGCCGAGAGATCTTCGTCCTCATTCTTCGCCGGCAGATAGCGATCTTCAACCGGAAAGGTACGCCCCGAAACCGTGATGATCGGTGCCCCAGAAAAAAACCGAGAAAAGGAATCCGCATCCAAGGTCGCGGAACTAATAATCACCTTCAAATCTTTGCGGCGAGGCAAGAGATTTTTCAGATAGCCGAGAATAAAATCGATGTTTAGCGAGCGCTCGTGCGCCTCGTCAATGATCAGGGTGTCGTACTGGAGAAGTGAGCGGTCGCGCTGGGTTTCCGCCAACAGAATCCCGTCCGTCATGAACTTCACGTGCGTCCCCGGCGAGGTCCGATCGTCAAAGCGAACTTGGCAACCCACTGACGCGCCGTAGTTCACCTTCAGCTCATCCGCCACCCGTTTGGCTACACTTGTCGCAGCCAGGCGACGCGGTTGGGTGCAGCCAATGCGCCCCACGATGCCTCGCTTCAACTCCAAGCACAACTTTGGTAACTGGGTCGTTTTTCCCGAGCCCGTATCCCCACAAACGATGACCACTTGGTTCCCGGAAATCGCATCCAAAATCGCTTGGCGCTGCTGCGAAACAGGCAAGGCATCCGGATAGGTAATCGGCGGCACCGAGCGCATCAAGGTCTGCAACCGCTTACGCCCTTCCACCGCGACTTTTTCCGCGAGCTCCAAATTACGGGTATAGCCCTGCCCTTTACGATGCGCTTGCTTCACCTTTCGCACGAGGGCATTCAGTCGCGACGCGTCCAACATTGGCATGTCGCCGCCAGCAGATTCCAACGCAGCTAGGCGTGATTCAATCGTCATAACAAAAGGGGGATAAAATAAAAAAGAGTGCCGCCAAAAATCAAACTTTGGTCAACACGGTATCTAGGCCGTACACCTGCGCCAGCAAGTTGCCTTTGGTTTGCATCGCCAAGCGCTCAAGGGATAAATCGGATACCCCGCGCACATCAATGTGCAAGCGACGCTTTTCAACCCGAAAGATTGCAGATTTAATCCGCTGATTATAACTACGATCCAAGGCATCCGCCGCGCGCAAAATCGCGGCCAACTTCCGGACCATCACCCGCCGTTCCAAATCAAGTCCACTATATAACTCATGATCACGCTTCGGCAAAGCACGACGATGATAACGCGCGATCACCGCAACCAAGATTGTCTCACGAGAGGACAAGCCAAACAGCTCGCTATTGGCAATCAGATACATCGAATGTTTATGATGCGAGCTCGTCGCAACAAAGCGCCCAATCTCATGCGTAATCGCCGCGATTCGGAGCAACACCTTTTCTCGGTCACCCAAGCCATGCAGCGGCCGCAGCACCTCGAAAAATTGATCACAAAAATCAGCCACATAGCGCGCATGCTTGGGGTCAAACTGATACTTCGCGCCCAGCTCCATGGCGGAGTGTTCAATCTGTTCGACAAAAAATGGATCCCACTTTCCGCCTTGAGCAAGATCCGCCAAGACGCCTTCTGCGATTGAGGCTTCCACCGCAAATACCTTGGAAGCACCAAAGCGACTGCCGATTTTCTGTAGAATCAATAAGGAAGGAATCAAGCTCTCCGCAGCGGGGAAGCTGATGCGATATTTCTTCACCAATTTTTCCACTGTGTATCCAAAAATATCATCGACAAAGCTCGCGAGTTTTTTTGTCGAAACAGAAACCATGCCGGTTTCATCGAAACTTTTTTCGAGCTGCCCCATGGCAAACTGCACCGCGGGTCCGATAACGATGTAACGAGGATTTTGCAGCTTAGGAAATTGCCGCATGACCCCATCCAGGACGTGCTCGATTTGCGTCTCTAATATGCGCCGGGCCGATGCCTCGTTTTCAGAATCGACAATCAAAGCGCGAATCCGCTGCGACCCCAAACGATAGGTTTGCGAAAAAGTAACCCGCGCACCTTCAAGTACTAAAATTTCTGTTACGCCGGCACCCACTTCGACCACGATGGCCGGCCGCTCTGACTTCCAGCGCTTCTCATCAAACAGAGGGCGCAGGCTCAAGTAGATGTGGCGCGTCGCTTCTGACTCTTCAATCACCGTAACTGGAATTCCCGTAGCGACATAAATTCGATCCAAAAAGGCATCCCGATTGCTCGCTTCACGCACCCCAGTCGTGGCCACGGCCCGCACATCCCCTAAGGATTGTAGACCATACTCTGCGAGCTTGGCTTTGTAACGGTTCAGCACGTCGACGCAGTGTTCCATCGTATTCCGCCGGACCCGCCCTTTGGTGAATGTGTCTTTTCCGATTTGCGTCGGGTGACTCAACTCATCCAATTGCTGGACAATCGCACCGTCCTTTACCTCCGCCACTTTCATGCGAATCGCGGTGGTGCCAATATCGATAACCGCAACCAAACGTGTGGTCCCAGATTCAGAGCCTGCTCCAAGTGAGGTCGTCACACTGGCGTCTTTCGAGGCTGACTCAGCCTTCCCCTTTTTATCTTTCGACTTCTCATCTTTTTTCATCGACACATTTCACCTCCAGCCGAGTCTGCTATGAAACGGCAGAGACTCGAGAGCCGAAGGATTCGGATGAGGGTTTGAGTGGCAAAAGAGTTGCTTACTACTGAAGATAAAATCATTTCGCTAATGGGTTTCGTGAGCCGAAAAAATCGATCTACACGTCGTCTTGCTCTTGCTCCATGATGAGTCCCGCCGCGCCGATGACCGCCGCGTCATCGCCGAGCTCGGCTACACGGACCTCAAAACTATCTCGGTACACTTCCATGACTTGACGCTTCATCGTTTTTTCCACCACGTCGCGAAATTGTTTCGGCATCGCCTCGACCATGCCACCGCCCAGCACGATCACATCCGGGGCGAAAACGTTAACGAAGCCCGCGAGTCCGACCCCGAGCCAAGCCGCCGCATCGTGCACAATTTCTTCGATGACTTCGTCCTTCTTGGCCGCTTCGGCCAAAGCACCACTTTTATACCGGCGAAAATCAGAACCAGCAATTTTGTCTAAGGCCGGCGCGCGCCCACGAAAGACTTCCACTGCCGCTTCCTTAGAAACGCAGAGGCGACTGGTCAGCGTTTCGAGAGTAGCAAACTGGCGCTTTCCCCACACCGGAGCTTGCGGCATCATGGGAAAGTGGCCGATCTCCATGCAAGTAAAGCGAGCCCCTTGAAAAATCTTTCCGTTCACCACGCAACCGCCACCGAGGCCGGTTCCGGGAAAGGCACCGATTAAACAGTCCGCTTTTTTGCCAGCGCCACCAATGTATTCGCCGTAGGTTCCTGCATCCACATCGTTGGCCACGCGAACTGGGAAGCCGAATTTCTTTTCCAAGGTGCGTTTGAGCGGCACGTTTTTCCAACCAAGATTCGGGGTGTCCATGACGATCCCTTTCTTGTGGTCGACCGGACCGGGGACCCCAATGCCGAGGCCACTGATGTCGGAAGCCTTGAGGCCCGCGTCATCAATCACTTCTTCAATCGTGGCAATAATTCGTTCGAGGATATCCGAAGGACCATCATCCGAGTTGCGAGTACGCTTTTTGACCGAGGCTTTCTTTTTGAACTTATCGTCCATCACCGCGGCTAACATTTTGGTTCCACCGAGGTCGAAGCCGACCCATTTTGATTTTTTCTTTACTGGCATACGATTGAATTACCTGAATCGCAGGGGATTTCCACAGCTTTCCTATGATAATTTTTGCCAAACGTTTCGCCATGCTGTTTGGGCGTCGCAGGGGATTGGAAAGGTGCTCGAACCGGGCAAAGATACACCACGCCGAGGGGCAGATTATTTTTTGCGGGTAAACGGCAAGATGATCCGCGCGAACGATTCCAAAATATGTTTTACCAGCGCTATGGGAAATAGATGGCGTTAGATATTTTATATCAAGATGAGTGGTTGGTGGCGGTGAATAAACCGGCCGGCCACATGGTTCATCCTGCAGATACGCCACAGCCGGATGATTTGGTGACGATGAAGATCCTTCGCGATCAGTTGGGCCAACATATTCATACCATCCACCGAATTGATCG
>Ga0209186_1000661_pt1 | contig 26903 bp, 27 predicted proteins | sample SidtaG_FD_187426 | JGI IMG/M metagenome (GOLD analysis project Ga0209186, IMG submission 187426) | Marine algal microbial communities from Sidmouth, United Kingdom - Sidmouth_Male2 metaG (SPAdes) (version 2) | ecosystem: Host-associated > Algae > Red algae > Unclassified | place: Sidmouth...
ATGCTTTGGGGTCATCGTGCGTGTTCGAATAAATCATCGTTGCGTTTGCGTTGCTTCCGTCGTTTTTGTGCGCTTCGCGCCCAGTGATCCCGGCGTTCGCGTTGTGACTCTGGCGTAGCGATCCGCATCCTGTGCTGGGTTTTCTGACGGGGTTATACCCCGTTGGCTTTGAGGGCAGGATCCACTACAATACCTCAAACTGTGACTCTACTCAGCTTGGGGTATTTTTAGTGACACCGACAAAGAGAGACGAGACGAGCTCCTGCATCACGAAGAGGCCCCCAGGTTGGCTGCAACACCACCTTGGGGGATATGAGCAGGCATAAGACTTCCTCTAGTAGGCATATGAGCCCCCTAGCATCCCTAGTACATCCTAGAAGCGGCCATTGATGCTCAGAGCCCGAAGTGAAAATTTGTCCCGCAATACCTTCACCAGGTAGGACAGCCCTTCCTCTGTCCTGGCCGGAGGAAAACTCCCAACAGAGCTTCGAAGGCCCTTAATAATCACCATGATTCTTATATGCGACTCTATCAGTCGGTCGAGCTGTGGTTCGCTTGTAAGCTCCCGTAAGAGTTATCCAGCGGCACAAAGAGGCTCTCCCCGGTCCCGCAAGAGGCATCCATGCGCTGATCACAAAACGCTCAGAGAGGCCCCCCCAACGGCGACTGAAAGTAGCAGTGTCCTCCCTTGACAGAAGAGGTCCCTGGCGCGGCGCGGGCCCGCCGCCAGCGTACGGGGCGCGGGCGGGCCGCCCGGGTGCAGGCGGGACTCACGGGGGAGGGGGGGGAGGGGGGGCCGGCCGAGCGGTGGCGATGAAGGCAGCCCAGAGGGTTCTATGAGGCCTGCAGACAGAAGCCTGATTGCCTGACACACTGGCACTGTGGACTGAAACATCAGGCAATCGTGCCAAGAGGCCCAAAGAGCCAGGAATGGCGTCCAATGCAGCACGTAGATACATATGATCCCATAGCGCCAAGAACTTGGAGGATTTCCAGTACCCTTTCCCATGCACTGGGCCACAAAAAGGACAGCTGTGGGAATTCATACAGGCACGATCACAGAGATTTGCAAATATTCTGGGCTGATGGGTGCAGTGCGTATTACAGTGTGGGCCCGCCCAACGACATCTCGGAGGCACAATATTTTTTTTGGCCCAAATTATGGATGGTTAATAAACTGTTGATAATCATTCATTTCGATTGTTATCGAGATAGCTATCAGCGGCCGGTTGACAGTGCTCCAAGAACCAGATGACGCAGCCTCTCAATCACAGTCAGCGAAGAACTAATCCACTTCACGTGTGCGGTGCACTAGCCATGTGTTGGAGCGGCCAGACCACGGAAGCACTATCGCGCACCAGGACTGCAGTCGACACTGGCTAGACAGCTTCGACTGCCTCATAACTGATCCACGTCTTGCGAGAAAACAGCGCATGTGTTGATGACAATCAGATCTCTTCTGATTGTCTTGATACTTGCAGATATTTCTACTTCATAGTATCTCTGTGATATTAATCGCCTCTTGCTCCTGCGCAGAGGTCGTTCACAGATACAGCGGTGCAAATATTAATGAACAATCAGGTTGTACAGTCTTCTTCTGCACTTGTGTTTCTCTTCGGATCGGCCAAGTTTGGGCGGACTGCCGTACTGGCAGTGCTCGAACTATGCCCCCCGGGACAATAAGGGACGCGTCCGACCCCAACTCTTAGCCACTGGCCTCTGATGAACGCTTAATAGTATCCTCACAGGCAAAGAAAAAAATGGCCGGCCTCAGGAGAGTCTCACGGGGTCTTTGGTATTATCCGTTTCCTCTGGGGCGCTTCCGTTCTCCTGCAGGAAAATGCAGCCAAGACGATGTCTGCACCAGTCCTTGACGCAATGGTTTCTCGAATGAGATCTGCTCCGAATCGCACTATACAATTAGAAACGCTTATTGATTTCTACGGCATGTGGCCATCCGGGAGCCCTTCGTGGCCATCTTGCGGTGGCTTTTCGCCACACGAAGATGCTTCTGGACAGGGAAGGGACCGCGTGCAGCTCAGGACGCTTCCCAAAGGAGGGGCACACTCTCGCCACGGGGACAAATTCGAGGATATCCCATTGGCCCGGCAATAGATTTTCCTGCATATGTACACGTAGAATCAAAGGCAAACCACTGACAGATATAAGGATCAACTTTCTCAAACGAACTGACTCATTTCTCAACGATTTGAAACATCAGAATGGCATTTGTCGGACAAGTTTGGTGAGGCCGGTTTTCAGTCACGATCTTTCGATCATTGCAAGGTTGTCGAGCACTAGTGTTGAAATAGTCGATGACTGTTGCGTCACGGGAAGGTTGACGCACCCCCAACTGCAGACATCCAAGCCCGTTCTGTTTCTTGCAGGGAAGAAGCCAAAGACCCGTGCAGCGAGGATGTGTCTTGTGCTTACTGTTCTTGTGAGGATGCGTTCGTCCCTCACACACACTCTATGATGTGATCTGCCGTCTTTTCCGACTCGCATAGAGACGAACTGGTGGTCAGCGGAGCGCCAGACAACCTCCGCCGCTCCTGCCGCTCTTGACGCTTTGTTTTCTTAGCATACACTCAAGCAGTATCCGCACGCTCCCAACTGCGCACCCAAGAGCTTGTCCTCATTCAGCGCAAGACACGCGCGCGCACCGTACGTCTAGCCGGCACCTCACTACACACAACTGCCACCGCCACTCGCGCCGGTGGAAGGCGCTGCTGTCAGCGCTGCACAAACGACCCAGCACACCTGGCGCGGCACACTACCGCACGAGCACGGGCTGCCAAGCCCCGGGCCAATCGACGCTCGTTAGGAAGAGGCAGGTAGAGCCACGACCGACCTGGTCAATGTGCACCATTCGCGCGGTCGCGTGACAAACCACCACGGCGTGTATTACCCCGCAGCGCGTAAAGCATCGACAAATATGGCGCTGCACCAGCGCGTGAGAGAGCTCATAGTCCCCGCTGGTCACTGCGCCATGTGGTACCGCCGCAATTGCGAGTTCAAGACCGGGAAGGGGTTCAGAGGACTATGCGGTCTGATCTCATACGGGCAGTGCTTCCTGTTTGGCTCATGGGTGCCAAGGTTGAGGAAACAGATGGAGACTTCGATGACACAGCTTGAAACCGAAGACAAAAATCTCGAAAGAAATGAAGTTTGAAGGCCGCAATGAAACCTTGAAATCGCAACTTCAATGGACTGACAGAATCAACACAAGGACAACTTAAAAGTACCGATGCGCCGAATTGATGTCCGATGTACTTACATTGTGCTTTCTGCAGACAGCGCCACGTGGAGCTCCCGGGCGACACGTTGTTTCCCGAAGGAAACGTTTACTGCTCGGGAGACACGTTTACTGCCCGGGCACTGACAGGTGATCACATGAGTTGATGAATGACCTCTGGCATGAGGAGACACACAGGTCTGCTAAAAAAAGAGCGTTTGTGCAGGGGTCAAGGATAGAGCAGGGACAAGGGAGGGGGGAGAGACGGGGGGGGGAGGCTGTAGGCCAAGGACAGCTGGGGGGACGGAGGGAGGACGGGTGGGGGATGAACAGGGGCGGATGGGAAAGAAAGGGATGGGATAGGGTGGAGTCGTGACGAGTTGAAGGGCGCGAGATGGGCGGGGCGATAAAGAACCCTAGAAAACCCGCTCTGCACAGCGTGAACACGAACTTAGAGCTCCAGAGTCTCAGGTGTTCCGACCACACATCTTCGTTGCTTTTCGCCGAAACATCGGCGCGTACAGCCACTACAACGCTCCGGGGTGCGTGGGTGGGACTCATTACCCGGATCCCTGCTTCAAACGCGGTCTGGAGCAGGACGGGCCGCTCGAGACTCACTCCACGTGCTCTGCTATCGCGGAACTGCACCGATGCGGTCTTGTAATTTTCGCTTCTCGTTTCCAGGGAAAGGCGCTTTTCTCGGCCAGGAGTGCTTCTTTTGTGGCGCACAAGGCGTCCTTGAAGAGCTGATGAGCTGAGTGTCCAATAGTGTTACTCAGACCGCGCTTGGCGGCTTTGTTTGTTTTAAAACAGAAAAAAGCGTGAACTGCGCCATACGCGATTCCGGAGCATTCCCAGGAACTCGATTTCAAATGTGAACACTCTGCATTTCCCACACAAGCCCGATTTGCTAAGAACTGGTGCAAGTGTCAGGAACTGCAGACCGCTCACGGCTCACACGACTCACCTGCTGACTCAAGCCGGCTTACTTCGTAGAAAACCCAGTAGAATCACTTGCCTGCTAAAGGATTGGAGCTCGTCGGAGACGTTTCCCTGATCTCACGTCATATCCGTAACAGCGGACACAATGACTCCAACTTACAATGTCCGCTTGGGTAAATGCGAAGGAACAATTCCGAAGTCGCCCATCCGGCTTCATCAAATGGACGTCCCCATCGTCCGCTATCGCGCCACTGCCATCCGCCTGCGTAGGGCTGCCGCTGTCTCCTCCGCGCGTCCTTCCTCTGTTTCCGTAGGCAGTCTCTGCCCGTCGGGCGCTCCTGGAGTGTGTATGCTCGTTGGCGACCATCGCGGTGGGCGCGGCTTCCGCTCATTGCCTTGGGCGACCGTTGCGGGCGGCACTGGACGGGGGCTGGACGGTGTTCCACGAGCGTTTCACACGCGAATGTGCGATTGTCTCGCGGTACCTCACTCGCGGACGTGCCGGTACAGTGGGAGGCACCCCTCCCACTTTACATCTTCAATATCCATGGATGACATCTGTAGCGATGCACTTGACGCAACAGGGCATCTGGTGTCGATCCTGCGACATCGTCGCTCCAAAGAAGAAACAAAAACCATCGTCTGCATGCTTGTCCACCAACTGACGTGGAAGGCTATGCAGGATTCTGGAATGTCGGCCACTTCCACGCGGTCTTGTGATCCGCATTGGGTTTGAACAGCCAGCATACAATACTCGTGAAACAATCCTCCGCACTTACAGCTGATTTTCATAGCTCTTCTTTGGAATGTTCAGAGTCTGACGGCATCTCTTCTCGAAAGACGGGCATCGTGGTGTGACGGCCGGACACCTGGACCCCATACTCGGGGAATCAGATCCCTCCGGGTCAACAGGGGACACGTGGATGCACGTCCTGGGCGGTCGGATCCGGTCAGTCAGAACTGGCCCCGGGCTCTCGCGAGGGTAATATGTCCTACTGACGCATTTTTCGAATCGTTTTGGCGACGATGCACTTGTGATCACCTTGTGGCTCACCAACCACAACCGCGATCTGGAAACTTCCCTGGGACTAGTAAATCCGAGGGCGGGCCCCCAGTTCAGGGCCTTATTTAGTGTAAACCTAACTTGAAGCACTGACCAGCATTACACCGCGCCCCCGACACCGGGGCGCCGCGACGGAGTCACGTCGCACCCATCCCCCGCCTTAAATCAAGGCGGTGTCCGAAGCTTCGACCGTCCTCCCCCGAGACTGGCCCCATGGCCACTGAGGGGAGAGTCTTCTGAGGGTCCTCAGAGGGTGTCTGAGGTGGTGTTTTCTTAGGGTTGGAGGGGGACGGACGTGGTGTGGAGGGGATAAAAGGGAGAGGCGTGAGTGCTGCCTCGAGGCCTTCGACGCGGGCAAGTGGACTTCCTGTGACATAACTCGTGTTTGTCGCTCGGGTCGTTCTCCCCCGGTCGACGCCGTGCGTGTGTGCTCTTCGGGGTCTCCTTCCGGGGAGGGTATTCCCCGACAGGACTACTCAAAGACATGGCCTGGCTCGCCTTCCCCCCGAATGGGTGGGGTTGGCTGGGCGTGCTGTCACATTGGGTGTAGCAGCAGGGGATGGAAGGCAACTCAACCTTCTTCGGGGCGGTGGCGGTGCGCCAACCCTCCTTTGGGGGAACCTAGTTGATCGTCCTTCAGTTGGTGCATAGCGCTGCGGGCGGCGCCCCGCATCTCCAGGTTTGGCTGAGTCTGGCCGGGTCTATGGCCGATGGGGGGGGGGCATGGAGACCCCCCTGGTGTCTAGGTGCCTTGAGCTGGGGGGGATGGGCCTTCCCTCCCCGGAGGCGGATCGTTGGTTGACGATCGCCACGCGAGTTCAGGCACCACGGATGCGGGTGCCCGCGGGCAGCGGGATTTGTTCCAGCCCTTGCCCCCGGGCCTCGATCCTACTGGGACTCTCCCCCCGGCGGGCGCCCCCTCGGCGAGTACTTACCCCGAGGCGGCCCCGTCGGGTGCTGGCACTCACGTCGGCGGAAGACAACTGCCCTTCGTAACCACGTGGGGAGGTGGGTATGTGCCACCACCGGCACGGGAACCTGCGGGTGGGAGCTCTAGTCGTGCTCCCCCCGGTTCACGGAGTTCCAAGGGTGCCCCGGCGCGCGAGCGCAGCGCCGGGACCCACGGTATCGGTCCCCCGGCCCTCGGACCCGGCGGGAGATCCCCTCATGGTGTGTGGGAGGGGGGGGCGATGCCAGACTCGGCACGGGAGCCTGCGTGTGCGAGCTCCAGTGGTGCTTCTCCAGCCTCACGGGGTGCCAGGGATGGCCAGGGTCTCGAGTGGCGAGACGCCGTGGCCGAGGGCGTTCGGTCTGAAGTTATCCGATCGCTAGTTACGATGTTGCGCGGCTCTACGCTCAGACCCCCTGAACACCGGGTCAGAGCCCGGCGCTCTTCCCGTCGGCGTCGACGCGACGACTCGTCGTCGTCTTCAACCACGGACGTCTCGCGCGCGCCGGACGAGTCGGCCGTTGCGGCCCTACTAGGTGCGTTCCGCGCCATTCCCACGCCGTCGACGGTGAGGGACGGCACTCGGGGTACTGACCCGAGGACACTACCGGCTCCTGAATCGGTGCGAGGTGAGCAAGGCGGGGGGGGCGCGCGAGAGGTTCCCTGGGGTATTGACACGGGGTTCTCCACGCAACTCTCCCTCGCGACCGGTACGGAGGCGGAGAGGTGGCCCACTCAAGCAACCCCGACACAATAGACTCGGTTGGTGCCGCCAAAGATCATGGTGAACCACCCGTACTACCGGATTATGTTCGATTGCGAGACCTACGCGCTGGACAGCAAGTCGGTTGTCTACACGCGGCGCCAGGCCCGTACTCTGGGTCGGCGCAAGACGGACGTGGCTCAATCCTTCTGGGTACACTACGCGTGGGAATGTTCTCCCCCTGCCAGGGTCTCCCCAGTTCTTGCGTAATTTCTCCAAGGCCTGTGACGACAAAGGCATCTCCGAAGGCGAGGCTTTCTACATCCTTCAAGACTTTATGAAGGTACCTCTCAAGTCAGAGGTGATGATGGTTATGCCGACTCTCCGGGCGGGTATCCCCGGCGAGGTCACTTCCTACCTGGGGCTCATCAACTGGATGCTCCGACGGCACGTCGACGCGGCCTCAGTGGAAACCCTCGTCGAGACCCTTAACGTCGCTGTCTAACGGGACGACGAGGACGAGTTGTCCTTCACCGAACGACTCTGCCGCCTCAACACCGAGTCCGTGTTCAGGTACGGCGAGGGCGCGCTCAAGGGGCGCTTTGTGGAAGGTGTCCACCGCGCCGCGCGCGCCACTGTTTGGGAGCGGAATACCCCCGGCATGCTTATAGCGGAGTTAGCTCGCGTCGCCCAGACCAAAAGCGACGAACACTGCTGGCTACGACTTGAGCAGCGTAAGGAGCGAGCCAAGGACAGAGAAGTGCTCGCGGAAGTGACGCGACTCCGGCAGCAAGCTCGCTTGGCCGCCTCCCCGCGAGTATCGGGGGGACCTCGGGGTTACCCGCCGCGATACGTCCCTGTTCGGGTCGTACGGGGCCGTGGACGCCTCAACTAAAGACGGCGGGGCACGGCACGTTTCGGCCCGACCCGGGGCACCGGACGGCCCGACTCCTAGTGGCCGCGACCACTCACGCCGCCGGCTCCGACCGGGAGATGACACTACCCGTCCCACACCCAAAAAGGGAGAGTACCCTTGCTGGCAGTGTGGCAAGGTGGGTCATTAGGCCGAGGTGGGCCCAACTTTGGACGCTCGCCTACGTGACCGCTTGGCGATGGCCAGTCACTGGTCCGCTCTCGGGGCGCCCTCGGGCTCCCGAGAAGCTCAGCGGATGGGGCGGCGGGTGGCAGTCGCCATCCCCGACGAGGACTCAAACTCAAGCGGCGATGAGTCGACGCCGCTTGAGAAGGGGGAACCGCTGGCCGGACCCGAGTGCGGACCGGCCACCTCCTCTGTGTCCGAGGAGGGAAACGAGGAAGCGCCGGAGTTGGGCCCTCCCAGCGGCGACCGGTGGACCCAACCCGGGGCACGCATGTGATGCCAGTACGCATCCAATCCCGACCCAAGGGGATCCGCCCTCGGGACGCACCCCTCCCGCAGGGGCAGGACGGCCGGATTGTGGTGGCTATCCTGACGGGGTCTAACTATCAGGTGGCCAGCCGCATCTGGTTGGACGCGGGGCGTGAGCTAGGCCTCCGCGTCATTTTTGACACGAGGTCCGGCGTCTCTCTAGTACGAGAAGCGCTACTGCCCCTGGAGATGAAGGTTGCGCCCCTAGACGCGGCGACCGCCCAGTTGCTTGAAGTGAATGGAGGACTCCTCCCCATCCCGGGCACCGGGACTCTTAAGGTGAGAGTAGGCACCTGCACGACACCGGTCACGTGTGGAGTAGTGCGCGGCATGTCGGTCCCCCTACTCCTAGAGACCGACTACACCGACGCCCACGTCCCCAACATCTGCGGACCCAAGGGGTATATCCAGGTACTAAATGTATGTAAGGTCCCCATCCTCCGTCGGGGTATTACGGTGTCGTATGCCAAGGCGGACCAACCCGGAACGGCTCGTGCCGCCAGTGAAGCGGACGCGAAGGTGCGTCTGGCCCGCGAGGTGGTCCTGCCCTCGCGGTCCCGGGGGTACGTCCCAGTGCAGAAGTCCTTCCAAGAAAATGGGGTCACTACCCAGCGCCATCAAGTGTATCAGCGGCATTGAGTACACGTGGCGACCGGCACCATGGACTGCACCGCCGACAGGACGTGGTGGGTGGAAGTGCCGCACACGGGGCGTACGAGTAAGCGTCTCCCCAAGGGTATGTTCCTGGGGCATGTGTCCGCCTACTTCGGTACGGTGGCGGCCATATCCCTTGCGGAATGGGCCGCACTGGGTCCCAGTCTGGCCACCGCGCCGGACGCCACGGACCAGGGGCGTCGGAATAATGATTCGGATAAAGCACCGTTTTGTAAGCAGCGGCATCCTTCTCGCAGCAACATCTTAAGTTCATCAGTCTTTCCACGAAGAGCCTGAGCATGAGGTGAGCTTTCCAGCAGTGTCTTCCGTGTTTCTCTCACATTGGATGGCGAGAAGATTCCAACGGATACATCCGGATATATCTGGATATTTCCCAGATTCTGCGGAAAAACTCGGATTCTGAAAGACCCTGCCACGGACCCCGAGGAGGAGCCCCATTTTCATACTTCAAACGTACCCAAGGGGTTGCGACCTCAAGTGCCTTCCCTACTAGAGAAGCACCGGGAACTATGGAGTAGGCACTTGGGCTCCATCAAGGCCACGGAGCACCGGATCGAGCTGAAGCCGGGCTCCGAACCCGTCCGGCTCAATCCCTATCGGATGGGTCGCCGAACTAGGAAGCTCATCAAGGCCCAAGTACACCGAACTCTCAAGCTAGAAGTCATCGAGCCTAGCCAGAGTGCACGGGCTAGCCCGGTGGTCCTCATCCAGAAACCCGACGGGAGTCCCCGGTTCTGCATCGACTATCGGAAGTTGAACGAGCGCACAGTACGCGACTCGTGTCCTTTTCCCCGGATGGAAGACTTCCTCGAATCCTTAAGGGAGGCCCAGTTCTTCTCCACGTGGGACTTGAACGCAAAGTACTGGCAGATCCCCATAGCCGAGGAGGATAAGCCCAAGACGGCGTTCACCTGCCACTGTCGGACGTACCAGTGTACCCGTCTTCCCTTTGGCCTGTGAAATGCCCCTGCTACTTTCCAGCGGGCTATAGACATGATTCTATCCGGAGTCAAGTGGCAGAATGTGCTCGTCTACTTAGACGACCTCATCATCTTCTCCGCCGATGTAGAGTCCCACCTGTCCCACTTGGACTCGGTCCTCACCCTACTCGGGAAGCATGGGGTCACCCTCAAGGCACAGAAGTGCCACCTCTTTAGTAACGAGGTGGAGTACCTCGGCCATGTAGAGCGACCAGGAATCTTGAGTGAGAATGAGAAGAACCTCAAAGCCATCAAGAAGACCGTCTTCCCCAAGACCCAAACCTAACTGAGGTGCTTTTTGGGCATGTGCAATGTCTACCGTCCTTTCACGGTAGACTTTGCTAAGACCGCGAAGCCGCTGAATGACCTAAAAAGCCTTCGGATGTGGCCCTCGCGGCCTTTGAATACCTCGGTCAAGAATTTCTCGCACCGCCCATTTTGGCCTTGCCAAAGGCCAAAGGCCGAATAATTGCTGACGTCGAGGCCTGCGCCGACCAACTAGGATGCACCTTGTTGCAAAAGAAACCTGACTGTACTAAGTTCCCAGGTGGTTTTTGGAGCCGTCGCCTCAGTTCTGCTGAGGAAATCTATTCCAAAACAGAATGTGAATGCCTCGGCGTTGTGCGCAGCATTATTAGGCTCAGAAATTTCCTCTACGGCCACGGCTTCCTAATAAAGACTGACAATCAAGCTCCAAGCTATATTCACAGCACCACTGAATCTAGTGGTCTGCTGATGCGATGGCGCCTACAACTGTCCGAGTGCACACTCGACGTGCTGTACAAACCCCGTGCATCTCACCATGCCCCAAGCCTCTTGACCTTAAAGGAGAACGACGCCGCCGTTGAAAATATTACAGACGATATCCCATTCGTCGCATTGGCCGAGACGGCCAACGGCTTGCTGACGGGGATTTATACGGGTACTGACATGCCGGCCCCCGTCGAGTACGACGATATTGTGGACGATCAGCAAAACGATAAGTTCTGCGTCGAGTTGGCCAAACGCGTGGCTCTCAAAAAGGCAATGGCTCTCTTTAAAAATGAAGTCCATGACCTTTGCAGGCTAGCGCTTTATTGCGACCAATTGGTCATCCCGGAAAGCCTACATGAGCGTAAACCTACACTGGAAGATCACGCTACGATGTCAGCCCACCCGGGTATGAAACGGAGCTCCTACACCATGTGGCGTCGGTTTTACTGGCCATCCGTGGTCACGGAGATCCAAAACACTATTAAAAAGTGTACCACCTGCGCCAAGAATTGGATATCACTGCGGCGACACACGTCACCACTGAAGAACCTGACGGTCGATATCTTCGGGCCAATCCCCGCTATCAAAGCTGGCAATCGCTTCATCTTGGTTGGTACTGACGGCTCTTCCAAGCTGACCAAGTGCGTCGCCGTGCGGCGCATCACAGCAATCTCCTTGGTATCAGCCATTATTGACGCATCGGTCCCCTGTTACTGTCCACCGGACCAAATCCTATCGGATCAAGGACCATAGTTCATGTTCAACTTCTTCATCGCCGGAATGAAAGTGCTGGGCACTGAAACGGTGCGCACCACAACTTACAATGCACAGACCAATGGTCAAGTAGAGAGGTATAATCGTACCATGGCGACGCAACTACGACATTACGTCATAGACAAGCCCCGCCGTTGCGACAAGCTACTCCCTGTACTGACGATGGCCTATAACAGTCAACCGCACCGGTTGACGGGCATCGCGCCATTCGAGCTCGTGATTCCACGACGAATCCCGAGTTTTTCGGTACGCAACCTCCCTCCCGGGACCCAGTTGAAGAACAGGGGTACCCTCAACGATAAGCCACCGCTAGCGTGCGAGTGTGAGTTCATCGCCAATCTGAGACAGAACATTCCCGCCGTGGCGGAGGCTTGCAAATGACCCAACAACGGTATAAGCGTGACCCCGATGCTAACGTGGATACACGTAACAGAGGTATTCGCGCCTGTGACTTCGTCCATGCGACAAACCACCAACAAAATAACAAGCTGCGAAGCAGGACCGTCCGCCCGTTCGTCGAAGTCGACGCGGATGACTCTACCAACGTCGTAGACGTGAACTGCCAAGAAAGAAGAGTCAATAGTGACATTTTTATCCCGTGCAGCACGGCCGTCGACGCCGGGCGACACTCCACACCCATTGCTGGACGGAATCGACGAGCCCAAAAGCATCCCACCGGTACCCGACGAATTTGTCACGGACCACAGAATCGGCATCTGTCGGACCAGTGGCATCTACAGTTCCAGGGTCTGATCGTACGACTACGGACCAAAGGCCGACTCCTGGGAGCTCTTAGAAAATCTTCCACGGCACGTACTGATCCGGTATCCCCGACAGAAGAAGAAGAGAATTTTGGGATACTGCTGGAGTATCCCGACCCCCCCTTTTCGGGGCACGCGCCGATCCCGACGGCATAATTAAGCCGAAGCAGCGTCGGTAGGAACCCCCCAACGCCCGGACAAGAACTGGTCCGCGACCATTCGTGGAGTGTTTTTGATTTCCTGAGGTAAAATTCGAATCACACTGACCTGGATGAAAAGCAACCAATCTATTTCAGTTTAGGAGACTTTTGCAATTTGTTGGAATCGATTAACGCTGCCCAAACGGACGCTTAATATTCCCCACGACCCTTGGTTGGCCCTTTGGCGTCTCGCCGAGCTCGCTGAGTGGCACCTGCCGAATACATGCATGCCGCCCTGGCCTCCGCCCTTACAGGACGCCGACGCGCGACAGGCGCCCATTACCCAAGGGACCGTGTCCGAGCCAAACGGGCTGCTGCTGCCCCCGGTGCATGACCTAGCGACCACTGTCGAGTATCTGCAGTACCAGAGAACAAAAACGACGCTGATAGCCCTTCGATGGGAATGCGCGCCGTGGTACATCGACGCTAAGGCAGCTGTGCATCGAACGAAGTACTGCCCCACGGTTCAAACCACCACAATAGTGAAACCATTTAGTCACTAGTGGTTTTTCACTTTGAATGGAAAGAAGCAGCGCGATAGAAGTCAAGCCTTCTCTGTTCGAATGACAGCAACCCATGAGCGGGCAAGTAGTAGAAAACAAAGCCACAGCATCACCTGCCAACGGGCGTCACGAGCAAACAGCCGAAAACCAAAGACACAAGACACGCGCACACCGGTCCCCGATCGCTCCTCCATATTCACGGGCAGGCCTAAGGCCATCGGCGTCCACAGACGAGCTGCAACGGCGCATGTTGCGCGAAAGCTCTGTCTCATCCTCGCCATCACGGCTGGACCGCCAGCCGAGGATGTCGCCGGCGTCGAAACGCACCGGCGTGGGAGGCACCACAGCCACTTGACGAAGACGCGCGACTTCCTGACGGAACAGGTCAAACGCAGCCGCCCACTCCGCAGCAGCGCTCATGGCAAGAGCCCACACCGTCATGGCGCCCTCTAAGAAGTAACCATGGGCATGACGGACTTCCGGACGCAGCGCCTCCGTCCGGCGATGCCACGCCGAGGCAAGAGCGGGCGTCCTGACGCCACGAGGCACTCGCCGCCCGTCTCTACGACGGCTGGGACCTTGGAGAGACAATACGGTCGCCGCCTCGAAGGCCTCGACCGACGACCACACGTCCTCAGTCTTGGAATGCTCATGTCCTCTGGACGCAGATGCGACGCTCGCCTCAGGCACCGGAGACAGCAAGTCACGACGGCTCGTCGAAGCGGCGCGACGGGAAAGCCCACCGGCCGGACGCGTCCCGCGGCGGACAAACCCTCCCTTCCGTGCGCCGCCGCGGCAGGCGATTCTTTTTCGTCATCCGTTCCAGCACCCCAGGAGGAACGCGACGCGAGACCCCGTCAAGGGTACTTCTGCGTGAAACCGTTTTCGGCGGTCGATTCTAAGACAATATGCGCTTGACGAGCCGCACGCGTCTGCTTGTCACGTAGGATGACGTCCTTCACGACGATGGTCCACGGGAAGACATCCGTGGCCTTGTGCATCTTGTGGAGCATGTCCAACATCGCTTGGCCGCCCGGCCCACTGGCCATGTGATGCAGATCCAACATTGAACATACGCCTAATGGCTGTGGCATCGAGCAAGGCGAGCACCTGGTCGGTCATCTTGGTGTTGCACCCACCCGGCCGCCAAAGAGTGGTACTACTTCGCGGTGATGACGTGCCAAGCGGCGCTGAACTCATCGACGAGCTTGTGAGACAGGTACGATAATGCGTTATGCATCTCCATCCATACCCCGCGGTTAATCCATCTCTGCGGGTACCGCGGGCACCACCGCGACAAGTCGAAAGGAAGAGGCGCCCGGATAACGCCGGAGCACCAAGCGGTGGGGAAGAGCCCGCGGCTGGTGATGCGCGCAGTATCCTGAGCACGCCGATGGGTAGGAGCGTAATTCGGCGCCCGAAACGGGGAGGTCAACGCCAGGGACCGAGCGTCCAAATGCCCCTCTACGGCGTGTTCCGCTTCATTCTAAACCTCGATAAGCTCCTCGACGTACTCCTGCATCCCAGCATTGTTGGCTAAGGATACCGACAACTCCTTCGCCATAAGGCTCGATAGGAAGACGGCCTCTGACCAAGCCCGACGCAAGCGCCCAAGGTTGTTGGGCGCCTTCTCAAACTTCCACATCTGGTGGCCACCAAAAAGAGGCGCCCAAGCGTAAAGACTCGTATGGAAGTCATGGAACGGCGTTTCGTAACGGACCAGTTCGATGGCGTAGTCCAGGACTTCGTACGCTGGGCGCGCCTCGCCTCGGTTCCCATAGTTGGAGACCCCGTGCATCTCCGCCACGACAGCGTCGACGTCGTCGTCCTGCGCATCGGCAAGGACTTCGATAAACCCCGGCGGGGTGCCCCAATGACCGTGTTTAAGACGAAGCGACGCCACGCGGCGGTTGTTCATCTCCGCGACCATAAAGGTGCCGTCGCTAACGAAGGGGATGGCGTCTCGAGACCCAGTGGATTGCGGGCTGAAATATGCACGCCAGATGGGCCACGGCCCTGCCCCCTCGAGGAGCCGACGTTCGGCCTCTTGGTCTACCGCCTCGTCAGAGTACTCCGTATAGGCACCGCCGCCGCGCATGTCGCGGCCATTGTCGGCTGAAGACCCGGCCCGACGGGACACCGAGTCACTGCTCTCCAATGACCTGGCCCGCCCAGCCGGGCACATCTCGTCATTGGCATCATTGCCTGTCGATTCTGCCGCGCCGGCCGCGTCAGCCGTCTGGATGTCCCTGCCGCCGCGGACCTCCATCTTGGCCTTGTTCTTGCCGTCGGCAAGCCGCGCCAAGGGGTAGCCCCGGGCCAGCACCACACTCCACCACCGTCAAGCACCCCACTCTTCCACCCCCCCTCCCTCACGACCAAGGGTCAACCAGCAGGGTTACAAACCGCGCTCCCAACTCCTCAGTGGCTATAAGCCCGACCCTGTTCCCCCGCCCGTCTTGGGCGTCAAACGCAGCGACGCCCACCTGTCGAGTTCAAGGCCGTGACAGCCTCGCCTCGCGACAGGCAGGGAACGGCAGAAGGGGTACGTAAAGGTCAAAAAGTACGCAGGCGCAGGCCACCGCTACCTGCCCAAATGGGCTACTCAACTCCGGCGCCGAATGACACGTGCAACAGGACGAGTCATCGCCGTGCCCGCCGCCCCGGTATATATGGCGCGCGGCGAGCCCAGCGGCCCAACGTGTCGCCCCCCTCTTGCCTCTGCGTCACGCGGGGTGCAAGACCCCCCCTGATGAGGAAGATTAAGCGTCTGTGCGGCAGCTGCTGCCCCCCGGTGCCCAGAGGCTGCCCGTGCTCGCCCACCGCACTGTCGCCCTTCGGCGCACGGCGGCCACTCTGGGCCGCTCGCGACCGTTCAGGCGGATGGCTCGATCATCCCGCCTCTCAAGAGAGAGTTAGGGGTCTTCCCGGCTGCTCGTGCGGGCGCTGACCAATCCAAAACGCCATCACGTCCGTTCGAGCATCGTTACGCGAGGTGCTGATTGGCTGCCACCTGTAGCGGTCGCGGTGGCCGATCGACAGATCTGCGCCCATGCGACGGCATTTCTCGAATCTCCATGCAGGGGTATGTAGCATATCCCCTCAATATTGGTATTTTTGGCCCGGTAGTCCCCCTGACTGGTCAGTATTCAAGAGGAGGATTGAACTGACTTGTGGCTCGCCCTTTTGGAGTTTAGTTCCGTCTTGTATATCTTTCCATTCTGTTATCGTCTCTTCTTCCGTGGTTACTCGATCCTTATGATCGCTAGGGCGATCGACCCCACCCCTTTACCGCCTGACAATGGAAGCACCCTGGGAACGGGGCTCGCGGTCGTTGGCACCCTCAGATCCGCATCGGATGTTGTACGAACAACGAGTTCTAACGTTTTCGCACCGTCCTGTTGTGCATTCTGACACAGGACTCCATGTGTCGCATGAAACGCCGTGTCACTCCGGCCCACAGAAACAGATAGGGACACCTGCCCAGCTCAAAGAACCCACCCGCACACCCGTGCTCTACTCTCGCCCGGTGACACGGTCACCTAGGCAATCACCCTAAGGCGCAAAGAGGGAGGAAGGACGTGAGAACACAGTTATGGTTTTGTGCGGAAGCCGGGCCACGGGCGCCCCGCTGTCCCCTTAAGCTATCCGAGCAAGCGGGCCCAAATGGCCCCGAATCCCAAACAGTAGCCTTCCCAAGGGGAGATCTGTGGATCCATACCAGTGGACCCCCCCTACTGTATAGCAAATAATTCAAGCAAATGACGTGCAAATGCAGACGACCCACAATCAATCGAGATCCCAACCAGCAAGGAGAGCGCCACCTGTCCAAACAGGGGCGTGACATGTCATCCGCGTGGCCCGGCGCCCCATCGACCTCCTGGCCAACAAAGGGGCTTGGACCGGGCCGCGTAATGCGACACCATGATCAATGTCATGCTCTCTTTAAACCAGAAGGCAAATGGTTGGTGCAGGAAACGATAGCGTCGGAAAAGGACGCTTAAAGCCCGTTCAGGGGCTTTTCTGACGGCCTCTTGTTGCTTCCGAAACGTTTTGTGCTTCTTTTTTTGGTCATTTGTATTTGCAGTCTGCTCAAATTTGCCTGTCTGACTCCGAAGAGAACGTAACCAGGACGGAACACTATTGGACGTCCGCACGTATCCTTTTGAATGGATTGCTGAGAAACTGTCGTGATTGCAATCTGATCCGACCCGGACCGGAAAAATGGAGCAGCCTGCAGTATGTTCCGATGAACATGCGCTAATCGGGGTAAATGCCATCCGTCAAGTAGTAAAACCAGGTGAAAGCCATGCCGGGGATCGTACAGATGGGATGGGAGGGTCGCCAAGTTCCAAGGCCAATGCGTCGAAAGAGCGTCGAAGCGTAAAGGATGCTCCAGTCTTTCTTGGCGCCTGGGACGCCAACTTTCATGGGCGTGCAGTACAGGTAGTCGTCGTACACTGCCTCCGTTTTGAGAGAGGGCTTCCTGGATGTACCTTCGTGGTTTCCAGGCCACCAGACTGGGCCCGCGTCTTACTGCCCGTCCGCAAAGTCGAGACATCTTATGCCACCAGGGAAACCCAGAAGCTCGTATTCTGCGGCAATCGGCTCCAGTTCGTCTGCCGACGGGTCCCGTAGGTACTCGCTCTTGAAGTGGTGGAAAATTGCTCGAGAGAGCTGCTTCATCGACTCTGTGGCTGTAGAAGATCAATTTTTTGAGGTAGTTCCAGAATGCCGCGGACGTCTCACCATCGACTGGCTGCATCAGCGCAGCAAATATCTTTTGATCTGTTTAACACGGTGCGATCTCCGCCGCGTCTCGCCATTTATCAGCAAAATAGGCCTCCTTTGTCAGGCTCTCCGTTAAGCGCTCAATCATCTGCCTGAACATACACTACTGCTTGGTGAAGCGTGCGAATGAAGTAACCGGCTGGATGTCGCCACATCGGAAACAGTCATCTCGGTCCAGCTGCTCTGCGGCCTGCAGCAGCAGTAAGCACACCTTGGCGACCCGACCCAGAACCGATCCGCCACGCCCGCTCAAACTCACCCGTCGGCGGCGCCGAAGAACGAGGCGAGACACCAAAGCGCACACAGCTGCGGCGACCGCCACAAGCGATAGCACGACTTTCTCCGCGCTGGATGACTAAGGCGACGAGGAGGACCAGAGCGCTGGGGTGCTTACAACGGGATCCATGACAACTGCTGGTCGGGGGAAGAGTAGGGGGGTGTGACGTATGTGGATATTTCGGGGACGTGCGCGGCGCTCGGAGTCGCTCGTGTGGTCGGAACGAGGTGCCTTCGATTGATGAAAAAGCCCGAATCATTTGGGTGGTTTCCTCCAGGAAAAGTAATGATAAATCGGAACATTCAGCAAGCGAACCCATGTTCTCGCGCGAGAACCGCTGGGACGCAAAGATCATCCGCAGCACCATACATTACTGAAGCTACTCATATCTTGCCACAAATCCGTTAGAAAGTGCTATCTTTTAGTGTTGGCGCGCACCGCTGGGCTTGCGCAAACCATCTCGCGCGGCCGACGGGCCGCTGTCCTCCACAACGACAAGGTCCGGCGACCCAACCCCCCAGATCCCCACTCCTGGCATGCACAAGAAACAGTCCCATGGGCTTTGTAGGTGGCCGGGTGGGAAAAAAGTATTCAGAAACACCGTGGTGCTCTTAGTGAGCGAAGAAGGGCGGAAGAGCACGGCGCGGAGACACCCATCGCGGCGGCTTCCCGCGAGGTAAGGGTTGGAAATGCTGTAAAAAGGCGGCCAGCACGATAAGACTTCTTTCTAAAATTAATATTGAAGCACTGTTCCAGGCTTCTACGCTCTGCGACCACCCCAACTGAGCGTCGGAGCCCTCCACGGGCACCACAGTAACCGGACGCCCTTCCCATCTATGGCAGCGCTGCTCAGGGGCTGGTGCATCACCTTGTCGTGGAAGAAAATCGTTCACAATCCCCCTCGCACACCTGTCAGGCGTTGCAGAAAATTTCTGAGGCCGTTATGCGCCACTGAGGCTGCTCAACGGCCAATAAAATCTTGAGAATTTCTCCCGTGTGGAAGATTCGCGCCAACGGAAGTCGCATATTTTTTTTGTAGCTGACAACTTTCGGCAGAACATCTTGCTCAACAGGGTACACACATCCGCCTGCAGCGGCGGCAGCTCGTCGTTCCTCGTACGCACCATTAGCGTGTCTTACATCCCCGTAAAAACTGTAGAAATGTCGCCTCGAGCCGATATGGGCAGAAGGAAGAGGCCAAAATCTCTCTTACTTCGCGGAGTCTCATTTTTAGGTGTACGATCGTGGTTGGTGACATCCTCCCATGTCCGGTCTTGTGCAGTCAAAACGTTTTGCAAGCTCTGACGTCCTTGGTTGATCCATCAAAGCTGGCGGCGGATATCCTTGTTGTTTCCGCGCCGTTGTCGCAATGGCGCAGACAATGACACATCGATAAGCTCTTCTGTGTAGCCATTTCTACCGACGAAAGACGTCCAGGATTGTTTTCATTTACAGGTCTTGCCGCTCACAGCTCTCAAAGACCCGGCATTCTCTTTCGTCTTTGGTCTTGCCTCTTGCACCAGCATCGCTCCAGCTTTGCGGTGGCGGCCCAGCGTCGGACGACTTTTCCGTCGACAGTGAAGTCCAGCCCAAAACACGAAGTGCCTCTTTTTGCCAGCGGTATCTTCATGGCCTGGTGGCACGTCCGGTTTAGCCACCTTTCAGAATAGCCTTCGGATACTCGCCAAATGCCAGGTAAGTGCGTTGGCAGCACCACCGACGCTCACGAGTGGATCGGGAGACCCTGACAGGATGGCTCTCTGGTCGTGGATCTACACGACAGAATGGCTGTCTAGGGCACAAAAACACTGTTAGAATGCCAACCCCTCCGAGCGAAGCTGAAACATAGCACCTCTCAAGGCACCGACAACTTTCCAACATCGACGATGGATGCGACTACCAGATCTGTCCGTCAAGGCAGCCGTCCGGACGTCAAAATTACGATCAATCATCTTGTGCCCGCGGGCTTACAAGAAAGCGAAGGCTCACAGCACCAGTGTCTACTCTACAGAGCAGTGGGCATCAAATAATGACCGGATAGCACAAAACGAACAGCTGCTTCACAACCGGACTACCGCAGATGCCCAGTGGATGCGCCAACGGCAAGCAGCCTGCCCTGAGTTCGTTTCTAAAGTAAAAGTGAGTTGCAGATGAAGAAAATGAGGCGAAAAGAGTCAAATGATGCCCGCGGTAGAAGAGACACTAGCGGCGGTCAGGGCCCTCTGACACCCCAATGTAGGCGCCGGTTCAGGCATCAAGACCAAGGTGGGTCCTATCAATGACGATCCGCCCGTCAGAACACGCCACAATCGCATTGCGGCGCCGCCTAGCCCACCACTTGCGGCAAATATCGAAACCATCAGATGCCGCGAGTGGCCCCAGCCCGCCACAACCACGCATCAGTATTCAACGCCAGTGCCCCCCCCCCAATCGCGAGTAGCGTGAGACTCAAACCACGGTTCACACCGCCGCACTTGTCGATTTAAACTTTTGGCCGTCCTGCAAATGTTGCAGAAGACGTTCAAATCGGTCCCTATGACCATGGAGTAACTGACCACGCCGACTCAAAGATCGCCGAGCCCTGGTCGGCCAGTGGCGTGCCTCTCGGCGAATACATGCATATATAGTCTGTAGTGACCGCAGTTCTTCATCACAGATAGATAGGACGCCGTTCCTTCTACACAGTGTACGCGGTAGCAGAACAGAGAATGAATCGGTACTGTCCTCACCCGTATGTACTTTCACCTGCGCTCCGTCCCCGTCCCCCTTTCCCACTTTCGTCCTCCCTCCCACACTATCCTACTGTTCTTGGTCAAAGAAGCAACATCTGTTCTTCCCATCAGCGCTACAACTCTTTGAAGCCGCACTCCCCTCCCCAAAGCGGCTACCGTCGCCCAACACAGCCCCGTCACCACAATCACCCCCGTTACTGTGGGACCACCACTCTGGCCCCTGTCCGAGATTTCCCCCTCCTTCCCTTCCTATGGCGACACCGGAATGAGACTAGGCTCAGTGCAAATTCCACTTTCGCGGCGGTAGAAAGCGCAGTGGGGCCAATGCCAGCCTGTGAGAGTGCCAGGAGGACCGAGCGGAAGATTGAAGAAGGGGAGGGGGGGTGGGGCAGAGGGGAAGGGGAGAAGAGGAGAAAAAGGAAGGGGGGCGGATTAAGGCGGACGGTGTGGTGGCAAGCAGATGGATGGAGGAAGGGAGGACGACGCGCGGATGGATGCTGACAGGGTACGTGGTGACGGGCTCTTCAATTAAGGTTGACTTGGCCCCAGATTCTGCGCGCCACGAGTGGTCGGCCTCAGGGCGGACCACGCTCGGCGGGAAAAAATATGACTGGCCACAAACAAGGGCCATTCCGACCTGTGGACATATTCAGCCAATAACAGCACTCTGATAGAAGTTTTCCGAGTCGATTCGATCACAGTGCTGAAACGTGCACTCAATTTCATGGTGTGGTCGCGCGGGTGTCGGCACCTTGCGGTCGCCTTTGTTGTGCTCATCGAGAGGAGCCGCATGTGGCATGCCACTGCCGCACACCCGCTGCCGTCTCGGAGCGCTCCCAAGTTCCCGCTTGGTCTCACCTTAGTCCACCCATATCCCGTTGACCTTCCCCCCTCCTGTGGTAGGCACCCTCGCTCCTCTTCTTCCCCTCTCGCCCGGCTCGGAGAGGCATTGGCGGAAGATACGGGGCGGTCGCCTTTTTGGGGTGGGGCTTGGCGGTGTGGGTGAGGAGGGGGGGGGTGGAGCGCATGTCACAACTAGCGGCACAGTCGTGGGACAGTCGCTGCTGAGATGGGAGAGGCGATGGTGGCGGCGGCGATAGCAGTCGTGGTGGAGCAGACCGCTGCAGCGATCGACGAGGCTGTCCCTCGGGGAGAGTAGGGCAGGGCGGCGGGGATCGAATAGAACGCGAGGACGAGAGTGTCTGTAGCTACGACCAGAAAAGAATAAAGGACTGGGGGGGGAAGGCGTACAAAGAAGAAGACAGGGTGGGGAAGAGGACGACGGCGGGGTCGCCATGTTGACGGGCTGTACACGAAAAATCCTCGAACAGAACCTAACAGCCGTTTGAATCGCATGCAGGAAGTATATGAACTCAATTGCTGAAGCCCTACGTACTGAGTGTGACCGGCGAGAGTCGCTTCACACCGAAATCGAACGCTGGCCTGCCTTTCGCCGAGGTTGAGCTGGCGATGTCAGAAACACCCTATCTACGACCCCGAAAAGGCCGATTTGGAACCCTCCTTCAACTGCTCGAGTGCAGAATCATTACGCCAAGTCCTCAAGTATACCCCTTTCAAGAAATCGTGAGCGCACTAGGTTTAATGAACCGCCAACATCCCCAAACGGCCAGCCGAAAATGTCACGTTCTGGTGTTCTTCTCATCACGTGCATGGAAAAAACGGAAACATCATTGACCAGAAGATCGATTATTGCATCGACTCATTTATTGAAACTATCAATTTCAATTAGTCAACAATTCTAGTATAGTCTTTCCACTTACACGTTTACCCGCCTGTTCTCTCCGAGGCGTTCCCTCGCCGCCGTCCCCCGCAGCGTGGGGGCGATAGCGGCCGGGCGCCGGGCCGGCCGCGCCCGACCCGACGCCAAAGTGGGGGAGTCGTCGATTGTGCCGCCGCCCGTCGAGGCGTTGCAAGCAGTCATCGCCTGGTAAAAAATGAAAAAATAGATGTATTATACTCAATGACGGAACAACTGATCGTATACTTTATCATGAGGTAAATGGAACATTTGAAGGTGCACCTTCTGTGCACCTTATCCATCTTCCATACAGCGATGGACAAGCGTACGCTTTCTGGAATATGTTGAAAAACATTCGACCAAGCGTACTTGCAAATTTGGGTGCTGCTCTGGTCCGACGTGTAGTTGACAGTTCGAAAACTTAGCGAATCTGTTGTACACTCTTACTTTGGGATTGTTTGAAGTGCTATTTCAACAGTCCGCCGTTTGTTGGACAGTGGTTGACCAAACTCGTGCTCGAACATGCAAGTTTCGTACTTCTACCTGGTTGACACTCGGACCTGTGTATGCCACAACTTTCCCGGATGATGAAATCTCACGTGTTCCTTCGAATCTGACAAACTACGGGTTGGTGTACATTCTCGTGTGCTGTGAAAGTCTAGCGTTCGTGTGCACACCCGAACAGAATATGCGCGTATGCGTTAGGGGTTTCCACGCGTAATTGGCTCATGCGTGCGTCGCGCGTAATATTCAAGCGTAACTCGGTTACGCCCTTTTTCAAGAGCTGCTGCTGCGGACTCGCCTCGCTCCGATTTGGTTTTGAGATCGATACGCTATCGGCCATTTTTCAAGCGAGTGTAGTCAGATACGCACTCGCAAAATATTCACCATCTCTCCGAGCTTAATACACGATGCGGGGGGGGCGGGAGGGATGCATCAGGCAGTGTTCGGCGTGTTGGCCGGTCGCAGACAAGCCGCCCGTTGGAAATGGCACGTCCATCACCAGCGCACACCCACGCGAGCAGCGCACAACATGCAATCTTGTCCTCCACAGCATGGCCTGACACAGGTCTCACATGCAGTTGGTCGACCCGCCCATGGCGGCCCGTGATTGGAGCGAATGTGGCTTTCTGACAGGCACACGTCACCCCCCTGGAGTGCAGTAATTCAGGACACAGCGCCCCACGGGGTCGTACGGGGCGTTGACGGCAGTGCTGACGTGGCGACCATGTTGCCGAGTTAGGCGGTCCACCCATCGTAGCGAGTAGTTTGAGCCACACCACTTTAGACTGCTGTGTCGGTGCCGTTCTGGCGAGAGTGTGCTTCGAGGGATCCCGCTTGTCTGTTTATGAGCGATGCGACACACCACGGCAGGATTTTTCCTACCCAGCTCTGGTTATCCGTCAAAATACTAAAGTCGAGGAGTGATGTTTGACCCACAGGCCGACGATTCAGATACGCTCGTCCAACAAATACGCTGTCGTATACTTCTCAAGCGTACATACGCTTGACGCGTACGCTCACTGCCAGAAAACCTGTCCATTCGCTTCGGTGGAAGTCCAGAGCTTGTTGTGCACATTCGCTGCCCAAGAGCCTACACGAAAAAAGATACGTCAATCCAAAAGTGCTGCGCTTGGAAACCCCTAGTATGCGTTGGAGGGAAAGTACGCTTGAAAACCCTTCGTTCGCATCTGGAAGCGCACAATCTGGTGCGTCTCCCATTTCTTTTTTATTGGTAAGGTGCTGCCATTTCTTTCGTACACAAGTTTTCAGCACATGCCTGCCCTAGTGTCCGTGCATTTAATTGGGGGGCGTGATCGTCACCTGTCGAAGCTACAACGAGTGAAACTTGCCTCCATGACACGTCAGGAGGTGCCGCCTCTGCTAACACTGTCAGGGGCCCTTGTGGCACCGCAGAGGGTCCGAGTGGGTCACATTTCATTATCGGACCGCTGCAGAAGGCCAGTGGGCCGAGAAAAAAGAAAAAACCGCGATGTTTCATTTTTGGGACACGCACCATACAGTCGTTCTCTAAAGAATCCCGCACTCCAAGAGTTGGTCGGCGAAGTTTTCGAAGCCGGCCTCTGCGAGGTCGTAGAGGCGGTGTATCGGCCTTTAGAACAGGCCGCACCAAGGGGATTTCGGCAAGGGTATTCCCCGAGTTCTTTTTTCGGGTATGTGCTCGTACTTGCGTGATATTTTGGTGCACGCCCCTTACCCATCCTCGGTGAACGACCAGTTGCCAGATACTCGCCAATGCGGATCTCGGAGGGTATCAAATAGTATTACCCGTACTCTCGATTTTGAAGAGTCTGGTACTCTTGACGGCCGCCTCCTGAATGGAAATTCCTGCCACAACTCCATGCGTGGCAAACAGCAAAGAGGCAGCGTGTGTGGGGGGCAAAATGGCAAACATCGCACATCCTGCATGTACTCGAAGCGAGCCGCAGCTCACCAACCATCTTCTTGGGCCCTTCGGCGCCCCTCCAGCGAGAGTGCTTTCTCACATCCTCCGTCGCGCTTTCCATTCTCGCGCACCACGCGGCACGGTGGTGGTCGTCCCCACACCGCTCCTATTTGTCTTGCCTGCCAAGTGAATCACGCTCAGAGTTTTGCACTGCCACCGCGAGCTCCACTAGATCCCGGCGCGGACGTAGTTGAAAGGGCTCGCGGCTCTGATAGCAGGCCGGACGGCCCTACCGACGGTGCTCTTTCGGGCAGTGGAGGCGACGGAAGGCCGGCACCGTGACAATATTAGTCGCTCGATAGATATTGACAACACGAAACTCCAAAGTTAACTGCACAAACGGGGTACTTTTTTTATTACCAGGTATATGCATACCCCCGCTGAGAACGATCTGAAACACCGACAACCCAAATTTTCAAGGGTATATACCCTTGATACCCGCTCGGAACTGGGAGATTCATCTCACTGTCAGCCAATACTCGTTGGCCGGATGCGAGCCAAATACCGTATTCATGGCCAAAACTGGTACCCTTGATGAGGCCTGATTTAGAACTCTTTCGCAACAGTTGGAATGCGGACGTTTTGAGAGAATGGCTGACCAGTACAGCGGTTCTCCCAATAATCCCACACTCCAACTGTTGCAAAAGAATTCCAAATCGGCCACGACGACCCCACAGAGGCCGATTTGGAACACTTTTGGAACAGTTGCAGTGTGGGATTTTTGGGAGAACGGTTGTAAAGCGAGATATCTGCAAGCCTCAATAGATGCAACTTGGGGCGCCCGTTTCTGACCCAGCACGCGGCCAGGGGCAGCAGAAGCACTAGCGAGGCGGAGGGTGCTGTGATGGAGCACAAGGCCTCCCTGTAGGTCCTCTGAACGACAGACGGAGGGTGCTGTGTAGGTGGCGCTCAGGGCGTCTCCACCGGGCCCCCCTCTGAACGAGCCCTCTTTGAGCTCAGAAAGAGGCTGCCAGGCGATTGGCTGCTCACAGGCGGCGCGTTCTGGGCCACACAGCAGCGGAGCAACCCGCCAGTGGTGCCCTACATGAGGGTCCTCATTTCCTGAGACAGCACGCATGGTCTTTTGTGGCACCCTAGCCCAAAGCCACACCGCCGTCCTGTACAACGACCCCTCTGTGGCGTCTGTGGCGTCTGTCGCGCAGGCTGTTGCTTACCTACATGCGCGGTGCCTGAACGACCTATCCCTTCTCGACGACCTTCCCCGCTCTCCCCTCTTCCGCCTCCCGCACACTCTGAGCTGGGCCTCAACACAACTACTTGTGACGGCCTATTCACGTCTTCCCGCTACCATGTGTATCATGGCCACTATCACCATCACGGACACGAAGACCAACAAGAAGGACAGCGTACTCGAAAAGCTGGAGGATTGTGGCAAACCAACTTGCGTCTACTCCACCGCGTACGACAAGGGCTCCTGATGTGACGCTCAAGCATGCAGGCTCGACAGCTGCGGACGCCACCACCACGTGCTGCGCGCGACGCGGCCGGCGTCCATGTCGGGAAAGTAATGCGGACTCGACGAGACGCCGGTTTTGATCGTAGCCGCGACCAACCACAAGACAAGGGGCGACCGCGCCGTCTTGGCGACGTGCATCTGCAGACCGTCTAGCAATGCTTAATGATGGGATGACCGAGGGATGCTGCCTGTTTTCTTTTTCCCCTCGCATGCTTACAAGTAGTTTTTTTGCGAAACATGCACGCACAACCAATAGTATCGGGGCGTGTGCAAAGGTAACGGGCGCTCCCACACAAGCAACAAAACCACCAGCACCACGAACCTCCGGCTACCGCCCTCGTCTGACACGATGCCGGTCGGCTAGGCGGCGGGAGGAAGCCCATGGCAGGCAGGGCGGTGGTTGCCACGACGAGGCCAGTGATGGCGCCGAGCGTGGCGGCCGCTGTGGCGGTGA
>Ga0209186_1000662_pt1 | contig 26840 bp, 19 predicted proteins | sample SidtaG_FD_187426 | JGI IMG/M metagenome (GOLD analysis project Ga0209186, IMG submission 187426) | Marine algal microbial communities from Sidmouth, United Kingdom - Sidmouth_Male2 metaG (SPAdes) (version 2) | ecosystem: Host-associated > Algae > Red algae > Unclassified | place: Sidmouth...
AACTCCCCGGCCGGTTCCAAGGCATTCCCTTCCGCGAGTCCGGCGACCCGATCCTGCACGTGTCCAATCCGGCTGGCATCGACAACCGCGCCCAACGCGACGCGCTCGACCTGATCCGCGACTTAAATCAGACCCGCCACAGCGTGGTCGGCGACCCCGAAATCACCACCCGCATCGCCGCCTACGAAATGGCCTTCCGCATGCAGTCCGCTGCGCCCGAACTGATGGATTTCTCGCAGGAAAGCCAAGCCACCCTTGATCTCTACGGTGCCAACCCCGGCAAGCCCAGCTACGCGAACAACGTCCTGCTCGCCCGCCGCCTCGCCGAACGCGGCGTCCGCTTCATCCAAGTCTACCATTCCGGCTGGGACCACCATTCCAACGTCGAAGGTGGCGTAAAAAACAAAGCGGGCGAAACCGATCAAGCCTCCGCCGCGCTGATCCAAGATCTCAAACAACGCGGCATGCTCGACGACACCCTGGTGGTCTGGGGCGGCGAGTTCGGACGCACCCCGATGATCGAATCCAGCGCCGCGCTCGGCCGCAACAACGGCCGCGACCACCACCCGCAAGCCTACACCATGTGGATGGCCGGCGGCGGCATCAAGCCCGGCGTCGCCCACGGTGCCACCGACGAACTCGGATTCCACCCGACCGAAAATCCGGTCCACGTTCACGATATCCAAGCGACGATCTTACATTGCATGGGCATCGACCACCAGCGGCTCGCGATCAATGTCGGCGGGTTGGATGTGCGGCTGACGGGAGTTGAGAAACACGCGCCGGTGCGTGGGATTTTGAGCTAGTAGCGCGTAAGGTAGCGCGCAGGTCGCGCCGTCTTCCAGACGGTGCCGAACCGCCTTCTTCAAGAAGGCAGGACGCGGCAATGTGCGGCGAATTTTCTCCCGCAACATTCGGTGTTGTTCACTCAATCATCGTCGAACTCGTCGAGCCGTTCGGCCATCTCGTCGAGAATCTTCTGTACCGAGTCGGCGCCTTGCGGATAGTGCTGACTGATCACACCCTGAACCTGATCCTTGCTGGCGACAACGAGGACAATCTGTATGCCGAAAACAAAGGTAAGTTCATCGACGATCTCAGAAAGTAGCAGGTCGTAGGTGGCAAGGACGATCATCTTGGCGGATTCTTCGAAGGGAAAAATTTGATACATACGGGCCAGGCTCGGAGGAACCGCCTTGAGCAGAAGCGGGTCGATTTCGCGGTCTGCCAGGTCCACCACCTGAGTTCCGAGTTGTGCCGCGATGACCTGCAACAGGCCGGGTTCGTCCATGAGCTCCCGCTCGATGAGAAGGTCGCGGGTCGGCGTACCGAGACGGACGTGTTCGTTCATGATTTCCTCCGCCTGCAACGTGGTGATGTGTCCAGCGTCCATCACAGCAATCAAAAGCGGCTCAGGGTCTCGAGCACCGCTGTCTTCGGGGGCATTATGGCAACAGTCATTGCAGTTTCTTCAGGAATTCGTTCAATTGTAGGGTGCACATCGTGCAGTCGCAAGACTCGAACCAGCATCCAGATAACACGACACATGAATGATTTCCAACCCGGCCAACGCTACCGCTCCGAAGCCGAACCCGAACTCCGGCTCGGCCGCGTTCACGATATCCAAGCCACCATATTTCACTGCATGGGTATCGACCACCAAAGGCTTGCGATCAACGTCGGCGGATCCGATGTGCGGCTGACCGGCGTCGAAAAACACGCGCCGGTTTCCGGCATTCTCGCCTGATCAGTTCACGAGAATGTCGTCCTCGTTCCACAAGGTGCGGTCCGGCCCGGCGGAACGGAGTTCGATCTGGCGGTCTGAAACCAGATGCACCGACAAGGGTGTACCCCATCGATCTAGCAATTGCCCTTCGTCGTCCAGAGCCGGGCAGTCCGGCGGCAGAAAACGGCTGCGGGTCGGATTTTCACCCATGAGCAGACGTGCTAGTTCCTGACTATTGACAGCCGGTGGCACCACACTGTGGACCCTCCGGTAGTCCGTCACCAACATCTGCAAGACGGCTAGATCATCACTTGGTGATGAGCCTTCCTGCCGGATACTGCGGGCGAAGGCGGTACTTGCGGAAATTTCCCGCACCGGGACTGAACTGCGTGAGCGCGAGACCTGATCTCGGGGTGACGAAGAGGCATGCGCGGGACGTAAGGCATCGGCAGGGAGCATGAGGCTGGCGGAGTTGACGATCAATCCCGGCGCGGAGTGCGAAGGATGCGAAGAAGAGGGACTGACCGGCCGCGCGCTGCGCCACACCATCGTGGCGAGGAGCAGCAACGCGGCGGAAAAGCCCGACAACAGAAGATTTCCGTGGCGGATCATAGGAAGGTCTCCGAATCAGCTGGGAACACGTTGCAGGAAGTTCAGATCGCCATTGGCCTCGAACGAGTCGAGTTGTGTCGTGGTGTCGGGGTAGAAGTTCGCCAATTCCGGGAAGAGATCGAACAGGACTTCGCTGTTTTGGTCGACCCCGAACCACTGTGCCAAACGGGCTGCATATTCGCAGGTCGCCACTTGCGGGATGTACCGCCCCTCTTGGTTGATCGACATGCTCTCAGACCCGTTGTCCAAATTGAGAACGGGGTAGTTGCCATACTTCCCGGGCCGAAATTCAATCTGTCCGGGTTCTGAGGTTTCTGGTCTCTCTCCCATGATCAGCGCGTGTCCGCCCCAAGCATGGTTGGTTCCGTTCAGGCTCGGAACAAGTGTCCGGCCGAAGTCGGACATGGTGAAGGTGATCGTATCGCCAAACTTTTCAGTATCTAACAACACATTGCGGAAGGCCATCATCGCGTTCGCCAAGGCGGACAGCAGTACCGGATGGTTTTCCAACTGGCCCGAATGGGTGTCGTAACCGCCTTGGCCAACGACGAAGAACTGCCGGTCCTGGCCGATCTTGTCATGGTTGATGATCAGCTTAGCCACGGCTTTGAGTTGGTCGGCGAGACCTCCAGAGGCCTCCGCGTCGGTGAAGGCTTGATCAATCTTGGCGTTCACCTCGGTATCATTGAACGCCTGGCCGACCAAACCGGCTTGGTCGTTCGCCGAGAGGAATTTCCGCCCCATGTCGGCATGCAGGGGCGCATGAGGAATCAAGGAGGAGCCGGCGGAGCGGGACATGATGGCACCGAAATCGGCCAGCCTGTCGGCATGGAAGTAGTCGTGGTCATTCAAGGCAGGCGCGGCACCTGGGGCCCGAACTGTGTACGGGATCACAGAACCTTGCGCTCCTGCAAGCAGAGAGCTGTTACTATTAACAGAGAACGAAGGGCTGACGGACGCCCCGGTGTTGAACTGCGCCTGGGTTGCCACCCATTCCGCAAGTCTGCCGCCCCATCCCGACTGGGTGGCGCCGTCCTCGCAAAAGGCCGTGTTCCAGAATTCGGCGGCGTTACTGTGGGAGGCATAGAACTGCGGAAACTGCCGCTGGCTGAGTTCGTCGTACAACTCGCCCCGCTTTGTCACCCGAGCAAAAATATTGCCGACATTGAGCAAGCAGGCAAGATGACCACCGTCGAAGATCTCTTGGAACTTTCTACAAGCCGGATTGAAGAAAAGATGGTCGAAGTGCGTGGTATCATTGTCAGCAAACACGCCATAGATCGGTAGATCATCCGCATTCTCGCTGGGCAATCTTCGGTACCCGATGTAATCATCGTATTCGGCGTGGCCCTGCCCAGGCACGATCATGTTGTTGGAGTCGTTGCCGCCGCCAAGGTTGATGCAGACGAGTGCTTTGTGGTCGTCCGATGATTCTTGCGCGTTGGCCGAGGACAACAGCGAGAGCGGGTGGAGCATTTGGGTCATACCGAGGGAAAGCCCCATGCTTTGCAGGAAGGAGCGGCGTTGGACGGTGAAGGGATTATTCATGATAGTTCCTTTGATAATGGAGGAAGGTGCCTTTTTTTTTTAAACGGTGGTTTCGATGGCTGCTTAGGATTGGATGTGGAAGAAGGGGCTCTGGACAATGTAGAACAGGGCCCGTTGAACGATGCGCGAGTCTGGAGGGTGAACCCAAAGCGGCGGCTGGCCCTCGCTTTGGATCACTTGAATCATCGGCAGGCATCCATTGACCATGATCCTGCGCATGTTCTCGTGTTCATTCCGGAACGCGGCTGGGCCGTGGTTCATGCGCTCGGCAAGATTGCCGGCGGTCAGAACCAAGTCGAAGTAGTCGATCATGTCCTCTGCAATGAGCCGGACAATTTCTGCTTCGTCGGTGATGCCATCGATCGCGGCTTCCGTGCGCACATCACTCGCACGGCGGGCGAGATGGTTCAGAGTTGGTCCTTGGTCAAAACGCGATGTCGCGTTGGCACAGTTGATACCTAGCGCGATGAGATACGGATGCCGTTCGACTACGTCCTCAGAGAAGGTTTGAGTACTTCCAGTAAGACTGCCGTATTTGCAGATGCGCTGGAAGTAGTTGGCCACGTTCATGATGCTGTGGTCATTCAGAATCTGAAATTCAGGAGCAAACATGCCCGCATCTCGATGATGGCTGCCCGACTCGATGTAGTCCGGCAAATACCAGTTGAACACGGAGGGAGCCATAAACGGGACTTGTATAATGCCCTCGGTACTCGAACCGCCGTCAATCTGGTAGTTCCTCGGTATTCCCCCCCCAGCCGTGTAATAGCACGCACTGGTGATGGCCGGGGCGTAGTAGAAGATGGCCGGATCCCACTTCTGGGTGAATTCCGCCGGAGGACTATCGATCCACTGGTCAAGGTAACTAAATTTCCAGCCGGATTGAGCATCCATCGCCCGTGCAAAAGTATAGGTCATCTCAAGCGGGCTGCGCTTCTTGCCAAACCGGGCACGCGCCACTGTGCCGGGGGCGGCAATGTCACGAGCTTCCGGGTCCATGAGCACCGCCGTGAGCATAGCGAGCATGTTGGATTCCGCAGGTGCCTTTTCGAACGCTCTGGTCACACGGTACAGGTAAGCACGACTGGGATTACTGGTGACCATACGCTGGATCATGCGACGACCAATGAACGGGCCGATATTAGGATGGCCGGCGAGTTGGTCAATGAACGTCGGCAAGTGGGAGGCGGAGGGGTTGTTCAACGCTGAGTCGTAGTTGGCACCGCTAATTTCCGGGTACTCTTGCCCCATGACCGTTTTGGCCAAACCGTCATGGTATTGCGGGAAGAACTTCATCGGGAAGGTGTATCCCCGCTGGTTGCCGCTGTTGCCTTGATGTTTGCCGAAGACATGGTTCTCCATCAGCGGTTTGCATAAATGGGGGTTGCCCGCATTGTCCTCCCAAACGGCGAAGTCGTATCCTGTCATAATACGAGCTGCCTCAATCACATCATTGTCCGAGTAGGTAGCGACCGGCACTGGAACGGCTAGGCCGTTGTCCCCGTTGGTGAATTCGATCTGCATAGATCCGTCCTTGAACAGTTCGACCAAGCCGATGCTGAACAGTTGCATGATCTCACGGGCGTAGTTTTCATCCGCATTGATCACCATTTCCCATTGCTGAAGTCCCTCATTGTAATCGTAGGCGTTCCGATTGGACCGATGACTCAGGTACGTCGCCATGATCGGATGTAAGGAGACGTCGTAGAGGAGGTCCCGGTAGTTGCCGAACGCATGCTGGGCCAGCATCTCGTTGTAACTCACCTGACCATGCGGCTTCTGCCGGACCTGGGGTCCGGCGGCGGAGACCACAAAGATTTCACTGAGCGCCGTCATCGCCCGTTCGCGAAGTTGCCCACGCGCATACAGGGTATCCGCCCAGGCGTGATGTCGACGACGGTTTTTGTCCTCTACTCCGGCATTATAGGTCCCATTGGTGGTGCCAATATATATCTCCTCAAGGAACTCGAACTGGCTACCCCACCAGAACATGTCGGTTTTAGGGATTGGCGGCAATTGCGTCTGGCCGGCAATCCAGGCGAGGTAGCCAGTTCGTCTGGCTTCTCCGCTGGCGCCCGGGCGGGCGGGGAAGTCCAGCGCTTTGATGACATTGTATAGTTGGATTCTGGTTTTCTCGGTCGCGCCGAAGGTGGCCTGCATGAGGAAGCGCACGACATCGCGGTGTAGTTCCTGGTCCGTGGGTAGATCAGCCAAGGTCATGTCCGTGGGGTAGATGCTGTAATCCGGCGGTTCATAAGAACCATCCGCAGGTCCGAGTTGGGCACAGAGTTCGCCGGACTCCTCGGGGGGGGGCTGCGGATCGGAAAAGACGCCAACTTTGATGCTGAACTCGTAACCAAGCAGAGCGTCGAGAATCTCCTGATTGGTCATCGGGACGCCCGAGCCGTTCCAGCCAATGGTCCATGGGTGGCTCGAAAGTTCCGCCGGGTAAAGGACGTCGGTGAAACGATCTGAAAAGAACAACAGAACCCGGTTGGGAGTGTCCCCCTCGGCAAAACCTTCCGTGTCGGTCGTGATCCGCGCCACCGAATTATCGCCGCGCAACTGGAGCGTCGACACACCACGCCCCTCGTCATCAGGACCGCAAGGGAGAAAAACCCCGGCAAAAAACCGTTCGTTTTCAGGGATGTTGGTCGCTTCCAGAATGCAACCCTCCACCAGACCGCCGGGGATGCCCGGAATGGAAGTGGTCGTGTCGTAAGTAAGTCTTGCGAACCGGAGCGAGTACTCGGCGGCACCAAGGTTCTGATCATCCGTGTCCCGTAGGGAAAGCTCCCAGTCGGCGGGCGAGCCGGTAAATGCTCCCTGCGTCACCTCAAGGACGATGTGGTATAGAGATCCGGGTCCGGCACAAGAGGTGTACGGGGCTTCCAGCGCCACGATATTGCCTGCCGGGTCCTTCAACCGAACTTGGATATCGCGTTCACAGGAGGCGCCATTCACCCGGAAGTACATCTCCAATGTGCCGTTCGACAACTGGGAACCCGCCGCAGTGCCGGGGTCCGAAAAGCGGACAACCGGATTTGAATCAAAGGACTCCATGTCCTCCGAACCAATCAAGACATCGTTGTCATCGATGATGACATGGGTTTGAGTTTCCACCGTGCCCGGCGTCCCCCCCGCAACTTGGTAGAGCCATCCCGGAAGAACTTGCAAGTTGTAGAATTCGGGAACTTCCTGAATGCTGTCCTGACGTGGACGAACGTAGACGTCCACAGGGAGACCACCAGGCATACACTGCAGTTGGAACTGATCTCCAACCTGGGTCACTTGAATGGAAGAATTCCCCTGCATTGCGGTAATTTCTACGTCCGCGAGGGAAGCGATACCCAGCAAAGGATCCGCATGGCCTCCCGTGAAACGGATCGGTACCGACAGATAGAGCGGAACGATCACCGCGTCGAACCTGCGCTGGAAGGTCAACCGGAAGTGCGCGGATTGGTCCTCCAATTCATAGGCTTTCGGATCGACCACCGTCATATTCACATGATACGCGATGGCTACAACCGGAGGGTGGCGATCGCGCATCAACGTCTCTCCGGTGTCGAGATCAGCTGCCAATACGTTTTTCGCTCCGGGAGATTCTTCGGCAGCCATGCGGAATACCATGTTCTCGCGACCTTCCCGGTCCACCTCGGCAAGCTGCAGCGGGACCGACAACAAATTCCGGTCCACCACCGCTAAATTGCCAGAGGGCAAAGACCATAAAAATCTAATATAGTCTGTCCCTTTGTCAGAATAGACCCGAGAGAGACGTAATTGAACCTGCGTCCCAGCGCGGTAAAAGACCCTTGGAGAGCGGGCGCTCACATGGCTTCCCGCCAAGCGGCCAACGTACTCACGCTCATCGACCTCCAGGGTCGTCGCTCCGCTGGCAGCCAACTCGAATCCATACGCCCCGTCCTCCGGAATGGTCAGCGTCGCCGAATATTGGAACCGCGTTCCCGCAGGCCATTCGCGCGTCTCAGCCTGCACCCCGTCCTGCCAGAGAATGGTCCCTCTTAACGGAACAGGAATCTCTGATGTCCCCTTGGATTTAGAGGATGTTTCAGGTCCCCAACGTTCTTTTAATAGCCCGCCAAAAACTCGCGCTTCAACAGGATCAACAATAATGCTGCAAGACTCGCCAGTCCCTTCGGTTATTAGGCCGGTGTCCGACCAATCCGGGGGATGCAGATCCGGACTAGTCTGCAAATGATAGGTGTGTCCTTTGTCGGAATCCCAATGAAGTTTTAAGGGGGATGAAAAGACCAAGCTGGAGCCGAAAAGGGTGACGAACCCGTATACGATAACGGTGTGCAGGGTGTTTCTATTCATTTATTGCCTTTGGTGTGTTCTGCCTTTTCGCAAACTGAATATTCACGAACATTAAGCCGAAACTGATTCGTGCTGATGATACACTAATTTGCCGAAAATGCTATGTGAAATTGTCACATATCGCGATAAATTTATTGAAATTCGCCAAATTGATCGAGTTGGTCTACCATTTAAAAAAAGAAAGGTGGAAGTTCCTCCCACATGTGGGAGGAACTTCCACCTTCCATCTTGACCGAACCAGCGCTACGTCGAAGCCCTCGCCTGAACCCTATCTTCTGCACACCACATGGAACCCGAAAACGACTTCCAACCCGGCCAACGTTACCGCTCCGAAGCCGAACCCGAACTCGGGCTCGGCCGCGTTCAAGAACGCGACGGTCGCCGGGTACATATCCATTTTCCCGCCGCAGACGAGACACGCATCTTCGCGATCGAATCGGCACCGCTGCGACGCGCCAGCTTTCATGTCGGCGATACCTTGATCGCCCCGGACGGCGCACCGTTCGAAATCAAAGCGGTCGAAACCCGCAAGGCGCTGCTTCATTACACCAGCACCACCGGCACCGAACACGCCGAGTCCGAGATCGAAGCATCCGCCGGGCCCTCGGACATCGCGGACCGACTCAAGTCCGGCCAAATCGATCCGAGCGAGGCCTTCGATCTGCGCGTGCAGGCGCAAAACATCCGGCATCGGATTCGCCGTTCGCCGGTGCGCGGTTTTGTCGGTGCAAAAATCGATCTGTTGCCGCACCAGGTACACATCGCCCACGAAGTGGCGGCCCGACCGCTGCCGCGCGTTCTGCTCGCCGACGAGGTCGGACTCGGCAAAACCATTGAGGCCTGCCTGATCCTGCATCGCCTGCATTGCACCGGCCGCGCCGAACGCATTCTCATCCTCGTGCCCGAGGCGCTCGTCCATCAGTGGTTCGTCGAACTCTATCGGCGCTTCCACCTGCTGTTCTCGATCTACCACGCCGACGACACCGACTACCTTGCCAACCAACTCGTCATCACCTCGGTGGAAAATTTAAGCTCTGACCCCGAAGCCGCGGTCGGCGCTGTCACCGCCGGCTGGGACTTGGTGATTGTCGACGAGGCCCACCACCTCGCTTGGTCGCCGGATGGCCCCTCCCCCGCCTACGCGATTGTCGAGGCGTTGGGCCAAGCTTCGCCCGGACTGCTCTTGCTCACCGCCACTCCCGAACAGCTCGGACGCGAGTCGCACTTCGCCCGGCTGCGCCTGCTCGATCCCGAACGCTATCCTTCGTTCGAGGCCTTCAATGCCGAAGCTGACACCTATCAGAAGACGGTACAAAAGGCCGAAGCCCTGCATAAAAAGGGCGATGCAAAGGCGCTGCGCAAGCTGCTGGACGAGTCCGGACCCGGTCGGTCGCTGTACCGCAACACGCGTTCGGCGATCAGCGGCTTTCCCGAACGCGTGGTGCATCCGGTCGCCGTCGACGACAAAACCGACTGGTTGGTCGAGCTGCTGCGCGAGAACAAGACCGACAAGTTTTTGCTCATCTGCCAGGGGCGTGCCGCCATCGAAACGCTCGACGCCAAGCTGCGCGAACGTATTCATGTGAAGACCGCTTTGTTTCATGAAGGTCTGACCCTCCTGCAACGCGACCGCAACGCCGCTTGGTTCGCCGAGGACGACGGCGCGCGCCTGTTGCTCTGTTCGGAAATTGGCGGCGAGGGACGCAACTTCCAGTTCTGCCACCACTTGATTTTGTTCGACCTGCCAACCCACCCCGAACGCCTCGAACAGCGCATCGGCCGGCTTGACCGGATCGGCCAAACGGAAACGATTCAGATCCACGTGCCCTACCTCGAAGACACCGCCGAGGCTCGCCGCTTCGCCTGGTTTCACGAGGGCATGAACGCCTTCGCCGCCCCTCTGCGCGGCGCTCATGTGATCATGGAACAGTTTAACGAACGTTTTGAATCGGGAGAGGACCTAAAAAAACTCACCCCCGCGACCCGCAGCGCTCGCGACCGAATCGAATCGCAGCTGGAGGCCGGACGCGACCGCCTGCTCGAGTTGCACAGCTGCGACGCCGAACAAGCCGCCACGACCATCGGACAAATTCGTGACGCCGAACGCGACCCCGAACTGCACGCGTTCCTGTTGCGCCTGTTCGATGCTGCCGGCGTGTTCCCCGAAGATCTCGGCAACGACGACTGGTTGCTTAAGCCGGGTCCGACCTACACCGGCCTGTTCCCCGGCTTCTCCGGCGACAGCGATCTCGCCGCCACCTTTACCCGCAGCCGCGCGCTCGCCCGCGAGGACATCCTGTTTCTAACTTCCGACCACCCGATGATCAGCGAGGGCCTCGATCAACTGCTCACGACCCCGCAGGGTTCGGTGTCGGCGGTGCAGCGTGAGGGTTCGCCGGATGTGAATCTCGAACTGCTCTACATGCTCGAGTGCCCCGCCCCGGCGCGGTTGCACCTCGACCGCTTTCTGCCACCAACCCCAATCCACTTTGCGGTGGACCCGTCGGGTTCGGAGACCGAACTCGACCCCTCGCCGGCGCCGCCCACCGATCCGCATTTGCGCAATCCGCTCGCCGAGCATCCGCCCTTGCAAGCGCTGGTGCCTAGCATGCTTGAGTCCGCCGACGAAATCGCAGACACCAAAGTCGCCGTCTTGCTCGCGTCCGCCCGCGACGCCGCCACTGAGATTCTGGATACCGAGATCGAACGCCTGCAATCCCTCGCGTCCATCAATCCCGATATTTCGGAGGACGATTTGGAGGTGCTGAAACGAGAGAAGACCGCCGTGCTCGCGGCGCTGCAGGCACCGGCCCTGCGGCTGGATGCGCTGCGTTTGGTCTTGTTCGGGCCGGGCACGTAGGCGACTCAAGAGCAGGTAGCGCAGCCTTCTAAGGCGGCGTCTGGACCGCTGACTTCTAGCCGGCCAGTCTTGCCTCTGCAGAGGGAAGCGGTTCGAACTCCCGCTTGGAAGCGTGAGCTACCTGCGCCTCCTGAATCGAATGCATTTCTGCTGACAGCGCGGGCGCCGATCCATATAGAGGCGCCACATGTCGACCGAACCCGATCCAAATTCCGCCCGTTTTCTCAAAGCCTGCCGCCGCGAAGAGGTGGACCGCGCACCGATCTGGTTGATGCGCCAAGCGGGCCGCTACATGGCCGAGTACCGCGCCTTGCGCGCCGAACACACGATTCTGGATCTGATCCACAGCCCCGAACTTTCCTGCGAAGTGACCATGCAACCGATCCGCGCGTTTGGGCTGGACGCGGCCATCATCTTCGCCGACATCCTGCCGCTGCTGGCCGAGATGGGGCTTGATTTGGAGTTCGTCAAAGGACGCGGTCCGGTGATCCACAACCCCGTTCGGAGTGCCGCCGACGCTGCGGCGCTGCGCCAGCTCGAACCCGGTTCGCTGCCCTACACGCTCGATGCAATCCGCCTCAGCCGCAAGGCACTCGCGCCGAGCAACACGCCGCTGATCGGCTTTTCTGGCGCGCCTTGGACCCTCGCCTGCTACGCGATTGAAGGTCACGGCTCGAAAGATTTTCTCGGTCCGCGTCGCTTCATGCACGCCGAACCGGCTGCGTTCGACGCGCTGATCGAACACCTCGGGGCCGCCGTGCAGCAATACCTGGTCGACCAGATCGAGGCCGGTGCGCAAGCGGTGCAAATCTTCGATAGCTGGGGCGGTATTCTCTCTCCGCTCGATTACGCGCAGCGCATCGCGCCGGTGCTGCGTTCGATCATTGCCGGCATCCGTTCCTCCGCGCCCGACATTCCGATCATCTATTTTGCCACCGGCGCAGCCAGCCTGTTTCCGACCATCCGCAACCTCGGCGCCGACGTGCTCGGTCTCGATTGGCGGGTCGAACTTGATGAGGGCTGGGACGCGCTCGGCGGTCCAGAGGCGGTCGCGATTCAAGGTAACCTCGATCCCGCCCTGCTGCTCGCCCCACGCGAACAACTGCTGGCCGGGGCAGACCGCGTTTTACACCAGGCGGACGGTCGCCGGGGTCACATCTTCAATATCGGACATGGCATCAACAAAGAGACCGACCCGGACAACGTGAAAGCCCTAGTCGACCACGTGCAGGCCGCCGGATGAATCCCCCCGCCGCAGCCCCGTTGACCATTATCGGTGGCGGCATGGCGGGACTCGCCGCCGCCTGGGCGGCGCAGCGCGCCGGGCGTGCGTATCGTTTATTCGAGGCCGGTGATCAGCTGGGCGGGAAAATCCAAACGGTCCACCGCGAGGGCTTCCTGCTCGAACGCGGCCCCGACTCCTTTCTCGTCGAAAAACCCGAGGGACTCGAACTCTGCCGCGAACTCGGTCTCGAACCCAGCTTCATCCCAAGCGGCGGTGAACGCGGGGCGGCACCAAATGTTTGCATCCTCTTCAACCGCGAACTCGTGCCCCTGCCTCAAGGTTGCCGCTTGTTCATCCCGACCGACCCCACACGGTTTCGCTCCAACCGCCTGCTCAGCCCGGAAGGGACCGAACGCGCGCTCGCCGAAATCGATGTGCCACCGCGCCCCGCCGATGCCCCGGACGAGTCCGTCGGCGCGTTCATCACCCGCCGCTTCGGTTCGGAAATGCTCGAACGCGTCGCGGGTCCGGTGCTCGCCGGCATCTACGGCGCCGATCCATTCATGCTCAGCTTGCACGCGTCGTTCGCTAAGTTCGCCCGCCTCGAACGCGAACACGGCAGCCTGATCCGCGCACTCGCAAACGCCGCCAAGCCCGTGACCATACCCGCCTCGGACGGAAAACGTCAGACCCCGTTCGTCAGCTTGGCGCCGGGCATGCAATCCATGGTCGACGCGCTGGTTCCACGCCTCACCGGCGAGATCCACCTTCAATCTCCCGTACAGAATCTCCAAACCTATGCCGGTTCGCCTTTGGTGCTTGCCGTACCCGCTGCGGCGGCCGCCAACCTGCTCGCCTCGGTTGCCCCTGAAGCAGCCAAAGGTCTCCGCGGACTCCGGACCGCGACCACCGCCACGGTAAATCTCGCCTACGACCTTGCCGCCATCGAGCCGCCCGTGGGCTTTGGTTTTATGAGTGTACTGGATGATCCCTCGCCGCTGGTCGGTTGCACTTGGGTGTCCAATAAGTTCGACCAACGCAGTCCGCCTAACGGGTTCCTCGCGCGCGCTTTCGTCGGTGGCCAAAAGGATGGCAGCCTCCTTGAACTACCGGACACCGAACTCAGCGCCCTAGTCCACCAAGAGCTCGCCCGACTCCATCCCGGCTTAAAGGCTTCACCTCGTTTCTCGCTGGTCACTCGCTGGAACCAAGGCAATCCACAATACGACGTCGGCCACCGCGAACGCATCGCTGCGGTTCGCACCCAGCTTCCAGAACACATCAAACTTCTCGGCAGCCCCTACGACGGCGTCGGACTTTCCGACATCATCCGTCAGGCCAACACGCTTTTTGAACAACCGTAGCCTCGAAACAGGAACACACATCATGGTCAAAATCACCGCAAGCTACCAAGGCGAACTCCGCGTCACCGCCACCCACGGCCCCTCGGCCGATACGCTCAACACCGATGCTCCGGTCGACAACTGTGGCAAAGGTGAGACCTTCTCGCCGACCGATCTGGTCGCCACCGCTCTCGGCACCTGCCTGCTCACCATCCTCGGGATTCAAGCCGCCAAACACGGACTCGATGTCGGTGCGGCCAGCGTCCACGTCGAAAAACACATGGCGACGGAGGGCACGCGCCGCATCGCGCGCCTGCCGGTCGAGATGAGTGTACCCGGCGAGGTGCCGGAAGATCTGCGCGCGCCAATTCTCGCGGCGCTGCACTCCTGTCCAGTTCACGCGAGTCTGCACGCCTCAATCGACGCGCCGATCAAGATCCAATGGGGATGATCAGCCGGGAACGAAGCACCGGATTCCCTTTTTTGAGCAGGGTAGATACTCTAAAATAGGATTACCATGGGGCGTTCGTTCTTACCGCAAACTGTTCGGGGAAAAATCAGGCTCTTATGCCTCATCCCGCTCCTTTTGCTCATGGCGTTGTCCGGTCGGTACGTCCATACCAAATTCTTGGACATCAAACGGACCGACAGGCTGGCGGAACGTCTTGAACTACATGCCCAAGCGATGGAGCTCAACCACGCCCGAACGCCGTTCCTGATCACCCGTGAACTGGCACGGCGAGCCCAAAAGCCAGCGCCTGAGCAGCCAGAGTTGATGAATCGGATTGCCGCGTTCCAGGAACAGTGCCGTTCGAGAAATCACTCGGGAAATCTGATAAAACGCCGGGGAAATCTTTACGACTATCCGCGCTTGTCCCTGCACGAGGGGCCACTGACGGTACTCCGTTTGCAAGGCTCAAAAAACGAACGCTTGCGAAAAACCGATGCCACGCTGCTTGGAAGAACCGGCGCAAATTCGCTCTATCTCGAACGAGAATTGGCATCGCTACTCCATTCCAGGATCCAACTGGACCGCCTCGACCTGACCAACGAGTTATCTCGGTTGAAACGACGATTCGACGAGGACATCGAACTGCAACGCCGGTTCATTCAACTTCAAAATCCGAGCCGGTTTGCTGCGCTGTGCAAAGCCGAAGACAACCAACGCCCGTTTAAAGAACCGTTGCACACGCCGTTGAAAATCTTGGAAAACCTGAGTCGGGAATTGGAGAGGGAAACAGAGGAACGCCTCGCCCGCATGCGACGCATCCATGAACTCAAACTCGGGGTGGCCATCGGACTCCTGCTGATCACCCCTTTGCTCATCTGGCTTTTGCTACGGCGACTGGACCACGCCATCATGACGCCGCTCGCCTCCTTGCAAAAAAAGGCGGCCCAGATCGGATCCGGAGAACGGATCGAACCTCAGCTGTTTGCGGAACCAAGCGAGTTTTCTGACATCGAAAAAGCCCTGCAAAAAACCCAACAGAATATCGACACGCTTCGAAGCGAACTGGAGCGTCTGGCCGAGTCCGTGCGCGCCGGCAGACTCGATATGCGTGGCGACCCCAGCGAATTCCAAGGCGACTGGTCTAAACTTGTCGTCGGCATGAACGACACGCTCGCCGAGGCCGAACGATTAAAATTGCGCGCTGATGAGGAAGCGGAGGAACGCAGCAAAACCGAACGTATGTTGTACCAATCCCAAAAGCAGGAGTTGATCGGCCGTATGGCCGGCGGCCTCGCCCACGATTTTAACAACTACCTCACCATCATCCGGGGCAGCAGCGAACTCATGCTCGACGAGACCGAGAACGAGCGCGAGAGCGACAGTTTAAAGGATGTGTTGAACGCGGCCTGCAACGCCAGCGACCTCGTCCGCCGCCTTTCCATGGTGGCACAAACCCACACCTTAAATCCCGAATCGCTGTCCCTGCGGAGCACACTTTTACAGACGGAAAAACTCATCCGACTTGGCATCAAAGATCACGTCGAGTTGAGTATCAACGAGCCCCCCGCACACGCGCGCATACACATGGATCCCAGCGCCTTTGAGCAGGTTCTTCTCAACCTCACCTTCAACGCCGGGCATGCCATGCCCGAAGGCGGGGAGTTGAACATCGACACGGCACCGGTTCTCGTCGATCAGGACCGAGCGGTGCGCCTTGCAGTGCAGCCCGGGCCGTACTGGCGAATCGATGTGTCGGACACCGGCGTCGGGATTCCCGACAACATACAAGAACTGGTGTTCGAGGCCTTCTTCTCGACCCGGCCGGGAAACGAAGGCAGCGGACTCGGCCTGAGCATGGTGCGCGCCCTGGTTCAGCAAAGCGGCGGTTGGGTGCACCTAGATTCAACGGTTGGCGTCGGCACGGTGATCAGCCTGTTTATCCCCGCCACCGAACGGGTACCCGAAGGCGAACGCTCGCTGCCCGCAAATTTTACCTGCGGCAACGGCACCATCTTGCTCGTCGAGGACCGTGCACCGGTGCGAAAATTCACCCGCAAAATTCTCACCCGCTTCGGCTATCATGTGATCGAGGCCACCAACGGCGACCACGGCGTTCTGCAGTACAAGGCCAACGAAAAATCCATCCAATTGATCCTGAGCGACGTGCTCATGCCCAATCTCAATGGCCCCGACATGGTTCGGAGAATCCGTAAAGACACCAATCGTCAATGCCCAGTAATCTTCGTCAGCGGCTACAACGATGTCCAATTGGAGGAGGGTTTCGATGAGGATCTTCCCGATTGCTCCTTCATGAGCAAACCCTTCGACCTGAATCAGCTTTCGATCAAAATCTCGGAAGAAATCCAAACGTCGCCAAACTGAGGCACGGCTGCGATTGCCAAATCAAAAATCCGCCTCTCGTAACTGAACAAAGCCAAAGAAAAAACGTCAGAATATGTAAGACAATCACTTTACAACTTACTGATTGATAAGTAAGATACCTCCATGGGAAATTTGATGAAAGAAGACCGATACACGAGCCTGCCGAGTTGGCCAATCAGCCTAGAAGAATTGATGCGCCTGCTAAACCGCGATGCGATCGACCAAGCGAAAACGGCTGCGGACGAACGCGAGAGGCCCCATCCTACCACCGCGTTCACGCTCGATTGCATCGCCCAGCAAGCGCCTTGGTTCAATCCGGAAGAACTCCAGATGGATCGGGCAGTGCACCCGCTATTCCGAAAGGCCGACGAGCTTCCCGAATGAGGATTGCCCCTTTTTTACCAACTGAACTTACTGATTGATTAGTTAACTGCCGACCCACTCGACCCACTCGACCCACTCGACCCACCCCAAAGAGAACCCGCCATGTCCACTACCGTCGACAAACCAAATACCAAACCGGACCACACCACGCCGGCCTCCGCCCCGCCCCTCGCGTCCGTAGACACCAAGTCCGCCGACAACGCATCGGAAGAGATGATCATCGACACCTCGAAGATGAACGAAGGCAAGCGCGCCGCCCTCGAACTCGCCGAGTCCTCGCGCGACAAACTACGCCGCCGCGACTCGTTCTGCGCCGGCTTGTTCATGGGTGATTTCGACTGGGAGAAGATGCACCCCTACCCGGACCAACCCGAGGAAGACCGCCGCCGCGCCGCGCCCTTCCTCGCCGAACTCACGCGCGTCCTACGTGACGACACCGACCCCGACGAAATCGACGCCTCCGGTGAAGTGCCGGACGAGGTGATCGACAAACTCGCCAAGCTGGGCGCGTTTGGCATCAAGGTGCCCGAGGAATACAGCGGACTCGGTCAGTCGCAAACCACCTACAGCCGCGCTGCGGTCGCGCTTGGTTCGCATTGCGGCAACCTCACCGCCCTGCTCTCGGCCCACCAGTCGATCGGCGTGCCACAGCCACTGATGATGTTCGGCACTGAAGAACAGAAGCGTAAGTTTTTGCCGCGCGTCGCCACCGGGGAAATCTCCGCCTTCGCGCTCACCGAGTCCGGCGTCGGTTCGGACCCGGCCCGCATGGCCACCACCGCCGACCCAACGCCGGACGGCAAACACTTCATTATCAATGGTGAAAAGCTCTGGTGCACCAACGGCACCAAAGCCGGCGTCATCGTCGTCATGGCCCGAACGCCTTCCAAGGAAATCAAAGGCCGGATGCGTGATCAGATCACCGCGTTCATCGTCGAGATGGACACGCCCGGTGTCGCGGTCAAACGCCGCTGCCACTTTCTCGGACTGCGCGCGCTCTACAACGGCGTGCTCACCTTCGATAACGTCAAAGTACCCGCCGAGAACATTCTCGCCGGCGAAGGTCGCGGCCTGAAAGTCGCGTTGACCACGCTCAACACCGGCCGGCTTACCTTGCCCGCCGCCTGTCTAGGTTCGAGCAAACGCTGCCTCGAAATCTGCCGCGAGTGGGCCGCCGAACGCGTCCAGTGGGGCGCCCCGATCGGCCACCACGCCGCCATCGCTGACAAAGTTGCGCGCATCTCCGCCAACATCTTCGCCACCGAGGCGATGACCTTCTACACCACCTCGTTGGTCGACCGGAAGGAGGGCGATATCCGTATTGAAGCCGCCATGTGCAAGATGTGGGGCAGCGAACGCGCCTGGGAAGACGCCGACGAAACCATGCAAATCCGCGGTGGTCGCGGCTACGAAACCGCCGCCTCGCAACGCGGCCGCGGGGAACGCGAAGTGCCGATCGAGCGCATCATGCGCGACACCCGCATCAACATGATTTTTGAGGGAAGTTCCGAGATTATGCGCCTCTTTATTGCTCGGGAAGCCCTTGATCCGCACCTCCGGATGGGCGGTGCGGTCCTCAATCCCAAACTGCCGATGAAGATGCGTCTGCAAAGCGCGCTCAAATCGGCCGGCTTCTACGCCTTCTGGCTACCGAAGATGTTTCTGCCGACCTTCCCCAAGCTGGGTTCCTTGCATCGCAAGCTTCGTCCGCGCGCCCGCAAGGCGGCCGGCACCAGCCGCAAGCTGGCACGCACGCTGTTCCTGCAAATGATGAAGTTCGGCCCAAAACTCGAACGCGAGCAAATTATCCTCGGCCACCTAGTCGACATCGGCACCGAGCTATTCGCCCAGTCCGCCGCCATCGCCCGCGCCGACATGCTGCTGCGCGAACGCCGTCCCGCCGAGGAAGTGCTCCCGGTCGTCGACTACTTCTGCCGCGAATCGCGTCGCCGGATCGACGCCCATTTCAAAGCGATCAAGAACAACGACAACAAGCGCGGCTACAAACTCGCCCGCGACGTGCTCGACCACAAACTCGGCTGGCTCGAGTCCGGAATTGTGAAGTAGCTCCGGCAGGAGCACTGACCCGAACCCCGAGGCTTGCCTCGGGTCTTTTTTTGAAATTTGAAATCGTAAATTTGAAATTCGCCCCAGGGCCTCCCGAGCCGATCGGGCTTGACCCCAGTCAAAGATATAGGTCCACGGCGCGTATCTTGTGACATGAATGCTCACCAACGCCGCCTGATCCTTGCCACCCTTCTCGCCGCGCTGCTGTTCCCAATCGCCAGCACCGCCCGCCCCAACATCATCATCGTGATTACCGATGATCAGGGCTATCCGGAGATGAGCGCACACGGAAACCCGAAGCTGCAAACGCCCGCCATGGACCGCATGCACCGCGAAGGCGTGCGACTCGAAAACTTTCACGTCGACCCGACGTGCGCGCCCACCCGCGCCGCACTGATGTCCGGTCGACCCGCCTTCTACTGCGGCGTCACCCACACCATTCTCGAACGCGAACGCATGCGACCCGGCGTGCAAACCCTACCCGAGGCCTTGCGCGACGCCGGCTACGCCACCTGCATGACTGGCAAGTGGCATCTCGGCGACGAGAAGGAATACCGCCCGCGGCAGCGCGGATTTGACGAAGTGTTGCAACACGGAGGCGGCGGCATCGGCCAGAGTTTCGCCGGCACCTGCGGCGACGCGCCGGGCAATTCCTATTTCGGCCCGTGGTTGCTGCACAATGGTGTGTTCAAAAAGACCGAGGGATATTGCACCGACGAGTTCTTCAACCACGCGATCCAATGGATGGACAAACAGCGCAAGACCAAGAAATCTTTCTTCACCTACATCAGCACCAACGCGCCGCACGGTCCGCTGCACGTGGAAAAAAAATACGAACAGCCCTTTCTCGACGCCGGTCTTAATGGCTCAAGCGCAAAATACTATGGCATGATTGTAAACATCGACAACAACCTCGGCAAACTCATCGACCAACTCGCCGAGTGGGAGATCGAGCGGGAAACCCTATTGATCTTTATGACCGACAACGGCCACACCGGTGCCGGCGCGCGCGTGTATCAAGGGGGAATGAAAGGCGGCAAAGGCTCGCTGGACGAAGGCGGCTCGCGCGTTCCTTGCCTGTTACGCTGGCCAGGGACCCTCGAACCGAAGGCCGTCAACCGGCTCACCGCACACATCGACGTGCTGCCGACCCTCGCCGAACTCGGCGAAGCCACCTTGACTCAGCCCGACGAAGTCCACGGAAAAAGTATCGTGCCGCTGCTCAAAAATCCCGACGCCGCGTTCGAAGACCGGATGATCGCCATGCACCGCGGGCGTTGGGCTATCGGCGAGAATCCCGACAACTTCAAGAACACCAATTTTGCGGTTCGCGGCGAACGCTGGCGGCTGGTCGGTCCTGCGCTCTACGACATGGAAGCGGACTACGCACAGACCACCGACGTCGCAGGAAAACACCCCGAGGTTGTCGCAAAGATGTCGGCCTTCTACGACCAATGGTGGACCGGCGCGCGGAAACATATGGTCAACGAAGACGGCAATCTCGACCAGCCGAATCCGTTTCACGTCATGTTTCACGAACAACAAAACGGGCCCGAACCCAAGATTGTCTCCAAGGATCGCTGGATGGCCAACGCGTCCAAAAAAGCGAAACCGAAGAAAGGCAAAAAGTCCGCGAAGTGATCTTCGGGCCGGCTTCGCCGCGTCGGCGCTTGTGCGCGTGTGTGTGAGTGTGTTGGCCGCTGCGCGGAGGCAAAAGAATTTTGGGCAAAGGAATGAGCCCTGTTGGGGGGGAGCGCTCTTTGGATCGGGAGCCTGAAAAGAGCCGCGTTAGCGGTGGCACCCTGAATAGCCCCGGCTGCCGCCCGTAGGGCAAGGCCGGGGTGGATGAACGTCAGACAAGTAGCCGCGTAGCGGTGACACCCTGAGCTTCGAAAATTTCAAATATCTTCGGCCAAGGCACGAACCGCCCGCGTCAAAACTGCCACCGCCACATCAATATGCTCGGGCGCAGTAAACTCATCCGGGTGGTGACTCAGCCCATCGCGACAAGTCACGAACAACATCCCAACCGGGCACAGCGGTGACAGCGCGACCGCGTCGTGCCCCGCCCCGCTTACCAGTTCGGGCACGACCGCCTGCTCGTGTGACGCGGCTTCGACGAGCGCTTCGATGAAACGCGCGTCACAGGGCACCGCCGGATTTTCCTGCCGCACGATCCACACCGCGTCCAATCGACGCTCCGCCGCGATACGTTTGAACGCGGTTTCCAATTCGGCCAAGGCGGCCTCGCGGACCGCGTTGTCGGGGTGGCGTAAATCCAACGTAAACTCGGTCCGACCCGGAATCACATTGCTTGCGCCGGGTTCGACCGTCAGTTGCCCGACAGTGGCAACGAGACCAAGTGACTCGGGATGGCGATGACCAACGCGTTCGACTTCGGCGATAAATTCGGCCGCGCCCGCGAGCGCATCGCGGCGCAGAGTCATTGGCGTGGTGCCGGCGTGGCCGGGCGCACCGGTGAGTTTGAGGGCGACCCGGCTCTGTCCGGCGATGGCAGTGACCACGCCGACACTGAGATTTTCCTGTTCGAGAACGGGGCCCTGTTCGATGTGCAGTTCGAGATAGCCGAGCAAATCTTCGCGCGGCTCCTGCTCGAGAAAGTCCGCAGGATCGCTGCCCCAGTCGATGGCGGCTTGGCGCAATGGAATGTTCTCAGCATCCGTGAGTTCGAGCCATTCTGCGGGGAAGCGTCCGCTGTAAAATCGCGAACCCAGGTACGCCGTCTGGTAGCGCAGTCCTTCCTCGTCGGAGAAGCCGACCACTTCCAAGGCGAAGGGCAGCGGCGTCTCAGCGAGTTCGGCCGCGACCGCGATGCCCGCGAGAACACCAAGCGGGCCATCATACAAACCGGCTGCGCGCACCGTGTCGAGATGCGAACCGACCACCAACGTTTTCGCTCCGGCGGCGCCCTCTGTCGCTTCGCGCCGACCGATCAAATTGCCGCCAGCGTCGCAGTGCACGGCGAGTCCGGTCGCTTCCATCCACTTTCGAACCAGCGCGTGCGAGCGCTTTAGCGCGGGCGAGAGAAAGGCGCGCGTAAGCGCGTCCGGTTCGTCACTGATCCGCGCGAGTTCGGCCAAACGATCGTGGATGTTGCCGCTCATCTCAAGAACCGCGATAGGTATTATAGGCCCAAGGCGAACAGAGCAGCGGCACGTGATAGTTTTCGTTTTCGGCGGAAATGCCGAAGCGAATGGTGACCACATCCAAAAACGGCGGCACGCCCATCTTCATCGACTGACCGAGAAAGTAGGCGGCGACGTGGAAATCGAGTTCGTAGGTGCCCGTTTGAAAGGCCTCGCCGATCAGCAGCGGGTCGTCGGTGCGGCCATCGTCGTTGGTGACGGTGTCGACCAGGGTTTTTTTCCCTTGGCGCAGAACGATGCGCACGCCGGCGGCGGGTCCGCCGTGAACGGTGTCGAGAACATGGGTGCTGAGTTTGCCGGTGGGCGTGCCGGCGCTGGCGTTTGGATCAGTCATATCGAGAATCTCCTCGGATCGGAAGTAGGCAATGTCGTGAACTTGGTGGAGCGCTTCGGCGCGTTCGGCGCCGAGTTCGTGGCGGACGCGTTGGCGGAAGGTGGCGAGGATCGCGGCCTGCTCGTAATTTCGAACGCAGATGATGAACGGAAAACCAAAGCGGGCGCGGTAGGCGGCGTTGAGTTCCTGGAACGCGTCGAAGTCCGCTTGGGAAAGTTGGTCGAGTCCGGCCGAGGCTTGTTCGGACGCGGAGGCGTGGGTGAGTTCGCCAGCCACCGCAAGTTTGCCCGCGAGGTCTGGATGGGCGCGCAGCAGTTCGAGTTTAGCCGCGTCGGACGCGGCCCGCACCACCGAACGAAACGCGGCCAACAAGGCTCGTGGAGAGTCGAAAGGCCGTTGCGCCGCCACCGCCTCGGCGATCCACGGCGAATGTTCGTACAGCCCGCCGAACAACTCGACAAAGGCCTCCGCCGGGAGCGCATTGATCTGTTTGAGAGAATGTTTTTCTGGATTCATGAGATAAGCGGACGAGACAACCTTTCATACGGGGCTGCAAGCGGGAAGATCAATGGTGGATGGAGTCGTCGGAGGCAAAAGAATGTGGGGCAAAGGATTGGCAGCCTTGTTTGGTTTGAGCTGGAAATTCGGACGGGAGATTCCGCGTTTTTTCGCATTGTTCTGCGGTCTAGACCCGTGTTCATCCGTGAAAAGGTCAGCAAAGAATCCGTGCTCAAATTACCCGAGGAAGTTCGTGTGGGAGTGGATCTGTCCCGCCATCTTCCACCTTCAATCTTCCATCTTCGCCCCCACGAAAAGTTTCTAGCAAGTCAGCGGTTCGAATCCTATGCATCCACCATGAATCTCGAACATAACACCTACGGCAAAGCCGATGTCCAAGTGCTCAAAGTCTTTCGCAAGGGCGAACGCCACAGCGTGCGCGAACTCAGCGTCTCGGTGCGGGTCGAGGGATCGGCCTTCGCGATGAACTACACCGAGGCCGACAACGCCAGCTGCGTGCCGACCGACACGATCAAAAACAATGTCTACGCCACCGCCGCTGAACACCTCAAAGACGAGGCGATCGAGTTGTTCGCCGAACGCTTGGCCGACAATTATCTGCGCCGCTATTCGGTGATCGAAAAGGTCACCGTGAGCATCGACGAGACCGGCTGGAACCGGGTGAACAACCACGATCACAGCTTTCAACAAGCTGGCGCCGTCCGCCACTACTGCGTTGTCGAAGCCGACCGCAAGGGCATGGAAGTGTCCTCCGGCCTGACGGGGCTGACCGTTCTCAAAACGTCCGGCAGCGGCTTTGCCGGGTTCCACGAATGCGACCGCACGGTTCTCAAACCGACCGACGACCGTCTGATGGCCACCACCGTCACCGCCGACTGGGCCTTTGCCAGCGGATCCGCTTACGAGTCCGCCCGCGACAAGGTGGTCGACTGTTTCCTGACGGTGTTCAGCGAAGAGTTTTCGCCGAGCGTGCAACGAACCCTCTACCGCGTCGGCGAAGAAGTGCTCGGCGCCGTTCCCGAGATCGCCGCCATCACCATGAGCCTGCCCAACGAACACTACTTCCCGGTCGACCTCGAACGCATCGGTGCGAAGAGCAACGGCACCCTGTTCTATCCGAGCAAGAGCCCGTTCGGTGATATCGAGGCGACCGTTACGCGGTAGAATCGCTGCAGCCAGAAAGTAGAAGATGGAAGATCGCGCCGAATGTAGCGCCGTATGTAGTGCCGAATGTAGCGCCGTCTTCCAGGCGGTGTAGGTACGCCGGCTTCTAGCCGGCCCGGTTTGCCATAAAAACCGGACGGTTATCTTTCCAACAAAGCGCTTCTTCAACAAAAGCCATTGAACTACAGCAACTTCCGGTGAAGTCTTTGGCATGCTACATGTCCACGACATCGATTACGCGATCGATCCGGTTCTTCGAAAACCGGCGGTGCGGGTCGTCTTGTCCGGCTGCCCCTTGCGCTGTGTTTGGTGCGACGTTCCAGAAACCCACTTTACCCGCGGCAACGGCGGTGTGGTCGGCAGCCCATCCGGCGCCGGCTTGAACCGCGAACTCGAGACCGAAGATGTGCTTGGCGAACTCCAGCAATTTAACTGCGATCGCGTGTTGGTCACCGGCGGCGAACCGCTGGCCCAAGCCTGCACCCCCGAACTCCTGACCCATCTCTGCGACGCGCAGCACGAAACCTGGGTCGATACCGCCGGCAGCCATGGACTCGCCGTCGACCCCGAACAACTCGACCCGCGAGTGCGCCGTCTGGTGGACGTGAAGTGTCCGGGTTCGGGCATGCAGTCGCACAATATTCCGGGCTTGCTCGGTCGTTTGCGCGCCACCGACATCGCCGTCTTCACCGTAGTCGACCGTCACGACTACGAATGGGCCAAAGCGCAAGTGCGCAACCAGACCCCGACGGCGCCCGTTTGTTTTGCCGTCGCGCGCGGCCACGCGGGTCCACACGCGGCCTTGTCCGACTGGGTGCTCGACGACGGACTCAATGTCTCCTGCCTGCTGGAGGCCCGGGCATGAAACGCGCGTCCACGCTGATCGGCCTAGCGATGCTCGTCCCCATTGTGGTCCTTTGGGCTTGGTGGCAGGAGCGTCGGATTCTGAACCGCGGCTGGGGTCTGTCCGAACTCGAACGAGGCTGGGCCAAAGCCGCCGGCGTCGCCGAACCGAGCAACATCCGCGTGATGACCGTCGACACCGTGCCCCTGCCGATGCCCGTGTCTTGGGCTGAGTTCTTCCACGAACGCTTCGGACTCGGTATCGGTTCGCCGATCGGCATGAGTTTGCGCTACGGCATCTATCTCGCCGACGAATACATGCCGAACCCGCGCGTGCTCGTTCACGAGTTCGTACACACCGCGCAATACGAACGCCTCGGGTTGTTCAAGTTCATGTGGTTATACTTCTGCCAGTGCGCCTTCGAAGGCTACAACGGCGCGCCGCTCGAATGCGAAGCTAACGAGGTCGCCGCGCGGGTTCTGGTAGGCCTTCGGGCTGAAGATCGAAGGTAGAAGATGGAAGATGGCGGACGCCTACGAAAAGATGCCACGTCTGTAGTACCGTCCTTCTAGGCGGTACCGTCCCGACAGCCTTCTAGGCTGGCGAAATTCTATCGATAAAAGCCGCGCAGAAACCTTCGAGGCTCTCACCGGGGAGACCGGAGAAACGTTGCCGAGCAAGTACCGGATTGCTATCCTCGAACCATGAAGATCGCGCTCCTCCTGCTCCTCATTCCAGCTGCCGCCTCGGCTCAAACTCGCGCCGAACCACCCCGCCTCCCCGCCTCGTTCGACAAGGCCAACCACAACGTCCAAGAACAGAAAAAGGTACCATACCTCGCCGAAGCCTACGTCAGTACCTCCCCGGCAGAGCTTGGCGATGGCATCACCGTCGGCACCCTCGACCTGCCCGGAACCGACAAGGCGGTCGCCGCGCTGATTGCCCAAGACAAAGCCGGCGCCTACGCAAATCTCGACAGTATCCTGCTTTGGAAAGACGGCAAACTGCTATTCGAAATGTATACCCGACGCGGCCGCGTCGACGGACCGCACTACGCCATGTCGATCACCAAAACCATGACCTCGGTCACGCTCGCGCGCGCCATGCAGCTCGGTCACCTCACCATGGATGATCTCGATAAACCCGTGATCGATTTTCTTCCGGCGATCGACCGAAGCACCATCCAGTCCGGCGTCGACACGATCACCTTGCGCGACACCCTGTTCATGAAGTCCGGACTCCGTTGGAAGGATAACAAAACCGTGTTCGAACTCGGCCAGAAGCATCAGAAGCAGGACTATTTTCAACAACTCTTCGAACAGACAAAGCCGGTCACCCCCGCCAGCAAAACCTACAAATACACCGGCACCGACCCCTCGCTGATCATGATGATCATCGACATCAAAACCGGCGGCAAGTCGCGCGAGTTTATCGACCGGGAAGTCGCCGAAAAAGTCGGCGCGACCTACGTCTGGGACAACCAAGGCTGCGGCATTCCCAAGTGCGGCGCCGGCAGCAACTGGACCTCGCGCTCGCTACTCAAAATCGGCACCACCGTGATCCAAGGCGGCAAATACAACGGCGAACAACTCCTGTCCCCCGAGTACGTGAAGCTGATTCTCGACACGAATAAAGGCGACGGCTACTTCTACTTTTTCCACAACCGCAACAAGGTGAGCGCGGATAAATCAACCATCGATTTTATCAGCGGCATCGGTGCCGGTGGCCAGTACATGGCGCTTTTCCCGCAGCGCAACATCGTCGCCGTGGCCACCTCGCACAACAAAGGTCAAATCGGCAAACCGCTGGTGGCGATTCTGGATCATTTGATTCCGCTGTTCTAGTTCGGATTAAACCGCATGATGATCCGCTTGCA
>Ga0209186_1000672_pt1 | contig 26614 bp, 33 predicted proteins | sample SidtaG_FD_187426 | JGI IMG/M metagenome (GOLD analysis project Ga0209186, IMG submission 187426) | Marine algal microbial communities from Sidmouth, United Kingdom - Sidmouth_Male2 metaG (SPAdes) (version 2) | ecosystem: Host-associated > Algae > Red algae > Unclassified | place: Sidmouth...
GCAGTCAGGGGTGTAGGCGATGATAGCCTTTGCCCCACCCACAGACTGGGGAAACGTGACGCGGCGCCTGCGGGGAGGTGGGGTGGGGGGCGAAGGCGCGGGAGGAGGCGCTCGTGCGGGCGAGGCCGGTGTCAACAACGACGGCCATGGCGCGGGCGGGGTCGGGGGCGCGGGCTACAGTGCGAGCGAGGGCGGCGGCGTGAATGGCCGCGTGGACGACGGCGACGGCTTGTTAGACGATGTGGGCGGGGGAGACGGCGAGGGCGATGGCGAAGACGACGGCCGGGCTTAAGATGGGGGGCCAGCGAGAGAGGTGTACGATGTGACAACACGACCAGACAACTCCACCGAGGCAGGGGGAAGACGGGCCAGACCGCGTCGTCGGGTTGTCCTGTCGGGAACTACCCGCCCCGCAACAGTACCGTGAAGAGCACGCACGCACGGAGTCGACCAGCGGGAGGCGACCCGAGCGACATACACTAGTTGTGTGACCGGAAGTTTACTTGCCCACGTGGACGGCCTCGAGGCGACACTCTCGCCTCTCCCTCTCAAACTTTCCACACCCCGTCCGTCCCCCTGTAAACTTCAGAAAACGCCCTTTCAGACACCTTCAGAGGACCCTTCGGAGCCCTCCCCTCAGGGCTCATGGGGCCAGGCTCAGCGAAGGACGGTCGACGCTTCGGTCACCGCGCAGAGTTGGGGCGGGGAAAGAGTGCGACGTGCCAGCGTCGCGGCGCCCCGGTGTCGGGGGCGCGGCATACAGCTCGTCATAATCCCAAGTCGGGTTTACACAAAATTAGGCCCGTTACTGGAGGCCCGTCCTGGGATTGACTATTCCCAAGAACGTCTCGAGATCGCGGTTGTGGTTGGTGAGCCACGGAGTGATCACAAGTGGATCGCCACCGGAACGACTCGAAAGATGCGTTAGTAGGACAGATTATTCTCGCGAGTGCCTGGGGCCATTTTTGCATGACCGGATCCGACAGGCTGAGGTCGCGAGTTCATGTGTCCCCTCCTCACTCGGAGGTATCTTGTTCCCCGCGGGTGGGGGCCATGTGTCCGGCCGACACAGCTCCCCCTTCTCGAGGGGTCGCCATCCTGCGACCCAGGGCGAGACGGGGGCGGCCCGAGCGTCCAGGGCGGGCCAAGACGATTAACGGGGATCCCGTCAAGTGTGGGGCCTGAGTGCTACCCCGGCCAGAGCCGGTGGCGGCTTCCCCGGGTCGTGGAAGGTCCGCTGGCGCCAACAGGGCATGCACCGCCTAAGCATGGAGGACCCCGGGGCGTGTCAGGGGGGCTTTGTGGCTGTATTGGGCCACACAAGCCGTGGGGAGAGACGCCAGTTGAGACGCCCTCTCCCAGGCGGGCGCCGCGCGGGCCCGCTCGTGGGGAAAACCAGAGGGGGGGGGCGGAGCGACGCCAAGGGAGGCGACGGGGTGCCCCTGCCAATGTTCAGGGGCCCATATCGGCGAGGCAGTTGGGGGCCACGGAGGGCGGTACGGGGCTGCCACATGCTACCGGCATCCACCATACCCCGGCCCCGAGTTTCTACTACTGTCCAACCCTCACCTATTCTCATAGTCTGCCCCGCGTCAAGACGCGGACGCGATGGCCATGTACTCCTCGCGGTCGACGGGGGCGACACCGCCGGAGAAGACGACGGCCCCAAATCCAGGGCGCGTCACGCGGCGGGAAGAGACGGCGGCTTCCTGTGCTGGGTGCGTCGCGCTGTCGTCGGGCGGGAGGCCGGCCAGGTCGGATCGCCACCTCACGGCGGCGGGGGTCTGCACCGGCGGCGGGGCGCCGACGACGGTCGCGGCCAAGTCGGGCGGCCCGGCGGCGGCGACAGCTAGGACCCGCGGGGCACCCACGAGTACGGGCGCGGCGAAGTCAAGGGGCTCCACGGCGGCCACCCCTCGGGCGGGGGGGGCGGCCGCGTCGGCTCCTGGTACGGCGACGGGCGCCACCAAGTCAGTCGCGCAGCTTCGGGAGCGGCCCGCGGGAAGGCAGTCCGTCGGTCGCGCCCGGTTAGCGGCGCATCCCCGAGTCGGAAGGCCTCGGCTGCGAGGAGTCAGGCGACGCAACCGGCGCCGGCCTCGCGTCGTTCTTAGGCAACAATGGAGCGGGCGACAGCGTCCCGCGCGTCAAAGGAGGCGGGGCGGTCGGCCGTTGATGTCGCGGCGGCCCCCGCAGTGGCGGCCGCACAAGTGCAGTTGCCGCGGAGCCTGTCGGGGACTCCTCGGGCGGCGGCGGCGGCGGCAGCGGCGCCACCGGCCGACGGGGAGGAAGTCCTTTTGGAGCCGGACTCCACCCCCCCGGCTCCGCGTCGGGTCCGCCCCCCGGCGGTGGAGGATGCAGGGCCCGCGAAAGCGGAGTCGGGGGCTCTTGTCTTGTGGTAGCCCCCGCACGCCCCGATTCAGTTGGGGGAGTGTCGCCTGCGGGCTATGTACGAGGCCATCCCGGTGCCAAAGCAAGGCCCGGCGTGGCAGGGGTGGTTGACACGTCACCCCGTGCAGCTCGAACTACCTGCCGGAGTGACGACCGACCTCCCCGCTATCATAGAGTCGGCGGGGTTGCCGTGGGTGAAGCGCGAGGCGTCACGCCTGTCCAACGTGATGGACGGGGCGACGGCGGACGACATCCTGCTCGTTGTTGCGTGAAAGTGCGCGTGCTGATCCCCCCCGTACTTCGGGGAGAGAGACCCTCACTTCCACGACCAGGACGCCCGCACCGATCGCCGCGTGCGGGAGGCGTCGGGTATACCGGTGAGTGCTGCTCGCGATGAAAGCACCCAGATCCCCGTATCCGCATGGAGGGACTACTGAGGCCCGACGCCGACGTGGTCGTCGACGTTGGAGGTGCCCCACGGGTTTCCCGCGAGGGTGCCCCGCGTCGTGGCCTACTTCTGCAAGGCGCTTCTTCGGGCGGAGTCCACCCCTGCGGCGGCCGTCCAAGCTACCCAGTGCACGCCGGAGGTGGCGAGGGTATGGTATGCCTCCGCCTGGATTACGGCGTTCCTGTGGCACCTGCCCGCGTGTGTGGTGGAATGCCCCGTAGGACTGCACCTCACAAACTTGGCAAAGGATCAGGAGACGCACGCGTACCTCATCGAGGTGGTTGACCACCACCAGTCGCTGACCTTGGCGGCCGCTTGTACCTTTCGCGCCGCGTTGGCGGGGAGGACGACGAGGCAACCCCAGCGTTTGTGAACTGTGACAAGCGCCTCGTGGAGGGTCAGATTGGCCTCCATGGGGGCCTGGAGTATCCGTCATAACCCTATGCTGCGGGGGTGACGGCGACGTCGGCCCCGCCCGAGTCGCGCTGGGGCGCCTCGGGGGGAGTATCCCCGCACCAGCGCAATCGCGCCCGGGGTGCGGCCGAGCGCCTCCCTGCTCGTGGGTGCGCCGTCCGGCGAACCACCCGTGCGGGGCCGTCCCCCGTGGGTCTGGCGGCACGACCGACGTTTGCCCCGCCGGGGGTGCCGTACTACCCGGCCCTGGGGGCTTGGCATGGCCTCAGCTGGGGGTATGGCACCGCCAATTGTGCGTGGGCGATAGCGACCACCTACCCGACTGCGTCGGGGAAGTTTCTGGTGGCCTACGGAAAGACGAAAGTCGCCTCCTTAGTGAACACCCTGGATTGGGTCACCCAGGGCGCCGAGGCCGTACTACGGGGGTCCTCGTCGCCTTTCTCGGTAGCGGCTGCCCAGTTCCTGTCCGATACCAAGCCCGAGGCCATGGCGTACCAGATGGCCTCGCAGATGGAGTGACACGACCAAAGGGTGGGGCCGGCGTCCGTTGCACCGGCGGCCAGCGGGAGCTTCGCTCGAGCCCCGTATGCATGGGAGCCCGCCACAGCCGCCTCTCCGTACTATGGGTGCGGCTATCCCTAATCCGCCGGGGGCACCTCGGCGGCGGGACACGCACCGTACGCCGGAGGGTACTCCTCAGTTGAGGCGGGGCCGAATAGGGCCCCGCGCTGGACGTGGAAGCCGTTCCCCACAGAGAGGAAGCCGGCGCATGACTTCCCGTTTAATCCCCCGGCCCGCGCTCATTACGGGAGGTATGCCCGTGACGATATCCCGCCGTCACCGGACCACGCTCAGCGGCCCGTGCCCGTGTGGGGGGGCTCCAGGTCTTGCTGCTCCCCCCCCACCGCCTATTTACGCCCCTAGTTGGGTCGGCCGATCCCCTCCAGTATCGAGGGGAAGGTCCGTTGTTTCTTCGTGCGTGGAGGGCCCCGGAGGTCCGGGGCTCTTGCCCCGGGGTTATATGAGAAGCATGGCGGTGGGTTGTTTCTTCCGTAGGGGCGGTGTGTGGGTACCCTCTACTGAGGGTTAGTTGTCTGTCACGCTTTATCGCACCGTGAGTCGGTGCTGCTGTCAGTTTTCGCGAACCTTCTCGGCCGGGTGCTCCTCCACATAGTGCCAGGATTCCTCCCGTGATCCATACCCGAACCATCGCACCTTGAGCATGAGTCGATCATGTTCGTCGTATCCCTGTCCGACAAAGTGGTCGAAGACAGCCTTTATCGGTTGACTAGCCGATGAGGGAAGGGAGGGGACCTGCCACACGGCCAGGGCCTGCGCCCAGGCAGCGTCATCTTCTGACGGTTTCGGGTCCCGGGTGGCGTGGTTCCCGTTTATGGCGCGTATCCCATCGTCACTTTGATGGTGAGCCGACGCCCATCCGTCTTCAGCATCTGGTACGGTCCCAGGGTCTTGAAGAAGGGCTTACCTGTCTGGTTTGCGAGTGACTTGACGAAAATCTAGCCTCCAACTCGGAGGGCCTCGCTTCGGGCCTGTACGCGCTTGTCGAAGGCCCGTTTGTAACGGGCTTGGGCCTTCTCCATGGCATCCCGTTCGAGGGGTATCAGGGAGTCGATTCGCTTGAGGAAGTTCTCCTTTGCCCGCTCGGTGGTTACTGATTCCCCGGTGTCAAGGCCCTCTGTCAGTCGGTCGATCGCCACGGGAGTGAGCCGTTGTGGGCTTACGAAGGCGAAAGGGACTTTCCCGGCACTATCATGAACTTGGGAGATATATGCCGTAACCACTAGGCTTAAGTACCTGGACCACGTAGCTGCGTGGTCACTTATGTAGTGTCGTAGTTGTTGAAATAGTGTTTTCTTGAACCTTTCGACTTGCCCAATAGTTTGCGGATCGTAAGGCGTTGCATGGTTGGCATCGATACCTAGTGTCTTGTGCACACCTTTCCAGAGTACGGCGGCGAATTGGGGTCCTTCGTCCGACAGAGCCGAGTCGGGCATCCCGTAACGTGCAACCCATCCGTACAGAAAGGCACTGAGGACATCCAGAGCCGAGATTTCCTTCAGAGAAACGGCCCGCGTGACCAAAGTGAAGCGGTCAAGAATCACTACAATACACTCATATCCTTCGAAGGTCCGTGGTAGTGGGCCGAGTAGGTCAATGGCCAAGGCTGCGAAAGATTCCCTGGCGTGGAGCAATTGCATGGGTGCGGCCCTCTGCGTTCCCATGAGACGGCTCTTCGCACAGGTAGGGCACGCCGCGACCCAAAAGAACACGTCGGCGTCCATTGAGGGCCCAAAGTAGTGGTCACTCAGGGTTTGGTGCATCCGGGACCCTCCTGGGTGTGCCGCTGAGGGGGACGACTGATCCGCCCGTACAACGTCCTTGAATAGAGACCGGGGTATCAATATCTGCTGGGAGCCGGCCCGATGAACTTCTCGGCAGAGTAACCCATCTGCATTCTGGTAAAAGACGGAGGGTTCGGAGGTATGAAGTAACTCTTTGACCTCCTGGCAGAACTTGTCGTCTGCCTGCTTCTGGGATAGCTCGCCCAGAGGAATGCGGGCGGTCTCACAGTTCTCTGGGAGCCGGGGGTCGAGTACCGCCCCAGACCGCGTGGTCACCGCAACTGTGGGGAGCTCATGAGCGATTGGTCGCTCTTCCGGCCCCTCACTCGGGATGCGGGACAGCGCTTCGGGCACCGCGTGTCGGGGGCCGGGCTTGTACTTCACACCATACTCGATTTCCGAGAGGAGGATGCGCCATCGATAACGTCTATTGTTGGTACAGGCCGTCGTGGATATTATCCACATCATTGCCTTATGGTCTTACCGGATGAAATATTTGGTGCGTTCGATATACGCTCGCGGTAAACCGTCAGCACACACCACGCCCAGTCCCTCAATCTCGGTAGCGGTGCAGTTCTTCTTCGCCGGGAGTAGGCTCTTTCTGCAGAAACCTACCGGAAGGTCCTTGTCATCGGGTGACTACTGTCGTATGCCGCACCCCAGCTGCTCGTAGCTAGCGTCTACATCAATGATGTACTTTCCCTCCTTGCGCCGTATCGCAAGGATGTGCGGGTGGCATAGCTTTTCGCGTAGCTTTTCGAACGCGGCCCGCTCCTCCGGGGTCGAGGGACTAAACCGCATCCGAAGCTTCACGATGTTCATGTCATCCAGCGGCTTCGCGGTCTTAGCGAAGTCTACCGTGAACCGGCGGTAGACATTGCACATGCGCAAGAAACGTCTCAGCTGGGCTTGGGTCTTGAGGAGGACGGCCTTCTTGATGGTTTTCAGGTTTTTCTGGTTAACACTCAAGCTCCCTGGCCGCACTACATGGCCGAGGTACTCCACCTCGCTACTAAAGAGGTGTGACTTCTGAGCCTCGAGCGTGACCCCATGCTTCCCGAGTTGGCTGAGGACCGTGTCCAAATGGGACAGGTGGGACTCGGCGTCCGCGGAGAAGACGATGAGATCGTCTGGGTAGACGAGCACATTCGGCCACTTGACTCCGAACAGGATCATGTCAATAGCCCGCTGGAAACCAGGGGTTGTCATGGATATATCCCTGAGGAATATATCCATGCAATATATCCGTATCCACTTCGGATACGCGCCGAGGACGCATATCCTAAATGCATTATGAGAAAGAGAGGAAAGGTTATATCTATCCTGTCCGACAAAAATTGCGAGATTATATCTCATCCGTATCCCAGATATGAGAGTCAGGATACAGGGATATATAAGATTATAAAACTTCTCGCGCCTGCAGAATTCTAGTAAAACGCAGTCGACCTCTCTTTTCGCGTTCCAACAATTGCGGGATTCGTGTGCAAACATGTTGCAGCGACCAGCGGCGATCCCGCTCGACCCGGAAGGACCCGTTCAATCACGCGACTCGGCCCGCATGCGTTGTCATCAGAGTGTGACACGAGATTCAGAATGGTCCTTCTGACGTCCGTTTACAAAAACGGCGGGGAACCGCCCGGACCGCGCCCGTTCGGGAGCACAAATCAACTGCGAATTTCAAGTCGCACTTGACGTCCATTTAGCACTCGAAGAGTGTCTGGATGGCGTCCTTCTATGGCTCTAATTGTGCTGTCTGTCGGACTTGTGGGAATATAATCGGATACGATAATCGTATCCGGATACGGATATACTCTACGTAATAATCCGGTTTCGGAGGCAGAGATCCGTATCCGGATCTGAGCTAACGGAGTTATCCGTAATCAGATACGAAGCATCGGCGTGTATCCGTATTCTATTACGGCCCAAAATGCATATCCTGACAACCCCTGCTGGAAACTGGCAGGGGCATTGCAGAGGCCCAAGAGCAGACGGGTAGACTGGTACGTCCTACAAAGGCAGGTGAACGCCGTCTTGGATTATTCGTCCTCGGCTGTGGGGATTTTCCTGGACCCTGCGATGCAGTACAACGTGCACAAGTACTGGGTATCCCCTAGGGAGTCGAGACAGTCGTCCATCCGGGGTATAAGATACGAGTCGCGCACTGTGCGCTCGTTCAACTGCCGATGGTCAATGCAGAACCGGGGGCGCCCTTCGGGTTTCGGGATGAGAACCACGGGGTTATCCCATTCACTTTGGCTGGGCTCGGTGACTTCGAGCTTGAGCACTCGGTCGACTTCGGCCTTGATGAGTTCCCCAGTTCGGGGACTCATCCGATAGGGGTTGAGCCGGACGGGCTGAGAGCCCGGCTTCGACTCCATCCGGTGCTGAGTGGCCTTGATGGAGCCCAAGGGCCCGCTGCACAGGGCCCCGTGCTTCTCATGTAAGGAGAGCACTTGAGGCCGCAGCCCCTCGGGCACGTTCGAAGAATGAGCATGGGGCTCCTCCACGGGGTCCGTCGCGTCCGGCGTGGTGGCCGGACTGAGACTTCGTGCAGCCCATTCCTCTCGGGACATGGCGGCCACCGTACCGGAGTAGGCCGACATATGCCCCAAGACAATACCTTTGGGACGACGCTTACTCGTATTCCCCGTGTGGGTCACTTTCACGCACCACGTCTGGTCGGCGGTGCAGTCCATGGTGCTGGTCGCAACATGAACTCGGCGGCGTTCATATACTTGGTGGCGCTGGATAATGGCCCCACTCCCTTGGAAAGGCGTCTGCACTGGTACGTACCCCCGGGACCGCGGAAACAGGACCACCTCTCGGGCCAGACGCACTTTGGCGTCTGCCTCACGTGCGGAACAAGCCCCGCCGGGGTGGTCTGCCTTGGCATACGACACCGTCTTACCCCGACGGAGCATGGGGACCTTGCATCCATTTCTTAGCTGGATATATCGCTTTTGCCCGCAGATGTTGGGGACGCGGACGGCGGTGTAGTCGGTCCCGAGAAGTAGCGGGACCGACATGCCTCGCACTCCTTCACACGTGACCGGTGTCGTGTAGGCTCCCACCCGCACCTTAGGAGTCATGGTGCCCGTGATGAGTAGGAGTCCCCCACTCACGTCAAACAACAGGGCGGTCACGGCGTCTACGGACGCCACCTTCATCTCCGGGGGGAGCAGCGCTTATCGTAGTAGAGAGACGCCGGAACCCGCGCCGAAAATCACGCGGACGGCTCACTCACGCCACGCGTCCATTCAGATGCGGCTGGCCACCTGATGAATAGACGCTGTCAGGATGACCACCACATTCCGGCCGTCGCGCCCATTCGGAAGGGGCGCGTCCCGAGGACGGATCCCCTTGGGTCGGGATTGGATGCGTACTGGCACTGCATCCGTGCCCCGGTTTGGGTCTACCGGTCGTCGCGGAGAGGGCCCAGCACCGGTGGTTACCCGTCTCCTCCCTCGGACTCCGAAGAGGAAGCAGGTACGTACTAGGGACCGACCGGCGGTTCCCCCTTCTCAAGCGGAGTTGACTCATCTCCGATTGAGCTGGACTCGTCCTTAAGGGTGGCGACCGCCACCCGCCGCCCCATCCGGAGGGTGTCTCGGGAGCCCGAGGGTGCACCGAGATTGGAGAAGGGACTGGCGATGGCCAATCAGTCACGTGGGTGCGCGTCCAAAGTTGGGCACACCACATCCCAATGACCCACCTTGCCACGCCTCCAGCAAGGGTACTCTACCGTCCTGGGTTGGCGACGGGGAGTGCCATCACTCTGTCAGAAACGGCGGCGTGAGTGGTCGCCCACACCGGGAGTCGGTCCGTCCGGGGCCTCTGGTCAGGTCGACTCGTTCCGTGCCACGACGACTTGAGTCAGGGCGTCCACAGCCCCGACGACCCGAACCGGGGCGCCTCGCGGCGGGTCACCGCGAGGCCGCCACGTCCTCTTGGACGGCGGCCGCCGCCGCGACCTTGGCGCCGGCGGATGTCAAGCCTGCTTCGTCGGCGGCCGCCGTGTGGTTGTTGTCTTCGGTCGCTTCTATCGTAGAAGCTGCGGGGGTGCCGGCTACGAAACCGACCGCGGCAGCGCGCTTCAAAGCCGCTACGTTCTGTCGCCCAGCATCCCGACAGGCCCCCATGGCGTCCTCCTGGTCCTTGCGCCGCTCGAGCGCCGTCTTCTCCTCGACTTTGGCGTTTCGCGACAGAGCGGATGCAGCAGCAGCGTCCGCACAGGTGCGAGTCGCGACCGCGCAAGTGTGCACAATAAACTTCAGCTGCTCGTCGGAGATAGGGGAAATGACCTTGCGGCCCTCCCTTTGTGCCAATGAACGCTGCATGGTACTCAACAATGCGGTCCAGGGGGTGCAGCGTGGTGAGGGAGAACCCGGTCGCCACAGCGCGGCGTTTGTTGTGCGCCTGCGGTTGACGGGTGAGGGGGTACGGACGTGGGCGGCGCCGGTGTGCAGCGGCAGATCAGGGCTGAGCAATCGCGCGGCTAGGGAGCGCAACGCAGAAGATATGGTGCCTCCTGGCGTGCGAGCGGTGCGGTTTCAGCGCGAGCTCAGAGCCGCTGACTCCCTCGTTTTCACACAGAGCGACGCCCGACAATCCACCACACAGCCGAAAATCCGGCGCCCGTCCACGAGAATCTGGGCAACGGATATCCGCGCTCTACGTCCGAACACGTGGCATTTGACGATTCCTATTGGCTGTCTGACATGCAAGCGCAGTCGCGCCATCACACAAGCTGTCACCCTTGGCCTCGTGAGTGCGTAGCGCCTGCGCACCGTAACACGTCTCGAGCCCACCTCGGCAGCTCCAGGTGGAGCGCACACCCGCGTCAGGCCTGACAGCGACTGTGGCGGCGCACCGCAATCTGACCTCAGAAGACGCCCACATGCAACCGGACGGTGACATCCGTCGGCGCGTCCCTCGCACATGCTGCTACGTAGAGGCCCTGTCGTGGCGAGCACTCGTCACTGGTGCCGAGCTCGCGTCGAGAACTCGTCAGCCCCGACTTGAGGCCCCAAATGAGGCGCCGCACACAATATTCGGGCCCTGTGAAGCTGTCGTGGCACGCCGATTGGGGCCGACTGAGACCAGATTTGGAGCGAGACAGCTGTATAGCAACTGAAACGGCCCTTCGAAAAGGCTACGTGTCTTTCTTGGAAAAATGATCGACGACGATCGCAGCGACAATCGCACCCCAACCCGTTGCTCGCCCGCATTCGCGTCTGGGTAGCCCACGATGACGTGTACTCCAGCGCTATTGTTGACTTTGGCACACACACCAGATCACGTCACGCCGGAGACTGTCTGGTTCCTGTCCGCATATATCTTCAACAGTTGCCCACTGTAGCCCCCCCTCGGGCGTAAGTCCACGCTCGTTTCAGCGGCGCTAACGGGACGCCAAACGGACCCAATCAGCGGCCGCCACGCGCAAGTCATTTGGGAATATTTTAAGCGTTCGTACTCGTACTGTTGGCACTGCCCTCAGCTCCAATATCGTGCGAGACCTTGATTCGTACCTTTAAGACGACGGGTAGACCAGGGATGACGTAAGACAACTGTTTGGCAATTGACAGCATGCCGTTGTATGCTGGGTCAAAGACTGTCACGACGCCGTCTACTGTCACCAACTGACGCCGACAAGGAAAGCCGTTGAAGAACCCTTCATCGTGTGACGTGTTGCTCAAAGGAGCTGCAGAAGAGGACGACGCCGACGCCTCCCAGAGAGAGTAGCGCCTTGCAAAATATTGAAGCGCGTCAGGGACGATCTCGCGCTTCTACTGGTACAACCCAGAGATTGACAGGAGCAACCGGTCCGCCGGCTTCTTGTACACAAAGGGAGTACAGTCATTGCGCACTTATATGTCTCCCGCTTTTAAGAAGCCCATCTTTTAGCTGAGCGCAACTCGATCGCTCCAGAGCGGGGCCCTCCGCACTTGCAAGCAGTTGCAGCGATCATACATGTGGAGGTTCGCGATCGAGTAATCCCTCGTGTCAAGTAGCGTTGATAAGGGTCGCCTGTCCCCCATCAGGGCCCCGTGTGAAGCAATCCGGACGCCACTACTTGTCCTCAGAAATGCTATATCCCCACTTTCTGTAGAAGTTCGCGATCGAGCGTTCCATGGGCCTCAGATGGTGATCATCTTAGACCAGATTGCCTAATCTGCTGAAAACTTTAAGGTGGGCTACAAGGTGCGCCACCCCATCGTAAAAGAGGGCACTGACTATAGCTGGTAGTAGGGTTGATGAGGACGAGCAAGTTTGGCCGGCGTGAGGGCGTGACGCCCTAAATCACGGTATCCTCGTCCGGAAGCCGTACTTGATTCAGAGGAAACGCAACACAAAGTCCACGATGATCTAAGGGTAAGTCTCACTCCCTATTACGATCGACGGATTGCTAATTCACCCATCGTGACAGACTGTCAGCGAGCGTGGCGATCAGATTGCCGCGCGACCGGCCTCAGTGACGAAGAATGGACGGGTCGATCGCCATCGACACCACGCACAGCACGACTACCGGTGGGATTGCCAACAAAGCTGGAATATGACAAGCGCGAGTGCTACTTTACCAGGAAGCGCTTCCTGGACCTACATAAAACAGTATTAACCTCCTCAGGAATCACCACATCTCGTCAGGAAACACATTATAAGGTAGCACTATTAGCTCATCTTCTTCACACATTTGCTCAGCAGGATGTCAAAGTCCCGTACGCATCTAAGTAGGATTGCTCATGCAAAGCGGTTTGAAGTGCCTACAGTTGCCCACTGGCGACAAATGTAGACATTTAGGAATGTGACACAACGTGTCTCGGACGGGCACAAACGAGCTGGAACTGCATCATGCCCGCCCGCAGACACGGGCTATAGTAGCTAGCAGGTAGCACAAGAACCTTCATACAGGATTCTCAAGCCACATCTATATCACCAGAGCCAACAGAACACCAAGAAGATTTGGCCGGCAGGCGCTGGCTATGGTATCCAAATTCTGGCACAAGAATCGCCATGTAGCTTGCTCAGGCATCGTCTATGTAACCAAACAAGTGAAACAAGCAACAAGAAAGTCTGTCCGGCGGGCCCTGGAGACCGCAGCCAACTTATGGCACAAGAATCGTCATGCAGAAGGCTGAAGCCACGTCTATGTGACCAAGGAAGACCGAACACCAAGAATATCTGGCCGGCAGGCGCTGGCTACGGTAGCCAAATTCTGGCACAAAAATCTTCATGTAGGATGCTCAGGCATCGTCCACGTCACCAAACAAGTGAAACAAGCAACAGCAAAGTCTGTCGGGCAGGCTCTGGTTATGGTACCCAACATACAGGATACGAACCTTCAGACAGCATGCTCAATCCACGTCTATGTCACCAAAGAGGACAAAGCAGCAGGAATGTCTGGCCGGCAGGCGCTGGCTATGGTGGCCGACATCTGGCGCATGTGTCGTCGTGTAAGATGCTCAGGCATCGTCTATGTCACTCAGGCATCGTCTGTGACACCAAACAAGTGAAACAAGCAACAAGAAAGTCTGTCGGGCATGCTCTGGTTATGGTACCCAGCGTACAGGATACGAATGTTCGGACAGCATGCTCAATCCACGACTATGTCACAAAAGAAGAATAAACAGCAAGAATGTCTGGCCGGCAGGCGCTGGCTATGGTGGCCGAAATCTAGCGCATTTGTCGTCGTTTAAGATGCTCAGGCATCGTCTATGTCGCCAGACAAGATAAGACAGCAACGCGAAGGTCTCGTCCGCTTGCACATCCCTACGTTAATTGCTACGACTTCTGTTGCCGATGGCCTTGTGAGGACCGCATCGCGACAGTAACCTCCCTAATTGTGTGACACATGTAGACAATATGTGCTTCTCTCATTGTATTGTGGTCATCTACATAATGAAGATAGCAATTGCACTATAAGTTACATTCTGTACTTCTTTTATAGTGGAGGACAGCCTGGTGAAAGAGTCCATTTCAATATGTGTATGCAATTGTATTTATCTTGTTGAATTCGATGGCACTCTCGAATTGTGCGGGAGGGCTTGTGGCAATCAGACGGCCTCAGTCTTGGGGACCTCCGCGCAGTGTCTTGGCCTCGCTGGCTATCTGCCCAGAGTCGCGGGCCCGCCTTTGCCTTAGCCCCGGACCGCTTCCTCCTTTCTGAAGTGCTTCGTCGTCGATTGCGGGCCATGACCAGCTTACAAACTCGAGGAAGCCGGCGAGTCGGAGTCGGCGACGTAGTGGACGCCGATGCCGAGCCAACTCCCCGGAGCAGACGCAGCGGAGATGTCGTCTTCACGTACTTCGGTGGACCGTCGGGCTGAATCAACGTCACGCATGACGCCATTTTGAGCTTGGCCGACGAGTCATACACTTGTGCTGGTGTGAACGACGCCCATGCTAGGTATATATGGCAGGCGCAGCTCTGTGGTGCAGACCGGAGAGAATACTTGGTGTTTTACAGCGCGTTTTTTCGCTCGTTGCGGTCTGGCGGACCGCCCAGGGTGGCCGCCATGACTAAGCGCTTCAATGTTTTTGCGTTCTCCACGCGGGTGTTTTTTCTCGCGAGGGTGGGCACTGGTGGATTGGAGGTTTGTCCGGTGCGCCCCGTCTGAAGAGATGGTTTTCAATGAGCGCGGGTGGCGCGGTTCACACTGGTAAGTCTATTGCTACCTTGGCTTTCTTCGACTCGCTCCGCGGCGTGCCTGTCGTCTCGCGTGTGCGGTCGACGCTCCTGGGTTGGTTGCGTGCTGAGAGCATCCGACGCGGGCTTCGCACGGGCGAGGATCTTGTGCCTCCGCGACGCTGGATGCACTCGTGCATCTCCGCTGTCACGCCCATCGTTACGCAACAGAACGACAGGCACGAATGAGGTCTATTCGCGTTGTCCTTTTCTCATTCTTTTCTCGCCTGCACGGCCTAAGAACGTCCTGCATTGCTACATCTGGGCGCAGAAGGTGGGGCTGCTTGGTCGGCTGCATTTGTCCTGAAAACGTGTCCTGAACTGAGGGCCCTCGGAAACATCCTTGTGGAGTGCCACCGCTGGAGAGATGTCCGCGGCTGTGCCCAAGGCCGGCACGAGGCCGCTGCCGAACTGCCAACCGAGGGCGCATCGGCCGTCGAGGCGCCAAAGTCGGCGCCGGCGGTGGATGGCGGGTCTTAGGCGCCAATCTCGCAGACAGCGACCACGGCGGCGACCACGGGCGGGACGGCGGCCGCGTCAGTCGGCGAGGCGTCAGAGCCGGCGCCGGCAGTGGGCGCCGGGTCTATGGCGTCAACCACGATGACGGCGACCACCGCGGCGACCAAGGGCGGGACGGCGGCCGTGTCGGCCGGCGAGGCGTCAGATCCGGCGCCGGCGGTGGGAGCCGGGTCTACGGCGTCAAGCGCGAAAGCAGCAACCACGGCGGCGACGAAGGTCTGGACCGCGGTCGGGTCGACCGGAATGGCGCAAAATCCGGCGCAGGCGATGGGTGGCTCGTCCGTGGCGCCAAACGCCAAGACCGCGACCATGGCGTCGACCACGGGCGCGATCGCGGACGCGAAGGCCTATACGGCGCCTCAGGCGGCGGTGGCCGTGGGCGGCTTGGCGGCAGCGTCGAAGCCCAATACAACGACCGCAGAGGCAACTAAGGGCGCGACGGCGGCGGCATCGGCCGGCGACGCACCTATTTGGTCGCCAGAGGGGGGCGGCTCGGCGGCGGCGTCGATGGGAAAGAAGGAGACCTCGACCGCGGCCAATGGCATCGACCATGCCCTCCATCATTCCGAGCATCTGGTACTGGAGGGTCGGCCGACCAAGCGGCAGCGCGTGTGTTCGGCTTACGTCGCGGCCACGGCGTGGCTCTCCGCCCTCGACAAGTGGAGCATTAAGATGGAACCTGAAGCGGCGATGGAGGTCGTTGCCATTTTCTTTCGTAGCGAAGGGCTCTTCCCATCCAACCTCACTCACTTCGATATTGGCTTGGTCAAAGGCTCCCCTGCCCGCGAGCACGAGTCTGCTGGAGCCATGGTTTGCTGCTATGCTCAATGAGGGGTCTGGCTCTCAGGTGCCTAGCAGCTGTGGTGGCGTGTCTCATGTGCACCTCGCATACATTCATGCTGTCATCAGCGCAGCTCACGCTTTCCATGAGGCCTCACTGCCAGCACACGAGTAGGTTGGGGCTCGCGCTTGCATGTATCCCTGCTTTGATGGCGAATGCGGGTCTCAATGGTGGTGCATCTTCATTCTCTTTTGACTCAGTGTTCCAGAACAGCTTTTATCTAGTCTGTAGAGAGCATCCACGTCGGCGCATCCGACTCTGTCATTCTACTGCATACGATTTCCCCACCTCATGAGCTCGCACGAACAATCACGCCAATAGCAACGAATAGCCTGCGGGTGGGTCACCCGAAAGCATCGGGCTCCACTGCAGCAGTGGCGCTGTCATGATTGCAGCCGAAACAGCGGCGGACATTCAAGCGCCGATAGAGCAGCCGCCATCTCCACTTATTCTCGGTTCTTGGTTCGAACGGGGGGATCCCGGAGACGGGGGGGCAGGAGAACAGGACAGTAGGGCCGCCACAGACGGCCACGAGGCTCCCACGTGCTAGCGGGTTCTGAGCGCCGCATCACATGACGACTTGTGCAGCACAGCCTCCGAGAGCGTCACTGCAACGTTTTTTGACTGTAACACAGGAGCCGTACCCCGTGTGGCCGAAAAGGCTTTCCGAACGCACAGTGTGAACGCAATCGCAGCTCCAGCTTTGCACCGAGGGTGCAGCAGCGATAGAGGCGGAACCATTTCCTCTGACGATATCGGCGGCCTGTACCTGAGCCCGGGCACGCGGCGGTGGCGGCGGCAATAGCCACCTGCGCCAGCGCGGCAGCGGCTTTCTTGCGTGTTCGCGCTGCCGTAGCACCGCTGACAAAGCGCGCTCGGGTGGCACGCCGCCCCCCATCTGTCCCTGCCGCACTCTTCACCACTCTCTGTGCGCCCAAGAACCGCTGCTTCCTCGGCGGCGTCGCGCAGCCTCTTTTCCTTAGAAGCCCCAACAAGCGTCCTTTTCTTGCCAGCGACGCAGATGGCGCGCGCCAGTAGCAGTCTCGCAGCCGCCGTTTGCCACCGTCATGGTGTATTCCAAAGAGGCTTTGAAGGCGCTGTCCGCTTCGCGCGCGAACTGTGGCGCAACCGGCGACGAGGTCCTGCGGGACTGCACCGAATGCCGCGCCTGGGCGGCCCAGTGTTGATCACGGAACCACGAAGTGTAGCTTCATGGGCGAAGTGCATTCAAGAGACGGGACGTCGCCTCAATGGCCATCCGCCACGTTCCAAAACCGTCACCCCATGTGCGTGTGCCACTCTACGCCATGTCTTGCGCAAGACATCCGCCGCAGCAGTCATCCCCCCATCAGTCAGAAACGCGTCTTTACGCAGTGAACGTACACCCCGTCACAATTGGTGCCTCGCACGACACGACAACAACAGAGCCCACCAAGGTTTCCGCGTACGCCCTCGAGGCGGCAGCCATGTAGATGCGAACAGCGCCACCGCGCCGGCGAGCGCGGCGGCCAGGCGCACCGCCAGCGCCCGCAGAGGCCGCCGGGACGTCGGCGGAGGGCTTCGATGCCGCGCTCACGGTCGCGGCGGCGCGGCTTCGGTCGCTGGACGCGAAAGAAGGGGCAAGCGGCTGTTCCGCCGGCCATTCACACGAAGCGCGGAGCAGCGGCGTCAACCGCCGTCGGATTTTGTGACGGCAATTCTCTCGCCGCAGCTGACTGCAGAACACGGCAAGTCTGTTTCACTTATCCTCTCCGGGGCGCGGTGACCTCACACTGCGACTCTTAAGTTCCTGGCCGTGCCCGAGAGGCATTCACAGCTGGCCGCCGTCTGCGGCCGGGCGCCCGACTGGAATTATGCTGCTTGGAGATAAGGCGGCCCGATGAGTGAAAGAAGGCGTACCAGAGGGGCTAGGACCTATTTCTGTAGCCTGTGGGACCACTGGAGCTTCAGGGGGTCGTCTGGCGGAGGACCTCACCACGGACGCCATTCAGGGACAGTGCGTACCGCTGCGGCGTGTGCGCAGGGCATATCGTAGTTTATATCTCCACGGCTGCGCCACAAGATGTTAGGACATCACCGAACACACAGGGAGAGCAGCAACTCCCGGTAGTTCTGCTGGTCGTAGTGACACTGCATGCTCACATCTTCGACGCAGCGTGCAGTTGGTCGACCCGGGGCGTGCGGCTTGGTCGCGAAGGACTCCACTGATGGCTGTCAATATGCACCTCATTTGGGGGGCCCGCAGAAGCAGACTCGTCGGCCGGAACAGCCACGACGTACATCACTGTTTTTGCAGGTGTAAACTACGCTCAGATGGGAAATACCATGCCTGTCTCCGGTGTGTACATGCGTGCCACACTCCCGTGAATTGAAAGCATTCAGTTCTTCAATCATTCGTAGCACTGCTGAGTGCTCCGACTGAGCAACGCCTTCCTACCGAGAGAGGAGCCCACAGCCGAGGCCGGCGACACACACATGTCCAATGCTGTAGTAGGCGCCATTACTAAGAGCAACTTACAATCTGGGGTTGCCTCCCTGTCCCGCTTCGCTCTGTGTTCTCTGCACGTGTTGAGGCGCCGATTACCCCCCTGTTCTTTTATCAGTAAGCGCGGCCCTCGCATGTGAGTCTGGCTTTCGCGCAGGAGACTTGCCACCCTCTCATCTGGATGACGCTGCCGGCTCCTGTCCGCCCTCCGGCGCGTTTTTAGATCAAAAACTGACCCGCAGCGACAAAATAAGTGCTGCGACGCGCACCGCTACGAATACGGGGGACTCCAGCAACGCTGAGACTACAGGTGCGAGAGAGCACCTGCGACTGTCCGCATGCAGAGAAAGCAGCCGATATCGGGCCCGGTCGCGACTCTTCGGTCATCCCGGCGTGTGTCATCGCGCCCAAGAGCATCCGCAGATCGTGGCTAGCCCTGTGAGCTCTCGTGGCCGTCAAAGTATACTGCTCCTCAGAGTTTGCCCGGAATTGAAAGAGAGTCCCCGCCGTGCAGTTGGAGGTTCAGCAGGGTGTGCCTCCTAACTACCCCCCAGACAGAACGCGAGCAGCGAGCCCTGATTCTACAGCAGGCTGTAGAAAAAAGCCGTTGAGACAGCGCTGCCAGCAGGTGCTCCCGGCCACTGACTTTCGCAATTCGGGGTGACCACGACAGCTGGACGAGAGTAGCACGAGCTCGCCAGTCTACGACCATTGATTGCCGAGAGCCGCGCAATGAGTCAGGCCCTGCTCTCGCAAAGGCATCAAAGCCGCCTGACTGGAGCCCAAAGAGCGTCCTGGGTTGCCTGTTAGCGGAGATCGGTGCGTACCTGCGCCCTGCGCTGCTTTGAGATCCTTGGAAACCAGTTTTATTTTGACAGCGCATCACGCCGTGGTTTTCTTGAATAGTGATCACAATGCCACTGGAGCCCGTCCTCAAAGTGTGGGGTACACCATTTCGGCAGACTGTCGGTGGATTTGCTCCGCCACAAGAGCTCTGGGACGATGTGTACACTGACTCAGTCAATGTGCCTGCTGCAGGCCGCTGTCGCCTAGTGACGCACTGCGGCACCAAGGCGTGCTCGTCATCCACTCGTGGTCAGATACGTCTCACGATCTTTTTGAGGTGCGCGACGTTTGCCTTGTCCAATATTCAGCAGCCCCAGAGCAGCCTAGCGCCCCCGCGCCTCTTATCTGCTCCCTTCCCACACCACACTTTATTCACTTGTGATAGCGCTGCAGATCACAGGTGGGCCTCACGTCTGGCCTTTGTACGTCATCTTTCCGGTCTTTTTGATGTGGGAGGAGTGCTGGGGGCACGCTGAGACCGCGCCCGACGATGACACCGGTTGCCTTTGGTAAACGGCTTCTCCGACGTGCAGCGAGACCGCTGTCCCAGATGCCCCTTACACTGAAGCAGAGGGTCATCTCGGCCACCCGGGTACGCAGATTGTGTCGCGGGGCCAGGGAGAGTGTGGTGTCACGCACCGCGTCAAGCAAGGACGAGGAGCGCAGAGGCACACATGGACGGGCGAAGTGGGCGTCGCTGGGGACCGTGGCGCCCACCTGATACACTTGACCAGTCATGCACCTGACCCGCACTGTTGCTTTGTGATGCGTGTTCCGTACATTTGACGACAGGTTTCGTGGATGGCCAGTCTGATGGGCTCAATCAGAGGGACTCGAACCTCCTGCCCTGGCGGGACTTGCAGCTGTTATCATCCACGCCGACGACATGTTGATGGCCTTCGCGTGCAAATCACAAGGTTCTTGTCAGTGAGACCTTCCCCACCAGAGGACAGGTCGCAGAACGCCCACACAGCCGTGACCGAGGCCACCACGAGAGTCAATGGGTCAGAAGGGAGACGGACATGCAAAACGTTTTAGAGCAGTCAGACAGCTTCGTTGACGAACACAAGGAGAATGCTGCTTCATGTCCCGCCCTACAGGTTTCGCATGAGATACGAAGAACCCACGGTGTTCTAGCCAACCCAAGATGAGGCACCAAATCGCATACTCTATTTTCTCCGAATTATCCTTACAAGCCTCTTCTGTTGCCATCTCGATCAGGAGGTGCAGATTGTCAAAGAACTGTTCAAGATTGTTACTTACTTTTTCTCTGTTTTATAATTGCACACCTTTTGCGAGGTTCTGCATTTTCTAGCTGATTGACATCACGTGCGTGCTCAATTGGCTGGGCGATTTTACTTTGGCTGAGAAGTTGGCTTGCTGTCTGCGAGCACGGTCCTGCAACACCGCTGTCGCCATGGCGACCCTTCCACCTCTCGTTGCAGGTGGCGCCCCTCCCAACGAGCCCAGACAAGCCCACTGGCGGTCGCGAGGCACGCATGCTCGATGGGGTCAGGCGTGCCGGCTGGGCTTGTCACGGCCGTCGCCCATGCGTCTTGTTGTCCTTGCGTCCTGACACTTGGTGCTCTATCCTGACTTGGCCCGTGCGCGAAAAGTCCGTGATTGCAAAATCTCAGGATCATTTTGGCAGAACAAGTTGGAACAAACTGGCTTTAATTGCACTGCAAGTACGATGTGCTAAATCCGGTCATTGATATTAACGCTTCATTTGATGTGGCTTAGTGCTGCGGTCGATGGATCCGAGCGTTTGATTATGTGCGGTCGTTGTTCTTAGTCACCCGAGGATCCGTCAGCAATGGACCGATCCGCCAGATTGCGTGCGGGCAGGCACCCCCTTCACGAGACGCGTTGCAAGCGCTGAAAAGCGATTTGGGTTTCCTGGACCCCTCCATCCCCATGGTATTTAACGCCAACACACGACCTTTTTTTGATCAGCACGCCCATCACGCCCGAAGTAGTTCCCCCACAGATCGACTCATAGCTCCCCTTTTCGATCGTGTCATGAAATCCAGTAACCACATCAGTGTTTTGCTGCGGCCGTCTTGCCAGACGGGCGCGGCGGCTGCACCTGGTTTCTACTGGCCTCTGTTCTGAAGGAGTATGACCATGAGACAGCCCCATGGGTCTATGACGCGCGGGTTCTGCATCACTGAAGGCACAGCATGAGCTCTCTTTGCTGACGTAGTGAGCGTGGCTCGTTGCATGGAACGCACACCATCAGAAGTGGCCATGCCGTCTGGGCGTCCGCATGATGCACACAACGTGGACATCGTGCCCATGTCATGCAAGTATTCTTCCATTTCTCAAGATGGGTGTCCCACACGAAATCCATTGACCTACACCTGTCTGATGCGAGATCCTCCGCGAATTATTGGACTTTCAGTTCGGTAGAAATCAAGCACGCCCTAAGGTCGCCCCTTGAGGCCCAGTCTACACGGCGCGTGCACGGTGTGCGCAGACACGTGCTAGCGTATGGGAGCGCTTCGCTCCAATTACACCCCAATCACGCTGACACTTTTAGACCCAATCCGGCCGAACATGCGATCCGGCACACAAAGGACTCTCGAGCCGAAACAGTCTCATTCGGCGCAGCCACGCCGAACACGTTCACGTGCGCGAGATGTTTTTTATATCTTGCGCAGGTGAACGTGTTTGAACAGGAATATGCCATTTGCATCTTTTGGCTCTCGCAGGAATGATTGGACGAGAAGGCTCCTCACGACTGCACCACTCGGATCAAGAGATGGGCGACCCGTCGGTTCTCGAGAGACGCCTACTCGCTGCAGCCGTGTAGCTCTCGCTGCGTCGATGTCCCACGCGTCAGCCAGAGGGGGCATCAGGGGCTGCGGGACACGCGTCACGGAGGGCGCCACGTGCGCGAAAGCCACCGCTCCAAGGCGAACTGGGAAAGGGGGGCACGCGCCACTCGGCGCTCCTCGGGGGCAAAAGCGTTTCCACGGCTGTGTAGCTTGCACTCGGAGGGGGAACGCTGGAGCCACGGCACGCCCACAGCCGTGGCTGCGGCGCCTTCCAGGCAGCTCTAGGGGCTCACAGCCGTGAACATGTCATGCGTGAAATCAGAGTCACCCATCGCGTGGGCTCAGGCAGCAGGGGAAAGGGGGGGAGCGCCTTCGGAGAACTCGTTCGGGCCCTTTGAGCTCTCCTGGGGGCCCCGCGAGAGAGCATCACGCTCCACTGGGAGCACCAACAGCCCAAAGGCGAGGGCGCTCGTGAAAGCCGCTGCGGTCCGCGCCCGAGTTAAGAAGAGTGGGCCACTGCGGACGCCGGGGATGGATCAGGAAAGATGAAGGATCCGCCGCGACTCGGACGTGGCTTGAACACCGGTCGTCAGCGACACACCCACCCGACAGGTCCCCGATCCCACCCATATTAACCGTCATCGTCGTGCTGTCCATTCCCCCGGACGTTCTGTTGTGGGCGAGCCATCAAGCTATGGCTCTCGACACCTCTCTTGCCACCCATTCTTCCGAGCCTTCCTTTGCCGCGATCCTCATGGCAGCCGATGAGGGCGTCAACGGCTTCAGAATGGCGTCCCAGCACGAGGACACGCCAGCTGCCGTGCCTGTCACGCCAGTGACGGCAACGCTTGCGTGCGTGGCGCCCGCTGCAGTCAGCTCCGCTCCTTCTCGGGGCCCCTTCGCCCACGATATGGCGGCTGCGTTGCTCCAAAAGCTGTCAGCGACCGAGCTACGCACTGTGCTGCGCGTGGCACGCGTCAAGGGCCGGATGCACGACAAAATGGCAGAGAAGCGCGCCATTGCGGCGGTTTGAATGGAGGATCAGAACCTCTACGATGAGCAGCCGGGAGCTCTGATGGACGATGCCAACTTAGCGGCTCCCGCGACACCCAAGTTTGGCGCACAGCCTCTTACAGGTGCCTCGGCCTCGGCGCTGGTGCTCTCTCCGGCCAGCGGCCGCTTAGGTGCTGGCGGCTCTCCAGCATCTGCGGCCCCTGCCCCGCTGGCAATTAGCTGCAGCCCGCCCTTTAGTGCCAATGCCATGGCCCGCTTGGCGCACGTCGCGACCTTTCCCCTTCACTTCGACGCCATCGAGGCGGATAACCAGCCCCTGTTGCACGCGGAGCGCGCCAAGCCGCATCAAAGCCTCTGGGACGCCGTCCTTTCTCCCGCCTTCAACAATCTTGAGCACAAACCTGCGCGCGCAACGCCGATCGACGGTGTACTCGCGTCTGACTTATGGGGAATAGAACCGACCCTCTTCACGTGCAGCCGGAAAGCATCCAGGCTGGAGACCATCTGCCGAGCCTTGCGGTCTAACTACACAAGGGCGTACTCCAACTACACGCGAAGCGGCCATATGGAAGGGGGCAATTCCGAGGAATCCACAAACGGCAACCATCAACCCCTGTACTTGCACTGCCTCATATTTGACAACCCATCTGTTGGTTTCGTGCTCCGATCGTTGCCACAAGCGGCCCAGGCAAAGGTTGGTTCGCCTGGAAGCGCCGCGGTCGGCCGCGGTCCGGGGCACCCGGGCTCAGCTCCCCGCCCCTTGCGCGAGCGGTTCCGTCATTCCGAGGTCGTCATTGGGGGCATGGACAACATGACAGCGGCGCTTATCTCCTTGGGAGACTCGGCTGGCCCAGCTGGCGGCGACGTTGCGGGTCACAGCGAAGCGTCTGCGTTTGACAACGCCGAAGCAGTTGGTGCCATCTGGAAGCAGCTAATGGCCGCTCGCGACGCGGTCGTGGACGCCAGCGACGTGCTCGCCATTTCCATACGCGTTCATTTTCAGCAGCAGCTCCAGAAGCGGATGGATACGGAGTAGCGCTTCACCTTGTGGTACGTTTCCGTGAGGAGGGAGGACTGTTAGGATGGGATGGTGGCTTGTGTGCTCATGTAGAATCCCGTGAAACAATCATGCTTGTGTGCAATAGAACTTCTTGTTCTTGCCTGGCGTGCTCGCTGTCCTTCCGGGGCGTCAGCAGCGCAAGAACACAAAACCCTCATCCTGGTACAGCCCCATGCGCGGCGGTACACTTCCTTCCGACGGCGGCACCACATACAGCCCGCCACACAGCTGCTGCCACACCGGGGCGGGTGGGGGCCGCCGCAAAGCTCGTAATGTGTGCATGAGAACGGCACTTCAGGTCGACTGGGGCCACCGCAACCGTCAGTATTGCCTTGATGCTCCCCTCGCCTTCTATCTCACAGATTCTCTAGGCTTTGATGTCCATGACGACGCTAGTTGGGACCATGGTAGCGAACGACAGTCTAACACTGGTCACGGACTGGGAATGGTCCCGGGGGCGCCGGCGTTGGTGAGCAATGCTCCGTAGGCAGTGGTCCCGACTGTGTCGAAGGCCGCGGGTAGCAACCGGTGTGGATGCCGCTGTCCTCGTACCGCGCGAAATCTTTCGCTGGAACAGTTTCAAGTGTGAAGATGGGCCAGTGCACAAAGTCAGGTGATCGTGTTCATGAGCTAGAGCAGCAACCGGTCAGGCTGGGCGGCGGCAGTGCTGCTCCCTCTGTCGGCGCGTGAGTGTGGCTCGAAGAAGGAAAGGCTCTCTGTCTCGTCTACGCTGACGAAAGTGGTCGTCCAGGTTGCATCGGTCCTGCATCATGACCTATCCAGTCCCACCGGCACCATCCTCAGGGAGTAGGGCATCCGGCAGGGGGCTGCTCATCCCAATAAAACTTTGTGCAAGCGCACGCATACACGTAAAATAAGAGAAGCCCGACACACAGAGAAGCGAACGGAGCGCCACAAGATGCCCCACCGACCAACAACCTGCCCAAACACCTGCTCAACGAAAGTGCGCGAGGAGCTGCGATAGTAGTTGTACGATTCCTTGTCACACGGGAGGTTGTTGCCCTGCCAGGGCCTAAGCAAACGCTCGCCAGCAATGCACGCATCGTCGACCGCGACCCAGTACCCACGAGGCAGCCCATCGTCGCGGGCCAGCAGCTCCGCCAGCCCGCTTGCGGAGAAGGGAGTGCTCTCGTGGCGTGAGCCCGCGGTCACCGTCGACAGGAAGTGGACCCGGTAGTCCCCGCGAACCGCAGCCTGCACATTGATAGCAAAAACGACCTTACGTGTCTAATATGATGAGGCGTTGCGTACCTCGGAGACACGTGGCCGGCGGATGCGGAGCGCGATGCCGTCGATGGCCGACACGCACTTGCGCAGCAGCTTGCGGCCACCCCGCGAAGAACAGCTCGCTCTGGGCGGCAACTCTGCAGGTGTAGAAGGAAAATGAAAGTTGTTCAAAATCGTGTCAACGTCCAACGCACCCAACATCTGCGGCAAAAAAAGACAGCCACAGAAATCTCAAAATGAAAGGAAGCAGCCGATGGACCACGCGGCCGAAATGAGTAACGACACAATGGCAGCCATGGAGCGAGCAGAAATGGGCGTCGCGATTGCGAGGTTAGCGTGATGCCGTGCAACAAGAGGAAGGCCGTGTAGTCCCGAGATGACGACAGGTAACCGTGAAGGACCCAACGTGCTGATGTCTCTCACTGCCCCGGCCACCTGCGGACCACCCACAGACGTGGAGAATATCGGTCATACCTGACGAAAAAAATCGTGCACACCGTGCACCGGCTCACCCCAAACACAAGCATGGAATCGACGTTGGAAGCTCCGGCGAGCATGCTGAACCCGAGTGCAAGTCGGCAGTCCGCTGGGATGGGGACGCCGCTTGACAGTGCTGCCATTATCCCGTCCCCAACAGAGCGGTGCTCAACGGCCGAGTGCAACGCCCTAAAACGCTCCCCAGTCATACGGAGAAGCAACCGAATATCACTCTCCTGCACGTGGTCCAGGCCCGAGCTCATGCTCAAGCGTGCTCACAGGCATGCACACGCGGAGGCGTCACGCAAGCGGCCGCTGCCGCGCGGGGCACCACGACGGCCGCAATATCGACAGCGAGAAGAACAGCACGCCGCGCGGCCGCAGCGCGCTCAGGTCGCTGCACCCCCCCCGACCGCCGCACGAAGCGACCATCAGCGACAGCGCGCTTCACTACGAAGACCGAGTGGTGGTGCTCCATGGCGGGGAGAGGCCGCTCCGGCTCACGCGCGAGGCGGAAGCAGGGGAGGGGCAGCCGCAAGCCGAGCTTGGGAGGGGCCGGGCAGGCGCCAAGCCGCCGCTGGCGAAGAGAAGGGAGCGGGACGACGTGGAAGTCCGGCAGCAGACAAGGCGGAGCATGGGGTGGGGCAGCGAGGGTTCACGGCAGACGGGGTCGGAGACCCCGTTGAAACGGTGTGTGGGGTGGAGCGACTCGTGCGTCCATCGGACGGCATAAAACCGCTGCGGCAGACGGACAGCATGTGGCGGCGTATAGATGAAGCGATGTCGAGGTGCGGCGGCGGGGCGATGGCGGCGGGGAGAGGGGAATTAAAAATGGCCGCAACGCCGGTGTAGGCAGGTCTGTAGTGGATCCTGCCCTCAAAGCCAACGGGGTATAACCCCGTCAGAAAACCCAGCACAGGATGCGGATCGCTACGCCAGAGTCACAACGCGAACGCCGGGATCACTGGGCGCGAAGCGCACAAAAACGACGGAAGCAACGCAAACGCAACGATGATTTATTCGAACACGCACGATGACCCCAAAGCAT
>Ga0209186_1000675_pt1 | contig 26566 bp, 22 predicted proteins | sample SidtaG_FD_187426 | JGI IMG/M metagenome (GOLD analysis project Ga0209186, IMG submission 187426) | Marine algal microbial communities from Sidmouth, United Kingdom - Sidmouth_Male2 metaG (SPAdes) (version 2) | ecosystem: Host-associated > Algae > Red algae > Unclassified | place: Sidmouth...
GATCTCCTGCGACAGATGAAAATACAATGATGGTCCCGCCATCATTTACGAGCCCTTTGGACGTAAACTTCGTAAGTAGGCTGATAACGCTAGTTCCGTTAATGAAAAACTCGGCCAATGCCTTATTTGAGTCGATTTCACAGGTTTTTTGATCAGGCGTCGTCGCATGAGCGACGATAACCGTGTCAAACTTTCCGAAATCTTTAGCTACCGCTTGAATGACTTCATCATAATGTTCAAACTTAGCTATATCCAGAATATGATAGGTCACTTCCGAGGCACCCTTACAAGATAGCTTTGCTGACAAATCCCTGAGTTTTGACTCATTGCGACCAAGCAACACAAAGTTCAGTTCGCCCTTTGCGTCAATCAACCTTTCGGCGCAAGCTGTAGCGATGGCGGATGTTGCACCAATTATACAGATATTTTCCATAGCGGATCTAACGTTTTTCTAAGACTTTGTACCAAAATCGGGACATTAAAGCAGGATCGCGGGAAGCTTCTAATTCTTCCCACTGTGCATAAGCCCTGCGAAAATCTGCTCCGCGCATGTGGGCATCTTTAGCCGGATATAAGCGTCCACCCGAATTATGTACTAATTCATCGAGTTGCGGAAACAAAATAGACAATCTACTTGTTTGCGGAAAATCAATCGCAAGTGAAAGTCCCTCCACAGGGAAACTATTCAGGCCTGGTGATTTGTTGTCACCAAAGATTTTAAGAGCTGACAGGAAAGATCCTGTGCCCGCTGTATTGATGAGTCGCAACATTTCTTTGATAATGTGTATGGCAACATTTCTGGGGATAACACATTGATATTGCTGAAACCCTTTTCGTCCGTAAACCCTATTCCAGTGCTGTATTTTATCTAGTGGATAGAAAAATTTATCATAATGGACAATTTCTAAAGCCTTGCGACGTGCGTGAATTTTGTAATAGAGTCCGTTTAAAATCCAGGTCGAAAAATTATTTATAAGCGAAATAGGTGGTGTGATGGATACTGAAAACTTGCGTGAAGACGGCTCTTTGACCGATTTATCCGAGTGGCGACCCGCAAAAACAACACCTCGGCATTTGTTGACGTCTTTAGACCGATAATCAATCCACGCCAGAACGTATTCGAAGTCCTGTTCCATTTTCTCCGAAACCTCAACAAATTCTTCCAAGGTTTCAAATTTTTCCGACATAGTTTCGATCGCATTAGATGCGATAGGTTTTAAGTTAATTTCCGCCCACAAAATTACGCCCGTAAGACCTAGGCCGCTAATCGTTGTCGCAAAAAGATCAGCATTTGTGTCTCTGGAACACTCAATCGTCTCTCCGCTAGAACGATATAGCGCCAGACGGGAGATACAAGATCCAAAAGTCCCTTGAACATGATGATTTTTGCCGTGGACATCATTTGCAATAGCACCACCTAATGTTACAAATTTTGAACCGGGCGTGACCTCGAAAAACCAGCCTTTAGGCACTATGATTTTTAAAAGCTCAGAAAACAAAATGCCAGCCTGCGCCTTTATGATACCCTTGTCCCAATCCGCGGCAATAATCTGATTTAGTCCACTGGGACGAACTGCATTCCCGGATTGCGCCAAACAGCTATCGCCATAGCTGCGGCCGTTACCTACAAACAATGTCATGTGACCCACCGACTTTGACTGGTCTAAATGAGTGACAATATCTTCATTAGTGCCAACAGTCTGCACTCGCTGTGCCGGTTCAGGATAATTTCCCCAAGGTTTCATCTTCTGAGAAATCATCTCACTCTCACCATTCTTGTTGACTATGGCGCACCCAGCATCCCTTTTCCTTGTGTATTTTTCGCCTAGACGGGCCAAAAAGTCAATGCTGTAGCTGCTCAGATCGCGCTTATCGCGATGCACAATCGCTCCGCTCAGTATTTTGTTCAATCACATGGATTAGTCCTACAAACACAGGTGTAAAACTATAGTTTGGTCACAGGCGGCGCTTCCATCATTGGTCGTTAAGCGCATCATCACTTCAAAAGGGATAAAAGGTTTAAACCGTGACTGCTTTCCGTTTGCAGGCCAATCTCGAAATTCTAGTATTTTTTGCGGGTCACAAGGACGACCAATTTGAAAATATCAATATCTGCGGCTTAAAGACCGTTCGCCGTCCGAGAGTTTACTGTTACATGGCGTTTTCCCAAGGCAATCAAAAATCGCTTTAATAATTATGAAACTTACCAATTTCCAAAAATGAACCTCCCTCTTGTGATTGGAGAAGTCTTAAGAGGGGATAAAGACTCGGCCAACGGGAGGAGGACAATATTAGCGCCGGACAATTAGCATACTAACCCGGCTGAATACTGGGACGCACCGACCTCTTCTTCAAGCAGCACAATTCGTGAGCGTGAGTAAATGGCGGCAAGGTAAGCGCTGACGCGGTCCAGAGGTCTTGACCTTTCAACAGAGAAGGTTGGATGTTGCGCGTTTTGAGTCACTGGACATAACCTTTGGAAAAAGCGGTTTTGGCAACTATTGATCAATTTTCTGAAGTCCAATTTTATAATGACTTTTGTCGTAGCTTAAAGAATGACCAAGATATTAACTTCGCATATTCCCACGTCGAAATTTTTCGATTCGCCTGCGACTCGCGCCTAGAACGCATGAGCACCATTGGAATTGCAACTATCCCGTGTTTAAAACCTCTCCACTTGGAATACCTCCCAAGAGAAGCTGACGTTCGCATAATTAGATAACTCTGCCCCGCTAAATTTAGCAGTAAGTGAATAGGTAAAAGCCAGCCCGGAGTAAGTTTCGCTATCAATCGAACTTGATTTTTATGCGTATGATAAAACTTAAAGGAGTTACTCACCTCAACACTTCCACCTCCAACATGTAGAAGCTCGGCATCAAAAACATGTAAACACTTGTGACCTTGGGATTGTAACCGCAAACCCAAATCAAGGTCTTCAAGATAACAAAAATAATCAGTATCAAAGCCGTTATTCTTTTCAAATATTTCGCGTCTATATGCAGCTGCCGCGCCACATGGCGCGAGAACCTCTCTGTGACGCTTTGGCAGATTCTCGATATTTTGGCCCTGCCCGCCTCTCCACCCAATTCCAAAAATAGAAAAACAATCACCCGCGCCGTCAAGAACAGATTGATTTTCAGATTTAATTAATGTCGAACTCAACATATCATATTTTTTAAAATTATCAGCGGCAATCATGAGCTTTTCGAACCAATCAGGCTTCGGCCAAGCATCCGGATTGAGTGTAATAATCCATTCCGCTGTTGTACCCTTCGCACCCAAATTAGAACCACCGGAGAAACCGGAATTTTGGTTTGATTGGATGATTTTCAGCCATTTAAATTCAGACCAGCTTTCGGTATTTTTAAGAGGCCAGTGGCTGTTGTTGACAATTACCACTTCAAAATCTTTTCTGGATTGCCGATGGAGACTTCTAATAGCTTCATGTAAATCATCATCGCCATTAAAGGCAGTAATAACAATACAAGCTTTAAGCATATGCAATGGCTCCAAGAGCAATCAGACTATGTAAAAGGAGTTTGAAAGTCATCAAAATGCAAGGCAACTTTATCCTTGTCAGACAAGACGGCATCCTTTGAACGAACACCCCAATCTATATCAAGATGAGGGTCATTCCAGACAATGCTACCTTCACAATCCGGCGCGTAATATTTCGTGCATTTATATTGGACTTCCGTGTAGGGTTCAAGAGTGGCAAAACCATGCAAAAAGCCTTCGGGCACCCAAAGCTGACATCCATTCTCTGCGGTTAATTCTGCGGAAACATAATGTCCATAAGTCAATGAACTGGACCGTGCATCGACAGCGACATCAATTATTGAGCCTCGACCACAGCGAACTAATTTACCTTGAACGTGGGGCGGCCTTTGAAAATGCAGGCCTCTAACCGTTGCTGCAGGATGAGATAATGATTGATTTTCTTGTACGAAGACAACCTCACGTCCAACAAATTCTGAAAATTTCCTTTGTTGAAAAGTTTCCATAAAATAGCCTCTGCTATCAATAAATTTCCGTGGCGTAATTTTAATAACTTCGGGGATTTCTAATCTTTGAAATTCCATTTTAACCCTCAATTTATCTTGTCTACATGTGATCTAATCACGTCTATTACCAACCAAGATATGGTATTGCTCAATGGCATCATCAAGGGGGCCGAAATAAACTTGCTTTCCAGATTCCAGAACAAGTCCGTGAGTACACAAGCTTTTTAGTAATCCAATATTATGAGAGGCTAGGACTAGGGCGCGACTTTTCTCGACAAGGCCATCCATACGATCTTTGACTTTGGCTTTGAACCTCGCGTCACCCGCACCTAACCATTCATCCATCAGAAGTATATCGGGCTCAACCATTGTTGAAATTGCGAAAGCCAAACGAAGTCTCATGCCCGATGAATAGGTATCAAAAATCTTGTGAATATCTGACCCGAGTTCTGTGAATTCCATGACAGTAGGAATTTTGGCCTTAATCTCACCCAAGGTCATTCCCATCTGAAGACCGCGTAAATAAATATTCTCTAGCCCAGTTGCATTCACGCTCATACCCAAAGCCACATCAAACAAGCCCTTAGCGCTGCCGCGAACAACCAATTCTCCCTCTGATGGATGGTAAATACCAGCCAATACGCGCAATAATGTACTTTTGCCCGCTCCGTTATGCCCCAAAATGCCTAGGCGCTCGCCAGCACTAACAGAGAAGTTCAAATTATCTAAAATTTTTATATTTTTTCTGACTGAACGCTTAAAATAGAAATCAAAGAGGAATTTGACTGGGTTGGCCATGAGTTGACGTTCTCCAGGCGCTAGAACTGGAAATTTTAGTGCAATATTGTTGGCCTCAATAAGCTTATAAGTCATGATTAAATCCAGGTTGAAAGCTGGTGGCTAAATTTTCTGTGGAAAACATAAGCCAAAAACATACCAAAAATTGAAATGCAGATAACAACCTTCCAGCTAAGAGGGTCAATTGGGGTTCCCAAAATGGGCGCTCTGACCAGTTCCAGGTAGTGGTAAAATGGATTATAGGTCAAATACGGCCCTAATATTCCTCCCTTTCCATCATTTCCGGGCATCCAGATAATAGGCGTAATGAAAAACAAAGCGCCTGTGAGCGCAGTTATTATTTCTGAAACATCGCGGAAGCGTGCTCCGATAATGCCAAATACAATACCATACCAGTAACCATTTATCAGGATAACAAGCACCCCAAGAATCGCAACAAGGGCGTAAGACGTCACGTGCCATTTAAAGATAAACCATACGCCCAATATAATCAATATTACGTGCGCAAATTGCAGCAATGACGTGAACAAATTTATAAAGACGAGATCATTGAGACCCATGGCGCTGTGGATGATCTTAGGACGATTATGGACTATTATATTCGTACCGCTATTCATCAATGACGTGATGAGCGACCAGACGATAATTCCAACAGAAAGGTGAGGAACAAAAACGTCAATCGGCGTGTTGGAAATAGTCGCGTATAGTAAACCGAGCATTGAAATAAACATAATCGGACTAGCTAATAACCATAGTGGTCCTAGAATCGTTTTTCGATAACGCACCACAATATTGAACCAGGAAGCGTATAACCAATATTGAATTTTAGCCTTTTCAATCATGATATTAGATCTGACAAAGTGCCCACGTTACTTCAGAGCCACTTTAAGGAAATCTTTCAAAATTTTTGACATTTCAGCTTTCTTGGCGGGTGATAATTTATCAATCTCTATTAATGATCGTTCCTTTTTACGGAATTGCAAACTGGCTTCATCAATGTTCAGCCGAACGCATAATTTTCGATTGGGTGCATTGAAAATTTCCCGAGCCGCGCGCGTCTGTTCTGTCGAGGGCCCCCAAAAGCTCGACGCGTTATCTATGCCGTGTTTTTCAAACGTCTGTCTGAGCATTATGAGCGTTGTCACAAAATCCTTACCGAAGTTCTTCAAGATGGGCGAACATACTCGTAATATTTCAATTTCATAGTCATTAGGCGACACATTTACTTGACCACTTTTTGACGTCGGTAACAATCTCACATTAGACATCTCCGCAGCGTCTAAAAAATCTTTGAGTAAATTTTTTCTTGAGTAAACAATGAATTTATTTGAGCATTTCGTAGCCCAAAGATCTTTGTAAAACTCAAGTTGATCATACCGTTTTTCTAACAGTGCCGTTTCAAAATATTCGTCAAATTTAGAATTCAAATTAAAAGTTTTTATCCGTTGAGTGTAAGCCGAATTAATAATGGAAAGCTGATCTCTTAGAGCATAAATAGAAAAAACCTCATGTCCGTGACTGACCAATTTATTGACAATTTTAAAAAAACAGTGCGGGAAAGAAGCAAAATTCTCGGATGAAATGACCACATGTTTTTCATCCTTAATTTCTTCGCACAAAGCTTCAATGCCTCCGAACTCGGGTTTGTAATTTGCCTTACTAGAAGCGATATCCCAAACCAGATTATGGTGCGGCAAGGCCTGATTTAGTGAGCCTGACACTGGGATGCAGATACCTTGCCCCCTCAGACTTTCCCGATTTGAAAGTATAACATCCTGTAAGAAGGTCGTGCCTGTCTTGTGCGGTCCAACATGTATAAAAACTCGTGCCATTTTACATCTTTCTGCGCTAAACCACTTCAGTGCGCAAAACATCAACAATGCGTCCTGCCGCCTTACCGTCGCCATAAGGGGATACGCCAATCGCCATAGCCTCATAGGCTTCGGGATCATCCAGTAACCTTCTAGCCTCCTTTAAAATCACGTCAAAATCCGTACCAACCAGCTTCACCGATCCGTGGTCAATAGCTTCCGGACGTTCTGTTTCATTGCGCAGAACTAAGACTGGTTTACCCAGCGCCGGCGCTTCCTCTTGAACGCCGCCAGAGTCGGATAGGATGAAATAAGCCGACTTCATTGCGCCGACAAATGGCAAATAATCCAATGGCTCTGAGAGGGTAATCTGCGGATGATCTCCCAAGAGCTTATCGACAACCGATTTGATATTCGGGTTCGGGTGCACAGGGTAGAAGATATGTGTATCAGGATATTCGTCAGCTATGGCGCGAATGGCGCGGCAGATATTCTCAAAGGGTGCTCCGAAGTTTTCGCGCCTGTGTGCTGTAACAAGGACCAACCGCTTACCCGCAGGAATATCAGGTTTGGGGGCATCAGGTTTTGCAGCCACATCATAAAGTGCATCGATGACAGTATTGCCGCTGACAGTAATTTTTTCATCGGAAATGCCCTCGGCGAGTAAGTTGTCGCGCGTTGATGTAGTCGGAGCAAAATGCCAGCGCGCGAGATGCCCCGCCACAATTCGGTTCATTTCTTCCGGGAATGGGTTTTGTAAATCATGCGTCCGCAGGCCTGCCTCAATATGTCCGTATGGGATTTTGCGATAGAAAGCGGCCAGCGCGCTAACCATGACTGTGGTCGTATCCCCTTGCGCTAGAACGACATCCGGCTTTATTTCCGCCAGGCACTCATCCAAAGCAATGGTCAGCTTGGCCGTCAATTTAGGCAGGGTTTGATTAGGTTCCATCGCGTCCAGATCATAGTCAGGCGTGATGTTAAACAAGCCCAGCACTTGATCCAGCAGCTCCCTATGTTGAGCGGTCGCAAGAACAACGCACTCAAACGCTGGGTCAGCCTTTAGGGCCAATATAACAGGTGCCATTTTTATAGCCTCGGGGCGTGTCCCGACAATACAAAGAATTTTTTTCATGAATAGGTATTTTCTATTTTCTAATAAAGAAAGATGTGACGAATGTATGTGAAATCAATTCATAATCACGTTCACATAGATAATTGTAAGTCGCATTTAGCGTTGGATCATTTAAATTAATACCGTGAGTTTCAACAGCGAGGATGTAAGGTCGATATTTGTCCCAATTGTTTGACTTAAGGACTTGAACATCCATGCCTTCAACATCCACTGACATGAAGTCAATTTCCTGATTGGGCTCTACATGTTTATCCAAAATGGAATCCAATCGCTTGGTAGTCATCTCCACGAGTTTTTCTAGCTTATACGCACCATGTTCTGCCTCGATTTGTTGTTGACGCATCTCAGGATTGAGCGTGTTAACTGCCGGGCGGTTGAAAATAGCATATTCAGCGTCATAAACCTCATCACTCACCGCGGCGCATATGTTTACGTCTCTTGGCCGTTCTTGATCGAATAACTTAATAGCTTCCAGACTGGCATCAATATTAATGCCCTTCCATCGCTTAAAATGAGAGAGCAATGCCGTATTCGATTTTTTCCAAGGATGATGAGCCCCGACATCAATGTAGAAGCCTCTCTTGTTCAATCGTTTCTTTTTTTTCAAAATAGAAAACAGAACCCTATCTTCTCCAAAGGCGCTAAATGATACGTTTAGACCATCATTAGAGAGAACTTCCATAGCACCGGCGACTGTATTCGATTGTCTTATTAACATCCATATTTCCTATTGTTGCGCGAGCGCCTCGTTTAGCGTACCCACGGGTAACTCGAAGTCCAACCGCCCCGCTGCACCTATTGACAAAGCCGTTGCATCGCTCTTGCCAACACATACATCATAATCCAAATTTGCGGCTAATGATATCGTGTAGAATGCCAATGTACCGTAGAGCGGCGGAAAGACTTCAATCACCTTCGTCCTCGGTTTGCAAAATATGATATTTGTGAGGGCCGCCCCGTGAATACCCAAGACGAAATCTGCTCTTTGCATCATTGCAATTTGCTCCACCACGCTGTGATTTCCAGGGTCAATCAATGCGAACTCATTTTGTTTGAGAGCGGAGACGACTTCATCATTATTGGTAAAACTTCGACCAAGGTCTTTCGGCCGAATAAGAGCTATCTTCTTGCCAGTTTTTGTTTTCTGTTTCTGCACTATTGGGTGATTGGCAAGTTCCATAACGGGTTTTGCGTAACCCTGATTTCCTCCGTGCAAACAATGCATGAAATCTGTACCGGAGGTGTTCATGACTTTTAGATTTTTTACCCTGTAAAGTTTATGGCGCTCGAGAGAGAGAATGTTATCAAGCTGTATCTTCGCAAGTTCGAAATAGGCTTTCTGGTAGTTGCTCATTGAAATTTCAAAAGCTCCGAATGTTTTAGCGTCGGACAACTGCTGCAGCCATAAGATCCTCGGCAAGTGATCCACAACGAAATGGCAATAATTATTGGGCGTGAAACTATCGGCAAAAAAAGCAAGATTATTTATATCGGCTACCTTCCTCTTTTTCGCTTGGATTAAGGCAAGAAGCTTTGGTGTTATGTAAGGATTATGCATACTAACAGGGAGAAAATTGCCATCTAACACCACAAATCCATAGGAAATGCCATACAAATAGACATCCTCATATTCTCGGTAAATAACATCTGATTTAAGCGTTTTTGACACCAGGTTTTTGTCGCCTTTAAAGGCTAAAGGGTGATTATATCGATTTAAAGGCGACTCAAGTTTCGCCGTAGGTACGGACGCCTTAATGATCATTTTCTCAAATTTAAAAGCCTGTTTGTTAGCTCGATAGCTTTTCTCAAGGATATCGACATCTTGGGTAAGCTTTCTGACGATCCGTATGTATTTTGCATCTGGCTCTCTGTTACGAACAAATGCACCCAGCATATCTTGGTTAGCTAGGCCAGAGGAGACATCAAATGCCTCCAGTATTACTAAGGGCGGAACATGGTCTCCTTCATTGATTGAGTCCAAAGCCGTCAAAACATGTATAGCGAATTCCCGTTTGCTCTCATCCGACAACAAAACTCTAATCGATTTTGCAATCACGGTTCGTTTTATTTGTTCATTTTCATAAGGAACGCTAATAATCTTCGCAAAGTTCAGAGGGGCCTCTAATAAAGTTAGGCCTGTTCTTAGGTATTGTAGTGTGTCCGCATTGGAAATTCGGTGCTCGACAGCTAATTCTACGGCGCGCTCGATACTCGCGGCCGTATTATTATTTAAATGAGCATTAATCGTACGGAGTATAAGCCATCGAGGTGGACTCTCATAATCAATGAACTGGTCAATCTCTGCAACGAAACGTGGAAGATCATCAGGGTATTTATCAAGACCGAGCAGAGTGTACTGCTCTAGTTCATTGTTCGCAATTTTAGACTTTATATTTTCAAAGGAATTCGATTCCATATCCGAATAATCCAATGTTTTTAAAAAGGCTTCCGGGCCGTAATCGGACGCGACGCAACGCTCCAATTTATTCCGCTTGAAGGTATGTTGGCATCGTGGATGGTTATATCTTCAAAACCCGCCCACTGAAGCTCTTCGATAAGCCGTTTTCTATTAAACAGCCTCACCTCTAAAGTCTTACCGGGACCGCCGTGAAATTTCGGTTTTTCATCCCTCTCAATATATCCGTTAGCGTATTCAATTTCAGCCACCCATTTCCCGTTAACTTCTTTTGATTCATACCCAACCATACCGAGGTAGTGCTCTTTATGATCGCCCTGATTCACAAACGGAACCGTTAGGATTAAATGTCCGCCGGGCTTAAGTATTTTATTTGCCCCGCGGAACGCGTGACAAGGGTGCTTAAAAACATGCTCGAAGACGTCCGCTGAAATCAGCCCATCAAATTGATTTAGGTAATGCTCTGGTGGATCCGTGATGTCGAGATAAGGCTCCTGATGATAAAAAGAATTCGTGTAATCACAAACCTTGGACAATGGCCTTGCGTAAACTTGCCCATCAGACAGACCAATGACTTTTATATCATTGCGTTTTTTTTGTTTCGCTAGCGAGGCGTCGTTCTCAAACACATATTTAGATAACATATAGGCAATCGCCTGACTGCGTCCGGATGCCGTGCAAGCAGCGCACAAATGACCTTCCCGTGCATTCCAATTCGCATTCATCGTATAAGACTTAGCACAAATTGGACATTCAGCTTTCAGCTCAACACCATCAATATTAGGGTCTAACTTAGGAAATTCCATAATTTTCGCTCTCTCGTCTCGTAAGTTCTTCCGTGAGTTCTTGTACGCTATAACTACATTCAGGATAGTATTTACTTTCCTCATCCGCTTTGTCCTGTTCAATCGATTTAAATAAGGGGGCATTGCGGTCAGAAAAATAAATTTCCTTAATCTCTTCATTCATAGATTCAAAACGCGAAAGAAAGTCGTGATGAAAACTCGCACGCATTTTCGGGCCCTTCCCCTGAAATGCTTTTTGGACCCGCGCCAACATATGTTGACGTATACCCTCACTCTCTGATCTGCCACTCTCTTTTAGACATTTCGTGATTTTTGACATTGCCCAAATCGCCTTAGCATCAAGGGAAGGGTTAGATTGAATACTTGATCTATCTATCAAGTCTGCAGAGATGCCAACAACAGAAAGATAATCTAAAATTACGTCCCCGCCGACAAACTCATCTCGACGAAATACCCTCGGGGTGATTGCCTCCAGTCCGAAGGTTTCAGACAATCGATTTAAAACTCGGAGATAATTGAATCGATTTGGGATTATTTTAAAAGGAACTATAGGGTTATCCGGATCAAAGGACGTCAAATTCCCAGCCTTCACAGCCTCACTGTAAAGGCTCATTCTCAATTCATCCTGACGGCGTAAATATAAGATAACTTTGCACACATCACCGACGCTATCCAAAGCCTCTTTGAAGGCCTCAATCAATCCAGGTTTCACCAAATGAAAATTTGCATGCTCATCGGTGATTAAAAGAGTGTGATAATCGCTCCCAGAAATTTCTGCTTTGAGGTCGGCAAGAGTCTTTTCCCTAAAAGCTCTAAAGTCATCTTGATCCGTAAGCTTCAAAAGGCTGCGAATGGAATGCGTCGGTTCACTCTCCAATGCGCAAGCGGTCAAATGTATGTGACAAGGATACCCCAAAGTTAAAGGCATAAGATAGCCCATCTCTTTCAGAGCTTTTCTATTATCATACAGCGTGTGTTGAATACTTGTCGAACCAGTTTTTTCTGTTCCAACGTGGAGAACGATATTTATGGACATTAAAATAAATCTTCGTTTGGAAACAAAATATCTGAAGGTTGGCGGTCATGGCGGTATTCATGCGGTTGCCACGGACCCCACTTGCGTTCAAACGTCGCCTTATTCTCATTGAATAATTTTACACGCTCGTCTTCATTCATTTTGGAAAAGGTGGCTGAGAGATGATGGTGAACGAATGCGTCTTCCGCAACGACACATTCATACCCATCTTGTCTAATTTTATGACAATGGTCATCATCCTCAAACATACCGCGGCCATAGTCCGCGGAGAGCATCCCAAATTTCTTCAAATCATTATTCCGAAACATGACAGCAAAGTAAGCAACGACACGCGTAGCGATATGTTTTCCCCTGTACCCGGTCTTCAAGGCTCGGGTTTTTACTATCATATCATCCATCGTGTCGTATTCGACAAAGAGCTTTGCTTCGTTACCAATATTATTTGTTAAAGGCCCAACCGCGCCAACCTTTGGGCTCTTTTGTAAATGCCGCATCATACCATAAATCGCGCCGGGACTAACATAAGTGTCATTGTTCAAGAGAAGAACATAATCACCCGTGGCGTCTTCTAGGCCAACATTGTTTCCGCCAGCGAAACCCAGATTTTCACCATTCGCAATAATGCGAGTATTTTGGTATTGCTCAGAAAAGCTATGAATATTTTTAAGCGCTTCTCCAGACGATCCATTGTCAACAATAATAATTTCCATATTCGGGTACACTGGACCTGTACCCATTAGCGAATGCAATGTTGTGTTCGTAAGATCCGGATCCCCATAAGCTAAGATAACAACTGAAACCTTCGGATAAGAATCTATAATTTGACTAAATTGCTGAGCTCTATGTGTCCAAGTGTTTTGCGCCGCAAACTCTTTTAGCTCCTGAACAAAATCTTCGTCGTCTTTTGCCTCAAAAGCCGCATCAATTTGCTTCGAAAATTCTTGAGCCCCATCCGCAAAAAATGCCAAATGCTTGGCGCGGTCAAGTTCAGGAAGCGGGGTCGTGACAGTCGGCTTCCCAAGTGTGGAGTACTCGTAAAACTTAACAGGGTCACAGGCTTGAATAATAGGTATAATTCTAAACGGAATAATTAAGACGTCCATTTGCTGAAGAAAAGCCGGAACCTGAACATAGGGTATTTCACCATAAAATTTAACATTGGGCTCTTTCGCAAGACTCTTAGGATGCTCCACAGAAACGTTACCGCACAAATGAAACTCTATATCTGGTCTTACTCTGGCAACTTCACGTAATAACTCCGTATCAAACCAATCAGAGATCGCACCAACATAACCAACTTTAATTGCCGCTCCCTCACTGCTTGTAAGCGGTTTTGCTGTAAACGGCTCCGTAAGCGCTGACATATCTGGATTCTGAAAATGATGGAGTTCCGTACCATTACGGATAATATCTAACGGATTAAATCGGCTATATTTGTTAAAAAGCGTCGTTGAGCTAACAACCAAATCGTCGACATTTTGTAAAAAACTATACTCCAAATCGATTAGTTCCTGGGTCGTATTATCAAAACCTGCGATATCATCCATACAGTCATTGAGCGTTCTAAACTCAGGTGGCAGTAGCTTGGCTAACTGCCACCAAAATGGATGCTGTATGATCAACTCCTTATGATTACTGGCGTTAACTTCATCACAAAAATTGTAAAAAGACTTGAGCCAGGCCTTTTGTTGCGCCGCGTCTGGTGTGCCAGTATACGAAGGTATCTGCTCGGCTCCACTTAGCTTTAACTTCACGCGAATGAGGTTAGGCAAAATTTCTTCTATTTCGGTTTCTGCCCCGGGCGGGTCCATTTCAAAATAGAATACGCGATGCCCTAGCTTGCACAATTCTTTCGCAATATGCTGGGGACGCTGCATTCGAAAATGCCAGCCAATTATGGCAAACACAAAGACATCTGACTTTCCAGCGCGAACTTCAGTCCCAGAGGTCTCTAGGTTTGCTAGCGACATATTACTGAGCGCATTTGATTGTTCGGCCTGGCGCATTTTCAATATTTGCTTTTGCTCCGCCGTAGGGACCGTAAATGCCATTTTTTCAACTAAGCTGTTCGGCAACACCATTCTAAGAGTTTTCCCTATAAAACTCCTGACACGCCGCACGGCGGGTTTGAAAACCGTCCTTTGTTCTTGAGCAAGGCGATCTCTGAGGTGCCTCACCTCGTTACCCAAGGCTTGCTTTTCTTCAGATGCATGCCGCGTAAATATTGAGGACTCCTCAGATATGGAGGTAAGTTTTTGGGACAAGTCCGCTTTTTCGTTAGTAAGGCGCGCTACTTTGTTTGACAAAATTTCGAAATCGCTTTTGGATAGATCGAGGCTTAAGTCTAATTCCTTGCGCTCCGCCTCAAGTGTCCTTTTTTCTCCCTCTAAGCCTTCAAGATCATTTTTGAGTGCGGCGAGAGCCGATTTTACACTTGAGTTTTCGAGAGTAAGGGACGTGATTTTGTCACGCTCAGTCGTTAGATCGGAAACAAGTTTAGCGACATAGGATTCAGACTCTAATAATTTTTTAGAGGAGCTTTGTAATTGACCTTCATATTCTTTTGTTTGAAAGCCTAACGCCTTAAGTTCTTTCTTTAAGCTGTCCTCCACTTCACTACGATCAATTAACTCCGCACTCCGTTGCTTGAGCGTTGATGCAAGTTGAGATACTTCGCCTTCGAGCTGCACTATCTTAGTGTCTCTCGTTGCGACCTCAGCGGCAAGGGCATCTTTGGCAGTATTCGTAATTTTAACTTTATGGTTTAGCTCATCTAGATGCGTTGCCAAGCGGTCCATTTCTTCGGATGTAGCCGCCGCCTCAGAAAGTTGCCCACTTAGACCTTCAACATGCTCCTGAAGCTCAGAAACAGAGGCGTTAAGATTTTGAATTAGACCTTCTTTTTCGATAACGTCTTGAGACTTTGAATTTAACTTGCCAAGCAGGTCAGATTTTTCTGAAAGCCACACTTCTTTAGATGTAGCGAAGCCAGCATGCGTTTCGGAAATCTCTTTACGAAGTAACTCAAATTCCTTTTTGTGTTGATCTAACTTTTCTTGAGAAATAGCAGCAGCTTCTTTTTCTTCACTAACGAGCGCGTCTTTTTCCGCGAGCAGAGCCTTCACATCGCTAATACTCGCCTGATTCTCGACATGCATAGAATTAAAAATAGTCTCCATAAACGGAGTAGCATGATTGAATTCAGACCTAATTAGATCAAGGTTAGCCTGCGCCTCATGAATATCAATCTGATTGGACAAGCGCGTCAACGCATCCATCGTTCGGCCGACCCAACCTTTAGTGAGCGGATCTAGATAGACTTGATCGAAAGGGATATTTTGATGTCTCAGAATCGGCGCTAAAAACCTATTAATATCGTCGGCCGCCGCCTTGAGTTCTATATTGGGCGAAAGGTTTAAATCATCAATAATCTTGCCTATCGTTGGCATTGCCACATCGATAAGATTATCATACCGCACAAAAGTTCTATCGAAGTTCCGGGAACCTAACTCAGCGTCAAGAATATATCTCAGCCAAATCAAGACAGCTTGCCCCTTGGAAATACCATCCCTTCTGAAAAGAGACTCTGCGACCTCTAAAGGGTTTCTTATAGGAATAATAACTTTGACTTTAACATTCAATTTTTTCAAGGCGGGCATGAGGACACTCGTAAGCCTGCAAGCCCGCGGGTCTTTTAAAATGAAATCTTGATCCAAAGAAAAGTCGGCGCGGACAGTATTGGCCAAATCATCTATTATTTGTGCTTTTCTAAGTGAACCTAAAGATTCGATACGAATGGCAGTCCACGAGTACCACTTCAAGTTTAACTCGGCGAGCACACTGTCGTTAAACCCAGCTACTGCGGCGGATTCCCAATGCCCCTTTTCGTTGCCTTTACTTGCCCCAGAAACCGAAAATGGCAACGCGTAACCGAGCATACTTAAAACACGGGTAAACGCGGAGGTGCCACTGCGATGCATTCCCAATACAAGAAGGGCTGTCTTTGTTGATTTACGTGTCATGGAAGATACTGGTGTAGTGAAATTTTTAGTTAAGATATTAAGCTCTACGACGCAAGTCACTAAACTCATCTAATGCGGCTCTTTTTTCATTAAGAGAACTTCATATTAGGTTGTGAACCGCCCCGGGTTTGCCGGAGACTTCTAATATATAGTAACGGGAGTCATTATGAGCAATACGAGGAATAGATTTTCATCTGAAGTGCGAGCGCGGGCCGTGCGGATGGTGATGGAGCATCAGGGCGAACATACCTCCAGATGGGCGGCGATAGAGTCGATAGCGCCCAAAATTGGATGCGCGACACAGACGCTTCACAATTGGATTAAGCGAGCTGAGATTGATGATGGCGATAGGCCGGGCGTCACAACTGACACGGCCGCCAAGCTGAAGGCTTTAGAGCGTGAGAACAAAGAGCTGCGGCAAGCCAATGAGATCCTGCGTAAGGCATCGGCATATTTCGCACGCCCTCTCGGCATTTGCTTCGCAATTGCCTGCCGGGCAGTGAGCGGGAGCTCGACCGCCCGTTCATGAGATGATCGCCTTTATCACCGCGCATCGTGATCAGTATGGGGTCGAGCCGATTTGCAGGGTTCTGCCGATTGCCCCATCAACTTATTATGCCCGGCTTGCAGCTCAGACAGACCCAACAAAGCTGTCTGATAAAGTGCGGCGCGATCACGCTCTGCGGCCCGTCATTAAGCGTGTCTTTGCAGAGAGCTATGGTGTTTACGGCGTGCGTAAAGTCTGGCGGCAGATGCGTCGCGAAGGCTACAATGTGGCAAGATGCACGGTCACAAGATTGATGCGGGATATGGGGTTGCGCGGCGTTGTACGGGGTAAGTCACAGCGCACGACGGTCAGTAACAAAGCCGATGTTTGTCCGCTGGATTTGGTCAATCGGCAGTTCAAAGCTCCGGCACCTAATGTGCTCTGGGTCTCGGATTTTACCTATGTCTCGATTAAATATACCGAGCGTCTTGCGGAGGCCGGGATCGAACCATCAGTTGGGAGTGTTGGCGATAGCTACGACAATGCCCTCGCAGAGACTATCAACGGGCTTTATAAAGCTGAAGTTATTCATAGATCAGGGCCGTGGAAGTCCTTTAATGCCGTCGAGTTCGCGACCCTCAAATGGGTCGACTGGTTCAATCACCGCAGGCTTCTTGGGCCTATCGGCAACATCCCGCCGGCTGGGCTTGAGGCAAACTATCACGCTAGTCTGGACAAACGTCCCGTGGCCGCGTAACTCAAACTAAATAGTCTCCGGCAAACTCGGGGCGGATCACCGATTGGGTAGAAACATTTCTCATCTGCAAGATACGGACAACTAACATATGCTCATCATAAACCGCATAGCTAAAAATACTTATCTTCGAGAATTATTAGGGTCTTTTTGTTAATGAAGCGGTCAAAATCGGGAAAATATTCAGATGACACGCCTGCCACAAACTAAAATTGCTGTAAATACGTTAGATTTCGAAACCTTCCCACTCGTAAAGCCTACCGGCTTTCGAGAATATGATGCGCGTTGGTGGTTTGGGCTGCCGACAGACGAAAAACCGTCCGAACTCAACCTTTACGGCGTTCAGGCGCTCGGCGAAGGACTCGGAACGCTCATGCATGAGCGCGGCGTCGATCCGAAGATCGCGGTTGGCCATGATTTCCGTCATTACTCGCTGGGCATCAAAATGGCACTTATGACAGGCCTGATGAATTCCGGAGTCAATGTTCATGATATTGGTTTGGCCCTCTCGCCTATGGCTTATTTCGCGCAGTTCCATTTGGACTGTGCTGGCGTGGCAATGGTCACGGCGAGCCACAACTCAAATGGTTGGACCGGCGTAAAAATGGGTATTGAAGCCCCCCTCACCTTTGGACCAGATGAAATGGCGCGCCTGAAGGCCATTGTTTTAAACGGCGAGTCGAAACCCCGCCCAGGCGGAAGCTATCACTATGTTGACGGCGTGCGTGAGGCTTACATTGAGGATTTGACGAAAAATGTGAAACTCTCACGCCCGATCCGGATTGTGGCCGCCTGCGGCAACGGCACGGCCGGCGCGTTCGCGGAAGAAGCCCTCAAACGCATTGGCGCGGATGTTGTACCCGTCGAGTGCGAGCTGGATTGGAGCTTCCCAAATTATAATCCCAACCCCGAAAGTCTGGAGATGCTGCACGCCATGCGCGATGCTTGCCTCCAGAATAAAGCCGAAGTCGCCTTAGGGTTTGACGGCGACGGTGATCGCTGCGGGGTTGTCGACAATGAGGGCGAAGAGATTTTCGCGGATAAAGTCGGCGTTATGCTCGCCCGTGACCTCTCCGCGCAATATGAAAACGCCCAATTCGTTGTCGATGTGAAATCGACGGGGCTTTATCATACAGACCCCGTATTAAAGACCAACGGTGCGAAGACAGATTATTACAAGACCGGTCATTCCTACATAAAACGTCGGGTTCATGATTTGAAAGCCTTGGTTGGGTTTGAGAAATCCGGACATTATTTCTTCAATGCGCCCATCGGTCGGGGCTATGATGACGGTCTCGTCTCCGCAATCGCCATTTTGCAAATGCTGGACCGTAACCCGGATAAGAGCATGGCAGACTTGCGCAAAGCGCTCCCCAAAACCTGGGGCAGCCCAACAATGAGCCCTTACTGCGCGGACGAAGAAAAATACGGCGTCATTGAACGCATTATCGCCGAGGTTCAGTCTGACGCTGATGCAGGCATGAAAATTTTGGGACAGTCGATTATCGACGTAAACACCGTCAACGGGGTACGCTTCACATTGGAAGACGGGACTTGGGGCCTGATGCGGGCTAGCTCTAACACACCAAATTTGGTCGTCGTTGTTGAAAGCCCGGCATCAGAGGAGAATATGTTCGGCATGTTTCGCGAAATTGAGCGCCGATTGGCCGCCTATTCAGAAATTGGCGAATTTGACCAAAAGATATGATATGAGTGCTGGGGCGTGTTAACCTTACCTGACTCAACGATCGGAAACTGAATATGAAGCCCGTCACAAAAGCCGTCCTTCCTGTCGCAGGATTTGGCACGCGTATTCTGCCGGCCACGAAAACCGTGCCGAAGGAAATGCTGACCATCGTGGACCGCCCAGCCCTGCAATATGTGGTGGATGAGGCGGTTGAGGCCGGAATTGAACATTTCGTTTTCATCACAGCGCGCGGTAAAATTGCGATCTCAGACTATTTCGATACGGCCTATGAGCTGGAAGATGCACTCAAACGCAAAGGTAAAATCGATATTTATGATGGGCTGAAGGCCAAACAACCCCGTGAAGGCACGATGAGTTTTGTACGCCAGCAAGAGGCCAAAGGCCTGGGTCATGCCGTCTGGTGCGCCAGGGATATTATTGGAGATGACCCATTTGCCGTTCTCCTACCCGATGTCTTGATTCAGACAGATGTAAAGTCCTGCCTCGCTCAGATGATGGACGCTTATCATGAGGTTGGCGGGAATATTATTGCTGTTGACCCTGTCCCGGATGAGCGAGTGTCAAGCTACGGCGTTATTAAGCCGAAAGATCCGAAAGCCACGCAGAATAGCTCCCTCATTCAAATGGACGGTATGGTCGAGAAGCCGGCGCTAAAGGATGCCCCGTCCAATTTGAAAATCACAGGCCGTTATATTCTTCAGTCTGAGCTAATGGGTGTATTAAAAGACCAGGCCGTGGGTGCGGGCGGGGAAATCCAGCTCACGGATGCAATGGCGCGTCTCATGCAAACACAAGATTTCCACGCCTTTGTTTATGACGGGCAGGATTATGACTGCGGGTCAAAACTGGGCTATTTCGAAGCGGTCATGGCCTTTGCTCAGACACATCCGGATATTGGCGAAGGCGCGCGGGCGCTGATCAAAAACTCTAAACTTCGAAACTAGTGGACGCTCTCCAGCAAAGCGCAGCGCGATTACGCGCATGGTGTGTAAACCGCGCCCTGCCCGTCTGGGCGGACCGCGCGCAAAATCCTGACGGTAGCTGGGTCGAACATCTGCATTTAGACGGCAGCGCTGACAAAGCCGCAGAGAGGCGATGGCGCGTCTTGGCCCGGCAGGTCTATGTATATGCCAAAGCGGACTCTTTAGGGTGGTTCAAAGGACAGAAAGTCGCCGTCTCCACCTATGAAAAAATGATTGAGGTCGGATATGTCCACTGCGTTAGTTCTGACGGGCAAGTCACTGATTCTACGCGGGATTTTTATGATCATGCCTTTTACATTCTCGCAGCGAGCAGCCTTTACGCGCTAACGCGGGAGCGAAAATATCTAGACGACGCAGAGGAGCTCTTGGCGTGGATAGATACAGCCCTCACCCATCCCTCCGGCGGATGGCGTGAAACTGACAAAACCGACGATCAAGCCTCCCGGCGCCAAAATCCCCATATGCACCTTTTCGAAGCCAGCTTGTTTTTATATGGCGAGACGCAAAACAAAAAGCACCTGCGCTACGCGGAGTCTGTCTTCGACCTATTTGAGGCACATTTTATCGATGACAACACGATCAGCGAATTCTTTAACGCAAATTGGAATTTAGAGAACGGCACAAAGGGTCAAACGGCCGAACCCGGTCATGCGGTCGAGTGGATCTGGCTACTAGGGCAATATCAATCCGCGACAGGCCGCGACATCAGCACCTATCAATCCGCCCTATACAGCACAGCGCTGCGCGGTCGAGGTTGGTTCTTGAATGACGAAGAGGACAAATCGGGTGAAATCCATAGGGAAACCAAACGCTTATGGGTGCAAACTGAAGTCATAAAAGCCCATCTCGCTATGGCGGAGCGGGGAACCTTGGGCGCGCGCGACATGGCCGCAGCGACGATAGACGCGCTTTTCCCTACCTATCTCACAGAAGACGGATTGTGGAACGATCAAATCAACACTTGCGGAGCCAATATAGCCGCCACCATTCCGGTCAGCACCTTCTACCATATCCTCTGTATGGCGGCAGAAAGCGAACGGATCGCCAATCTTTCCCAATAAAGACTGGGGGTCTTATTGAAATTCTAAACGCTCTTTCGACGCGAAGAATAGAGAGGCCACTTCCTCGTCATCTGTTGACGCATCAGGGGCAAGGTTGAGAATTTTTTCGATCGTGTCTTTTCGTTGACCCAAAGCCGTCTCAAAATCACGCTCGATCTTGTCCCACGTTCCTCTGAGTTTCAAATGCCGCATGAGCGTCTGATAAATATCCACGCGCCCCATCAAGAAATAGCTTTCATATAGGATTTTACTCGCGATTTTCTGGTGAATATCGCCATACGCCAGCTGTCCTAACATCGTGTCGATTGGCTTGACGATAAAGTCCAGTTCTTCTCTGATATGCGACGTCATGAGGTAGATCTTTTTGATCGTGAGGAGCTGGCTTTCAATTTTGGCGATTTTGTCAGGCGGAGCGCCCCGGTTCGTCACGATAACAATATCAATATCTGACCCATTGACCTCGACGCCAAGCTGGGAGTGTGTGCGCTTCGTCTCATGTGCCAAATAATAAGCTATGTCTCCTGAGAGAAAAACGACGCAATGGTCATAGAGCACCTCCTGCAAATCCTCATCCAATTTAAGGAGAGCTTCTCGCGCCCAACTTAATTTCTGCAAGCTTATTGTCCGGAACCGATTGGCCAGCATGGTGCCGCCCTCAACAATATCGACCATCTGGTCAGTCAGATAGACCAGACTGAATGTCAAAAAATCGCGCAGTATGGACGGAGACAATCGAAGCTCATTTCCGCGAGTGATATCATAGCGAAGATAATAGCGGGCACAGTTGCTGACTCGAATTTCGCTGGATCCGTAACACGCCCTCCAGATCGCAATATCGGTGATATGTGGCAGTTCCTTAGAAAGCTCATAGCCAGTCTTCGGACCGCCCGCTTTCAGAATTTCTTGAATCTCACTATCTATGACATCGCTTTCAGAGGTCATGAGGACTCTCCCAGGCTTTCGATCAGATCCACAAAGTCGTTCACGACAATTTCGACTTTATCCGAATCATCACCTTCCGCCATGACACGAATAAGAGGTTCTGTGCCGGACGCTCGAATGAGGACCCTTCCCTGCCCGGCAAAATCGGCTTGCGCCGCTTCGATGGCAGTAGCTAGCTTTGGATGGGTCATCGGGCTTTCCCCCGCATATCTTACATTCTTTAGGAGTTGCGGCACGGGCTCGAAAACGTTCAAGACTTCGCTTGCTAGACAGCCTTGTCGTTTAATCTCAGCCAAAATTTGTATCGCTGCCATCGTGCCGTCGCCGGTCGGGCTATATTCTGTCATGAGTAAATGCCCGGATTGCTCGCCGCCAACATTGTAGCCGTCCGCCCGCATGCGAGAGGCCACATGACGATCCCCGACTTGGGTTCTCACCAAGTGCAAGCCATTCGCCTCGAGATAGCGTTCCAGTCCAAGATTAGACATGACGGTTGCTACAATACCGCTGCCACGCAATCGCTCCTGCGTCTGCCAGCTCGTCGCGATGAGGCCCAATAGTTGATCGCCGTCGATGATTTTACCGGTCTCGTCACACATTATAAGGCGGTCTGCGTCACCGTCCAATGCCACGCCAACATCTGCACCTTCCGCCACGACTGTTTTCGACAGGAGCGCGGTTTCCGTCGAGCCGCATCCCGCATTAATATTATCGCCGGTTGGAGAGACGCCGATTGAAATGACTTCATCTGCGCCCAACGCCTTTAGAGTCTCAGCAGCCGTTGCGAAAGCGGCACCATGCGCAGCATCAATGACGATTTTCATCCCGTCCAAACGCTGCCCGATAGGAAGGATCGCTTTACAAAGCTCTATATAGCGCGATTGGAGCCCCTCGACCCCGCTGACCCGTCCAAGTTCGGCGGACGCCACAGCGCCCTCTCCGCCATCAATCAGCATGGCTTCAATATCGGCTTCGGCCTGGTCGGAGAGTTTACACCCATCGGGGCCAAAAAACTTCACGCCGTTGTCAGGGTATTTATTGTGGGAGGCCGTGATCATGACACCCATGTCCGCGCCAAGTACCTGTGTCATAAGCGCCGTTCCCGATGTTGGCAGAACCCCGGCGAGTTTCACATCAACGCCCACCGACGTCAGGCCTGCAATGAGAGCAGATTCGATCATGTCTCCGGACATGCGCGTATCCTTGCCGATCACGGCAGATGACCGTCCGCCGGATTTAGAGGCAAAGTATTGTCCGGTAATCTGACCCAAGCGCAACATACTGGCCGGGGTCATTTTGCCTGTATTGGCGAGGCCGCGAACACCGTCTGTTCCAAAGAATTTTGTCATGTTAGACTCTTTCTGCGTATCGCCTTAATATGATGTCCCCGCTCGCACAAAGCTCCGAGGTCAAAACGGGATTTAAATTGGATATGTGTGGCTCAAAGGGGTATCGCGCCTTGATGGAGATTTTACTAACAGGCGCGGCAGGATTTATCGGCTTTCATGCCGCAAAGCGTCTCTTGGCGGACGGTCACCGCGTGATCGGCGTCGACAATCTGAATGATTATTATACGCCAGCTTTAAAGCGCGCCCGATTAGCCCAGTTGGAATCCCATCGTAATTTCACCTTTCAAACCCTCGACATTTCGGAAAAAGGCGCATTAGAGGCGGCACTGGACGGTTCGCAAATTACCCATATTCTCCACCTCGCCGCGCAAGCGGGCGTTCGCTATAGCCTCGAAAACCCGCATAGCTATATTCAATCCAATGTGATGGGGCATTTAAATGTCTTGGAATATGCCCGCCATTGCGAAAGCCTTGAGCATCTTGCCTATGCCAGTAGTTCTTCGGTTTATGGAGAGCGCGAAGCGAAAACGGGGTTTCAGGAAACAGACCGCGTGCGGGAGCCCGCCTCGCTTTATGCCGCGACAAAGCTGAGCGGTGAAATGCTGTCTGAGAGCTATGCGAGGCTATACGGAATTCCTCAAACAGGCCTTCGGTTCTTCACAGTCTACGGACCCTGGGGACGTCCGGATATGGCCTATTGGATTTTCACAGAGAAGATACTGGCGGGGCAGCCGATAACCCTTTTTGCGCCGGAGCTGATGAAACGCGACTTCACATTTGTGGACGATATTGTCGGTATTCTGCCGGCCTTGCTCAAAACACCGCCGAAACGCCACTCGATCTATAATCTTGGGAACTCATCGCCAAACACATTGCATGAGCTGGTCAAGGCGGTTGAGGTGGCCTGCAATCAAACGGCTGAGACAATCATCCTGTCTCAACAACCAGGCGACGTGCGCAGTACATTTGCAGATGTGTCTGCGGCAAAGCGAGATTTCGGATTTGCCCCTGCGACCGAACTTCAAACCGGGATTTCAAAATTTGTGAAGTGGTACCGGGACTGGACCAAACTCTAGGGTGACCTAATCCGTTTCTTCCGGGGTCGCGATAATTTTGCTGGTTTTATCTTTCTTTATCCGACTACTTTCAGGCCATTCGCCAGTCACCATATAGATAAGCTCTCCCGCAATATCGGCGACATTATCGCCCATGCGCTCGATGTTTTTCGCCATAAACATGACGTGCATACAGCCTGAGATATTGCGTGGGTCCTCCATCATATATGTTAGCATTTCACGAAACAAAGAATTGTGGAGCCTGTCCACTGTTTCGTCCTGCGCCCTGACCTCCTCAGCCAGCTCATCATCCAATCGCTCATAGGCTGTCAGGATAGAATTCGTCATGATTTGGACTGTCTCACTCATCCGTACCAAAGTCTCAATCGAGCCCGTCTCAGCCTCCGCCTTGGTGATTGTATTCGTCCTCTGAGCGATATTGCGCGCGAGATCCCCCATACGTTCAAAATGGCCTGCGCTTTTCAGCGTCGCGACAACTTTTCGCAAATCTTTGGCGAAGGGTTGGCGCAAAGCCAAGATCTTGATCGCGAGCTCATTCAACTCAGATTCTAGTGTATTCAGTTCCCTGTCGCCCGCGATAACTTGCTTGGCGAGCGCGCGGTCTTCTTTGCGTAGCGCACGCGTCGCGGCCTGAAGCTGTGATGAAACAATATGACCCATCTCGAGAAACATGTCCCGCAGACGGGTCATGTCCTGGTCAAAAGAGGAGACAATGTGCTCGTCGGTCATAGATTATCCAATCCGGCCGGAGATGTAATTTTGCGTACGTTCTTTCTCCGGGTTGGTGAAGATCGACTGTGTGTCGCCGCTTTCAACCAATTCTCCCAAATGGAAAAAGGCTGTCTGTTGCGAGACCCGCGCGGCTTGCTGCATAGAATGGGTGACAATGACGATCGTATATTTCTCCTTCATGGAATCCATCAGCTCTTCGATAATCGCGGTCGCAATCGGATCGAGGGCTGAGCAGGGCTCGTCCATCAAGATAATTTGCGGGTCGACAGCGATGGCGCGTGCAATACAAAGCCGTTGCTGCTGCCCGCCCGATAGGCTCGTCCCGGGCTCGTCCAAACGGTCCGAGACTTCATCATAGAGACCTGCCCGCTTTAAAGAGGTAATGACGATATCTTCCAGATGGTCCTTGGTTTCAGACAGGCTGTGAATGCGCGGGCCGTAGGCGACATTGTCGAAAATAGATTTTGGGAAAGGGTTGGCTTTTTGAAACACCATGCCGATACGCGACCGCAGCGCGACGACATCAACCTTCGGATCATAGATATCCTGACCGGCAAATCGGATATCGCCTTTGACGCGGCAGATTTGAATTGTGTCATTCATGCGGTTGAAGCAGCGCAAAAATGTAGACTTTCCGCAACCCGAGGGACCAATCAGGGCGGTGATTTGGTTCTCCGGAATGTCGAGACTGACGTTATCGATAGCCTGTTTTTTGCCATAAAAAACATCTACATTACGCGCCGTCATGATCGGCCCTGCGCCAGACTCTAAACTTGGGGCGTCTGTGTTCATTGTTGTTTCCATTACCAACGCCGCTCTAATTTTCTACGCAAATAGACGGCGAATACATTCATCAAGATCAAAAAGACTAACAGGACCATGATGGCAGCTGATGTCAATTCAACAAAGCCTTTTTCAGGACTGTCCGCCCAAAGGAAGATCTGCACGGGCAGCGCCGTCGCAACATCCGTCACGCCTTTTGGCACATCAACGATAAAGGCGACCATGCCGATCATTAGCAAAGGCGCCGTTTCGCCCAGAGCGCGGGCCATGCCCAAAATCGTGCCTGTTAACATGCCGGGCATGGCAAGCGGCACAACATGATGGAAAGTCGTCTGCGTTTTACTCGCACCCAAACCGAGTGCGGCGTCACGGGTCGATTGCGGGACGGAGCGCAAAATAGAGCGCGACGCGATAATAATAGTTGGCAATGTCATCAGCGCGAGCACCATGCCGCCCACCAAAGGCGTCGAGCGCGGAAGCTGGAAAAAGTTCAAGAAAATCGCCAAACCCAAGAGGCCGAACACAATTGAAGGCACCGCGGCGAGATTGTTGATATTGACCTCAATAATGTCGGTCAGGCGACTTTTCTTGGCATATTCCTCAAGATAGACAGCCGTCAAAATACCGAGCGGAAACGCAATCAAGAAGCATATCAGCAAGCTG
>Ga0209186_1000676_pt1 | contig 26562 bp, 27 predicted proteins | sample SidtaG_FD_187426 | JGI IMG/M metagenome (GOLD analysis project Ga0209186, IMG submission 187426) | Marine algal microbial communities from Sidmouth, United Kingdom - Sidmouth_Male2 metaG (SPAdes) (version 2) | ecosystem: Host-associated > Algae > Red algae > Unclassified | place: Sidmouth...
TTGCGAGTGAAGAAGGCTCGGACGTGGATCGCGAAGGTGACTCTGGTGGATTTTTCATCCCCTTTACTATTCACAGTATAAAAATTGTACAAGTCATAATAATTGACTTGTGGGTAAAGCTCAGCGCTTGCGACCGCTATGGATGACGCACGCTCGGGAACACGTCCTCGCTCCCACTTCCCACGAGTTCCCGTTCCGACGCGATCCAAAGCTCCGGCAAGCCGGAAGCACTCCAAAATAGCTGCCCCGTCGGCCAAGTTTGGAGTGCTGGCGCTCGCGGCCGCTTGGAAGACGCACGCTCGGGAACACGTCCTCGCTCCCACTTCCCACGAGTTCCCGTTCCGGCGCGATCCAAAGCTCCGGCAAGCCGGAAGCACTCCAAAATAGCTGCTCCGTCGGCCAAGTTTGGAGTGCTGGCGCTTGCGACCGCTATGGATGACGCACGCTCGGGAACACGTTCTCGCTCCCACTTCCCACGAGTTCCCGTTCCGGCGCGATCCAAAGCTCCGGCAAGCCGGAAGCACTCCAAAATAGCTGCCCCGTCGGCCAAGTTTGGAGTGCTGGCGCTCGCGGCCGCTTGGAAGACGCACGCTCGGGAACACGTCCTCGCTCCCATTTCCCACGAGTTCCCGTTCCGGCGCGATCCAAAGCTCCGGCAAGCCGGAAGCACTCCAAAATAGCTGCTCCGTCGGCCAAGTTTGGAGTGCTGGCGCTTGCGACCGCTATGGATGACGCACGCTCGGGAACACGTCCTCGCTCCCACTTCCCACGAGTTCCCGTTCCGACGCGATCCAAAGCTCCGGCAAGCCGGAAGCACTCCAAAATAGCTACTCCGTCGGCCAAGTTTGGAGTGCTGGCGCTTGCGACCGCTATGGATGACGCACGCTCGGGAACACGTTCTCGCTCCCACTTCCCACGAGTTCCCGTTCCGGCGCGATCCAAAGCTCCGGCAAGCCGGAAGCACTCCAAAATAGCTGCCCCGTCGGCCAAGTTTGGAGTGCTGGCGCTCGCGGCCGCTTGGAAGACGCACGCTCGGGAACACGTCCTCGCTCCCATTTCCCACGAGTTCCCGTTCCGGCGCGATCCAAAGCTCCGGCAAGCCGGAAGCACTCCAAAATAGCTGCTCCGTCGGCCAAGTTTGGAGTGCTGGCGCTCGCGGCCGCTTGGATGACGTATGCTGAGTTTCCGTTCGGAAGCACTCCATACCCGCCTCGCCAACCAAATTGATGCGGTGATCCTCAACGGATCGAGCCTTCTCACCCGACTCCAGATCTTCGGAATCAGCGAGTATGAAAAAGCAATCGCCATCACCTCCGAGGATCGTGATCCAAAAATTATCAAAGCGATTCGCCTCTAGGACGAACTGATCGAGTCGGTCGGGGTCTATTCACGAGCCATTGCCTTCGAATTCGAAAACCCGAAGGGCAAGGCCAAGCTGGTCAAGATCCTCGAACTCGCCCCGAACCAACTCTCCTCCAAGTTGCTGGGACTTGACTCCCAAGGCCGCCTGCCCCGCCGGTTGGGCCCTTCAGGAACATTCTCCACCTCCAGATCGCGGAGAGTGAATTCTTCCGTAATCTAAAATTCTACACCGGAAGCAATGACCAACAGACGTTTGCCAGCGAGGACTCAATACCGCGCTTGCCAAACTCGACCGACCCAAAAGCGTCGCCGATGCTAAGGCTACCGACCATATCACGGCACTGATCTATCTAGATAGCTTGACTCTCGTCCTTGCCGCCGTGCTTGCTCCGATGTAAGAAACGTTGTCCTGTAGGACTGTTTTTCGATGAAACGCCCAATCCGTTCCCTGCTCCCTATCGTCTCCCTTGTCCTCTTCACCGTGCTGGCCTCTGGTTGCCAGCGCTGGCGTGAAGAGTCTAGGGCCGCTATCCCACTGGAGGGGGGCACTCGCTTTATGGGACCGCATCCCGCTTCAGCTCCGGCCCCACCACGAATAGTGGCGAGCAATAGCACGCCGCGCAATACCGCGCCGCCGCGCAACACTACTGCCCCCAGGACCAGCGGTGGCTACACCAATCCGACGATCAATATTCCCCGCACAGTGCCTCCAGGAAGTCGTAATCGTTATGGTTCGGTCTCGACAAACCAGAGGATCTTAGCGATGACGTTCGATGATGGCCCTCACCCTTCGAACACACCGAGGCTCCTCGACCTTCTAGCCAAGAGGAACGTTAAAGCGACCTTCTATGTCACCGGAAACAATGTACAGCGCTATCCGCAGATCGTCGCCCGCATGGTGCGCGAGGGCCACGAAGTCGCCAACCACACGTGGAACCACCCGTACCTAACTAAAATTTCCGACACCCAAATCCGCTCTGAACTTCAGCGCACAGCCAAGGCCATCTACGCCGCCGCCGGCGTCTATCCCCGCACCTACCGCCCACCCTACGGAGCAATCAACGAGCGGCTTCGTGGCTGGATCTACAAGGAATTCGGATACCCGACCATCACCTGGAATGTCGATCCGAATGACTGGCAGAAACCCGGCCCTTCCGTAGTCGCGAGCCGGCTCGTCTCCGGTGCCCGTAATGGTTCTATCCTTCTCGCTCACGATATCCACGCGGGCACGATCACCGCAATGCCCAGCGCTCTTGACCAACTTCTGGCCAAGGGATATCGCTTCGTCACTGTCACTCAACTAATCAATGCCGGCCGGATGGGATCTAATTCCCCGCAGGAAAGCCCTTCCGCCCCACAGGAGCCGAAAGCCGACCCGCTTGAAGGCAAGAAGGAACAGAGCGAATCCATCGTCAGCCTCCCCCTGACGCCCCTGGCTGAAGATCCGCTAGACGATGTTGGAGTCAGTGCCGACTCCTCCGAGGCACAAATTCTGACACAACTCATTAAGCCGGAACTTCCGATAACCACGATTGACGAGGTGGAAATGGAAGGAGAGGTGAAGGCAACCGAAACAGTCATCGCTCCCTCGGCTGACGAGGTTCCCCCTCAGCTAAAAATCTTCGATCTCGGCTCCCCGATCTGGAAATAGCCCCCCAGAAACGGGTAGTCGAACATAATGACGAACATGTTCCACACGAGCGCACTCGTGGACTGCTAGCCAGCCCTTTGCTGGCGGTCATGGGCACAGCGGGGGGCGCAATTCCCACCCTACAGGACAGAGGTGCCCACTCTCCTTGCTTCCCCTGCCGTCCCGAGGTTTGACTAAGAATGGAGATCACCTCGCTCTTCCTACCGTCGGTGAGTCGCTACCGTAGCCCGTGAATTAGGCGAGAACGGGAATGATCGCGGCGCTAGATCCGGATGCGATCTGTCTGTGAACCGCTCAAATAGGCTAGGTTGCTTTAGGAATACCCTTCTTGTTTCGAAGAACCTGAACTATGGTTAGATCTATGCGAATCTCAATCCTTTCCAGATCCCCTCAATGCTACTCGACACGACGTCTCGTCGAAGCGGGAAAGAACAAGGGACACAAGATCGTCGTTCAAGACTCACTACGATTCGCGATTGATATGGAAGAGGGCGAACCTGGGCTCTTTTACAAAAATAGACCAATTGTTGTTCCAGACGCCGTGCTACCACGCATAGGCACTTCGATCACCCGTTACGGCACCACGGTGGTAAGACAATTCGAACAAATGGATGTCTATACACCGAATACCTCTTCAGGTATCAGCAATTCCCGGGATAAGCTGCGTAGTCTGCAAATCCTATCCCGCCACGACATCGGCATACCCCGAACTGCTTACGTCAGCTACAAAGACGACGTTTCTGATGCCATAGAGCGCGTTGGGGGAACTCCCGTGATAATCAAGCTCATCGAAGGAACTCAAGGCGTCGGTGTCATTCTTGCCGACAAGCCAGAAATCGCCAAAGCGATTATAGAAACTTTGCACAGCGCGAATCAGAACGTTCTGATTCAGAAATTCGTGGCCGAAAGTAAAGGTAAGGATGTTCGCGCCTTTGTGATTAACGACCGTGTCGTTGGCGCCATTCGAAGAACGGCACAGGGCCAAGAGTTCCGTAGTAACGTCCATCGAGGCGGCGTCGCCACAGCAATCGATCTTGATCCTCAGTATGAGAAAGCGGCAGTGAGAGCTGCTCAAATCATGGGACTGAAGGTGTGTGGGGTTGATATGCTTGAGGGAGCGAACGGGCCTCAGATCATGGAAATCAACTCATCCCCCGGACTCGAGGGTATCGAAGGCGCTACCGGGCTGGACATCGCCGGCGAAATTATCGATTTTATCTGCGGTCAGGCAAACATGCCCGAGATCGACCTGCGCCAACGCCTCACTGTAAGCCGGGGTTATGGAGTGGCTGATATCACTATTCCCGAAGGTAGTATTTTCGTTGGTCAAACACTCGACCAAACCGAACTCCGGGAGAAAGATATCGTTGTCCTCACCCTCAAGCGGGGAAGTTCGGTAATCTCCAACCCTAAATCATCTCGTGAACTCCAAGCCAATGACACGCTTCTTTGTTACGGCAAGGTCGAAATCATGAAGTCTATGATTCAGGATCGGCCCAAGCGTCGTAAAAAGCTGGAGCCGTTGCCTTCCACTCCCGTCACAGAAGGAACCACTCATGACGAAGGAGCCACCGTTGAGTAAACCACCACGGCAAAAACGTCCCATCGATGATTGGGGAAAGGTACAAGCCAAGCCTGGAGAACGAACTCGAATCCGCCTTGAGGCAGGCGAGAGCTTTACCGGAGTTAGTGTCAGACTACCTGTAATGGTGTGGCGGGGCGAACAAGAAGGCCCAGTTCTTGGGATCACGGCAGCCGTGCATGGAGATGAGATCAACGGCACTGGCGCGATCAGAAAATTGATCGAAGAGCCTCCTTTTGAGTTAAAACGCGGAGCGCTAATTCTTGTACCGGTCGTCAATATCCTTGGATTCGAACGACATAGTCGCTACACACCCGATCGCCGTGATCTAAACCGAACATTCCCTGGAAGCATGAAGGGAAGCCTCACGGGGCGACTCGCCCGCCTACTCATGGACGAGGTAGTTTCACGGTGCGACTATCTGCTGGATCTCCATACTGCAGCTGTTCGCCGCACTAACTTTCCAAACGTCCGGGCGGACATGGAAGATCCAGACTGCGAAAGAATGGCACGAATCTTCGGAGTTGAGGTCATCGTCAATAGTGCCGGACCTGATGGGTCGCTGCGACGTGAAGCATGCAAAGTAGGGTGTCCCACAGTCATTCTTGAGGCTGGGGAAGTATGGAAGGTTGAGCCATCCGTGCAAGACATGACACAAAGGGGGATTTCTCATGTCATGGGTGAGTTAGGAATGATAGACATGACCGAATCTGAACGCCCCGAAACGCCTTCTCACCAGATGATTGTGCAAAAATCAAGTTGGGTTAGGGCAGAGAATGGTGGCTTTCTAAAGTTTCATGTCGGCCCGGGCGAAACCGTGGAGACCGGTCAGCCCCTTGCCACGAATACCGGTTTGCTTGGTGAAGATCCCGAAGTTATTACCAGTCCTAGTAGCGGCATCGTCTTTGGCATGACTACAATGCCAGCCGTGTCCCCTGGAGATCCAATTCTGCACATTGCCAAGCCAGATACAAGAAAGCAGTTTCGAACACTAGAAAAAAGTGTCGAAAAAATTGAGGACGACGCACTCGAAACAACAGTACGCGATCACCTAGCTACAAATATTACCGTAGAAGAGCCAAAAGATGGTGACGGTTTTGACGATGATGACATCGACATAGATGGCTAGACTCAAAGCTAGCAACTCAACGTAGGATTACCGACTTCTCCAACTCCAAGTGGCTAGGCGGTAGTATCGTTGGTAGTAGGCTTTCTCTTAGCAAGATTGGCCGTGGTAATCCCGAGCAATTTCGCCGCAGCTACATCATCGGCGCTATGGGCTTTAGCGAACTCGATCGCGGTTTGCTGGAGAAACTCCAATAACCCCACACCATCCGCCTTGGCTCGGACGGACAATTGAACCATGGCTTCTTCGATTCTTCCGCTGCTGCCGCTGGAGCCGAGAGGAATATCCTGCGGCAAGAGAACCGTAGTATTCGACAGCGCGGAAGCCCGGTAGAGGGTATTTTCGAGTTCACGAACGTTGCCCGGCCAACTGTGTTCGCATAGCGCCTCGCGCGCACCATCCGTGAGCCGAAGCTGGGGCGCTCCCTTTTGGCCGGCTGCCCGGCGAAGGAAGAAGTCGGCCAGAAGCGGCACATCGTCGATCCGTTCACGAAGCGGCGGAATGTGAATTCGAACTACGTTGAGTCGATAGAAGAGATCCTCGCGAAACGTTCCTGCGGCAACCTCGGCCTCAAGATCCTTGTTCGTGGCTGCGAGAACTCGGACATCGCTGCGCAGAGTATCGTTGCCTCCTACTCGGGAAAATTCCCCCTCTTGAAGCACCCGCAGAATTTTTCCCTGGGTCTGCATCGGCATGTCGCCGATCTCGTCGAGGAAGAGCGTGCCACCATCGCACTGCTCGAACCGACCTACACGTTGGGTGCTCGCACCGGTGAAGGCCCCCTTCTCGTGGCCAAAGAGTTCGGACTCGAGGAGATTGTCAGGAATGGCCGCGCAGTTAATGGCGACAAAATCCTTCTTCGCGCGGAGCGAATATTGATGCACGGCGCCAGCCACGACCTCCTTGCCAGTGCCGCTCTCTCCGGTGATTAAGACAGGAGCTTCACCGCGGGAAACTCGGCCGACCAGCTTGAACACCTCCTGCATGGCAGCAGAGCGCCCGATGATCGTTTCCTCAGGTCCTGCAACTTTGTCCTTACGACCAACACCGCGCCGCATCTCCTCGCAGGCCTGCAAGGCCGACTCCACGACCCGCTTCAGGTCGAATGGTAGCGCTTCTTTGCGTAGAAACTCGTAGGCTCCCCACTTCATCGCCTCGATTACCGCATTGGTCGGCGGAAAGCCCGAGGTCAAAACGACCAAGGCATTCGGCTGGTTCTGGCGAATCTGTTTGAGAAGATCTAGTCCACTTACCGGAGACTGCACCATCTCGACGATGCAAAGATCCGGGGGCGTCTTCAGACAATATGGCACCGCCTTGGCCGCATCATCCACGGCAACGATCTCTACTCCTGGAGCCGCCAAATACTTCTGCGCCCACTCAACATAGTCCTCGTCAGGGTCGACGAGAGCGATAGTGTAGGTGTCTGCTGAATCAGCCATTGAATCTGAAAATTATAGGAAGGCACGAGAATCCGTCAGGAAAGACCTTTCCCTCAGTCCTTGCCACCAGCAAACGAAGCGCTGGCGAGTTCCGGTTGACTAAAAAGGATCGTCGAAATTGCCCCCGCCCTGCTCGAGTGCAGGATTCTGCGAGTCATCCGGCATCGGAGGCCCATCGCTTGTGTAGCGTCCTCCAGCTTGAGGTTGTTGCTGGTGCTGGGGAGAGCCCCCGCCGCCCTGAGTGATCTTCCAAGCGTTTAGGTTGTTGAAGTAGCGTCCGTTGTGTTCACGACCCCGAATATCGAATGCTACGGTGACCACGCTGCCCACCGTTAAACCGTCAATTAGGTTCATCCGCTCCTTCACACATTCGAACGAGATGTCCTGTGGGAACTTGCCGTCCTCCACCGTGATCACAAACTCCCGCTTGGCAAAGCCACTGGGGAACGTCATTGGCTCCATGATGACCTTCACGGTCCCTGTCATTTCATATCCCATACCCTACCCAAGCGCAGGATTGGCATTTGTCACCGACGTCCTTGGCAAATTTTCCCAAGGTGAAGCCCTAGGTGCCGGTCCATCGCAGCTTACAATCTGCCTTCACCGCTCTCCTGACCGGACTTCTTCTCGTGTCGCTACTCGTCCGACGAACTCAAGAAACAAAGTGATTCCTTGGCCAACGACGAGAGCTGGAAAGCTGCCGAAAATCACTTAGTATAGGCCATGGTTTCTTGGGCAGAACTTTGTGAAGACCCGCTCCTCCGCGACCTCCCCTACAAGGTCGAGACCAATCGCTATGGCAAAATCATGATGACTCCGGCAAAAGGGTGGCACAGTGATCGAGCTGGTATGGTGCACAAGGTGCTCCTCCACTTGATCGAGGGTGGCCATGTCATGCCCGAGATTCCGATCCAAACAAGCGATGGCATCAAAGTGCCAGATGTCGGCTGGTTCAGCCTAGAACGTCTCGCACCGATTCGTAGAGAAGCCGCCTACTCGGTAGCTCCAGAAATTTGTGTCGAACTTTTGTCTGAGTCGGCCACGAGCGAAGAGATGCGAGAGAAGATGGCATTGTACTTCGAAGCCGGTGCCAACGAATGCTGGCTTTGCTCAGACGACTGCGACGTGCGTTTCTTCTCTGCTCAAGGAGAACTCTCTGCTTCTGAGGCTTGCCTTGGGTTTCCGAGTAAGTTGGAGATCTAGCTCAACCGACTTTCGATCTCCTTGATCGCCCATTCGGCGTGCTCGGCCACCAAAGCGCCCTCTTGCTCAGCCGCCCGCTGCAGTGCCGGCAGATCCTCCGCATCGCCGACATTCCCCAAGGCTACGCAGACATTGCGTAGAAACGGGTCGCGCTTGATCCGCTTGATCGGCGACTTGCGGAACAGTAGTCGGAAGGCAACGTCATCGAGGTCGAGAAACTCCCTCAGCCCCATAGAGAAGACCTTGTCCCTCGCCTGGAACAACATCTCCCGTGAAGCCTTGGCGAACCGATTCCACGGGCAGACTTCCAGACACTCGTCACAACCATAGATTCGGTCGCCAATTGGCCGCCGAAACTCTACCGGAATCGGCCCCTTGTGCTCGATCGTCAGGTAGGAAATACAACGCCGTGCATCCATGTGATGCGGCGAAGTAATCGCATCGGTCGGGCAGGCATCAATGCAACGGGTACATTTGCCACAGTGATCATTCTCCGGTTTATCGGGCGCGATCTCGAGGTCGGTAATGATCGTCCCGAGAAAGAACCAGGTGCCCAGCTTCCGATGGATCTGCACGGTGCTCTTGCCACTCCAGCCAAGCCCCGCCTCGTTGGCAAAGTCCCGCTCCAGCACCGGTCCGGTATCGACATAGCACCTCTGCTTTCCGCCGATGGCATCGATGTAGTCGCCGATCTCCCGGAGCCTCGGCTCGATCACGTCGTGGTAGTCATCGCTGTAGGCATAGCGGGCGATTCGACCCACTATCTTGCCTTCCGGCGCCGACACCTCCTTCGGTAAGTAGTTCAAGGCCAAGACAAGGACCGATCGAGCACCTTCGACCACTTCCCGTGGATCACAGCGGCGGTCGAGGTTGCGCGCCAACCACTCCATGTCACCATATTTTCCGTCGGCCACCCACTGGCGAAACACATCCGCATGGGCTGCCTCGCCCGCCCTAGCCACCCGACAGTCGTCGAACCCCACCTGGCGCGCGATGTAGCGGATGTTCTCACGCAGCGCCTTCGGAGTCTCTGGTCGATCCAACGTCATGGCCCGCCTAGCTTTCCTCCGACAAGTAGACTCGAGCGCTCTCCGACACTCCATAAGCGACATCGCCGATCTGCAAACCGTCGGTCTCGACCCGCAAGTCACAGCCCCCTTTATAGATAGGGCGGCGCTCAGCGAACAGCTCCCGCACTTTCTCATCCCGATCAGTCACCTCCAGCAGCGGTCGGTCGTGGTTGCCCGCCACCCGGTGCAGAATTGACTCCAATTCCGCGTCCAACCAAACCACATAGCCCATCGAATTCAGCAAAATGCGATTCTCCGGCCGAAGCGGCAACCCTCCTCCAGTCGAGACCACCTGCTGCGAGGACTCGGACACCCTCTGCAAAATCGCACTCTCACGATCCCGAAAACCGTCTTCCCCTTCGGTGTCAAAGATCTCCGTGATCGGACGGCCGCCCGCCTCGACAACAATCTCTTCGTCAGTATCAACAAAGTCGAAACCGAGCATGCGCGCCACCTCTTTACCCACGGAGGTCTTGCCACACCCCATGAATCCAATGAGGAGGACGTTGGTTCCGCGTGGACCTGCCGGAGCTTCCATCACACTAGTCTAGCGGTTGAAGGTCCCGGGCGCTATGCAAGACTTCCCTGACTCGGTTTCCGAGTGCCACTTTCTTAGTCCATGACCGAAATTCTTCCAACCGACAACCGTGATCTACTCGAGCAGGCGGTTACCCGAGCCTCCGAGCTCCTGCACGCAGGGGAAGTCGTAGCGTTGCCAACCGAGACCGTCTACGGACTGGCTGCCGACGCCACGTCCGAAGACGCGCTCAACCGGATCTTCGAAGCCAAGGGCCGCCCCAACACCGACCCGCTTATCGTCCACTTGCCGAAACGCGACATGCTTCACGAGGTCGCCGCCGTGCCTGAGGAAATTGCAGGAGCTGTCGAGACCCTGACCAAGAAGCTCTGGCCAGGGCCACTGACACTGGTCTTGCCAAAGCGCGACATCATCCCGGATCTCGCCACCGCCGGCCTGCCGACGGTGGCACTGCGCATGAGTTCGAATCTGGTCTTTAAGCGAGTCATTCGGACCTTCGGCAAACCGCTCGCCGCCCCCAGCGCCAACCGCTTCGGCCAGATCACCCCTACCTCGGCTAGTGCCGTGCAGGAAGAACTCGGCGGCCGCATTCCCCTCATCCTCGATGACGGCGGAAGCCACTTCGGTATCGAATCGACCATCGTCCGCGTCGAAGTCGGCAAGAAGCCACACAAGCCCGACCTCCATGTGCTACGCCCAGGTGCCCTGACTAAAGACGACCTACGTCCCTACGGCCGCGTCATCTACGATCACGCTTCTCAGCAGGTGGCCAAGGGCGAGGTTGCCGAGGCTCCCGGCACAATGGAAAGCCACTACTCTCCCCAGACCCCACTCCGCGTCCTCGAGGATCCAGAGAGTTTCGAGCCCGAGCCCGGAAAGACCTACGCTCTGCTTTCCTACCGGGCGAGCCCCAAGGAAGGCTGCATCGACCTGCACGAATGGGATGAAATCGTCGTCCTCAGCCCTGGCTCTGGAAAGTTACCCGAGGCCGGTGTCCGCTTCTACTTTGCCCTTCGCCAAGCCGATGCTCTAGGAGTCGACGAGATTATCGCCGAACCGATTCCCGACCGTGGCATGGGCACGGCCTTGATCGACCGTTTACGCCGCGCAGCTTCCGGTCACTAGAGCCGGCAGGAGGCAGAAGTTCCATTTTGGGCTTCCTTCCGCCCTGACCAAACTGTATAGCGGTTAGGTAGCTCAGATACTCAACCACATGAAATTTTACGTCTATCTCCACCGCGAACAAAAGGAATACGGCCCCTATGAACCGGAGGATATCATCGAACAGCTATACGAAGGCACCGTAGCGTGGACCGATGCGATCCGCCCAGAAGCCGAAGCGGAGTGGGCTGCGATGGGTGACGTCTTCAATATCGAAGAGCTGGAGCAGGCATAGCCCACAATGCTTCCGAGCAATTCGGACAGAAAGCCGGGTTCTCTCGTGACTTTTTGACCGTCTGGACCTTCTAAAAGCGAGGAACCAATAAATTTCTTATGTCCGACGATCACCACACACTCAACCGCGAGGAACTTGGCGCTACGATCCTGGCCCTCCTCGCCGGCCTCGCTCTTCTCGCAGGCCTTGTCCGATGCACCCCCGTCTGGGACACCGTTAGCAACAGCTTCGACGGAGGCAATGACGACGGCGACGCTTTAGCCATCAGCGACTCCGATACTGGAGCTAGCCGCGATAGAGGCACCATCCAACGTGCCGACGAAACTCCCGCAGACACCACTGCCCAAGACGAAGCACTCGGGAGGATCCAAGAAGAACTCGCAGAGCTTCGCAATGAAAACACCCGTCAGGCCAAAGAATTGGACAAATGGACATCGGCCTCCCCAGTGGTACCGATTGCCGAGCCTATTACCACCGAACCTTTGACAACGCAGAACTCAGGAATTTCTGGTAAAGGAGCAGCACTCGCCGCCGCCGCAGTAGCCGCACCGGCCATGAATTCTGCCTCCAAGGCAGATCTTAAGCGGGTCAGAGCCGACCTCGTCAAGCTCGCTAACGAAAAAGACGCCCTCGCCGACCGCGTCGGTAAGTCCGAGCAAGCCGCCGCAGAGCTCGCTAAGAGCAATACCAAAGCCCAAAGCGAGATCGACCGGCTCAAGCAACAGCTTGAGGCTTCCCAAGCCGAGATGAAGGCCAAGGAAGACGATGCCGCTTCAGGCGCCGCCGCCGCCGCTCGTGTAGCCAAATCAGAGGCTGAAGAAGCCAGAGCAAAGCTCGCCCGCATGGCTCAAGCCGACAACGACTCGGCCGCCAAGCTCGCTGCCGCCAAAGAAGCCGCCGAGGCCTTCAAGAAAAAGCCGCTCTTCGTGGAGTCGGCCGACGACCTTCGCCCCAAAGCCGCCGCCCTATTCCGCGGACTGAAAGCCCTGCACACTTCGGACGGCGCTCTTTCCCAGAATGCCTTCAAAGGAAAGCTCGATGGCGTCTCCTCTAACAGCGGAGCAGTGCTGAAGCGTAGGATTCCATTCAGATCAGGAGCCTCAGCGGTTTCCCCGGCCACAGCGACGGAAATCTCGCAACTAATCGACAACGCACCCGACGACAACTTTTTCCTTGTCGTTGGCTACGCCGACAAGACCGGAACAGCAGAGGCCAACCGCCGTATCTCCGAGAAGCGCGCCATCAGCGTCGCCCAGTCACTGACCAGTAAGGCCAAGAAGACCGTCAATCTTCAGGCCGCTTACGTCGGATCGACCGACAAGTTCGACAACAAAGACCTGTCCAAGAACCGCGTGGTCGAAATCTGGAGCATCGCTCCGTAGCTTTCCCCAACGAACGTCTCCCAAAGCCGCCCTCCGGTTCGTCCGGATGGCGGCTTTTTCTTTTCAGCGCCACGGGCCTATCGCTATGATCTTGGTCACAACGCCATGCCCAACGACAACAACAGCCCATCAACATCTCCACCCATCTTCGTCGTTTTGATGGGCGTATCGGGCTCCGGCAAGTCAACCATCGGCTCCCTTCTAGCCAACGACTTGGGCGGAGAATTCTTCGACGGTGACGACTACCATCCCCAAGAAAACGTCGACAAGATGGCCCAAGGCCTTGCCCTCGATGACAACGATCGCCAGGGCTGGCTCCGCTCACTCCGCGACCTGCTCGCCAGCCGAATCTCTGAGCGCAAAACTACGATTATCGGATGCTCCGCCCTTCGTATCGCCTACCGGGATTTGCTGTCAGAGGCAGGTCCTCTCCAATTCCTCCATCTCGATGTCGATCGAAAGACCTTGGAGAACCGCATGACCGCCCGCACCGACCACTTCATGCCCGCCTCTCTGCTCGATAGCCAACTAACCACTCTGGAGTTGTCCGAAGACTGCCTCGTCGTCGATGCCGCTCAACCGGTCGGGGATGTCGTCGCTGCAAGCCGAGCACTACTCCGGACCTAGCCAAAAACGAAGATAGGAAAATACGGTACTCTACGGAACCAGTCGACGAGCGCACAGGAGCGACCGCCGCTGGCAGTGAGTAGCACTCAAACCGAGAATGAGAACGTCTACAAGATGCTTCCGCCTCACCTAAATAAATAAAGGGGATTTTAAACTCCAACAGGAGGCTAAACAACTCTCTCGCGCCCCCAGAGTTCGATGGCAACTAACCCGCTTTCGCGGAGGCATGAATCAGACCGGCGGAATCCGCACCTTCCCCGACGAATGGTGGAAGGCAGAGACTTGGCTTGATCTGAGACATAGCAGATCGTCCTAGCAGAACGGCGATTCGAGTCCACTGGAACGAGATCCATGATCGATGCCGAGGTAGAATCCGATCTATTTGAGTTGACGCGCCAGTTCAGAATTATAGTCTGTAGTTAACACCGCCACCGAAACATAATGATCGCCAACGACAACACCCCACTACATCTCGCACTCGCGTGTCTCGCAACGGTTGCAGTGCCACTCGCTCATTCAGCCTCTACCTTTGTCCTTGTGGATAATGGGGGTACTTACTCGTTCGCCAACTTTAACTCGAACAACCCGGGTGCGGTTATCTCCAGCGTCACAGTCTCTGGACTTGCTCCCGGTGAAGTATTGACCGGTCTCGACTGGCGTCCTGCTACGGATACTTTCTACGCAATCGGGGCGAATACTGATGTTTACACGATTGATCCCGTTACGGGTATGGCTACCGATATTGGAGGATATTCCAATGTCGTTCCAGGAACGCTGTTTGGATTCGATTTTAATCCCGCCTTTACGGGTGGGCGATTCGCCCGCATCATTAGTAATGATGATGACAACCGCGTGATCGATGGTGTCGATGGTACTTATTTAGGTGCAGACAAGACCGATGTCTTTTACCCAGTAGGTGACCCGAACGCAGGAACGGACCCAACGATTGCCCACATCGCCTATACGAACAGCGTTGCAGGTGCGTCCGCAACCCAGCAATACGGCATCGACACAGATCTCGACGCTCTCGTCACGGTTGCCAATAACGCCGGAACGCTCGGGACCGTCGGTCTGCTTGGCATCGATGCTGGTGAACTTGGTGGATTCGACATTGAAGGCTTAGGGAACGAAGCGATTCTCGGCTTCCAGAACGGTAACGGTGGATCTGAGGTCTACAGTGTCGATCTCCTTTCCGGCCAGGCTAGACTTCTGGGCAACTTCGACGGCAACATCATCGGTCTGACAAACAGAATCCCCGAGCCTTCCCGCGCGCTCCTTCTGGGACTCGTTGGACTTGGATTTCTCGCCCAGCGCCGCCGATAGTTTATCGCCCAGCGGCTTGGATATTGATCCTGTGCCTAGATTTTCGAGCCTCCCCTTAACTGCCGGTATCCCGATAGTTGGCGGGAGGTTTTTTTAGGGATTTTGTTAGGCAACGATCGTCTTCGTCGTGTCACGACTTATCGCGCGAATCGATAGAGATGATCTTTGCTAATCAACCAGAGATTGAAGCGTATGTTTCGAGTAAAAAAGGCCGACGAGATTTGGGAAACTGTCGAAAGGAGAGGCGATTTTCTATCTCATCACTCCCTACCGGATGCGCCCGGCAGGGATGGCCTTCGAGATAAATAAACAAGTCAGCAGAATGACAAAGCCAGTATATTCGCTACGAGGGTCGCTGTCCCAGAGCCTAGTGGTCGCCTCGGGACCTAATCTTTCGCCACGAACCGGTCCTCGGCGGGAGCCGCGCCTTGCTTGACATTGATGCCAGCATCGTTGGCGGCGAGGTGATTGAGGCAGTGGAAGACCGACTCGGGATCTGCTCCGAGACTATCTGCGATGTCCCCGGTGGTCTTGGGCTCCGGTCCGACCGCACCACGGACTTGGGCGAGAATGTCGAGGAACGTTCCGGCGGCTTTCTTGCCGGCTTCGACACCCGGCTGGTGGTAGGCGTTGATGTTCACCAGGCTGGCGTAAAACGACACGGCGCGCTCGAAGGTCGCGATGAGGGAGCCGAGGTAGAAGGCGTCGATCTTGGGAACGGAGATGGTCATCGATTGGCGTCCGTTACCGGTCAGGGCACTACGGGTGCCGCGCAGGAACCCCTGCAGGTAGTCGCCGGAGGTGAAGCCGGGATCGACTTCGATCGATTCGCCGTCGCGGGCTTTGAGCACTTCGAGGAAGACGACGAAGAAGTTGTCGATGCCGTCCCGGAGCTGCTGGACGTAAGCGTGTTGGTCCGTCGAGCCCTTGTTGCCATAGACAGCGAGTCCTTGGTTGACCACGTTGCCGTCGAGGTCGTGCTCCTTGCCGAGCGACTCCATGACCAGTTGTTGTAGGTACTTGCTGAGTAGAACAAGCCGGTCTTTGTAGGGAAGAACGACCATGTCCTTCAGTCCTTTGCCCTGGCCGGCGTGGTGCCACATGAGAGCGAGTAGCATGGAGATGTTTTCTTCGGCCGGGAGTGAGCGGGTCTTCTCATCGACCTGGGCGGCGCCGTCGAGGAAGGCGTCGATGTCTACACCCTGAAGAGCAGCTGGGATCAGACCGACAGAGCTCATGACCGACGTGCGTCCACCGATCCAGTCGGCCATCGGGTAGCGCACCAGCCAGCCTTGTTCGTCGGCATACTTGTCGAGTTTTGATCCGACGCCGGTGACCGCGGCGGCTTGCTTGGGGAAGTCCAGTCCAGCCTTGGCGAAGGCTGCTTCGGTCTCTAGCATACCGTTGCGGGTCTCCTTGGTGCCGCCGGATTTCGAGACCACGAGCACGAGGGTCTCGGACAAGGCGTCGCCGATTCCCGCGAGAACCCGATCCATGCCATCCGGGTCGGTGTTGTCAAAGAAGTGCAGGGTCATAGGCGCGGACGGGCCGCCGAGGCAGTCGGAGACGAGTTGCGGACCGAGGGCCGATCCGCCGATGCCGACGATGAGCACATGGCGGAATTTTGCACCGCTAGGAGAGGCGAGGTCGCCGCTGTGAACTTTCTGCGCGAAGTCCTTGGCGTCGGCAATGCCGGATTCGATTTCCTCGCGGAGTTCGGTGGTCGGGGCGATGGCGGAGTTGCGGAGCCAGTAGTGACCGACCATACGGTCTTCGTCTGGGTTGGCGATCTCGCCAGCCTCGGTGGCCTTCATGTCGGCGAAGGCCTTGGCGGTGACGTCGGAAAGTTCGGAGAAGATCGACTTGTCCGCGCCCATGCGACTGTAGTCGAGCGAGATACCGAGGTCGGTGTAGCGGAGGAAGGAGGATTGGAACGAGTCCCAAGAGTTGCTGGCCATGCCTACCTTTTGAAGAGACAGGGAAGCGCGGCAATCAAAAAGCGGTGCCTGATGGTATCAAGTCGGACATTCTCTGGTCGTGTTGAAGACCATCGTTCGTTCCCTAGAATGCCTTATTTCTTCTGCTCCCTTCCAGTTTAAGGAGTCCGCCACTGCCGAGCAGATCGCTGAGATGGAGAAGGCCTTCGCTGAATTACTCAAGAAAATCGATACGATCCACAGCTACGAGTGGGGGACCAAGGTAGTTCTGCGGGGAAAAACGACGGTCTTACCCACTGCTTCCTCGTCACTATTAGGATCAGGCTGATCTCGTTCGACTACGTGGCGAAGTAAGTGCGTCGGTAGTAGTTTCGACGGGCGGCGGTCGAAGTATTGTCGGCCAAGGCTTCGACTACCATTCGAAGTTACGTAGCTAAAGCCACCCGCTCGGCTCGCCTAACGGCTCGCTAAGCAGTGCGGTGGCTGAGAACCCAAGAGTATTGCTATGGATCTAAAACAGTCCGTATTGAGGAACATCAGATATCCGTGAAATTAGGATCTGTAAGCCGACCTTGATCTCCGAACACAAAAAACCCCCGCTGTTGCCAGCGGGGGTCTCTTTTGGGTAGACGAGATGAGCGGCTAGTTGGCTTTATGCGGCTTTCCGCTGGGCCGTCATCTGGTCGTAAATCCAGGCGTAAGTCCTCTCCATTCCGTCACGAAGACGGATCTCGGGAGCCCAATCGAAGTGCTCCTTGATGAGGGTATTGTCGCTGTTTCGTCCGTTCACTCCCTTGGGAGCGTCGAGGTTGTAGCGACGGTTGAGTTTGATGCCGGCGATGTCTTCGACGATATCGACCAGCTGGTTGATAGTGACCAGTTCATCGCTACCGAGGTTGAGTGGGTCAAGGCAGTCGTTCTCGAGGAACATCTGGGTGCCTTTAACGCAGTCGTCGATATACATGAACGAGCGAGTCTGTTCACCGTCGCCCCAGATCTCCATTTCGTGGTTACCGGAAAGCTTGGCTTCGATCACCTTGCGGCACATGGCGGCGGGGGCCTTTTCGCGGCCGCCGTCCCAAGTTCCGAAGGTGCCGTAGACATTGTGGTAGCGAGCCATACGGGTTTCGATGCCGTAGTCCTCACGGAAGTGGCGGCACATGCGCTCGGAAAACAGCTTCTCCCAGCCGTATCCGTCTTCGGGAAGGGCCGGGTAGGCGTCGGCCTCTTTCAGTGCGACAACGTTGGCGTCGGTCTGCTTATCGCCATTGTAGACGCAGGCTGAGGAGGAGTAGAAGTAGCGCTCGACTCCGGCGTCCTTGGCAGCTAGAAGCATGTGGGTGCTGGTTAGCACGGAGAGCATGCACAGAGCTTTGTTGTTCTCGATGAAGCCCATTCCACCCATGTCGGCGGCGAGCATGTAGACGTGCTGGATTCCGTCGACTGCGGTGCGGCAGTTTGCCAGGTCTTCCAAGTCGAGAACGAGGTTTTCGACGTCTTCGTGGACTTGGTACCACTGGTCTTTGGGTTTGATGTCGACGCATCGGATCTTGTCGTATCCGAGGCTTTTCATTTGGGCAACGAGGTGCCCGCCGATAAATCCGCCGCCTCCGGCGACGAGAACTGAGTTTCTTTCCATGGGTTCGCTAGGTAGTTGAGTTGGTGTTGGGTGGATAAGTGGGGCTATCTAGGCTTTGACTCGATAGCTCCGGAGTCCGGTGAGTTGGCCTGCTGCGCGGAGCAGAAAAAGCGGGTTGTTGCGCAGGTAGCGCTTCCAGAGGCGTTTCGGCTCCTGGATCAACCGGTAGAGCCACTCAAGGCCGCAAGTCTGCATCCAAGAGGGTGCTTGAGGAACGAGTCCAGCGTGGAAGTCGAACGCTGCTCCGACACCGAACATGAGGGTGGTGTCGAGCTGGTCGAGATATTCGGACATGAACTTCTCTTGCTTCGGGGTGGAGAGTCCGACCCAGACGATGTCCGGCTTGGTCTTCTTCACCATCGCCTTGAGGTCCTTGTTCTCCTTCTCGTTCAATGGGCGAAACGGGGGAGTGTAGGTTCCCACGACCTCAAGGCCGGGGAACTTCTCCTCGAGGTTGGCTTTGAGTTGTTCGGCAACACCGTCGTTGCCTCCGTAGAAAAAGTGGCGAGTGCCGTGTTCGATTCCCTCCTCGCAGACCTTGAGCATCAGGTCGGGTCCGTAGACCCGCTGGATGTCCTCATCGCCGGCGAGCTTGCCCATCCACACCATCGGCATTCCATCTGGAGTGACGAGGAAGGCATTGTTTAGGATTTGCCGAAAAATCGGCTCGTCCTGAGCTTCGGTAACGCCGTGGACACCGGTGACGCAGATGTAGCCCTTCTGGCGATTCTTGATCGCTTGATGGATTTCGTCGCTAGCGGAATCGAGATTGATCCCGCTGATGCGGACGCCTTGTACGTTGATGTCGTTGACTGGGGCCATTAGTAAGTTCGCTTCCTGTTGCAGAGAAAGAATGGACTAATTTATGATATCGAGAATTTCTATAATAGCTAGATATTTTTTGAGCTTTTTTCTCAGGACGTAGAATTTGGCTAGGTCGCACCAGCTAGGCAACTACTTCACGCACTCCAGCTACACCACATACGCGAAGGCTAGCCAGACCGCCCGCCACGGACCGCCATCGAGTTGGTCTTGCAGGAGCTAAGGGAAGGACAAGTCCGGCCCCACTCCCCAACTGATGGCCGTGGAATCGCCCAGACAAACGAAACTGCGCGATCCTTCGTCCCGTTTCGGATTGCGGAACCCATCGCTGTTGGTGTGCACGGGATGGCCAAGAAGTTGACTTTGGCAATTGGGGCGGAGCTTCCAGTGAACCGTGGGGGGCGGTGATAAATAGCTTTGACGAGTTCGGATCACCACCGAACAGGATCGCTTTGAATTTTTTTGAATGGCGGATCCGTTGTCCGCACGATCAGCTCCGGAATTCCCCAGCAAACTGCCAAGGAAAAAACTATTGTTCCCGTCCGGAACGCCCAGCGACGAGAGGTCGGTGGCGAGTCGGAAGGTCAGTTTCGGGGCGCTATGAACGTAGTCTAAGTCTGAGGCTTAGCGAGAGATGGAAAAATTCAACCATTCGCCGTTTTTGAAGAATTCTATGGGGATGATTAGCGGCTTTACTGAAACAAATTTTGATGACTTTATCGGGCGAAACCATCTGAGCAAAAAATACGCCATTTCTCGTCGGACGTTGATGTTCCTGCATCAGCACTGCTCGCATAGCCCTCGTAAACCTGAGGCCCCGCGTCGAGCCTGTGCCTTTTCAGCATCAGAAATCAGAAAGCAATACGAGACCTATTGAGGACAGTTCTCCTCCGTGGCAGCGTTACGGCACATGGCCATGACTCAAATCGTCACATCGCTCGATGAGTTCCGGGAGACAGTCCGCTTTGAACGATCGGATCCACGGATTCTTGTCCCCACGATGGGGGCCCTGCATGACGGGCACGCATCGTTGTTGAAGCGGGGGAACGAGCTCAAGGGGAAGTCCGGTTTCTTGATCGCTACGATTTTTGTCAATCCGACTCAGTTCGGCCCCAATGAGGACTTCGATTCGTACCCTCGAACGTTTGAGGAGGATCTGAAGATCTGCTCAGACCACGGCGTAGATCTCGTCTTCGCTCCGTCTACGGAAGACATGTATCCAGGCGAGCCATCGACCTCGGTCCATGAGTCGTCGCTCTCCCTTGGTCTCTGTGGTGGTAGCCGCCCAGGGCACTTTGATGGGGTGTGCACGATCGTCTTAAAACTTCTGATGCTGACGACTCCGCATATCGCCATATTCGGCAAAAAGGACTACCAGCAACTCGCTGTCATCCGGCGGATGGTCCGCGACCTCAACCTGCCTATCGATATCCAAGGCGGTGAGACTGTTCGCGAGAACGACGGACTGGCAATGAGTTCCCGGAACGCCTACCTAGGCGAATCACTACGGGAGCAGGCACCGGCCATTCGGCGCGGGTTGCTAGAGGCCCAGAAGCTTCACGCCGAGGGGGAACGCGACGCCACGACCTTGCGCGCTGCTGTCCGTCACTTGTTGGCTGACGAGGCTCCGGACAACCGCATCGACTATCTTGAGGTGGTCGATCCTGATAGCCTTAAGCCGTTCGGAGAGACCGGAGTAGGGGAGCAGGCGGTCATCGCTGCCGCTGTATTTTTCGGCAAGACTCGACTCATCGACAACATCGAACTCGGAGGTTAGGTTCCGTCACCCATGGAAAGTTTCGACTTCATCGTCGTCGGCACAGGGATTGCCGGCCTTACTGCCGCCCTCAAGGCGGCCGAGCACGGATCTGTGTGCGTCATCACTAAGCGATCCGCTGAGGACTCGAACACGGCTTGGGCCCAGGGCGGCATTGCCTGCGTTCAAGGCGAAGACGATTCTGTCGAGCAGCACGTGGCGGACACCCTCGACGCAGGAGCTGGTCTCTGTAACGAAGATGTGGTTCGGACGATCGTCTCCGAAGGGCCAGATCGGATCGATGAGCTGATTGCGCGAGGAGTCACCTTCGACAAGGAAGGCGACGGTAGTTTCGACCTGACCCGCGAGGGCGGTCATACCCGTAGCCGCGTCATGCACTCGCGCGACACCACCGGACGCGAGATTTCCGAGAAGCTTTTGGCGGCGGCCCGGGCCGATAGCCGGATCGTCATGCATGAGGAGCACTACGCGGTCGATCTCATCACCACCGGGAAGCTCGGTTTTGCCACCGAGGACCGGTGCATCGGACTCTATGTTTTGGAGCAGGCCACCGACGAGGTGCACGCACTTCGCTCCGACCGGATCTTCCTCTGCACCGGCGGTTCCGGCCGCGTTTACCAGTTCACCACCAATCCGTCGGTCGCGACTGGTGATGGTGTGGCCATGGCATGGCGAGCCGGGGCGGTCATCTCGGACATGGAGTTCATCCAATTCCACCCGACTTGCCTTTTCCACCCCTTAGAAAAATCCTTTCTCATCTCCGAGGTTCTTCGCGGAGAGGGCGCCATCCTTGTCGACAAGCACGGCAATGACTTCATGGGGAAATACGACGAACGGAAGTCGCTCGCCCCTCGTGATATCGTCGCCCGCGCAATCGACCAAGAGATCAAGCGCACCGGTGGACCTTGCGTCTATCTAGATATCGCTCATAAGGGGAAAGACCTGATCACCAGTCGGTTCCCGCACATTTATGAGACCTGTCTCGGCCTTGGCATCGATGCCACGAAGGAGCCGATCCCGGTGGTTCCCGCTGCTCACTATCAGTGCGGCGGCGTGCGCACCGATGTTAACGGCGCCACTTCCATCCGAGGTCTTCTCGCTGTTGGCGAGGTCGGCTGCACCGGTCTCCACGGGGCCAATCGCCTCGCCAGTAACTCCCTGCTCGAAGGTGCGGTCATTGCCCACCGGGCGGTCGAGCATGCAATTCGCAAAATCCCGCTCTCGGTGTCTAGCAAGGCCTACGACCTACCCGAGTGGCAAACCGGCGATGTCGCCGACGTCGACGAGTTGGTCGTTATCTACCACAACTGGGACGAAATCCGTAAGCTGATGTGGGACTATGTTTCCATCGTCCGCACCACCAAGCGTCTACGCCGCGCCGCCACCCGCATCCGTAACCTCCGCCGTGAGGTGAACGAGTTCTATTGGGGCTACCGAATCACTACGGAAATTCTCGAACTTCGCAACCTCGTCGAGACCGCCGCCTTGATCGTCGATTCGGCCGTGGCAAGACGCGAGTCTAGAGGGCTTCACTACACTCTGGACCATCCGAACCGGGATCCTGGATCGGAGAGTTCCTCGATCTGCCGCTATTAGAGTAAGTTCGTTTTTGCTGGTTCTCCTTAGCAAGACTTGCTCTGTCGACATCCGTGGGTAAGACTTTCGGCCATTCCTCCGAATGACTGTTTTCCGCCAGATCCTGACCCTTGCCCTGCTTCTCGCCTTTGGCGTGGAGGGGCTTTGTGGGCAGACGTTGAATTCGGGCCAAGTTCCGGCACCCACGAAACGGGGTGGTAATGGTCTTCCGCAGATCGTTGCCCCGACTCGTCCGCGGACGCTCTACACTCGCTTCCCGTGGAAATTCGATATCACCGCCACGGTCTTCTGGGTAGGTGAGGCTCCTGGGCAGAACAATCCGACCCCGAACGACAAGAGTTCTTGGGATGTGAACTGGGAGAAGAACTTCGGCGGTTATGACGACCCGAATGTCAGTAAGCGCACCCGCGACTACATTCCTGCTGCCTTCATTCCCCAAGAGAATCCATTCTACATCGCTCTCCCGTATAATGATGTACTGGCTTGGAACAAGCACAAGCCAGAGGCCTCCCGCGTTATTCCGTGGTTCCGCGAGCGATACAAGAGCCCGGGAAAAACGGTGCTCAAGGGTCAGTGGTTAGCGATTCGTTACGCCGGCAGAATCTGCTACGCTCAGTGGGAGGACTGTGGTCCGTTCATGACCACCGACTACAATTACGTCTTCGGCAAGGGCCGCCCTAAGACGAAAAAGAACAAGGGCGCCGGCATCGACCTTGCACCAGCTGTCCGCGATTACCTACGGTTGAAAAGCGGAGCCAAGGTCGATTGGCGCTTTGTTGACCTTAAGGAAATTCCCTACGGACCGTGGTGCAAATACGGACGAAACAACCCCTTCGTCAAAGGCCAAGAACGGCAACGCGCCGAACAGCAGGAGCGCCTCGAAGAACTCAAGCGGATGCGCGACGCCTGGTTCAAAAGCCAAGGCCGTTAGCCAACTCGAACCGCCCTAGAGTTGAGGATCGCCGCCGGAAACCTCGAGCCTCCTCGACATCGGTGAGCTGTTCGTGGCTACCTCGAAGACTCCAGAGAGTACCTATCGTGAACCTCTGCCTCAGAATTCCCAAATAGAGAAGAGCTTTTTCCTTTCATTTGATGTTTTGTTAGGAAGTAGAGGGGTATCTGAGCAAAATAGATATGAATTTGGCTTTTTCCGGCTAAGACAACAGCTCAATAGATAATCAAAGTGCTTGAGTCCATCGTTCTGTGGGTAGTCCTATGGCACCCAAGCACAAGGGGAAGCGCCGCCACGTCTTCGCTCCGCCTGCTCTAGGTCGAGGGCGGCGAGAACATCCGCAGCATCCAGCGCTTACTCGGCCCATCAGAAACTCGAAACCACGGCTATCGGCACCGAGAACTCGATCGAGAGTCTGCCAAGCACCTACGAGGCCTGCCACTCGGCAAAGAAGACACAAGACAATGAACCGGATAAAGGCTAATATAGGACATGACCACAGAGATGATCCTAGCAAAGAGCGTCCGCTACGACCAGAGTGGGAATCCGCTAGAGGTAGTTATCCCCTATAGTGAATTTATCGATTTCGTCGAGACTTATGGTCTCCACCTCAAGGAAGAGGAGATAGAGGCTTGTATGGAGGCTGAACGGGATCGGAAAGAGGGCAACGACGACGCCTTCGTCCCCCTCTCCGAGGTCAAAGCTAGGCTTGGCCTTTAGCCACCCCTAACTTCCATGAGAAAGATCGTCCTCCACAGGCGCGCGGATAGGTACCTAGACCGGATGCCGCGCGCTAGGCAGGCTCAGGTGGTTGTGGCTCTCGAGGAAGTAGCCAACCTCGAAGACATCCAGCAACACCCTAACATTACCGCGCTCAGCGGAAGGCTCTCGGGATGGCACAGACTCCGGACAGGAAGCTACCGCTCGATCCTACAGCTGAGGCTGGTTAAGGAAGCTGACGGAACAATCCTCTACGTCGATTACATCGGCCCGAGGGGCGACGCTTACCGTAGCTAGCTAGCCGATCCTTCCCTTTAAGGGGGGCTGCTGATAGAGATCGGGATGAAGAGTTACGAGTCGATACAAGATACAACTGGCTCTCTTTCAAGTCCGCAGAGAATCTGCGGCCTAATTTTTAAGGTGACGAGCCCCCGAAGAGGGCCTGAGAGTGATATGTGAAAGTAACCAACTTCCAGACCGTGTATCCCTTCGAAGGCTACGTCATCAAGAAACTAACATGCACAGGGGTCGGCAGCCAGATCGATCTTCGCAGGGATGGGAGGAAGAAGCTCGCCTGCCCGACCTGCGGCACTACTATGGCGCACAACCGGACGACCCAGCACACTGCCTTCGACCTCCCCTGTGGCAACGGTCCGGTTACGGTATAGCAAAAATATGGATGTACCCAAAGTGATGGTTAGCCATGCGTTCGAAGACAAGGAGCGCTTTGTGGTCAAATTCGCGAGTAACCTCCGCACCGAAAGTCGGATCGAAACGTGGCTAGATCTGTGGGAAATCGCTCCAGGAGAAAGCCTGGTGGAGAAGATTTACGACGAAGGTTTGGGGGAGGCAGATGTCGTCATCATCATTCTTTCCCCGGTCAGTGTCGAGAAGCCTTGGGTAAAGGAGGAACTGGCTGTTGCTACGGTGAAGAGAATTAAGGGCCAATGCCGCATCATCCCAATCGTCATCGAGAGCTGCAAGATTCCTGCCCCTCTTGAGCACCTGTTGCAGTTAAGGATTAAGGACATCAAATCCTATGAGAGGGAGCTACGTGAAATCGTAAGAGCGATCTACGGCCTGAACGAGAAACCGCCATTGGGGTCGGCACCACCGAGGGTGGAGGTACGCGCCCTAGATTTCATTCTCAAGGCTTCGAGACAAGACAACATCGTCTTCGATGCTATCGGAAAGATCTATCTGAGGAGGGGGCGGAAGCTAATCGGGGTTGACCGGATCGTCTAGGAATTGGCCGCTTCGGGGTTAAAAAAGGGGGAGGTCGTTTCAAGCCTTGAGGCACTAGCGGAAATGGGCAAACTCCGTGAGAAGAGATCAGATTGGGACTATCACGTAAGGGCATCATTCCATGTCTTGGACGACTACGTTAGGAGAACCGTAGATGGCTACGATGAACTGGTGGTTACCATCGCCGCACAGATTGTGAACGAGGGTCTGAAAAGCGATGAGGACCTGGCTGAGGTGGTCCAGCGGACACGCCCCTTGGTACGCCACGTTCTGGAGAGCTTTCAGGGAAGGAATCTCATCTCAACGGTCTCCACGGATGATCAATCCGTCTATGTGAAGCGACACGGCGAGTTGCTCAAAAGGCTTCTCAGTTGATCGTCTGGCTTACTGGAACGCGGAAATCGCGACCTTCCAGAGTCCCCAGACCGCGAGCGCGAAAATTAGTAGCTCTGGTAAATGGGGACGGGTTCAAAGTTCCCATTTACTGCCCCCTACGGTTGACCAAATTCCATAGTGCTTGACTGCTTGACTGCTTAATCGTTGGACATCTTCTTAGAGCGGTCGCGGATTTGCTCCCCTGAAAGACCATTGGCTAGCCGGATTTGCCCGCCGGGGAGGGTTGCATCGCAACTCTCCACATCGGCATGATGTTCTTCGGCGTCACGGTAAATACGGACGGGTTCGAAGTTCGGTGGTAAATGACGACGGGTTCAAAGTTAGAGGAAACAACGAAAATCATACCATTTGGAGTGGCCATCTGCGAGAAATTTCCTGCCAAGCTCAGCAAACGCCTACTGACCATGGTTCGCGACCGTTTGTCATGGGCGCTCTAACTTTAGAACGTCAACTACCAAAGCCGAGACGCGACTGTTCCTTGGTAGTCTGCTGAAACTGCAGCTTTGTATCTGGTGGATTCAACCAGCTAAGGATGTATCCGAAATAGCCGTTCTATAACCGTTCATCATCAGTTGTATGGCGCTCTTTCAAGTTTGCAGAATCTCCTGAAGCGATTCCTACCTCAGTTTGAGGTAGAGGTAGTCCACTGAGCGTATGCCCCTCGCCTTAAACAAAATTCTCGAAACAATACTATTGAAGCCCTCTATCGGGCCGTTGGTCAGGTAGTGGCGGCACCAGGACACGATGCCCTCGATGTCCCGCTCGATGCCATTGGC
>Ga0209186_1000677_pt1 | contig 26535 bp, 17 predicted proteins | sample SidtaG_FD_187426 | JGI IMG/M metagenome (GOLD analysis project Ga0209186, IMG submission 187426) | Marine algal microbial communities from Sidmouth, United Kingdom - Sidmouth_Male2 metaG (SPAdes) (version 2) | ecosystem: Host-associated > Algae > Red algae > Unclassified | place: Sidmouth...
ATATTGAAAAGGAATTTTAAAAAATCTTAATCAAGTTTTAAAAGTGCTGAAAATGAGTCATTTATGAAATTTAGAGTGAAATCTGTAGTACACAAATCGAAAATCAAGAATCCCTAAAATTCTGATGCATAGGACATTAACATTACCTAATGCTCAATATGGGTTAAAGTTTTTTGTCAAATATATTTTAGGGCGCGCCACCCACAAGGCACTACTATCAATAACCTTAGTTTCTTAAGGTTATAAAACAATAGATAATCTTATGATTTATGGCCTTTTATGCTATCTTTATTAGCTTAATATTGTTAAATAATATGTTATATGAAATTTCAATTAAAATTCTTAACCCTAACGCTCTTTTTCCTATTAACAACATTATCATATAGCCAACCCTGTACTGATGGGTATGGGATGAATCTAGGAGGAATTGCTTCCTGGACATCTGATTGGTATTTTGTCAATATAGCACATCATTCTTTAGGATGGTTCCCACCAAATCAATCTCCTAATTGGGGAAACAGGTACGACGACAGTCAGCTCACAGTAGACAGATATTTGCCGGCAGGCCAGTCCGGAATCCTTGCAGTAGTATGGGACACTGGCGATCCAATCAATGAAGATTTTGTACTGACCTACACCGGAACAACAGCCGTAAATATTTATAACCCAGCGACCTACGGCACAATAGTAACACTCGACCAACCTGGAAGAATAACGTTTACCATGAATGGCGGCACCTTCCTGTTTGTTGAGATTACAGCAAACAGCCCAACTGACATCCTAGCCAATCTAAGAGTTACCAAGGCATCAGAAGAGCAGTTGACACAAACGTTTAGCCCTCAATTTATCCAGGAGATTAACCATTATGACCAATTAAGGTTTATGGATTGGGGAGAAACCAACAACAGTCCAATCGTTAGTCTTTCTGACTACCCAAGTGATAATTCACTCATCCAACGAATGGCATCATTAGAAAAGATGATTGAACTATCGAATCTAATTAATGCAGATCCTTGGATTTGTATTCCGTTGCAAGCAGATAATGCGTTAGTTACTTCTTGGGCACAGACCATTAAAAACACCCTCAATCCCAATCTAAATGTGCGTATCGAATTGTCTAATGAGGTATGGAATGGCATTTTCTCCCAGCATGCAGAAGCAGCCAATCTTGCAAGACAACTAGGACTTTCGAATACTGGCAATAACTGGGCAGATGCCCCTGTCTATTTCGGACATCGGTCTGCTCAAATCCATGATATCTTTGAAACAGAACTGAATAGTGGCGGCCCAGCCCCCAATCTCGTCAAAGTATTGGCCTGGCAAGCTGCAAATACATGGTTTGTAACCAATCATGTCCTTCCTGCTTATAGAGCAGTTTGTGGTGCAACATGTGTACCAGACGAAATGGCCATCGCTCCCTATTTTAGTGGCGCAATGGGTTCTCCTTCCAATGAGACGACTGTGGAAACCTGGAATTTAAATATGGTGTTTGACCAACTTGAAAATGGAACTTACTTCGGAGGAGATGGAAGCCTACAAACATCAAGAGACTGGGTCAATGACTACAATGCACTAATCGCAACAGAAGGAATTCCTGAGCTCTCTCTTTATGAGGGTGGTCAGCATTTATCAGGGCATGGTGGCGTAGAAAACAATCAGACAATCGTTGATCTCTTTATTGCAGCCAACAGGGATAGTAGAATGGGTGATATGTACACCATTCACTTAAATGATCTCAAGGCGGCTGGAGTCAATTCTATTGCGATGTTCGCCAGTCATGGTCGGTTCTCTAAATGGGGATCTTGGGGACTGAAAGAATACGTAGGACAGCCAGACGCCCAATCCCCAAAGCATGTCGCGTATCGCAATTTTATTCAAAACAACCCTTTGCCTACAAATTGTGGTAGTTGCCCGCAACAAGGACAACCTTGTAATGATAATGATAACACCACATTGAACGATGCTTATGATGCCTTTTGTACTTGTACTGGAACAGCCTTGATTCCCTATGATGCTACTTTACGATGCACCCAATCTCCAATATCCATTGACGGTCAGGCTGACAAAGCATGGAACAGAACACTACATTACCAGTTAGGAGATCCTGCGATTACAGCCAATGATTTATCTGCAAACTGGGCGATGTTGTACGATGATACCAACTTATACCTATGGTTTGATATCGCAGATGATGAAGCATTTAATGATTCAGGAACAAACCCGTTTGATGATGATGCCATTGAACTGTTTATAGATCCTGACTATAGCAGGAATACTACGTACGACGGCAATGACTTTCAACTTGTTTTTAGACGTGGAGACCCAACCTATTACAGCTTCCAGAACGGACAACCAGCACCCCTTACCGGAATAACTTTTGACCAAGCAGATAATGGAACCTCCTACCAGTTCGAAATTCAGATTCCCTGGTTTGTACTAGGACAATCTGGTGGTTCTTTCTCCGAAAAACTTATTGGTTTCGCCTTTAAAATCGATGATGATGACGACGGACTGACCAGAGATGACCGATTATTCTGGTTCGATCCTAATGACATGGGATGGTCCGATCCGACTACCTTTGGAACACTGTACACAGGCGAATGCGCTCCAATTAACATTTGGGCTTATTTGGAAGGCGCTTTGGTAGATCCAATCGACCCAAGAACTTACCAGTCGCAAATGCGGTCAGATTTAAATACACAGTTCAACCTGTTACCAGGTCAATTGGGTGTGCCTCCAACTCCAGCCGGTCATCCGTATAGTTCTGCTCCCTGGAATCATACTGGGACAGAAGGCACCAACTTTCTTAGAGATGAGTATACCATGATTGCCAATGCCAACGGCAATGTGCCTATTGTAGACTGGGTTCTGGTTGGTTTCAGAACTGGTGTTGCCGCTAATACAGAAGTCGCGACTCATGCGGCATTGCTGCAAGCTGACGGTCACATTGTATTTCCTGATCTGTCTGCTATCAACCTGCCTGCTGGCAGCTATTATGTGCATGTCGAACACCGCAATCACATTGGCGTGTTGTCTCCTCAAGCGATAACGATCCAAAACGGACAACTCAATTACGATTTTCGCGAGGCGGATTCTTGGGCGGGATCGTTGTTTGGCCAGAAGGAGGTTGACGCGGGTCGATGGGCTATGTTTATGGGAGATGGGGATCAAACTGCTGATAGTCCAGGGTATGATATCAATGGTAATGATCGAATTTTATGGCAATCTGTAAACGGTCAATATAACATTTATCACCCTTCTGATCACAATATGAATGGTGACGTCAACGGAGCAGATCGTATCTTATTGGACATCAATTCAGGATATTCGTCTACGGTTCCGAGATAACATTAAACTCAAGAAATAGGGAATCTGAAAGTCCAGTCATGTAAGTCCTGCCAGCTGACCGCAGGAAGGTAGGCTTTATCTACGGATAATCTCAAATTCCGAGACCTGCGTTCCGTTGCGCAACAGGAAGACCTCAAACTAAAGGTTTTCCTGAAAGTAAAGCCTTTCGTAACTGATCACTTACTATATTCAATTTAGTAAGGAACAGACCAATCGACAGCTATAACTGATCCCGTCGGGATCAGGTATGAATGCTTGTGTCTAGCAACATCAAGGTGCTGGATAGCAGGAAATTCGAGCTCAAGAAACATTCTTCAATTTAAAAATATTATAAAAAATGCTACCGCTATAAAAACTTCTAGAACGCTGCTCAAGCGAGCATAGGGATTAAACAGATAATAAATATTAGTTAACTAACCATTATGAAAAAGTTATAATCTATTGTAATTTTGGATATTGTGCGATCTACTACTATATTTACGCAACGAAAACGTAAGCATTGTGGCATTAAATAAGAAACGTATTGCATTTACTGCTTCCTTCTTCTCATTATTATTCCTTTTGACAACTTGGACGATCGTATCACCAGAAGTCGAAAATAATGAGACAGTCGGAGTAGTCGCTCCTGTTCCAGAACCAACTTTAAAGTACGGTATTGTTGTCGACTCCCTTGTCGTAAGTGAGAACAGAATAAAGAAGAATCAATTTCTTGCAGATATTCTATTGCCACACAATATCTCTTACAAGGAAATCGATCACCTAGTAAAAAAAGCGAAGGAGACTTTTGATGTTCGAAAGCTTCGAACTAAGAAAAAATATACCATTCTCTCATCATTGGATAGCTTACCAAAGGCGCAGTACTTTATTTATGATCCAAGCCCCTATTTCTACGTAGTATATGACTTAAGGGATAGTATGAACGTTTATAAAGTAGAACGTCCAATTGAAACTAGGAGAATGACTGGTTCCGGAGTCATTCACACCTCACTATGGGAAACAATTGTTAATAATAAACTACCAATTGAAGTGGCGGTTAAGATGGAAGATATCTTTGGCTGGTCAATTGATTTCCACCAAGTAAGGAAAGGAGACCAGTTTAAACTTATTTACGACGAACAGTTTATTGAAGGTCAATCAGTAGGCGTTGATGGGGTGACTGGTGCTGAGTTTATTCATAATGATGTCGATTATCATGGCTATTACTTTGAAGTCATAGAGGAAGACAACCACGGCTATTACTTTGATGAGGAAGCTCGCCCCATGAAAAAAGTATTTCTAAAATCACCTGTAAAGTACTCCAGGATTTCCTCAGGGTTCAACAGAGCTCGATTTCACCCCGTCTTAAAACGCGTTAAGCCACATCTAGGCACAGACTATGCTGCACCTAAAGGAACACCAATTTATGCAGTAGCAAGCGGTACAGTGACTAAGGCAGCCTTCACACGTGGCAATGGGAGATACGTTAAAATCAAACACGACAGAAAATACGCTACACAATACCTGCATATGAGCGGTTTTGCAAAGGGTATCCGCCCAGGTGTGCATGTGAAACAAGGTGATGTTATTGGTTATGTTGGTAAAACTGGTCTTGCAACTGGCAATCATGTTTGTTTCAGATTCTGGAAAGATGGAAAACAGGTTAACCATCGAAAGTTAAAACTGCCACCACCAAAACCAATGCCGACGAAGTATATTCCTGCATTTGAGTCATTACGTGATTCTATTCAACTGGAATTAGACAATATCCCATTTAAGGTAGATGACGAATTACCTGTGAAGTTTCCAGATGATAACAACAGTAAGGCAGATACTTTAAAATCTTCCTAAGTAAATGTATAGTTAGAATCAAGGAGGTCCTAGCACAAGACGGGTATCGTTTTTATTGCGCTTTCGACACAAAATAAAATCCCAATGCATAATCTGGGTTTAAACAATTTCCTTATATTTGCCAACAATCAAAATATCAAAAACAGAATTCATGAAAAAGTCAATAATGGATATTTTTGGGGGCAGTTCCCAATTGGATCAACGAAGTGCAGGAAAGCTAGTAAAAGCTATAGAGAATCATAACTTGGACGGATTTGACTATCTTGAATTTAAACAATCATTGACTGGATTAACAGCGATACATGCTGATGAAGTTACTCGGTTTCAATCCGCATATGTGACTGCTTCAACCCTAGGATTAACGAAGGCAAAGTTGCTAGACACCGCTGGTTATTATAAAAAAGTGATTGAAAAGGAAAAGCTTAATTTTGACAAAGCAGCAAAAGCACAGATTGAGCGAGGTGTAGGAGAAAAGAAGCAAAAACTAGAGAAATACAAAGCAGCTGTCCAACAAAAACAAGAGCAGATCAAAAAACTGCAAGGTGAAGTTGAAGCGTATCAAAAAGAAATTGGAAAGTTGAGTGAGGAGTTGAGTGGTGCAGAAACTAAAATCGCAAACGCTCAAACCAGTTTTCACAATGCTTGCCAGATCGTCCTACAACATATCGATGAAGACATCAACAAAATCAACACTTATATCTCCTAGCAAATAACGTTTATATTCTCAGATCTAGTTTTACTCTTTGTTTAACTGTATTTCTGGATAGGACAAAGCAATAATGAAAAGAGACTGCTAATTACTTAACAGTCTCTTTTTATTTTTAAGGTTCGTCTGTGCCTGCCTGCTATACAACGCAAGGCAGCCTCAATTCTGATGTCTAATTACTGTACACTAAACTCATTTTCAGCAGAAGGACCGTCAGCCACCTCGATTTGAGCTTCGATTTTGTAATCACTTACTGGCCATGCTTGAGTAGCAGACTTGGTGAAGTTAGTACTCAAATCAAAAGCAGTTTCATCATCAAATGTCCCTTGATCTGAAGGTTTGAAGGTTAAAAACGTCATAACTACCCAATTACCATCAGAGTCCTTACCGTACATTGTGAAAGTTACCTCAGTATCTTTAGTGATACCTTCAAACTTTGCAGAAGCATAAAATGCAGGATCTGAAGGAGCAAATACTGACTTATCACTAGCGCATAAGATTTCATCTGCTGGTGCTGCGTCACAAATTTTTAATTGAGAAATTCTTGGTTCAAGAACATCATCTTTCTTACAAGAAGAAACAGCAATAGAAAGCACTAAGCAAAGTACTAAAGAATTTAGAATAGAACTATTAAGAAATTTCATTATTATTTATTTAGATTTAAAAAGAAAAGCTAAACACCAAAAATCAAACCAAATGACTCCTCAAACTGATAAATCTTCCGTATTGTATGAAAATAATCTGTAATTCATTTATCTTTACGTTTTTAAAACCAATAACAATAAAAAAATGGATTACGCAGAAAAACAACTAGTGGAAATTAACCAACCTCAACTTATGTCAGAGGCAAGAGTCGACCTCTCCAAAAATCTTGGAATGATCATCGGTGCAATGTTCGTTTACTTTTTTATTATAGGAGTTGCCGGTATTATCCCATTCGGATCACTTCTGATTGGAGGACCGATGACATTGGGATTGTCTATTTTCGTACTAAACATCAGTAGAGATAACAATCCAGACTTTTCTAATATTTTTGATGGTTTCAAGAATTTCGGGACGGCATTCGTTACTTACCTACTGATGATGCTTGGTATTATAGTAGGGTTTATCTTACTTATCGTACCAGGAATCCTACTTACTTTTGGTTGGTCACAAGCTTACTATATCATCTCTGATGAACCAGATATCAGTGCTGTGGAGGCATTAAAGAAAAGCTGGGAAATGATGGATGGTAACAAAATGGATCTTTTTGTGCTAATGCTGAGATTCATTCCGTGGATTCTGCTTTGTATACTAACATTGGGATTAGGATTACTATATGTTGCACCATGGGCTTACGTAACATTTGCAAAATACCATGATCAAATCTCAGGAAAGGTTTCTAGCGAAATGGACATCATGGATCACCTTGTTGAGTAATCGAATCAAAATATTTATAAAACCGGGTACTAAGTCCTTAGGATCCGGTTTTTTTATGCTTTCAAATGAAGGATGACACTAATCATACATCGGGAACTTAATTTCTTTCAGATTGAAGGATTCCAGTTGGTTAGTTTCGTGATTGAGGACCACCAATTGTCCAATAGCATTGATTGTCTGGATAGATCCTTTGAAAGAGATGCCATTTTGTCTCGTAAAAACAGACGGAATGTCTTTCAAGTAAAGCCCTTCCAAATAGTCGGTAAGCAGCAGATCCGTTTTATTGGCCTTGAGTTGCAGATATCGATATTCAATAGCTTGCAGTATTCCTGGCACTAGTTGCTCCACATCATACCGACTTCCGCCAAGCGTAGCCAAAGAAACAGGATTTGGCAACTTATCACTGAATGTGGTTTGATTGACATTGAGCCCAATCCCGATAACTGATGACTTTATGCTTGCACTGTTTATTGTATTCTGAATTAATATACCACCTAACTTCTTATTTCCATGATAAATGTCATTCGGCCACTTGATTCTAAGTCCGGTAAGATTTCGATCTGATTTCAGAAAATCAATAATTCCTAGAGCAACACACAAATTCAAATTAAACTGTTGATTTACAGTTAAAAATGAAGGATATACGATAATGCTCAATGTCATATTCTGTCCAGCTTGACTTTCCCAACTAGTGCCAAATTGTCCTCGTCCTTCCGTTTGATTATTTGTAAAAACCACTGTTCCGTTACTTGGTTTGCTTTTTGCTAGTAGATTTATAGCATATTTATTCGTAGATTTAATTAAAGGAAGGTGTATTACAACCTTTCCTATAAAAAGTGTGTTAGGTATCTGAAGACTCATAGTTTTATAATAATTAATTGTAAAAATTGGAACAAATTACCGCTCATTAAACGTTTAATCTAGAAAAAGAACCATAGTAACATTATTAATTAACAAAATTACGCTTAATAATTTGAATTTAGGAAAAGATGTAGAAGCAAGAAACGAGGTTTCTTTAGAAGAATTAAATGCAATTATAATCAGCAGTATCCAAGAGGTTAAAGGGCACGATATCCTAAAGCTAGATCTGCGGGAGATAGAAGAAGCTACAACAGATAGTTATATTATTTGTCATGGTGAATCTACAACACAAGTTAATGCGATTGCTTCCAAAATTATTAAAGATGTTCAATCGGAAACAGGGATGAAACCGACCCATATTGAAGGAATAGCAAACGCCAATTGGATTTTAGTCGATTATTTTGATACCGTCGTCCATATTTTCTACAAAGAGACGAGAGAATTTTATCAAATTGAGGAATTATGGAGTGATGCAAAATTCTTGAAAATTGATTAATAATGAATAAATAATTTAAATTTGATAGATTATTATAAATAACTTGCAACTGTTTGTGCAAAAAAACGTTTAATTTAAGTAATACTACAGATAGACAATAAACTAGTTAAATGGAAAATAATAAACAAGACGGAGGAAAATTGCCAAAATTCAACTACTATTGGATTTACGGTATTCTCATCCTTCTTTTTCTTGGTATCCAGCTGATTGGAGTAGCACCAACCGGAAAAGAAATCACAATGAAGCAATTCAAATCTATATTGCAAAAAGGTGATATCGAAAAACTGGTTGTGGTTAACAAAAAATTAGCAGAAATCACTATCAAGCCATCAGCACTGGAAAGCAATCCAGAATATAAGGAAGTGGCTAAGTCACCATTAAATTGGGGAAACCCTGGACCACATTACCGACTATCAGTGTCTGAAGAACATTTCTTGAAAAATGTTTCAGCATGGCAGGCAGGAGTTCCAGATGACAAAATAATTTACGCGGAATCTAAAGTCAGAAAAAATGTGCTTGCTGACATGATTTACTGGTTGTTACCATTCATTATAATTATAGGACTTTGGTTCTTTATTATGAAAAGAATGAGTGGTGGCGGTTCTGGTCCAGGAGGTCAGATCTTCAACATCGGAAAGTCTAAAGCAACGCTGTTTGACCGTGACTCTAAGGTAAATGTCACCTTCAAAGATGTGGCAGGTTTAAACGAAGCAAAGGAAGAAGTAATGGAAGTCGTAGACTTTCTGAAGTATCCTAAAAAATATACCTCTCTTGGTGGTAAAATCCCCAAAGGAGTTCTATTAGTCGGCCCTCCTGGAACGGGTAAAACACTTCTCGCTAAGGCAGTTGCAGGTGAGGCGGAAGTCCCTTTCTTCTCAATTTCAGGTTCTGACTTCGTCGAAATGTTTGTCGGTGTCGGAGCATCACGTGTTCGGGACTTGTTTAAGCAGGCGAGAGAAAAAGCCCCTTGTATTATCTTTATTGATGAAATTGATGCCATTGGACGTTCCAGAGGAAGAAATTCCATGCAAGGAAATGACGAACGTGAAAACACCCTCAACCAATTACTTGTTGAGATGGATGGATTTAGTACCGAGAAAGGAGTCATCCTTATGGCTGCTACCAACCGACCTGATGTACTAGACAACGCTTTGTTGCGACCTGGCCGTTTTGATCGACAAATTGGTATCGATAAACCAGATCTTCGTGGACGGATTCAAATCTTTAAAGTACACCTTAAACCATTGAAAACAGGACCAGATATTAATGCCGAAGTACTAGCAGAACAAACCCCTGGATTTGCTGGTGCCGAAATCGCTAATGTCTGTAATGAGTCTGCTCTTGTTGCTGCTCGACGCGGTAAGAAGTTTATCGAAATGGAAGACTTCAACTATGCGCTTGATAGAGTCATCGGTGGATTAGAAAAGAAAAATAAACTAATTTCTCCTAAGGAGAAAAAAGTAATTGCATATCACGAAGCAGGGCACGCAATCTGTGGATGGTATCTAGAGCACGCATCTCCACTTGTAAAAGTGACGATCGTCCCACGTGGCGTAGGCACCTTAGGGTATGCACAATATTTACCGAAAGAGCGGTACATCGAAACCACAGAGCAGATGCTCGACAAAATGTGTATGACACTAGGCGGTCGTGCAGCTGAAGAAGTGATTTTCGATAAAATTTCTACTGGAGCACAGAACGATCTCGACAGAATTACAAAGATGTCCTACGCTATGATTGCCATCTATGGTATGAATGACAAAGTTGGTAACATCTCGTTCTACGATATGCAAAATCAAAATCAATTCGCAAAGCCCTACTCCGATGAGACGGCTACCTTGATTGATAATGAAGTACGTAACCTCATCGACCAAGAGTACGAGCGTGCTAAATCGCTGTTGAAAGAACATAGAAATGAGTTAGAAATATTAGCCAACGAGCTTCTGGATAAAGAAGTATTGCTAAAATCTGACTTAGAGCGCCTGATCGGGAAACGACCATTTTCAGAGGATGATCCAATCATTTCTCCTGCAGAAAATGGTATTGATCACAGTTAATTTGAAAACTTTACACTTTAATACAGGCTACTCACTATTGGGTAGCCTTTTTTTATTTAGCGATAATTGAAAACTGCTAACAATCCCTCAATAATTTCCATAAATTTAGAATATTCCGTTTTTTGCTTCGTTTAACACCTAATCTCCTTAACTTTATCTTAGATTTCTTAACCTGAATTATGCAATAGGAAATTCATTTTGAGTCAACTAAGGTATTTTGACAAAACAAACAGCAAGCGAACCCATCCTTTTTTTACGTGCTGCAGTAGAGTTTATCCAGGAAAACTGGGACGACAAAGACAACAAATGCACACAAAAAGTAATCGCTGCGAAGCTAGGAGTGACGGGTAGTTATCTCAGCAAAGCAAAAGAGAATGCAAGCTATGCACAAAACCTAAGACGGAAACTACTGAATGTGATCAAAGAAATCGGTGGGACTTACGACCCTGATCAATTGGCCTTTATTGACAAAAACAATCAATTGTTCCATCTGGATGTCGACCCAGGCAATACCTTCCCCATCAAACTACAATTCGGAATTGATAAAGGTCCATTTACGGAAGCAGTATTAGAAACCAAAAACATAAGAATACTGACCACCTGGTCTGGAGAAACCTATGCCAATCTTATTGACATTATCGAACAAGATGTAAGCCTTTGGCTGACTTTTGATAAAATTCAAATCCTAATGCTTCATCCAGACAGTGAGGCCACACTAATGAGGAGCAAAGCCATGGGATTTCATGCCGAAAGGGGCTTCAACAGAATAAAAGATGATTTACAGGAAATGATGAATGCCCCGGCAGAAGTCAAAAAACGGTTGGAAGTAAGACTATATGACCAACTCCCAACCCTTAAGCTAATGCTCTTGGACAACTTGATCGTCATGGGCTTTTATCTCTTTAGGGAATTAAGTGGCGTAGGTTACAACTTTATGTTCAAACCCAAACTGGACAAGACCCTCACCAAAGATTTAGAACGCCATTTTAATAAGATTTGGGATGAGGCCACTCCCTTCGATCTAAATCAGACAGAAACGGTCATGAATAAATGGGTGCAGCCACGGTTTAAAAGTCATAATGCATCAATATACAAGAGTTTTACAGGAACTTACTGTATATACTACCCTGAACAGTATTCAGCGAATGAGCACTATCGGAATCACAAAGTGGCGGCCTCAATCGGTTGCAACATTCTCAAGATAGACGAAACAGAAAATGGACGGTTCTCCTGCACTATGAAACCTGTTGGTTATCCCGAAGAGGAATATTTTGAGGGGGAATTAGTCAATAAAGAATTTAATAATCCGGATTACCTCGTTCTACAGTTAAGGAATAAAGTGAAGAACAGAATGCTACACCTAACCTTCTCCACAAAAAATGGCAAAATGCGCAGTCGGAACCTAGGAGCCTTCTCAGTCATTTATGGCGCCTCTGGTAGGATTGGATGCGGAAAAGTAGTACTTGTGCCCGTAGCCGATAAGTTTAGCGCCTTAAAAGCAGAATCACTAGCACCAGATAGTCTCATTACCAAAACGGAAGACACGCATTATAAACGACTCGGGCCAACAGCAATTCGCTATCTCATTCAAAAAGACAAGAGCTTACTAAGTCCGCCAGGTAAAATTGAAGATCTGAAAGAAAAAGCCATGCCTGCCGGCGTGTTCAAAGTATATTTCAGCAGCACAGGTGGATCAGGGTTCAATCAGCAACGAATCAAGACTGGTGTGCTGCAAATCGACAGCACAGGACTCGTTCGGTACAAAAATAGAATTCGTGGTTACGAGGGCGTTGGTTGGGCCACTAAAAACGGAAACAACCTGTTCGTAGAAATCGTAAACTCCAATCCAACTGTTCAGCGGACAGCGGTTTTTATTCTGCACACAGGTATCAATACTGTCCTAGAAAAGGAAAACACTGTGTACTGTGGTATCTGTGCCGGTACTACTTGGGTAGACGAGCTACCAGCAGGCTCAAGAATTGTTCTTATAAGCACTTCAGGTAAAAACTTTGATACAATAAAGCCCGAATCTATTACAATTAATAGCCCTGAGTACGAGAAACTACCAGTCGGACTTAGAAAACTATTAACCGGCCATACAAATAATATACTTGGCTTCTTCAATAAATCAGGAGCCATCTATAGTACAGGTGCTTTAGAGGCCTACACCACTAATACAACAAGCTTTGACGACTTGTTTTACAAGAGTGCTTGCTTTGACCTGTTACAAGGCGATGAGAATAGCTGTATCCTACATCTAAAGCAAGCTGTGGACCATGGCTTTTCTGACTTCGACAAGCTTATATCATTTATGAAACAACACAAAATAAAAAGTGAGGCAATTGACTCAGAAATCAAACGACTAGGTGCTTTGTACAGTCTTTAGAGCTAAGGAACATTATTAACCTAAGTTCGATTATTATTGGGTATTAATTCTTATTAATATCGATATCTACTCAGTCGGTATGTCAATTATTAGAAAAGTCCTTCTAGGAACTTTTTTCCTCAATCTCCTTAGTGATCAGCAAGGCTAACAAAGGGAATGCGGCGTGAGGAATTCGGTAGAGCATTTCCCAAAACCAATAGCCGAATGTGTGATCAAGCGAGTCCCAATAGAAATTGGCAACCAATCTGGCCAAGGCGGTCAAACTACCCCACAGAATAGCGTATAACAAGGCAGGCTTTGCAAATCGTGGCACGAAGATCAAGAAGCTAAGTACAAAATCAAGCACGCCAGCCACCTTCAAAAACAAAATAGCATTGGCCTCATTGACATGTAAAATGTTAATTGTCATATCAACAAATAACCCAGGACGCGGATAAAAACCTATGGCGTACAGCCCATGACAGGTAAAGGTAAGTGCAATCGCAATCTTCAACAGCAACAGCAATCGTTTCCTCGATATGCTAGATCGTAAGAGTAATACTAAAACAATAGGAGACAAAAACTGACAACTATATTCGAAAAATTGTCCTACACTGTAAAACTTTTCTTTGCAATACAATCCTGCCAATAGAACCAAGGCAATCCCTCCTAAAGATAAAATGACATGCAACAACAAGGAGGTCAAGGACTTTGGTGTTTTTCTTAGGAAAAAACTACCGATAGCAGCAAAAGCACAAATTAGATAAAACCATCCAAACCCAATGATGAGGTTCTGAATAAATTGATCGACAATAGGACTGGTTACATAAGCTGTCCAAGTAAAAGAGGTATTTGTTTCAATAAATGATTTTAAAAGATTTTCATCCCACAACAAGGTTCTAAATGGAGCATCCCATTTGATATGGGTCCAACTTCTACCCAAAAACAACCCGACACAGCCTATACAAGCGATTAGAAGTGAAAGTATATCCTTTTTCATTTAATTATGCTAATATTTCAAAAAACCAAATTTATTAAAATTGTGTTTAATAAATTAGAATCCAGACCGATATTTTAAAGGAATAAAAAGGATGATTTATGATACCTAGGGAATAAAAAAGAAGCCACCCCAAAATTATTGGAAATGACTTCTCATCCTACCCATCTTAAATCTTATCAGAGTGAAAATTAATAGCTAAAATTCAATTAATCTGATGACGTAAATATAGGTTAATATTTCTCTAAAATCAAACCTTTTTTTTAATTAAAAGCGAAATAGTGGAAATGATATAGTGGAATAAATTCTATAAAAAAGAAATACGTAACACTTAAACCGTTAAATAACAGGCAACAACCGTAAATGTTAAAGCTTTGTTAACAAACGTTAACATCGAGATTAAAAAATTAACATTTCTGTTCTTGGTGATGCTTTTTTATCTTTGTTTCATAGAATTTAAATATTAACAAAGAAAAAAATTTATACGATTCATTTCGTTTGACGTAACTTTAACGCCATGAAGAGAATATTGTTGTTTTTATCCTTGTTCCTATTACTACCTTTCATCGCTAATTGTCAGGAGGTTTCGTCAATTGAAGGTACAGTTGTCGACGAGAACCGTTTACCGTTAATTGGTGCCACTTTATTACTAAAAGAAATGGGTTTAGGAACGATCACCGATTTGGATGGCAGATATCAGCTACAAGGTGTCCCGACTGGCAAACATCTCCTAGCGGTCAGTTACACAGGTTTCACAACACAGGAAATCGAAGTAACAATCAACAATTCAGAAACAAGAATATTGGACATCACGCTTCAGGAAGATGCGCTTCAATTGGATGCCATTGTCGTAACTGGCACTTTCGACAATAGAACTAAACTGGAATCCAGTGTTGCGATCACCAGTCTAGACGCTAATGTCATCGCTCAACGAAATCCGAAGAGTACTGCCGAATTAATAGGCGCCGTCCCTGGAACATTTGTTGATGATTCGAATGGAGAAGTCGGTGGAAAAATTTATGCACGCGGTCTAGCAACAGGGATTAGGACACAGCCAGGTTATCAGTATGTATCCTTGCAAGAAGACGGCTTGCCCGTATTGAGTACACAGTTCCAATTTTCGATAGTAGACATGTATCATCGTAATGACATTACAGTAGATAAATTTGAGGCCATTCGAGGAGGAAGTGCTTCCATCTCAACCGCCAATTCGCCCGGAGGTATTTTTAATTTTATCTCATTAGAAGGAAAGGAACAACCAACTGCTAGATTAAAGATGCAGGCAGGGTTGCAAGGCCCGCTTAATTCATTATTCAGAGCTGACTTTAATGTTGGTGGTCCAGTTTCTGAGAAATGGTTCTACAATATTGGCGGTTTTTACCGATTTGATGAGGGCGCAAGAGATTTGCCTTACAATGCTAATGTAGGCGGTCAACTAAGGGGGAATCTGGTTAAGAGACATGAAAAAGGCAATATCAAAATATTTGGAAAGTTCCTGAATGACAAAGTTAGTAGTTATGAGTATATCCCTATCAATAACTTTGAAGCGCTTGAACCAGTCGCTGATTTCAATTTAAACTCAAGCACAATTTATCCGGAAGTCCTCGTTAGCGATCTCCCTGATGGTGAATTTTTCCTTGAAGACAGTACAAGAACCCGACAATTTGATCCAACAAAAGGGATTAAAACAATAAATTATACCCTTGGTGCTTATATCTCCCAATCACTGGGAAATGGATGGATGCTGAAGAATAATTTTAAAACAAGTTATGCTAAACAGGATTATTCCCAGTATGCTGGCAACATTATTTTCGATCCAGATGGTGGACTCAATTCATTTTTTCAGTTGCCTACATTTATGTTTAGTGATTTTACTTTTAGAGATTTTAATACTGGAGAAATCCTTTACAATGATACCATTAAAAAGATTGACAGAATATGGGCGGCAGCAGGATTTACTATTGAGAATAGGATTCTGGACCTTATGAATCAACTCAATATTACGAAGGAGTTTAATCGGAACACCATTAACTTTGGTAGCTATGTTTCTCATGCGGATGTAGACATTGAGTGGACAGGAGATGCGATTGCCAGCACACTGGAAACGAATCCCCGACCTTTTTTAATCACACACCCTAACAATCATGAACCAAGCAAGGAATATCTCTTCTCTGATCCTGCAACTGGTCTTATTGCTCAAGGCTCTTCCTCTTATAATCGGGCACAGGGCACCTCAACTACCCTATCTGCTTTCGCCACAGATCTTTTCAAGGTCACTGACAAACTGAATGTAGATCTTGGGGGGCGTTTGGAAACAGTGATACATAAAGGACAAAATGAATTGTACATGCTGGCAACAGATACATTTGGATTTGAATCCGTAAACGTACTTCCTGGTCTTGGGCTGCCGATGCCAATCGGTGTTGATAAGGATTATACTACGTTTTATGATGCTGGGACCAGATTAGGTACAGGACAATTTAAAGAATACCAGTTCAATTACGGCTATGGTTCAGCTTCTCTTGGCATTAATTATAAATTCAATGATGGTCTTGCTGTTTATGGGCGTGGCACCATTGGAAATAAAGCGCCAGAGTTGGGTTACTACATCAGTAATTTCGTCAATCAACCAATCAATAGAGGTTTTGTAGAGAAAATCTATATGGGGGAAGCTGGTGTAAAACTAAGAGGCAAAAAAGGGTCGGTGTTCCTAACTGGATTCCTAAGCAGAATGAACGATGTAAGCTTTCAGTTATTGGTTCCTGGAGATGGAGGAATTGTGGTGTTTACTCCTAGTACATTTAACAAAATCCAGACACTTGGATCAGAACTTGAAATTGTACTTTATCCAGTAAAAGGCTTGAATTTCAGAGCGATGTTTACGGCACAAAATCCTAAATTCGTCGAATTTTACTATTATAATTTGAACGGTACTGCCATTCAGAACTTCATAGATCCCATCACTGGGGCATTACAAGATCCGGATAAACCAAGTGATGATTTTATTGAAGAATTTCATGGAAATACGCTTGCGAATGTTCCTAAGTTGATCACTGATGCTACTGTGAGCTACCAATACAATCGTTTTAAGGTTTACTTTAATGGTCGTCATACAGGCAAACGAGCTGCAAATCGAAGAAACACGCTTGAGATGCCTGGTTTTGTACAATTTAACGGAGGTCTACAAAGTGATCTCACAAAGCACATATCTACTACATTTAGGATCAGCAACATTTTCAATTCAACAGGATTAATGGATTTTGATGGCATTGGATTGATTGGAAAAACAAAAGAAGATTTAACTGAAGAGGCTATTTCTGCTAATAATAATGCTGATTCTCCAAATCCATATTTTATTCGTCCTGTTTTACCTAGAACTATTTCATTGTCATTAGAATATGACTTCTAATTCGTATTGACCTGAAATTTAATTACTTGTTGGAGTAAACGAAAGACTTATGTTATTCGTTTTGGTTAATATCCAGTTAACATTATGTCACTTTATTACAATTGACATAATAATTCAATATTTTGTGCTTATTTTTGAACATTAAAAACTCAATTTAAACTCGGCTAATACATTTGAAAGATCATCATGATTTTTTATTGTAAAACCCGGGCTCAACTAACTTTATCTCAATGAAGACTATAACTTCCATCATTGTCCTTGGTTTATCTCTCCTTTTCTATGGCTTAAATGCTCAAACACTTACTGAACATCAGCGATGTGGAACCGAGCATATGCATCAACAGCTACAACAGAAATTTCCAAATCAAGTCATGTCTCGACAACAGTTTGAAAGCTGGATGGATAAAGAAATTCAAAATAGAAAAAACAATAAGCAAGGAAATGTGGCTTACACTATCCCAATTATCTTCCATATCATTCACGATGGTAGTCCAGTTGGTACAGGTATTAACATCGCACAAATATATGTCGATGCACAAATCGAACAACTAAACAATGATTTCCGTAAGATAGTCGGAACCTCAGGAAATAACAATAATCCGGTTGGTGCTGATACGGAAGTTGACTTTTGCGCTGCAGAACTTGATCCCAACGGTGTGCAGCTCGCAGAGCCAGGCATAAATAGAATCGACGGCACTGTTGCTGGATATGGTAACCCACCCTACGTTAACGCTGACTGGGAAAATGTTATTAAACCAGCGACTCAGTGGGATCCGCTCAATTATTTCAATGTATGGGTATCTGATCTTTCTTCTGGGTTATTAGGTTATGCCCAATTTCCCGATGGTTCCACATTACCAGGAATGCCTGGTGGAGGAGCTGCCAACACAGACGGTTGTGTTGTACTCTATACAAGTGTCGGAAGTTCAGTCCTTCCTCACCCAGGTGGTGGTAATTACGCCGAAGGAAGAACCTTAACTCACGAAGCTGGCCACTGGTTAGGTCTCCGTCACGTTTGGGGTGATGGGCCATGCGGTACAGACGATTTTTGTGCAGACACTCCTGAATCTGATGGTTCAAATTTTGGATGCGCAACAGGTCATATGTCTTGTGGTACTCTCGACATGGTTGAAAACTACATGGATTATTCTGATGATGATTGTATGAACATCTTCACGCTTGACCAAAAAACAAGAATTCAAACGGTGATGCTGAATAGTCCCAGACGTAAGGAACTAGCCAATTCAGGTGCTTGCAATCCCAATTGTCAGGCAAGTGTGACCTCAAGTGTTATAAATTCCAACTGTGGTGGTGCAACTGGTTCTATAACCGTAAACATCACAAACGGAACACCTCCATATACCTTCCAGTGGGATGCTGCTACTGGTGGTCAAGTCAGCTCAACCGCTATAAATCTACTACCTGGAACGTATTCCTGTACGATTACAGATGCCATTGGTTGTTTGAAGTTCGTAACAGAAACTGTAGTGAATTTTGGTCCAGTAGTTAATGTCAATCTGAATGCTCCTGCTAGTTGTTATACTTCAAGTGACGGAGCGCTAGTGGCTGTTGCTACGAGCGGAATGTCACCCTACTCATACTTGTGGAGCAATGGTAATGTAACATCCAGTCCTTTCTTTTTACCGATTGGCAATTACACCGTTTCAGTAACAGATGCCAATGGTTGCGTCGTCACTGCATCAGGAACTGTAATTTCGCCACCAGAGATTATGCCTAATTCAAGTTCAACTCCTGAAAATTGTGCGGGTAAGGACGGTACCGCTACAGTAACCCCAACGGGTGGATCTGGAACAGGTTACACCTACATGTGGGGACTTTCTGCAGGAGGGCAAATGACTCAGACTGCTGTTGGATTGACGATAGGAACTTACGAAGTTACCATAACAGATAGTGATGGATGTAGTACTAGTGCAATTGTTCAGGTAGGAGGTGCAAACGGTCCATCACTGAACACGTCCTCAACTCAGGCTGCTTGTAATATGAGCAATGGAACTGCCACTGCTACTGCAACAGGTACCAGCCCGTTTATTTATCAATGGGATGCCAATGCAGGAAATCAAACAACACCGACTGCTATCAATCTTGCAGCAGGCACTTATACTGTAATTGTAACTGACGGTAACAACTGTAGTACACTTGTCAATGTTACCGTAACAGAAAACTGTACAGGAGGCTGTACGATCGCCTTGTCTACCAACAACATTGTTCACGAAACTTGTCAAGGCTTATGTAATGGTTCTGCGACAGTTGGTGTTACTGGAGGTGTTCCTCCATTTATGTTTTTATGGTCTGATGGTCAAAACACTCAGACTGGTACAAACCTTTGTGGTGGAATGTATAGCATTGTTGTAACCGATGCTACAGGTTGTGTAGAAACCGTTTCGGTTATTATAAACTCAGGATCGACAGTTTCCGCAGCTGCAAATACGACTAATACAACCTGCGCAGGAAATGATGGCACTGCTACAGTGATTCCTAGTAATGGCCAACCACCTTTCTCCTATTTATGGGGACTTTCTGCAGGAAATCAGGCTACTGGAACAGCGGTAAATCTTCCTATAGGAAATCATACGGTAACCATTACTGACAATAATGGATGTAATGGAACGCTGACTGTAACAATAGCCGATGGATGTATTTGTAACCTAAGTGTTACGACAACAAGTACTCCAACAACTTGCGCAGGAAACGACGGTACAGCGTCGGTTAATCCTACTGGTGGGACAATGCCCCTTACCCTTCTTTGGAGTCCGTCAGCTGGCAACCAAACCACCCCTACGGCCATTAACTTGCCAATAGGAACGCATAGCATTACAGTTACCGATGCGAATGGGTGTCAAGAAACTTCGTCTGTCAGTGTTGCTGATGGGTGTGTGTGCAATATTTCTGCTTCAGTAACGACTACTTCAACGACTTGCGCAGGTAGTGATGGAACCGCGACAGTAAATCCTTCAGGTGGAACCGTTCCTTATACTTACATTTGGAGTCCATCCGCAGCAAATCAAGCCACTCAAACCGCCAATAATCTTCCAATTGGTTTACATACTACTACAGTTACTGACGCTAATGGTTGTACTCAAACCGCTAATGCTGTCATTACCAATGGCTGCAATTGTAGCTTAACAGTGACAACAGCTAGTACAGCAACGACTTGTGCAGGAAATGATGGTACCGCGACTGCGACTCCAGCCGGTGGTGTACCACCATTTTTCTACCTTTGGAGTTTATCAGCAGCAAATCAAACAATTCAAACTGCGATCAACTTGCCCTCGGGAATCCATTCCGTCACTGTGGCAGATGCATCAGGCTGTGTACAAATATCAAGTGTCACTGTTGCCGATGGTTGTAACTGTACGCTGACTGCGACGACCTCTACGACTGCAACCACTTGTGCTGGTAATGATGGTACAGCGACTGCAACTCCAGGAGGAGGAACTGGTCCGATGACCTACCAATGGGGTGCAACAACGGGTAATCAAATTACTCAAACTGCTATCAACTTGCCGGTTGGAATGCATTCTGTCACCGTGTCAGATGCCAATGGCTGTACCCAGATTGTGACTGCCACTATTACAGATGGTTGTAACTGTAATCTTACAGGGACCGGGACGGCAACATCAGCATCTTGTCTCGGTAATGACGGAACAGCAACAGCGACACCTGCTGGCGGTACTGGCCCATTTACTTATCTTTGGGATGCTGCAGCAAGTAATCAGGTAACACAAACTGCAATCAACCTTTCACCAGGTTCTTATAATGGTACAATTACAGATGCCAACGGATGTGTTACAATAATAAACGTTACTGTAAACAACTCTTGTAACTGTAATATAACGGCTGTTGTTGGAACTACTAATGCAAATTGTGGAACTCCGACGGGCTCTGCAACTGCAAGTACTGCTGGCGGTCTCCCACCATTTACTTTCATATGGTCTACAGGTGGATTGACACAAACAATATTGAACCTTACTCCTGGTCCAGTTACTGTAACAGTAACTGATGCTGCGGGTTGCACTCAAGTAGCCACAGCGATAGTTGGAGATGTCGGAACACTTAACGCAGCTGCTGTAGCCACTGATTTGGCTTGTAACGGAGATCTTTCGGGAGCAGCAACCGTTACAAATCCAGGAGCTTTAACCTACTTGTGGTCAACAGGTGCGATGACGGCTGCTATCAATGGGCTTCCTGCGGGAGTTTACTCGGTAACGGTAAGTCAAGGATCTTGTGTAGATATTGAAACGGTTACAGTAAACGAGCCTGCAGTATTATCAGGTATTTTACAGGCCAACAATAACCAGTGTACCGCAAACGGAGCTTCTGCAAGTGCTATATTGAGTGGCGGTACTATTCCTTACACTTATCTATGGAATACTGGTGACGTAACGTCTACAATCGGAGGATTGCCATCAGGTAATTACACTTGTACGGCAACCGATACCAATGGTTGTACAACAGTTATCACAGGTAATGTGACATCAGTGAATAATAGTCCTGTATTGAACCCTAGCTTCACAAACGTAACGTGTAATGGTTCGAATGATGGTGTTGTTTCCATTGTAGTCGCCAACGGAACGCCACCTTTCACTTATGATTGGGGTAATGGGCTCAATGTTCCTTCTATCTCAGGTCTGGCTCCAGGTAGTTATACTGTAGAAGTTACAGACTCTAATAGTTGTATTGCATTCACAACAGTACAAATCTCCGAACCCACTCCGATGTCCTTGACTTTCTTTAGTACTCCTACAACAGGTAGTAATGATGATGGCAGTGCCAGTGTGAATGTTGCAGGTGGTGTACCACCTTACACTTACCAGTGGAATGATGGTCAAACGACACAAATCGCTTCTGGTCTTGCTGAAGGTACTTACTCAGTGCTCATAGCGGATGCTAACGGCTGTATCATACAAGGAACTGTAGATGTACAAATGAATACCAGCACCATCGATCTTGATCAATTAGCTGTATTCGAACTGTATCCAAATCCGTCAAATGGGGTATTTAGTATCAATATTGAGTTCCTAAGTGACGTTGATGCCAGTATCCAATTGTATAGCGTGGTCGGTCAACAATTGCTTAATAGAGAATTATCAGGAAGGACATTTACGCTACCAATCGACATGAGTGATCATGCAGGAGGTATTTATCTAGCTAAGCTAAGCACAGCTGAAGGAGACGCTGTGATTCGATTTGTAATCACGGAATAATGATTAACAACAAACAATGATCTCTTACTCTTATACCGAAAAACTATAGGAATAAGCGCGGGCAAAGGATGGGAGGTGTTGTTTGAACAAAATAAAGGAGCGGATTAAAACATGGTTTTAATCCGCTCTTTGATTTTGACAGTGCTAGACAGCGGATCGCCGCCCGGCCTGGTGAAGAGGTGGTATAGTTTAGCCTTTGTGGATAGCTTACCACCGAGGCATGCCCCAAATCGAACTAATAAGGATTTGTTGCCCAAACAGTAACCTCGGGAATAAATCCCTTGTTTTTCATCTCAAGCACAGCAAGAATCGTGTGAGCAATGTCGTTGCTATCAAGCTTATTGTTGACAGTCGGTCGTTCTACGCCGTCCGTGTTACCGAATGCAGTTGTCACTTCACTAGGATTGACAAGGCATACTCTGATGTTGTCACGTCTCAGTTCAGCTTGCCATGTTTGTGTCATAGAACGGACGGCAAACTTAGAAGCAGAGTACACTGTTCCCCTTGCAAACCCTTTGAGACTAGCAGTCGAACCAACATTGATGATAGTACCACTTTGTTGGTCCTTCATCCCAGGAACGATTTCTTGAGTCAATAGTGCTAGGCCGAACACATTGGTATTGAAGACAGTATGAAATTGATCAGCGGTTATTTTTCCTAATTCTGGGAATTCACCGACGCCTGCATTATTTACAAGGGCATCAACGGATCCACCAAGGAGCTCAATCGCCTCTTTTGTCTTTTGCTGGATACTGGATAAATTGGAGACGTCGAACTGTAGCGGGATTGCGCCAATCTCTTTGGCTGTTTTCTCAAGGCGTTCCTTGTTTCGACCAGTAATCAGGACTGTCGCGCCTTTTAAGATAATCAATTTCGCTGTTGCTTTCCCTATACCTAGTGAGCCACCTGTAACAATAACCTTTTTGTTGTTTAAGTCCATTTATTGATAATTAAAAGTGATTTCAAATTAAATAATTATTTATATACTGGAAACACCATTTCCAATACATAGTTCAAATTAAGTAATGGCAAATATATGATATTAGGACTCAATTGTTGATGATTATTTAATCAATTAAGGTAGAATCCTATGAATATATAAATTGATATAAATAAAGAAATGAACTATTTAACTTAAATTACGTTAAATTAGAATCAGTTACCTAAAACACAAATCAAATGGATTTACCTAAAATTGCCGGAAAGGCGCCGTTACCTCTAGAATTGGAAGCAGGAAAAAAATATGCTTGGTGTTCTTGTGGCTTATCTTCCAATCAACCGCTTTGTGATGGTTCTTATAAGGGAACGGAGTTTGTTCCGACTGTATTTACTGCAGAAGAGACGAAAACGGCTTACATGTGTACTTGTAAACAGACCGCCAATCCTGGTTTTTGTGATGGTTCTCATAAGAAATTGGCTTAGTTTCAGTTGCTAGTTAAACGATTTAAATCGATCATTTCGTTTTTGGGTGCCGCATTTCGTTTAGACTCGAATACTTGTATTCTGCTTGCTGTAGGCTGTTGTGAGAAGTGCATTGAGACACCAGCAGGACAACCTTACAGTATTGCTCCTTGGAATTATCAGGGAACTGAAGGGCAAACATTTAGCAATAGCGATTATGACCCAACTAGTGTCGACTGGGTCCTGTTGTCGCTTCGAACGGGTGTGGATGCGACTACTGAAATCCATCAGGCTGCAGGTATATTGAAGCAGGATGGAACTATTGCGTTTTTACAAGGCAGCGCTTATCAAGGAACTGTTCCTGGCCCTTATTATGTGATGATTGAACACCGCAACCACATAGGTGTGTTATCAGCGCAAACCTTGACTGCTCAAAACAGTGTGCTAACCTACGATTTTACGACTCAGAACAGCTGGCTACCTGCTAATGGTGGATTTGGGCAGCAGATTTTGGCAGCTGGGCTTTGGGGGCTGTATGCTGCAGACGGAGATCAGGTTTCTGATCTGGTCAGTTATGACATCAACGGCGCAGATCGGATCTTCTGGAGTATTGATAACGGTATTTTTATGGCGTATCGGGCTTCTGATTACGATTTGAACGGTGAAATTACTGGGGCGGATCGGATTTTATGGAATGGAAATACAGGTATTAATTCCGGGGTTCCGAAGTAGTGTGCGGTATAGGCTATTCACTGTCTTTAAGCATATTTTGGGGCAATACCTCATTCGCTGGCTTTACTCAAAAGGCATAGCACTCATTCTGCACCCCGCTATCCGGCACTCTCCTAGCGGCCTTTCTCAAGCCAGCTCTTGCTAGGTTCAAACAACACCTACTATCGGTTTGCCGTTCCCTGAAGACTGATAGTAATTAGTTTAAGGTGATGTGTAATTTGTCAATACGGTAAGTCTTGTGTCTGTAGTCACTTTAAGTGCTTAATAAGCACTTATTAGCCGCTAAAAGAGTTTAGCTCGTTCTAAGTGCAATTGGAATTCGTAAAATAAATTTATATAGTCAATTGATTGTAAAATAAATAAACTAATGTTGATTGTAAAAATTCAAAAGTATATCGGATTTTAAGTAACTTGCGGATAATCACAAGTTACTGCCTATTAAGAAAAATAAAAAAAGAAAAAAAATGGCTGGACAAAATTTCGACTTAAATGATAATGATGCAATTTTAAATTTGAACTCACCCAGAAAAAGTGTTGGTGGTCCTTATAAAGTTGTATTCAAAGATTTGGATGAACGTTGGGTAATAGTTGCACTTGATTGGGAAAACGAACCAAGCCTTGGGATTCGTTGGTTTTGGGGAAATGGAGGAAATCCATTTTCTTCTGGTAATCCAATTTGGTTAGTAATTCCTTCCTCATTAACAAAAAGTATTTTAGCAGGATTACCAATCGATTACAAAACAAATGGAAAAATTGATGATTTTTTAAGAGGTAAAATAAATGGTAACGAATTAAATGACTAAAATGAAAATATTAATCCCGAGTTTAGCAATTATGTTAGTTTTTGGTTTCTTGGCTTGTAATAATAGTCAAAAGGAAGATATTGAATTAGCGTTAAAGCAATACGATATTTGGAGAACTAACCAGCTGAATACTGAAAAATACTTTGATAAATGTCCTCCCGAAGAAGAAGACATAGATACCGAATTTACGAGATATTCCTTGCCTAAATTAAATGATTTAGGAAATGAAGATGATTTCGTATTTATTGACACCAATAGTATAGATTTTAATAAGGACAATAAAATTGACTTTCTTTTCAAATTGCGTCCTTATGATTGTGCAGAAGGTGCAGGATTATTATCAATGCACCCACCGATACATCTCTTAGTAGTATCTAATGAAACAGGATATGTACTAAACGATACAATCGTAAAAAATGTGAACACAAAAATAAAAGAACTAATTGATTACAGTTTTGATAGTTATGCAGACTGGATTTACTTAGATACTCTTTATATGAAAGGAGAGAATGTTTTTGGAAAAGGTGCATTTTATGTGTGGCTTGACGAAGATCCATCATGCTGTCCAAGTATAACTGCTGATTATAAAACTCTCCTACCAAATGATAAAGAAAACGGGTATGTTGATATTGAAGGCAAATACAAGCCAGAGGGGGAAGAAGAGGTAGAGAAAGAATTTAGTAAAAGAATCGAATTTTAAAAGAAGATAGAAAACAGGCAGTAACAATGCATAAAACGGTCATGCCCAGCAAAAGCTGGTCACGCCGCATATACGAGACCGTTACCATCAAGTAAAAAAGAAAAAAAACAGCGTTCCTACAAATTGACAAAATCGGTAAATAATAAAAATCGGTTTTCAATTTCGGCAAAAAAGCAAAAATAGATAATA
>Ga0209186_1000678_pt1 | contig 26465 bp, 27 predicted proteins | sample SidtaG_FD_187426 | JGI IMG/M metagenome (GOLD analysis project Ga0209186, IMG submission 187426) | Marine algal microbial communities from Sidmouth, United Kingdom - Sidmouth_Male2 metaG (SPAdes) (version 2) | ecosystem: Host-associated > Algae > Red algae > Unclassified | place: Sidmouth...
GGAGGAAGGTGCCGGGGCGGGCGGCGCCGTGGAGGGAGGTGCCGGGGCGGGAGGCGCCGGGGAGGGAGGTGCCGGGACGGGAGGCACCGGGGAGCGAGGTGCCGGGACGGGAGGCGCCTGGGAGGGGGGCGCTGGGGCGGAAGGCGCGCCTGCTGCTGCGGGGGGTGACCTGGGGCACCTTCATGGTACTGCAGGTGGTCCTCCGCCTGCTGTGGCGGCCGCTGCTGTGGCCCCCATGAGCGAGTTCATGCGCATTTTGGTTGCCACGGGCGACGCCAAGTCCCGGGAAGAGCACAAGTCCTTGGGCGAGGATCTGTGCGCTCACGTGTTTGCGCAGCGCGGAGAGTGCTTGGAGCCCTACCTTGATTGATTCAATTTTGCGTGTCGCGTGCTTGCCTTTGTTCTCTACCCCGCGGGCGTGTCGTATGAGTCGCTATGTGTGATCTTTTTGTCTCATTTTTGCTGCGGGCGTCGTCTATAATTGTTTCGACCCGACAATGTGTTGAACATCTCTACACCTCCGTTTTTAACAACATTATACTGTACCATCCATTTGGCAATACGTCGTTGTCTGTTGTATGTACGTTTGCACCGCGGCGGCTGCCACACTCGCGCTACGCAGAGCGACGGCAGCCGCCGACCATAGAAGGCGCGGGAGCCGGCCGCGCACGGCGGCGGTGCGCGATATTGTGCTCGTCGGGCGGCGGATGCGGCCACTAACCTCCTTTGCACACGGCGGCGGCTGCCGCACGTGTGGATGTGGGGCAGCCGCCGCCGCCGGTGCGTGTGACAAACGGTGACAGGTGGCATACTTGGCTGATGGACGCCCGCTCGCGTGGCACATATGCGGCTATCGAACACGAGTGTGTCGGACGGCCGCCGCCGCAGAGTCCGACCGCGCACGGAAACCTCCACCGCACTCGCAATTCTGCGTGGCAGCTACCGCCAAAGACGTGCACGCACGGCGGCCCCCGCCGCCCTCTCGTGTGTCATGCGGCGGCCACCGCTGATCACGGACGTGCGCGGCGGCCGCCGCCACACTTGTGCATGTCGGCGGGCGGCCGCCGTCCTTGTCCTGTAGGCCTTGGATCAGCTGCTGCTTCATCGTCCCCTCGGAGTGGATGTTGCCGCAAAGCTCCGCGAGGCTCCGTAGGCGCGCCGCGAAGGCGTCCACCCCCTCTTTGTCCACGAGCGTCGCCCGGCTGAACTTGTCCTGCGCCAGCCCCAAAGCGTGCGGCTTTGCGTAGGTCGACAGCAACCAATGGACAGCCGCGGGGAAGGTTCCGAGAGCCCCCCGACCCCCTCCCACGTCCGACTCCGGTAGGTTCCGAGTGAACCGCGTCTCGGCGTCGCCCGCGAGGAAGTGGGGAATTAGGTATAGGCCCATCCCTTCCGACACGTCGTTGTCATCGCAGGCCTTGACGAACTTTCGGAGCCACGAGAAAACCTTCAGAGGCTCCTTGCCGTTGAACTTCGGGGTCCCCCCGAAGGAGAACTTCATGTTCTTGGCCGTCTGTCCCATCTCGCGGGCCTGCGACGCCCCGTAGGCCGAATGACGATTGCGGAGGCGGTACGAGCGGTACTCGAGGACGCCCGCGAAGCGATCGTCTGGGCACTCGAGGACCGCTAACTTGCCGTAACCCGCCTTGGCCCCCAATGTCGTGGTTTCTGCCCGCAAAGCCGACGGGGCAAGACCCCGTCAGAAAACCCAGCACAGGATGCGGAGCGACACAAAGGAGAAAGAACACAAACGCCTGGATCACAGGGCGCGGAGCGCACCAGAACGCCGGAACTAACGCAAACGCAACGCTGGTTTATTCAAAGAAGCAGGCTGACCCAGTAACACACACTCATATACCCTCCAGGGAAGCAAAAAAACACGCACGAGCCCAACCCACGAAAACGGTCATGGGGGGACCGGTGCCCCACGGGCCACGGTCCTGGAACAGGGGCCCTTGGGGGCCCCTGCCGCGGATCAAAGAACACCCTTCCACTGGAAGGGGTATCGGACCCAATTCCTTGGGTCCACTTGGACTTGTATGTCCCCCTAAGTCCCAATGGACTTAGCCCCCAGAGTTTCCAATTATTCGTTGAAAGTCTCTGGGAATATCTTCATCGGTCGAGATCTGATCTCGGCTCCGGGTTCCGCCCCGGTTGGGGAAGCTTCCACAAGCTTCCCGGCCCCTCCAGGGGGCCCAGATCGAAGGGGCTTGCGCCCCCTTCGTCAGTGTGGGGCCCCTCCGTGGGGCCCGATCCGGTGCTCCTGTGTCCCACACCCCCCCCGGGAGGGGGTGTTACGTGTGTGGTAGGGAACCGCACTGGGCGCCCGCCCGAAGGGGCGCCACACGTCACCCCCCCCTGGGGGGGCGCTACGTGGCCTCTCGAGGCAATGGGGTTTCCCCCACATATCCCTCACCTCAGGGCCCGCGCCTCGCAGGCCCGGGGGCGGTGTGTCACCGCCTCACACCAGCCAGGGGGGGAGCCCCCGAGGCTCGTTCTCTCTGCACCCCGCCCCACGGGGCGGGTTTGGGGACACCCTCACAGGGTGTCCATTCTACGGGGGTGCTCGGGCGCGAGAGAGGCCCTCGAGCCGGGGCACATAAGGCGGTCACCGCTACGCGGTGTGCCGGCGTCCCGGGGCTCCCGTAGGTACCCTGGTCGTCACGTGTCGGGGCGGCGCCAGTAGCGCGAGTCCGGGGTTTGCCCCGCGTCCCCGACGACCCTGTGCCTCCCCCTTGGGAGGGGCTCACCTCCTTCTTTCCGGTCCCCGTTGGACGGGAACCGATGTCTTCGGCCGGTGGGGCCGATGCGACGGCCGCCATGGCGGTCGACAACCCTCCTGACGCCCCGGGCGAGTTGCTCGGAGCAGAGGAGGAGATTGACGACACTCTGGCCAACCTCCTGTCGGCCTCGTGGCCGGCACCGGTCGTCGTGGACGACCGGTGTTCTCGGTACCCCTGGGAACCCCTGGGGGCGTCCCTCGTCGAGCAGCGGTTCGCGGATGTCGACAGCCGCCGGATGGTCTCCGTCTGGACAACCATCCGGGCCATGTATGGGACGCTGTACGCCGTCCCCGAGGGGACGGCTACGGACTTCCCCTTCCTCCGCAACAAGGAGGATTGGCGGGTGTGTCGGGTCCTGGGCCACTTGGCGGTACGGGAGCTCCCCCCCGAGGTGGGAAACCAGCCCCACTACTCCTGGGAGTATTTTCCGGGTACTCCCCCCAAGATGGGGGAGGGGGACCCCGGCTTCTTTGTGCCGGCGGCCATGGGGGAGTGGACTGTCCGCTCCTCCCAGAAGCTCCTCGCGCTGTATGGACAGCGCGAGATACGCGACATCCCGGTGGTGCGCCGCAAGGCTCTCTACCCCACCACGCCGGCGTGGTGGGCATCGTTGGAGGTGCCGCGCGGCATGGCCGCGCGGATCCCACAGTTGGTTGGGCTGCAAGGCAGCCAGCTCATGGGGGAGACCCTCGGGGGGCCCTACAATATTATGTTGGCGACCCTTTGGGCCGTCGATGTTGGCTACGTCTTTGTAGGCAGCATCCGCCATCATGGGCATCTCTGGCGTCTGCCGGTCGCCCTACGGGCGGCCTTCGGCGTCCTGACGACCGAGCGCCTGTGCTCGGCGGACCCGACCATGCAGCCTCTCTTGGAGGCTGGGCTAGTGCTCCTCCACCTTGTGGAGGAGAAGGCTACTCGCTCCTATATGGAGGCGGAGGGAAGCCCCCGAGGGGTCTTCCGTTGTTCCAAGTCGGTTAACGCCGAGGGGGTTCTGACCCTCTTGGAGGGGCTTGGGGACCCGCGCCTCCCGTATGAGAAGCACGTCCGTCACGACCTGCGTATCCGCACCCTGAACCGCGAGTTGGCCGACTCTGGGCCGGCTCGTTATGGTCCGGCCGCGGCCGTGGCCGCGGCCTTGGCTCCGTCGCCGCCCGCGTCCTCCGCGGTGGTTGCCCATTCGACGCCACCCGTTTGGGGGGGCGTGTCTCGTCCGCCATATGCAACCCGTGGGGGCATGCGGAACACGCGGGCCCGCGGCGACTACACCCCTGGGGGGAGTGGCTCGGCCCCCCTCATTGGGGGCCGCTCGGGTCCCCCGTTGGGGGCCCTGCCGCTGTTCTCGTGGGATGGGTCGGCCCAGCTGTCGGCCGCCCAGCCCGTGGGCCCGGCCGTATGGTCGGGCTTGGGTCGCTCTCTGGGGGACCTGCCCCCCATCATGAACAATGGGGTGGATCACACCCTGATCATGGCCTTGAGCCGCGCTTATGTGCGGCTCCGGAACGAAATGGTCGCGGTCACGTCGCGCCCCATGGGGGACCGTGACGCGGACAGGCTTTACTCCTTGGGTACAGTCGAGTCCCTCCGCCGTATCTTGGCGGAGGAGTATGGGGTGGCCGTCTCCGAGACAAACACCGTCTTGGCTGGCTGGTCTATCCGCCGCCTTGGGGCTGCGGGATCTCCCGGCGGTTCTCTTTCGCCGGCGACGCACAAGCGTCCGCCGTCTCCGTCCACCCCGCATTTCGGGGCGGGTTCTGGCTCTTCGACCGCGCCCCCTTACGGGGCGGGTTCTGGATCCTCGGCCGGGCCCCGTTACGGGCCGGGGGCGGGTTCGTATATCCCGTCCCACTATGGGGCGGCTTCGGGTGCCTCGGCGGCGCCCCGCTATGGGGCGGCCACGGGGCCGTCTGCTCACCCCCCGAGCCCCTCGGGGCCGGGGTACTACACCCCTGATGCGGGTCCGAGCCAGGGCGATAGCCCGGGCTATGAGCCTCGCTCTCGGGGTTATTGACTTGCTGTCTGGGGACATTGTGTCCCCTGCCCTCTCTTGTCTCGTCTGTTGCTTTCCACAGCCCGTTTTTAGGGCTGATGTCGCTCTACGAGAGAATGCGAGAGGGCCCCGTAGGGAATAAAAGGGGCTTAGCCCCTCTTCTTGTACTCCTTTGTGTCTTTGCCGCGCTGGGCAGCTTTTTGGGCCTGTACCCTTCTCTTGACTTGGTCAGAGAACAACACCCCTTCCCGCGTTAAGGCGGGGAGTTTAATTTGCATACGATGGCATTACTTACGCAGGGCCTCCCTTGGGAGCGAAGAGGCAAATTGCCACGTGGCTTCCTTTTCGGGAAACCCAAACCATTTGACTAGGAGCTTCAATTGCCCGTCATCATTCCAACCATGTTTGATGAACTTTTTAAACACGAACTCTGGACCATCCATAAGTTGGTCACCTTCCTTAAAGAGGGCGTGTGCCCTGAGGGCCCAAGTCCACTTAGCGTCCCGCGCCGGTGGCGTGGGAGCTCCAGTGACATGTTCACTGCTCACCGTCCGGATCACCAGGGAGCTCTCCACCAGGAACCGATACCCATCGGTCTGTAGTACCATGTAGGGTCCTTGGGGCTTGAACCTAAGCTTCTTCGGGGAGCGGGAGTGGGCATCCAGATATACCCAGTCCCCAGCCTTTAGCTGGTTGTTCTTCTCCCGTGTGCGTACGTCGAACGCACGCTTGTATGCGGCCTGGGCTTTGCCCAGGTGCTCTCGGACCTTTGGTATGAGGACCTTCAGGTCCTCTACGTACTGCTCCGCCGCCGAACTGGCGTCTGCGGGTCGTTCCTCGGCTTGACTTAGCCGAGGCATGCGTTCGATACCAATAAGCTGGAGCCGCGTCGGGCTCACGAAAGCAAAAGGGACTTGCCCCGTGCTAGAGTGGACCTGCGTATTATACGCAGTGGTCAAGAGGGACAGATAGCGGTCCCATTCAGCTTGGTGCTCCGCCACGTAGCAGCAAAGCTGTCGAACGAGGGTGCGGTTATCCCGCTCTACCTGCCCGTCCGTTTGCGGGTGGTAGGGAGAGGTATAGTTCGAGGCTATACCTAGTAAGCCTAGGATGCCTTGGTAATAAACAGAGGCAAACTGCGGCCCATTGTCCGTAAGGACAGTGTCGGGGATGCCGTATGCGGCAACCCATGTGTCGATAAAGGCTGATGCTACGGTCAATGCCGTAGCCTCCCTCAAAAGGATGACTCTGGTCAGCTTGGTGAACCGATCACAAATGACCATAACATGCTTGTGCCCACCTCGGGAGGTGGGTAGAGGACCTAAGAGGTCCATGGCGAGCTCCGAGAAGGGCTCGTCGGCGTAGAATAACTTCATCACCGTAGTGTGCCTCCTCTCAGAAGGGCGGTTCTTGGCGCACGCGGGGCATTGCTCCACGTGCTTGTATACGTCGACGACCATCGTCGGCCAGTACACATACCTACGAAGGGTATGGTACATCCGTCTCGAGCCGGGGTGCCCGGCCAGCACTGAATGATGTTGATAGTGCAGGAGACGCTGTTTCAGCGCCTCCGGGATAACCACTTGGGTCTCCCGCCCGTACACGGAGCGGCGGCACAGTAGCCCATTCTTCTCCCGGAAGAAGAACGCTTGCCGACTCCAGGTCGGGTCGGGGGGCGGAAGAGCGTCGAGCTCTTTCAGCCTGGCCTGACAAAAGCTATCCTCGGCTTGACCAAGGATGATTTCTTGGGCCGACAAGGCCCCCATGGGGGCCTCTTCCGGTGTCGTAGCCTTCAAGGCGTCGCTGGCCCGCGTCTCGACGGCCAGGACAGGGATGTCCTCGTCCAAGGGCGAGGTGTCGAGACCCTCCGTCGGGAGACGCGATAACGCGTCTGCCACCTTATGATCCTTCCCCGGCTTATGCCGGATCTCATAGGTGTACTCCGACAATCGGAGTCTCCATCGGTTAATACGCGCATTCGGACTCATATTAGTGAGTACCGATAAAAGGGCACGGTGATCACACCGTACCACAAATTCAGAACCTTCTAGGTACGACCGTAAATAGGTCACGGCCCAGACGACGTCTAGCGCCTCGATCTCCGTAGCGAGATAGTTCTTCTCCGCAGGGAGAAGCGCACGGCTGTAATAGCCGATGGGGTGGTATTACCCATCGGGCTGTTGTTGCTGTAAGCAACATTCCAGCTGTTCGTAGCTGGCGTCGACATCGACGATGTAGTGCCCATGCCTCCTGGGCAGGGCAAAGATAGGGGCGTCCAACAGACGCCCGCGGAGCGTTTCAAACGCTTCGGTCTCCTCCCCGGAAGGAGGGGGTAGCTTCTTAGGAAGCTTCGTGCTAGTGAGCGCTGTCAGCGGCTTCGCTATCTTTGCGAAGCTTGCCACAAAGCGGCGGTACACGCCGCACATACCCAGAAAGCTCTTCATCTGGGTTTGGGTCTCCGGGTATCGGAGACCACGTAGCGCCCGGAGATTCTTCTCCAGGACATGTACTCGTCCCGGTCGAATAACATGACCGAGGTATTCCACTTCTTCCTGGAAGAAGTGGCACTTGGACGCCTTCAAGGTGACCCCTGCCTTCCCGAGTAGGTGCAGCACCTCATCGAGGTGCTGCAAGTGTTCCTCTGGGGGACGCGAAAAGACGATCACGTCGTCCAGATATACTAAGCATATCTGCCACTTCACGCCTGCCAGGATCGTGTCCATGGCGCGTTGGAAGGTCGCGGGGGCGTTGCACAACCCAAAGGGGAGGCGCACGCATTGCCACGCGCCAGTGTGGCACGTGAACGCCGCAAGGTGTTTATCTTCCTCGGCTGCCAAGGTGTTTATCTTCCTCGGCTACTGGTATTTGCCAGTAGCCCGCGTTGCAGTCCACGGTGGAGAACACCCTGGCGTCCCCTAGGGAATCGATACACTCGTCCATCCTGGGGATGGGGTACGCATCCTTAACACTCATTAAGTTCAGTCTTCTTTAATCAATACAGAAGCGTACCGAGCCATCTGGCTTCGGTACCATTACCACTGGGCTAGCCCATTCCCCGCTAGCGGGTTCGATAACCTCCATCGAGCGCATACGCTCGACTTCCGCTTTCTCCCTTTCCCGGGCCATAGGCCCGGCCTTATAGGGGTGTTGTCGCACGGGGAGAGCCCCGGGCTTCAGTCGGATCCTGTGTTCAACACCGCGGATCAAGCCAAGCTTGCCTTCCCAAAGGGAGGCATGCTTCTTGAGGAGGGCCTCTAGGGGCCCGGACCATTCCGTCGGGACAGACGAAACGTCAACTTCAGGAAGAGGGGGGTCCTTAACATGTGCAACGGCACACCGAAGCGGATGATCTCGTTGGCAAACGCCAAGACCTCATACGCCTGGCGAGGCTCGCCCTGGTTGCCGAAGTTGGCATCGCCATGTACCTCCGCAAGACGTTCATCAACGTGGGTGTTGGGCTCCGACACCATGATGTCGATGAAGCCCGGCAGATCGCTCCAACGGCCTTGTTCAATCCGAACTAACGCCAACCGGCGGTTGGCTTGGGCCGTGCCAAGTAAGACGTCGTCCGCCGTTTGGAGGATCCCGCGGCGCGAGCCCATAGCCGGAGGGCTCACGTAGGTGCGGCACACCGGTGCCGGGCCCCCCGTCATGAGGGGCATCCGGTCCTCGGTCCAACCGACCACGTCATGGACCCCGCGGGCATCGCCCCCTTGTCCGCCGCCGCCGTGGGCGCTGCCACCTTGGTCGCCCCCGCCGCGGTGGGCATCGCCCCCTTGTCCGCCGCCGCCGTGGACGCTGCCACCTTGGTCGCCCCCACCGCGGTGGGCATTGCCCCCTTGTCCGCCGCCGCCGTGGGCGCTGCCACCTTGGTCGCCCCCGCCGCGTTGGGCATCGCCCCCTTGTTCGCCGCCGCCGTGGGCATCGCCGTCATGGCCGCCCCCGCCGCGGTGGGCACCACCACCTTGTCCACCTTCGCCTTGGGCGTCGCCACCGCCGTGGTTGGCCCCGCCGCCTGCCGGAAGCGGCAAGGCCGACGGGCCGCCCCTGGCAACATCCCCACCCCCCTCGGGCGCCCCGCCTACCGGCGCTGCGCCCACGACCAAGCCACCGCCCGGTGCCCCCGTCCACTCGGCCGCGTCGGCCATATCGACATCGCGAGGGCTACGCGAGGCACTTGCCATCACTCCTTGTGGCTTTGAGCCGGCGCCCCCCCACAGGGGAGCCGAAGAAAGTGCACAGGCCGATGCGCCGCGACACCGTCCGCAAGGGCACGGCGCGACCGACCTGGTGACCAATGGGTCCGCCGGCTGATAGTCCAAGCCGCGGGCCAGACTCCACCGTGGCTCCAAGCCGGACCCCCGCCCCTCCACTGGCCGTACGTGAAAACACGCGCGTGACCCCCCCACGCCGACGGCGAGACGGTGAAAAGTCACCGCCGCGCCGCACGACGAAGAGGGCACACGGCCAGCGAGGGACCCAAGGGTCAAAAGTGCGCAAGCGCTGGTCACCAAGACGTGCTCCTCACCCGATCAGGCTGTGTGACCGGTAGCCTAAGGCTTGAGGAGACGACCCGCGTTGGGTTGCGCCGACCGCGCCGGTATATATACCGACGCGGTGAGCTTGGCCACCATGGGCTGCCCCCACTGGAGCTCCTTGCTCGGGCCTGGCCCTCTGCCTCAGAAGGGCCGGATCGGGCACCCCCGGTTGCACACCCCCCGCCCACGGGCGTACGGCGCACCCGCCCACGCACTCTGTGCGGCGTGCACCCCGCCTCAGCCACATTCGGCCCCTCCCGGCCCCGCTGCCGACTGGCCCGCGACCCGCTCGCACCGCTGTGCGGCGCTCGCCACGCCTCGGCGCCACCCGGCCCTCCTGGCCCTACGCCCACAGGCGCCCAGCTGTTGCGCCTCGCGCGGGACTGTAACGTCCCGCGTGTAGCCCCCTGGGCCGGCCCCCGCTTTGGCGGGACGCCTTCCGACCCGTCCGCGCGTCAATCGCGGCACCTCGGTTGGCTGTCACCTGTGGCGTTTGTGGTGGCGGATCGCCTGATCGCGCCCTCTCGCCGGGACGGCTCGAATCTCATTACGGGGGTATGTAGCATATCTCCTGGTCAATTGGGATTCGACCAATTGTGGCCCCCTTAACTGGTTGGTGTTCATGAGGAGGAATGAACCAACTTGTGGCTTGCCCTTTGGGGGGTTACTTCCGTCTTGTATATCTGTCTTTGTTTATCGCTTCACCTTTCGGCGGTTTACTTCGATCCTTCGGATCGCCCGGTCGATCGACCCCGCCCCTCTCTTTTCATCACATTAAAGCACCGTGGGCCCGGGACTCGCCGTCGTCGGCACTCCCGGTTCCCCATCGGATGTCATCCAAACAAAGGTTCTTCTTCCTCGTCCCTTGGACGATAGTGTTCTCTTTATTGCGTGACTACGGTCGGTCCTAACTTACTGGTTAACTAACCAACGTCATTAATCCCACACTCTGGATGTTCTCAGCGCGTTCCTCGACACGTGGGTCGTCAGTTATGGGTTACCCGACTCAGTGCTGTCGGATAACGGACCGCAGTTCGCCGCCGTACTATGGCAAGGCGTGCTGAAGATCCTGGGGATTGACACCAACTATGCAACCCCTTATCGCCCCCAGACTAATGGGCCGGTTACGGTTTAATAATATATTAGTTAAGCAATTAACACACTACGTAACTGAACATGTAGTGACTTGGTCGAGGTACTTAAGTCTCGTAGTAAGGGCTTATAATTCTCAAGTCCATGGAAGTACTGGGCAAGTTCCATTTGCCTTTGTCAGTTCTCGGCGACTAAGTCCGGTCGCCATTGAACGACTTACCGAGGACCGGGAGGCCGGAGAGGTAGTAAGTCCCCGCCAGACGAAGGAGAAGTTCCCCCGACGCCTGGACTCCTTGGTCCCCCTAGTACGGGAGATCATGGAGAAAGCGCAAGCGCGGTACAAGCGAGCCTTCGACAAACGCGTTCAGTCACGACGCGAGTCACTCCGAGTTGTAAACTGGGTCTACGTGAAGTCACACGAGAACCACGGGGGCAAGCTCGTCTTCAAGACCCTGGGACCATACCAGGTTTTGAAGACGGATGGGCGTCCGCTCACCATCGAGAGTGACGATGGGATCCGTACCATTAATGGGAACCATGCCACTCGGGCCCCGGAACCCCCGGAGGGTGACCCGGCATGGGCCCGGGCCCTGGCCGCATGGCAGGTCCCTTCCCTCCCCTCGTCGGCTATTAAACCGCTCGAGGCTGTCTTCGACCACTTTGTCGGACAGGGGTATGATGAGCATGAACGCCTCATGCTCAAGGTGCGGTGGTTCGGGTATGAACCACGCGAAGACACCTGACACTACGTGGAGGACCTTCCAAGAGAGAAGGTTCGGCAGGACTGCCAGCGACACAAGCTTCCGTTACGTAGACCAAGTGCTAACAACGAACCCCTAGTACAGGGTGGAGGGGGAGAGCCTCCCCCTACCTACTAACTAACTCCCCCGTCCACGGGAACACTCCCCCAAGTCGGGGAGGGCCCGGACACTAAGAACACAAGAACATGCATGCCCTCACAGTCAAGAGGCACGACCGGCCCAACTGGGGACCGGCCGGCGACTCCGTCACCCAACGGGACCCCACTATACGTCCCGGTCGGGGGACGGCGGAGTGTCGCCACGCGCATACCCCGGGTAGTGGGCCCGGGGCTGCGGCTCAAAGGGGTACTCGTGCGGCGGCCCCCGGGACGACGGGGCCGACCCCCACCCCGAGCGCGGGGCCCGACTCGGCCCTGCCCCCGCCGAGGGATAACCTCCACCCCAGGTGGCATGCCCCGCGGAGGCGGCGGGCTGCGAAGAGGAGGGTCCAGCATGACCCCTACTCCAGTTGGCCGGCCCAGCCGACGCGGCGGGCACGGGAGGCGAAGGGTAAGTATAACCCCCGCCCCAGTAGGATCCCCCGCTCCCCCCGACGGGGTCCGACCAAGGGGGAACTCCAGTGGAACCTCCCCCTCCACCGGTAGCCACGGGCGCCGGGCGTACCCGGCGGCCGTGGGCCTCCAAGCGCGTGGCCATCTGATACCCGATGGCCTCGGGGGTCGTGTCCACAAGGAACTGCTCGGCCGCCCCCGAGGGACGGGACGGGGAGTCCTGCAGTACGGCCCCCGCCCCCCGGACAACCCAAGTTAGGGTGTCCACAAGGGAGGCCACGATGGCCTCCCCATGAGCGGTCCGCAGCGTCGCCGCCGCACTCGGGAAGGTGGACGCGAGCGCCTCGGCGCAGGTGTCGGGCACCGACCCCCGACTCAGCCCCAGCCCTGACTCAGGCATGGGGTTGTAGGGCAAGCCCGGCGGGGAGAAGGTCGGTCGACTCGCCGACCCCGCCCGGGACAAACGACGACTAACGCCCCCGCGAGCCGGGGGGCGTTCAGCCACTCCTCGGGTGCGCTTACGTAGCGGCGGGGTTGCTGCCCCCGTCGAACCCCAGCCACATGGAGGCGGGGGCGTGGACGGCGTCACCCCGGGAGCGTAGGGGTAAGACGCATCCCCCAGACCCTCGCACAACGCGAGCCGGCCCCCCACCAGGCGTTTGGTACCGTGAACAAACGCCCGGGGCACCCCTTCCTCCTCGTCCTCAACGACTTGGCGGGCGACGTAGGGAGTCACCGCCTCCCAGTCCAGTGACTCGTGGAGGGCGACGAGGGCGTCATAGTAGGCCCCCGCCTCCGGGCCCGGCCCCTCCGCCAAGCCGCGGAGGCGAACCAGGTGGCCCACCAATCTGGGGGAGAGGTGCCATAGGTACCCCTTCGTACGGACGGAGGCGTACCATACCCCCGCCACCTCGACCACCCACTGAGTGGCGAGGATGGCCGCCGCCGGGGTAGTCTCCCCCCGGCGCAGGACCGTGCCAAAGTAGGCCACGATCCGCGGCATCCGGGCGGGAAATCCGTGTGGCTTGTCCACCTCCGGCCACCAAGTAGGGGTCGGGACGTAGTATTCCTGCCGATTCGGGGCGTGGATCTGGGTGCTCTCCACTTGAGACGCACTCACCAAGATCCCCGACGCCTCCCGCACTCGACGCTCGGCGCGTACGTCGTGGTGGTGGACATGGGGGTCCTTCTCCCCCATGTATGGGGGCGACAGGCACGCCCAGTCCCACGAGACGACGGGGGTGACATCCTCCACTGTCGCCTCGTCCATGGTGCTCTCCAAGAGTGCCGCTACTCGCGTCACCACGGAAGCATCCCCCGCCTCTAGTAGGGCGGGTAGATCGGCCGTCACCCCGGCAGGTAACTCACACTGTGCGGGGTGCCGCTGCAGCCAACGCTGCCACGCCGGCCCTTGCTTGGGGATGGCGATGGCCTCGTAACACGCCTTCAACGCACAAGCCCCCAGCAGTGTGGGGGCCAGCGGGGGGTGCCACGGCACCAAGGGCGCCCCCGCTCCCCCCGACGGGGCCGCCCCACCCCCAACCATCGGGCGAGGCAACCGCGGCACCGGGGGGGGGTCTTGTTCCATCGGGTCATCCTCCACCGGCGGTTCCGGGGCGGCCGGAGGAGTCACCGGCCGACTCGGGGGCAACGGCACCCCCGCGGCGGCGGCCGGGGGCGACTGTCCCCCGTCCTCCGACGTCCGCCCGCCGACACTTGACGGGCGGGAGACCGACACCGACGCCGAACCGGCCGCCGACCCTGACTTGGAGCGTCGCGGGGGCGGCGGCGGTTGCGTCGCCACCCCGCCCCCACTGGGGGTCCCCCGACTCGAGGACGAACCCCCCGCGAGGCGCGCTCGGCGGACCGCCTTGCCCTTGGCCTACCCGGCGCCGCTTGACTTGGCTGCGCCGGGCGACGCGGCCGCGGCGCTTGACTTTGCCGCCGCCGCCCCGACGGCAGGCGCCCCGCTTGACTCGGCGGCAGGCGACCCGGCCGCCAAACCCCGGGACTCCACGGTGCCCGGAGCAGGGGCCCCGCCGCTTGTCTTGGCCCCCACTGTGCTCGAGCGGCGGCCCGACCCCGCGGCGGCCGCCACCGTCGACGACTCCGCCGCCCGCCCCACACTCGGGGCGGGTGCACCCTCCTCCGCCGCCCCCACCGGGACCAACGGCGACATACCGCTCCGCGGCCGTAGACCCAGGCCGCGGGGTGCGGGGGTGGTCGAGGGGATGGGGGGGACCCCGGTCCTAGCAGGGACCCGGGGCCGAGTGAGGGGGATCGGGGATGGGTAGCGAGGAGGAGGGTGGCCGGTGACACGACCGCAAGTGGTGGCCGTCTCGCCGCCCGCCCCCTCTCCCGCTCCCCTGCCCCCAATTATATGGGCCCCTGTGCACTAGCAGGGCGCCCTGCCACTCGGGGCTACGCCCCAACACGGGGAGCGGCGCACTCGGCTGCTCCCCCCGTCCCAGGCCGCGCGGGGCCAGTGCCCCCGCGCACCAACTGGGGGCGGCCGCCTCTGAGGCCGGGCGGGACAGCACCCCTCCCCGCCCCACACTGCGACGGGCGCGACGGTCCGCCCCGTCCGGCCCGACACCCGCCGCACCCCGGGCTCTCCCCCGGGCCCGCCCCTGGCTCTTGGGGCGGGCCTCCACGCCCCTGGGTCACCGGGACGGTGACCCCTTGAGAAGGGGGAACTGTGACAGCATGACTGGCTGTCATGGCCCCGGAGCTCGGCCCCCACGCAAACACGTGGCGGCCAGCCGATCCGGCAACGGGTCGGGCGGGACTCAACCGAATCCCGTCCGGCACCCGGCCCTTACAGGGCGAATACGCCCAAATTCCGCATATTCCGAGTCGTTTCGGTGGCGATCCACTTGTGATCACCCCGTGGCTCACCGACCACAACCGCGATCTCGCGACTTCTCTGGGACTAGTAAATCCCAGGGCGGGCCCCCAGTTAAGGGCCTAACTTTGTGTAAACCCGACTTGGGACACTGACCAGCATTACACCGCGCGCCCGACACCGGGGCGTCGCGAGGGTGTCACGTAGCACCCTTCCCCCGCCCCAACTCAAGGCGGTGTCCGAAGCTTCGACCGTCCTCCGCTGAGACTGGCCCCATGGGCCCTGAGGGGAGGGTTTCTGAGGGTTCCCTGAGGGTGTCTGAGGGGATCTTTCCTGAGGGTTGGAGGAGGACGGACGGGGTGTGGAGAGGGTAAGAGGGCGAGGCGTGAGTGTCGCCTCGAGGCCTTCGACCCGGGCAAGTAATCTTCCGGTCACACAACTCGTGTTTGTCGCTCGGGGTGTCTTCCCCCGGTCGCGGCCGTGCGTGTGTGCTCTTCGGGGTTTCCTTCCGCGGCGGATATTCCCCGACAGGACTACCCGGCGGCACGGTCTGGCCCGCCTTCCCCCCGACTGGGGTGGGTTGGCTGGGCGTGCTGTCACACTGCTCGCCTCCATTTCGTGGGCCCTGTGGCGGCCTGCGGGTTCTGGCAAGCCCGCGGCGATCATGGCGCCCTCGACCGCCACCACTATCGCCGTGGAGCCTCTTCGCCTGCTGAATTCGACGATGGAGGTACGTGAAACGACCGCGCTCTCTGTGTATCTCTGAGTGGGAGCTCTTGTGTGGGTCGCCGGGGGGCGCACGCTTGTGGTGGGTGGGGCGTACGTGCGGCTGGTGAGCCGCCTCCAGACCCGCCGACTTCTTTAAGGGACCTTTGCGACTGAGGCAGACCAGGCTCTGACCATCATCCACGCCTCTGGTCCTTCCGTACCCGTGTGACTCCTGTGCCCGCCGGTGTGCTGACATGGACGTCCCCCCTGGTACCCCCTGCCCCTCCGCCGCCGCGTACACTCTCCCAATCCTCCCTCGTCTGTCTGGCGGGGAAGCCGCCGCCGCCAATGCACTGCGACCTCCTCTAGGCCAACATCCGGGTGCGGCGCCTCTAGGTCGGGCGCCTCACCTTCCCGGCGGTGGTGTCGCCGAGCAGACGACGATGCTGCCTTTTCGTGGTCCCTCGGCGCGGCTGGCGCCCGTTGGCGGGTCTGCCAGGGCCTGCTTGTGGCAGCCGGCCAGCCAAGAGCTGAAGGGTGGCCATGGGTTCTTTTCCGGCACTTCTTTCATGCAAGAGCCGATGGGGGGCAGCCTGTCGGCGGCGTCCCAAAGGCCGCCTCTAGCTGTTTCTCTCCCGCCACCCGTGCTCCAAGACGATATCAGAACGGGCCTTGGCGAGGGGCCGCCGCTTCAACCGATGGTGATGAACATGCTCCCGTCTGGTCTCGCCCATCCGCAGTCACGGGCTGTCCACGACATGCGACGGGCGGCTCCCCCGTCGGGCCACGCCGGGGCGCCTCCCCCTACTGTGGGTCGTCCCATGTCTGCCCCTCCCGGCGCCGTTCCGAACCAGACGCCACTGGTTGGCGACCTTCCGGAAGGAGGTCCGCCGCTGGAGCGGTCTCGATCGGCGTCCTCCATAACGGATCACGACGATCTCACCGACTTTGCGGCTGACGTGGCTGCCCTGGCGGCGTCTGGGAATGGCCGCCGCCGCCGACTGCCGCTCAGCCCCGTTTCCCGACGCGTGTCTCCTACATTGCATACGGGACAAGGGCCTTCCTTCGCCGATGGGCGCGCTGGCGCTAGTGCCGGCAATGAGCACGGGGACGGCGACGCCGGCGGGCACATTGCTGTCGGTCGCGGCCGTGGTCGTGGAGCCGTCGCCGGCGGGCGCGGCGGCGGTGCTGGAGCGGCCGATCTCGGTCACGGCAGAGGCCGTGGAGGCTCTGCTGACGCTGCCGCTCGGCGGGGCGGTCGCGGTTGTGGTGTTCGTGGCAGCGCTGTCGGCGGTGGCAGGGGTGGCAGCCAGAGTGAGTTGGGTGGATTTCCGGCAACTGCTGGGGACGACGAGCACGGCGCGGCGCCGAGCCATGCGCTGCCGCCGGCGGGTTCTGGTCGTGGCCGCGGTCGTGGTCGCCGTGGAGCGGCGGCGACCGGCGCCGCGTCTCGCCCGCGTACGGTTGCAGGCACGGATGCCACCGTACTCGCGGGAGTGATGGAGGCGGAGACGAACGGGGCGCACTCGACGCAGGACCGCTTGCTGTACGCCTTGGTCTTGGACATGAAGGCGATGCGCGCAGACGCCGCTGCATACCGGGCCAATACGGCGAGCGTCAAGGTCAACAGCGAGCTGGCTGTGGGAAAAGTTGACGAGTGCTTGCAAGCCCTTATGGACATGCATCGGGTGCACGCCTCTGTCGTGCTGCGCCTGTCGGCTCCCGAAGAGGCGATGGCGGTGGTGGTCTCCAACTCGGCTAGTGGCTCGTCGATGACGGCACCAGCTATTTCGGCGGCCTCACCTCAAGTTCTCCGACCGCTGTGGGCCTTGCGCAAGCAGGTATGTTTCTCTCTCTCTTATTTGCTTTCCTCCAACATTGTCCTGGAACGCCGCGGCAGTTGCCGTCGATGGGAACCGGCTTGGAGACTGACGACTGCGCGTGTGCATGTGGTTGTTCCTGGTGCTCTGGTATGCAACGTCCGTCTCCACTTACCCCGTTTGTGCCTCCCACCGTCGCAGAAAGAGGTGCGCCGCCGGTACTCTGGCACAGTCATTTGCGCGACGACGCCAAAGGACGGCAACCCGGACGCCAACGACCTCTACTGGATGTCTGTGCTGGTCATCCATGAGCACCCCGTCATTACCACGATGGAACAGGCAGTGGAGTTTGGCAACACGCCCATCTGGCTCAAGGGCCGCTTGTGCGCCTCAAATCCGGCCAAAGCCGACCTGCGCGTCGTGTTGTTCGAGTACCTGCGGCGGCCGGTGGCGGCCTGGCACTTTGAGTCCCAGGCAATCATCAGCAAGATCTTCATCAACCGTATCTGCGTGTTGCTGAACTGTGGCGACCAGGTACGGGAGGGCTGTAACCAAGGCCAGTGGGTCATGGAGAGTATTGACGCGCAGGGGCTGCTCTACAACGACAAGCTCTTCAAGAATGCCAAGTGCAAGGACGCGTGTTTGATAGCCCTCCACGGCTGGCTTGAGTGGGGACTGTACCTCGACAAGTTCTACACATTTCCGACGGAGGTGAACGGGGAGGGGACGTACAAGGTGTACATGCACATATACGCGTTTTTCATGGCCAAGGTGCGTTTCATTTGCGTTCTGTGACCGTTGAGGCGCTTCGAGCGGCGGGCTTGGTATTATCTTGTGTTCTCTTGTGTGTTTTTGCCGCTCACTGTCGATTTTCTGACCAAGCTCTTTCTATTGCATTGATGGTTTCCTACATGGCTGCGTTGCACAGGTGTACCTGACGCTGCGGCGCATTGCCAAGCACAAGCCATTCACCGCCTCGGCTGGCAATGTGGATGGGGGCTTTCGCAATGTCCACGCGTGTGTGGCGATCCTCATGGACCGCTACCTCCCTCGCACCGACGAGGCCGAAGAAGGCCTGCAGCTCTTGGACGGGACAGATGCCAACCGGGGCATCACCGCAGGTCTGCCCGAGTCGGACCTGACGGAGACGATGGAGCAGATTGACGTTGCGCGGCTGACCCCGGTGCCCGATGAGGAGGGCGATGGGGGGAGTGGGGGGGGTGATGCGGAAGGTGGCGGCGGTGGTGGGGCTGACCTGGACGAGGATGGGCAGCTGCTTCCAATGTGGGACCTCGAGGAAGAGACGCACGACAAAGACGGCGATCAGCAGTGAGTACTGCCGTGATTCCGTCAGTTGCTGGCTGCTCGCCTCTTGTGATGTTGCCTCTGCCCTGCTGCTGCTGTTGTATATGCTCCGCGACGCCCGCCTGCCAGTTCGGCTCTGTCTCTCGTTTGCTCTTGTTTTTTGTTCTTGCTGTCTCGGGAGCACTGTTCTTGTGTTTGCATTCTTCCGTGGTTCTGATCGGACCATAGAGACAGCAGTTGGATATCTTTCTTTTCTCTCTCGCACTGCATGTTTTGGAGCGCCTGCTCCAATTTTTGCCGCAGGCGATTGTGCAGCTGCCGGCGGCTGTTGTCTGGTGTGGCGACTGTGCTGGCAGCGGCTGCAGCGGCCGGGTCGATGGCGGCCGGGGCAGCCGGGGTACCTGCGACAGAGATGCCATTGACGGGTCGTGGCGCGGCCGGAGCTCGCGGCGCGGCACGGTCAGCCAGGGCGGCACGAGCGCCACAGGCGGCAGGGGCCGCGGCCGTGGACTCGTCGCAGGACCCGGGCAAGCGGCGGGCGGGTGGACGGGGATTGTGGTGGCAACCGGTCGTGGGCGGTGGCGGCCGGCTGGTGCCGTCCGGGCGATCGTGCGTAGTTTGTCCCACGCATTAGTGCGGCACCTACACCAAACCGGGTGCTAACCAAAGACCCCTAGCTGGACAAAAGTATTATACACTATGGTGCGTGTCCCAAAAATGAGATATCCCAGAACTTTTTTTTTTTCGAGGCCCATCGGCTTTCTGCAACGGTCCACTCGTGTAATGTGGACCTCTCGGTCCCACTGTGCTGCCAGAAGGGCTCCTGACTGTACGCGGCGATGCGGCACCTTGTCACATGTCATCGGCATAGCTGTCATTTGTTGCGGCCTCGACAGGTGACATTCACGCCCCCCAATGAGATGCACCCATACTAGAGAAGACGTCAGCTGTCACGACGAGAAAGAACAAAAGGCGACCATCTTAGCAATAAAGATGTGAAAAAGACCGCCATGTAGCCCCCAACGAAGAAAAAGCGATTTGGGACACCCCTCATCGAAGCCCCAGTTAGCAGATCACTTTAGGCGTTGCAAATCGGTAACCCCAAGAACCTGAAAAAGACGGGTTCCAAGATCGTGGTTTACTAAGAGGTCCACTCGACAGGGCGCACAGGCATGCATTAACGAGCTGTCAGCCAAGAACGCCTCGGGACAGGCTCTTTCCATGGAGGCCAGTCGAGAATTTTCCTGTTCCCCACCGCGCATGGCCCCGTGCAGTGAGGTGTCAGTTCTCCAGAAAACGAGCATGTCTCATTTTTTGGACACGCACCATAGCACTAGAAACAAATAGAAAGCACTTGACTAGCGGTTTTAAGTTGATGGTAAGTGACACTAGGCTGTAGCGTTCAAGTCCTGAGTCTGTGGGAAATACACCTGACACAAGCAATCAGGGCCCCGTGGCAGTGCCGCGAGGGCCGCCAAGGACCGCTGCTCACAGACCTCGGGATGGCACATGCCGGGGCAAAGAGCAAGGGCCTTTGCTCCCATGACACTCTCGGCCTGTTCCTCTTGCTGCCTGCAGAGTGGGGGTGGGCGCCCATCAATATCCGATTGACCCGTCTATCAGTCTGCGCTGATCGGCCCATTGGATTGCCCATTGGATGCCCTTGTTATTAGGTGGGCACAAGTCTCTGATGATGGCACCGACGCGACGACGGGTGGGCGGGGCTATGGCCACGTCGGCGTGATCGTGGACGACCCCGTCGCGGCCGTCGGCGCGATGAAGGCGGTGGTCGTCAAGGTCACCCGCGACGCGGCGCCCTTCCAGGACGTAGGTGTCCTCGGCTTTGTTGCCGACCCCGACGGCTAGCTCGTGGAAATCATTCAACGAGCGGGCGCCGGCGCCGGCGGCGCCGCCTCTGCCGGCCCGCCGACCGGCATGGTCGGCCCCGACCCGGTGCCCGCGCAGACCATGTTGCGGGTGCGGGAGCCCGCCGCGTCCCTTTCCTTTTACCGGCGCCTCGGGCTGACCTACTTGACCGCCCTCGCCTTCGACGACTTTTCCCTCCACTTCCTCGGCGCGCCGCCGGCGGCGCCGCCGGTGGTGACCGTGGGTGGCGACTACCGCCCCGCCGGCGCCGCGTGGCTGTGGGGCCTCCGCACGCCGACCGTCGAGCTGACGCACAACCATGGCACGGAGGCGGACGCGGGCTTTGCAGGATACCACAATGGCAACAGTGAGCCCAAGGGGTTTGGCCACCTCGGGTTCGTTGTAGGTCACTTGGCGGCGGCGGTGGAGGGCCTTCGCGGGGAGGGCGTGCGCGTCGTGCGGGAGTCGTCCCCGTTTCGAGACGCGGGCGTGATTGCGTTTGTGGCCGACCCAGACGGGTACCTCGTCGAGCTGATTCAGCCGGCGGGGGGGGAGGGCATGCCGTACGCCAATCTGGTCTAGGGCGGTGCGGGGCGGTCGGCCAGCGCTTGCGTGGTGGTGCTGTTGCGGCTGGGTGGGGGTGGTGTGGCCTCTCGTCTGCCACCCGCAACGCAACGTGCGGGCGCGTGCGGGCGGGGCGCGGAAGCACCCTGGCCGTGGATGGGGGGCGGGCGGCGCCCTGCGCCCCTAGTGGAAGGTCCCCTGCGTGGGTGCGTCGGCGGGGCTCTGTCGGGAGGTGGCCACGTCGGACCGCCGGGTCCGCACGCGTTCTTTTCTGGTCGACCGCCTGCGGCTATGTCTGTTTTTATCCTTTTCGTGCGTGCCGCGCCGTCGCCCCTGTGAAGGTGGCCGGCGCGCCCCCGTCGCCGGGGCAAATGCCCCGCGTCCACAGTGGGCATTGGCCGCCGCCACCCCGCCCCCAAGATCGGCTAGCGGTGGCGGTGCCGTGGCTGTCGGGCGGCGTTTCTGGTGCCGCTGGCGAGTCAGCTATTGGCTGCGCGCGGTAGACGGCATACGGTCGGGGAGGGGGGCGTGGTGCGCATGTGCGTGTGGGCGAGGCTGAGCGCAGTCACGTTGGTCGTCCACCGCCCTCGCGGCGTAGGCCGCCAGGGTGCCATCGACACTTTTGGGGAAAAAGAGCAAGTCTCTTAATTCCCGGCCTGATCGTCGTGGGCGGCGGCTCCGTATCGCATGTCGTTGTGGGCTTCTCGCCCGTCGCCAGCTCCACAGGACCCTATCCACGGCAGCTCCGAGCAACCGAATCACCACTGCTGGGGACAGCTGCTGCCGTCATGTCCGTTCCCACCCCCCACCCCGACACAAACGCTGCATCCCATCAAGGAAGGGCCGCGCGCAACCGCATTCTTCTTACACGCAGCTCACGCCCCCCCAGCGAGTCTTCGCCGTCAGTGCCGCCAACGACGTCCCCGCCAACGCGGCGTTCGTCCCCAAGCTGCCACATGCCGCCATGGGTGCAGCGCGGCCAGTCCCCAACTGTCCCCGTCGAAGGGTTCACGGAGGCACCCACCGCCATTGTGGGGGCCATCAATGCCATCACTCAATCCCGTGCCCCATGGCGCGCGTACGCCCCCAAGAACTGCACCGCCGCTGGCAGCATCACTGGCGCTGGCCGTGGCTGCACCGCCGACGCCAGACGCCCGCCAAGAGCGGCTCCCCAGTGCGCCATCCACATGGACAGTGCAGCGTCCTCCGTATATGGTCAGTGCAGCGTCCCCCGTGTCTTGTAGGCGCCCGTACAGGTGCTCGAACGCGAGGAGGGCGGTGTGGTGCGCCGCGACCACGCGAGGGTCGGTCAGGAGGCGCTCACCGACAACGAGGCGGACGGGGTCAGCGACGACGAAGGCGGCGCGGGAGATTCGGCCGAGAAGGTGCTGCCGTCAGTCAGGCCGCAATCGTTCACCAAGCTCGACAAGAACGGCCCGACGTGGCCAGGTAGATCATCCCGAGTCAACACGATGGCGCGGTCCATGAGCGCCGAGGGAGCATTGCGGCGGTCAGAACAAAAGTTGCGGCCTCGCGAGCGATGCGCAGCAACGACGTAGATGGCGCGCCCCAGCACAGTGGACACCGCTCGTACGACGTCCTTGACACTGGCAGAGGTGGGGGGGAGCATACTCCACATGGCCTCCACAAACGACTCAACCTCAGCTAGGTCGTCCGGGGTCGTCACAGTTTTTGACATGACTGCCAGGGCGCTCTCCGCCTGCTGCTTCGCCTGCTCCATATTCTTTTTGGCCACCTCGCTCGGGATGTTCTTGTCCATGTTGCCGCGCTCACCCTTCCAGACGCCCGCCACCTTGCGAGCACAAGCCACGCCACCGAAAACGTGATCAGCAGGGTCGCAGCAGGCGGCCAGGACAACCGCCGTCGCCAACCAAACCTGCATCGATTTGACCACCGCGCACACACTCCCCCAGATCAGGCTTTCATTGACCGCCGAGTGCTTGGCTTGCTGACAGCGGACCCACATCTTCCCGTTCTCGTCGACGACAAAGCGCACGGCGTCCACAGCAGCAGCGTTGACCTCGGTCCGCCACACACACTGCATCAGCAACACGTCGTCGAGCAGGTACCGATGCATAAGGGCAGCGAGCAGCCGCTGGTCCACCGCCGCAGGAAGATTAGTCGCGTCAAAGCGCACAGCTCGGGCCAGGTGGCCAAAGTGGGAAGTCGAGGGGTACATAACAGACATCCCCTCCACCGGCGCGGGGCTGGCTACCAGCGAGCGGGCGTGCGGAAGAGCCACCTCCAGGTTAGCCCAGATGACCTCCCAAGACTGCCACTGTGGAGTGGTTTCGCCTGGTGGCGTCTTCATGTTTTTTAATGCTCGAAGGAGCGGAGAGCCGTCGACGCTTGGATCATCCAGCGCCCACAAGACGTAGACGGGTAGCTGGACGTCGAAGGAAGCCCCCCCTCGAGCTTGGATCAGGCCTTTTCGACGAATAGAGTCCCAGGTTGGTCCAGGACTCGACCCCCTGCGGGCTGCAAAGCCAGCGAGGCCCGTGGCCTTGACGCGCAAACCAAACAGCGCGTGAGCCAAGACCACCTCAGCCCAAGGGTACAACCAGACCTCCGTGTAGGTCAGACCCCCAGTCTCTGCAGCCCGCGTGAGCAACGCAGCAAGCGAGTCACCAGCCACAGCAGCCTTCAACTGGGCATGGAGGTAGATAGCGAACCGGGCGTCGGATCCGACAATCGCAGCTAAGGACGCCGCTCGCGCACCGACAAAGTCGTCGCCGTCTGCTGCTGCCTTGACCAGGGTCCCGTCCTTGTTCAAATGAAGCCCGTGGTCCAAAGAGAGTCGCCGTAGTGTCTGCTGAAGCAACTGAGCGACCGGGAAGGGAGGTAGCAGGACCGCCTCTACTGCAAGCCGCTTCGACGCCGTCGTCTCCCCATGCGGTAGGAGCACATCCAGGCTTGGCATCAAAACGCGCCCATTGACCACGTTGGCCAGCTCGCAGGCCTCCGAGCGGAAGGCGCTCGATGCATCGGGATGCTTATCGTCCTTCTTGTAGACCTCGGGGCAAAACGAGTCGCACTTACCCAGCTCGTCAATGACAAGGAGGAACGGCCTTTGCAGCGTCGGTTCGCTGCACCGTCGCCGGAGGAGGTCCTTTACAGCAGCTCGGAGGACGGCAGGCGTCAGTATTCCTGCCTTCACGGCCTGAGAGCACTTGGTGACGAGACGCTGCCACTGCTCGTCCGCCGCACCAGCGTCGCTGAGGTCCGCCGCTGCAAAGAAAAGGATGCGCAAGTGCAGGGGGATAAACTTGCCGCCGGAAAAGCGAGCCAGCTCCCCGTCGCCCCCCGACTCCACGAGCTGCCACCGCTCGCTGTTGAAGTTGAGGCCGAGCACCACCAGCTCGCCCAGCCACTTGACGGTGGCCTCCGTAAAGACCGGGCTCGACATCCAGCCGAAAGGGCGCGGAAGGTCCGAGGCTCGCGATGCAGCCTCACGCAGGTGAGCAACCGCACGCTTATCTCCCGCTCGTACCTTGTCGGCAGCTTCGGCTAGCAACCGACAAAAATGAGATTTGCCACTGCCAGGAAAGGAGGTCAAGTACAGCATGCTAAGCCGAGGCAGGATCGTGTCCTTAGAACCTGCCGGCCCAGGCGAGCGTGAGCCAGCATGCTCGAGGCCACTCGACGCGGAAAACACCTCCTTCGCCTTGGAAAGGAACTGGCACAAGACCGCCCAATCATCGAAGTCGTCCAAGCGCTCCTGCGGCTTCGTCATGAAGAGGTTGTCCCACGCCTGCCGCGGCACATTGGCAAGGTTGATGCCGACCCCAGCAAACAGGTCCATGACGCTGAGCGTAGGTCGCTCCTGCACCACAAGTAATGCCTGCTCCACAAGCGGCACATGCGTCACCACCACAACGCAACGGCACACAACAGCAACAAGAAGTTTCCACGGGGCTAGTAAGCCGAAAGATCATGGGGGTGCACAAGTGTCAAAGAGAGACATAATGGACCTGAAGGCCAACTGCAAACCCAACAAGAGAAAACGATAACTGTGAACACATACCTTGTTCTCGACGCCAGCTGCAACAGCGCCTCGCTTCTCAATCAGGCTGCCAACCTCGTTGGTCAACTCGTCAATCTGCTTCCTGATGCTGACCTTGTCCGCCAAGAGGTCCGCCTGCAGGGCTGGGTCCAGGTCAGGCTTGTGGAGCGCCGCCCGCAACAATTCATTTTGCCGATTGAGGGCCGCTCGGTTCTCCTTGGCTTTGACAATCTGCTCCTCGACAGTAGCCGTGGCAGAGGCGGTGGGACGGTCGAGCGTCGTCGCGGCCGCAACCGCCGCCTCCCCCGCGGGTGCACCCACCGCCCCGGGTGTTGGCGTCGCGACGGCGGCGGGCTGGGCAGCCGGACAGGGCGGGGAGGCCGTGGCGGCCGCCTCTTGCGCCAGGCTCGTCAGCCGCGACGGCGGCGAGCCGCATAAAGGTGCCGGGAGGGTCGTGGAAGACAACGACGCAGCCGCGGGGGGCGGGGTGGAGACGCGTGCACGTTTGGGGAGAGGAGGTGACTCGATGTCGGCGGTGGCAGCGGCGGCAGGGCGGTCGCCGGTGGGTGGCGGCGCCATGGCCGCACGAGGGGGCGTGGGGGGGGAGCGGGGGTCGTCGGCGAAGACAAAATCTCCATCCGACCCCCACCCAACCCCATCCCCCATCCAAACGGCGTTTGGATCGTCAGACACCTTGTGCCCCCAGATGAACTCGCATTTCTGTTCGGTTCTCGTCCGGGTCACATCGGTCGGATGATTGGAAAATCGTTTGTCCTAGCAATCGGGTCTCGTTCGCCAAACGAACCGCGATTCGTCAGAGAAAACGTTGTGCACCAGACAAGGAGAGGGGGCATTTCCCTGGCCTTTAGGACGGCCCATGGGCCATGCGCACACCTACTCTAAGCTTTTGAATGGAAGAGGAAAAGGAGGAGAGGGGCTACTTAAATATCCGGTGTTAAAAATCTGAACACTGAAATAGATGCTCTGAGCACCCCGTGAAGGCAGGTGGAAGTGCGATTTTCTTGTACTTTGACGATCTGTTTGTGCGGATGCCAGTATCTTTCTTGCCGGCCACTCCAGCACGAGGTGGTCATGTCGAAACAATCGCCAGTCACCGTGCAGGGTCTGAGAAAAAACCACAGCAGTTCTTTGGTCTTGCTGATATCGTTTGTTTGTTGATGGGACCTGTGATGTCCTTCTGCTTTCGCCCGTCTTTCATAAGCTAGATGAAATACTAATTTAGTTAGGACCATCGTTCTAACGTTGTGAAGTCCATGAGATTTACCCATGAGTACATGTCAAAGTATATTGCAATTGTTGTGGTTGTTAAAAACAGAGAACGGATTGCACTGGATCCACTGATCATCAGGATCACAATTACGCTTGCGAGTGTCGGGTGTTGCGGCGCTACCTGTCGCTGCCGCCTGTCGCGCGACTCGGCTTGCGCGGCGATGCGCGGAGGGGCAGCGCAGTGGGGCTTAAACCGTGTACCTGACAGATCTGCGAATCCTCTGCAAAGGCGTGTTGCAGCCTGCTTGCAGATCTGGGAAAGTGGCCGCGTGAGCCACGAGCAGCATGATTTCCTGTAGCACAGATCTGCGGAGCAGCTCTTTGTCGTGCA